>UMEH01033340.1_pt1 | contig 57968 bp, 51 predicted proteins | sample 1964681 | NCBI WGS metagenome assembly UMEH01 (sample SAMEA4836013, study PRJEB28245) | human gut metagenome | biome: gut microbiome; material: fecal sample | place: Denmark | collected 2008
TACCGTCATAGGATTTCCATTGCCAAAAGCCATTGCATCATCTGAAGAAACAAACTGCGATTTTCCTATCGGTTCTGACGGAACAACACTATTATTGGATAAGTTGTTATATATTTCATCAATACGTCCAAATACTCCATTAAACAATGTATCAAAAGGCCCACCAGTCTTTGCAAAGATGGCATTATCTTGAGGGTTTGTCTTCGCAACGCCATCATTGATAGATTTAACAGTTTTTGCTGATACCGTCATAGGATTTCCATTGCCAAAAGCCATTGCATCATTGACTGATGACATTGAAAAATTACTATCAATAGGTTTAATACTATTTGCAGCAACAGTCATTGGTTTGCCATCGCCTGACATAAAAGCATCATTTGCTCTTTGTGTGGGATATGCCTTTACTGATGATAATGACTTATCAGCTTCATAGGTTGCTTGATTTTCTTTGAATTGAACATAAGAAGGTGAGCTACCATTAGGGTTATTTGGGTTGTACCCAGTTTTTTGATAAATGTCATTCAAAACGCTAACAATTGCTTCTCCATATGTTTGGATATTCTTAACCACATCATCGGCTGATGCTTGATATGCTTGTGCATTTTGGGCGAGTGAATTTTCATATACTTGTGTGGCTTTATTTACATTTTCTGTAATTTTACTAACATATTCATCAAGTTTGGTATTAAAATCTTCCTGTTCTTTTGCAAGCCTTTCATTCATATTAGCAGAAAATTGTCCACTTTCTACTAATTTATTTGAAAGTTCACTCAAATTACCTTCTGTAGCACCTCTAAACAGTTCTGTAAATGATACAAGTTTAGCCATACCTTTTTCCATAGTGTCTTCATATGTCTCTCCTTGTACCATACCTACATTTTGCTCATTCACATCCTTGACATTCATCTTTCGACCATCAATGGTATTCACCATCCATTCACCGTTTTCATAATAAGCCTTATTAACAAGTGCCTGCTGTTGGTCTCCTGTTAAATTTTGATTTACACCTGTTACCTTATTTTTCTTGATATTATAAGTTGCTTGCGCCCTTACATCTTCAATAGATTGCCCAGATGCTTCAGCAAAAGCTCTCATTAATTCTTGGTCAACTTGATTAAAATCGACATTACCTGTCTTCTTATTGAAACGTCCCATGCCTTTTGTCATATTATTGAAACGCTTCATAAGAGATTCTGGGTCGTTAAATGCTTCATAATACATAGCAAGAGGATCCGCATACATAGCATATCTTCCGCCTAACACCTGTATTTTAGCAGCTTTCGTTATGATGTTTTCTAAACCTCCACTTTGTATGTTATCAAGAATTTGAGGAACGTTAGCCATATTGAATCTGACATTTTGCGCCCATTTAGCCATATCAGCCAATCCCTTAACACCGTCCTTGAAAGTAAATTTATTAGCCATTTTCATGTTATTGACCATATCTTTCATATATTTTCTCCCATCAAGACCCATTTTGTTAAGTTTTTTAGCTATATCGGAAAACATATCGACAGTTCCGCTAACACCTATATTAAACAGTTCTGCATTGTTAGCTAATTCAGCAGCGGTTTGAATATCTCCACCGAGATATTTTTTAGAAAATGCAGCTTGTTTTGTCAAATCACTTTCATTCATCATCATATTTCTACCACCAGGAGCATAACTTTGTATAAGTTGCATTACATCTTGCGCAGTTAAACCGTATGTTCTTGCAAGTTTAGTGGTTATCTGATTCATATAAGACGAAAACGTTTCTAACTGTCGTCTATCTGTAATACCCTTACCAATTCCTGAATTAAAAGAAATGTCTTGAAAATTCATAGACCATTGCTCTACTGTTTGAGCCATTTTTTGATACATCTTTTCAATTTGATTGGCTGTATCTAATACGCTTTTCTTTATCTCAGTAACATCCTCAGTTTGTTTAGTCAATGCGTCAAGTCTTTTTTGCTCAAAATTCTGTGTAATTTTTGCAAAATTTTCATAGTTAGCTTGTTGAGCATTTAAATTATTGGTTGCATTTGTAATATCTTTTATAAGGGTGGTTTCTCCTTTTGTAATAGCAGCATCTGTAATTCCTCCAAAATCTAACCCTACGAGTCCTGTTACTGAATTCACCATTCCAGCTCCTGTTACAGCACCCAATTTACCATCGGTTGCCATATTTTTGAAACCACCAGTCGTATTTTCTCCATATTTCTCGGCAAGTTTAGCCTGATTTCCGAAACTTTGTACATTGTCAGCACTTGTACTACCTCCCACAGCTCTATTAATACTACTAGTCCACGGATTTTCCGCTGTTAGTCTAAGATCTTCAACGGCAAGTTTTGCATCTTCACTTTCGGCATTTAACAATGTTTGTCTTTGTTGATATGCCCTACTTTCTTGTCCTCGTTCATATTGTCCTTGTACAAATTTCTGACGTTCAGTTTCGATTTTTTGTGTTTTGGCAATATCTTCATTCAATTTTTTTACTGCTGTATCAATATCAGTTTGAGCAGACAACCTTTCCCATGCAGCATTATTAATATCACCTATCACACTATTAATTTTTGCAGATGTATTAGCGATTGCCGTTTGATTAGCAATTTCTTGTTTTCCTCTTTCTTCAACAATCATCTTATTATATTCAGACATTTGTCTTTCAAAAGAAGTATTTAATTTTTCTACAGTTCCTTCTGCTTCAACATTTGATAGTTCAATATTACGTTTTGTATATAACGTATTTCTTCTATTTTGAATATCTTGTTGTTTTTTATCAGTTTCAGCAAATGCTTTGGCTGCTTTAGAAGCAATATCAAGAACAACAGAAAATACAGTTAAAAAACCGCTGGCTTTACCCAATAATTTAGAGAATTTTTGCAATCCTCCCCCAGCAATTTCCATTGCTTTCCCTACCTTGCCGCCTCTTGTAGCTCCTTTTTTACCCATTTTATATCCAAAAGCATCCATAAATCTTGCACTATTATCAAGATTCTGCTTTTGGTCTTTTTTATTAAACTTTTGATATGCTGTTCTAAGAGAAGAATTGTTATCAGGTTTAGGTTTTCTTCTTGGTCTATTAGAGTCATTAGAATTATTGTTCGTATTATTAGAAGTAGATTTATTAAAAGCATCTTGTAACTTATCAATTGTATCAATAAGTTTATCAATAGAATTATTTAATTTATCAAAATTTCTATTTCCATTTGCAATATTTCTCGACCGTCTATTACTTGCCATTATACAATATTAATAGGTAATTTATATAAATAAATAACAGGATAATAAAAATTACCCTGTTACTTTTTAAGTGACCTCTTTTCTGCGTCAACTTGTTTATTATGTGTAATTATATAGAACTTTCTTTCCTGAATCGGCATATTATATATTTCAGTCATAGATAATTTCATATACTTATGACAAAGCCAAATTTCCTTTTTCAAATCTTTTTCATAATCCTTATATATTAAGGAAAATAGTATCGTCGATTGTAAGAAACGTATCAAAAGAGCCACCTCCATCGCTCTCAGGGATATTAACAGTTATATTGAAATCAACACCAGGCTTATTGTTCATCACATAAGTTCTATATGCATAAGCTTCCTTTGCACGCATATTGTTAATGTAATTTTCTATATATGTCCTATCAGTATTACCATTAACGGAAACAGTATATTTTATCATCTGTTTAGTAATGACTTCTTCATATTCATGTTTAAAATTTTCATCCATTTTAACATTATCTCCGATAATACTTTTCAAATCAGCAATACAATCGTCTGCATCTTGTTTATCATCATCATTAAAATTATTAAAATTTTTAAAACATTCTTGCAGATTATTCAAATGTTCAATGGCATCAAATGCACTAATATTGATACGTTCATTAACTAAATCCCTTTTAAGTTCTTCCTCCTCTTCATAAGATAATACTTTAAATTTTAATTTAGTTCCACTCTCAGTAGTATAAGTAAACAACCCGTCCTTATCACCTTTCAAATTAAAAGGAAGATATTTTAATTGATTTAAATCAAAATCAATGTCATACTTCTTACCAGTATCAGGGTTTGTTGCTGTAATAGGGAAACGACTTCCATAACCAGTAGCTCTAAGCCAAAGAATAACGGCATCTCTATCGCCTTTGCATAATTCATTAGATCTAACCCTCTTGTCAAGTATCTTTCTATCTAATATAACGTCAACAACTTTTCCATCCCGATACATATTAGGTGAAGCAATGAGATTTTCATCAGATGCGGTCAGATATGCAACAGCAAGTCTTCCAATTTTATGAGGGTAGCATTGTCCGTCAGACGGAAGAGGAATCACATCGTATTGTACATAATCAGGAATTGTACTGTAATCAAAATCATAGCCGTTTACAGGACTATTTTCTGGAATTTCCTCTTCGTCCACTTCCATTTGAGGAACAATTTCTTCCTTTTTTTCTTCTATCTTCTCAACGGCAGGCATTTCAATAATATCCTCTGTGTTTTTTCTTCTACGTCTTGTTTGTTTTGCTGTGGTTTCTGTTACATTTTCTTTCATTTCACTGTTATCAGATAATTCATTATCATTTCTTATGTAAGTTTGATTCATAAGTTTTGTCTCAAGTTCCAAATCCTGTTTAAACTCTTCATTTTTCTCACGTTTGACGTGTTTTCTATTCTTTTCTGTAAGACTGGATTTAACAGAAACAGTTGCTTGTGTATTTTGTTTATTCCTTAATCCTTCATCAGTCAATCCTTTCTTTTCAAGACGTTCTTGATATTTTCTTATATAATAAGGAGATACTTCCCTATATGAAGTATTACCCAAATCCTTCTCAGAAGCACCATAATACACTTTTGCTTGTTTTCTATTGTCATCCATAGCAGTTTCAATGTCATTTATCGTCTTGGTTTTCGCAATATCATCTAATTTATCCGTACTCATGACATTTTTCTTTGCTTCTTCGAGCATTTGGTTCTCAGCTTTCAATATAGCAAGTTCCCTTTTCCGTATTTCAGCCCTTTGTTCAGGTGTAAGTTCTTTTTTTGCCATTATATATCAAATATTTAGTCTTAATTATCCACAACAAAAATTATTTTATTTACTAAAACAGCGTATTCAGAAGCGGAATATCCCTCAACCATCTTACACTCCTTAAAAATAGCGGAAGATTTCGCATCAGAGAATGTCATTTTGAAATCCTTTTTAGGAAGATTAAAAATTTTTTCTTCTTCAGTAAGTCTTGGACTGTGGTTTATATGATTACTTTCTTTCAACCACATCTTCATTTCAGTTTCCAAGTCTGGATTAGATGCCAATTTTATCATTTTAAGAATAATGATGAATTGTTCACCAGTTCTGTAAAACCTGATAAGCTCATCAATCGTTTCATCATTCCCTTTAATGTTTCTTACAATGCATTCACAGCTATTGTATTGGTATTCCTGCTTCACATAGTTTCTTTTTATCTTCTGCTTGCTTCCAAACCAAAGACTTCCACCGAATATGTTCCTTTGTCTGTCATAATTGGAAGAAACAAGCATACTGACACCATCTTTATACCGATTATAGTCTTCAGTCATAATCTGAATATACTTTCTATCTGTAAAATTAGGGTCATCATATCTAAAACCTTTTACAGGGTCTCCTATTGCATATGGTAAATAAAGAGTCGCTTTCATTATTTTTTGAATAAAATTATTTATCAATAAAGATAACAAAAAATAATTCTAAAAACAATAGATAATTAATGAGGCTTTTTCTTATTTTCTAATATAAGTCTTTTCTTTGTGTTTATCTTTACATATTTTGATAATTCATCAATCACTTTTTGAGGATTATTCCTTATATCATCTTCCCAAAACCTCAACAATGTAACACAATTAAGTCCTGCCCATTGTGTTTTTAGTTTGTCAATGAATTTATTATGCTTTTGCATAGGGCTTAAATCTTCATTTGTATATTTGTTTGGGTTTCCATGATAATAATCACCATCTATCTCAATCAATAAATCAACCTGAAAAGATTGTCCGTCCTGTTTTACACATTCTATACCATCTTTCACCTCCATTATGTAGTCTTTTTCAGTAACGCAAGTAACGGCAAAATCATAAAAACGTTTTATTGCCTTAGCTTCATATTGATATATGTACACCAATCCAAGTTTATCAAGGAAATTCTTGGCAAAATCTCTTTCCAACTTGGAAGTTCCGTATTTTTGGTTAGTTATATTCTTTCTTTTAATAAAAGGATTAGCTTTTCTTACGATTTTATTTCTCCTTTTGATTTTTCCGTCACCCTTTACTGGTTGTTTCATATTTTAACACAATATATTTGTCTATAACTATTAACATTCAGCATTTTTCGGCTGTTCCTCTTCCTGTATAATGTCTGCATGTTGCACATCATCAATACTAAAGTCATAAACATTATTATCACGCTTTCTGAAACAGTCAATCAATCTCTTGATAAGTCTTGCGTAATATGCAGCTTGCTCAATAGCTATTCTTGCAGCAACATCAGAAGCAAGTGTTGCCAATAATTTCATAAGCTCATTGAGAAGATATTGTATAAGTTGGTCTCTGACGGCACGAATAAGTGATGCGATGAGTTGCTTGAACATTGCCATGAAATCCTGTAAATTAAAGTTTGTTTCCCTTCCCAAAGTTTTAAGATTTATCAATATGAGAAGATATACTTTAGGTGAAAGAACAGAAAGTGTAATTACACAAGCAAGATGATTCATCAAGTTCTCAATAAAGTTCATTCTTACCCCAAAATTCACTTTACCAGTTTGTTCATAAGAAGTATCAGATATCGTGCCGCTTATTTCTGTAAGACTACCTTCGATAATAGATTGCATTTCTTGTTGCGTTGCGCTTTGGCTAATACCGTTCAAACTGCCAAGAATTGTTGACGGGTCTATTTTAACCGCACTGTTTTCCTCGCCATTAATTGAAAACAACCCACTTCTGTTCATTTCTGCTTTTTGCAGCATTGCATCATAATCGGCATTTGAAAAGGTAAAGAAACAATCACTCACAACTAAATCATCACTCTCAACAATATCTTGAACCATTTTCAATGTTTCGTTCTTGATAAGTTGTCTTGCATAAGAAAGATTGAGATGAATGTTCAATAAACCAGTTAATTGGTCTAATAATTGAGCTGCTACAACCTTTGAATCAAACAATTTCAATGAAGTGATATAATCATAATTAAACTCTATTAAAGTTTTACGATAATAATAGTTTTCTTCGATGGGTTTATAATCTTTTGGTTTACCTAAAAATTCGTGATATTCATCTAATATGTTATAATATTCAGTATTAAGATTGGTGATTTCTTCATTCTTTACATTTATATTATTTTGAATATTATCTATCTCCGTATTAAGGGAAAGATATTGTTGCATATACTCATCATACGTGATAGTCTGTACAAGTAAAGATGTTGATAAATCGGCTATTTCATTGTGTTTCTCAGTTAAGTCACTTTGTAAATTTTCTAATTCTTCTTGTGCTTGGACTATTTCATTCGTTTTATCATCCAACTGCTCTTGATATCCATCTTCATCCACATAATCGGTATTTCCGATAAATACATGAATACTGTTATTGAAAGGTGTCTGTATAGACATACCATTACCTAAAGCATCTTTAATACCCATTGCCCTTTCATTGTATTCAAGGGTTATAATTCCGTCTATCTTTTCGTCTTTTGTACCTAACGCAGGACGTTCACCATTTTCTTCATTAACCCTTTCATTTTTCCATACCTCTCTTTTGGTTGCTCTATTTTTCATATACCATAGAACCGCATTGAAATCTTCTGAGAATCTTGTATCATCAGGCTTTGTCATTTCTTCACATCCAAAATAGAAATATTGTCCTATATTAGGGTCTGTAGGACAAGTTTGTAACAAATCTGTTATGTCAAGTTGCCTTAAATCAAATACAATACCCTCTCTTAACAAATCATCTGGTATATAAGGATTAATGGAACAAGATATAAGATTCTTGACGTTGGACATCAATATACCTTTCACTGCAATCTCAACAGCATCAAGTTCATAAACAATGAAATTCGACAAAATTCTTATTAACGTATCATATCCTGCCGTATTTTTAAAAGCGTCCATTAAGAAAGTGAAAGGATTAGTTGAGGTATCCAGCGAAAGCAACGTATTTGTTGAATTCAGGTTTGGAAACTTGTCAATAATAGTAAGTGCTGCGTTAATCACGGCCAACGCATCATCTTTGACTTGCTTAATGTTTGCCATAATCTTATTTTATCTTATATTCTTTTGGTTTATTATCATCATCCTCTTCTTGTGCCATCTTCTGAAGGTCATCCCATTTGAAGTTGTTGAATATATCACTGTTTTCCGAAGCTTTTGTCAAATTTCCGTTATACTTCAATATTTCACTCAACAACTTAGCGATTTCCAATTTCCTTCCAATTGCCTTGTCTTTACTTACAATAAAATCATTCATAGCCTTTGCATATTTTGCTTTTGCATCCATGATTTCATCGTTAAGCTGTACAGAATTGGCGACCTTGTTCATTTGAATTTGTATTTCTTCAATATTTTTACAAGCCTCATTATAAAGTTCTTGTAATAATTCTTCTATTTTTTCAGGAGAATTAAGTTTAACCTTAAATCTTTTTGGAGTTATCATCTTTTATAAAAGCATTTATTAAGATAATTATTCTTTCAAAAGTTTTTCTTTAAGGTTATAATACATTTCCTTATATCTTCTGGATGCCTCACGTACTTCAGTCGTGCTTAACAATGTATACTCTTTAATAAAATACAATACGGATGTCTTGTTGAATTTCGTACTACCCATACGTTTAAATAAATTACCCCAATGACTTAATAGTTCCAACAGGGCATATCCTACTTTTTCTTCATTCTTTGTGAGTTTCTTTTCAAGGACAACTTTTTTATTTAATATTCCATCTATTTCATTCTTCATCCCATCGATAAGTTCTTCATTTAAGTTCCAATTAAACAACTTTTTATCATCATCATTTCTTTGTGTAGGTTCTAAGAATACTTCATCATACGGATAAAACCTATCTCTTTGTTTCATATATGTGGTACGTTTAAGAATAAGGTAATTTTTACATACAGTACCACAATACGAATATACTTTATAACCCTTTGTTACGTCAAAGTTATTGACTTTGGTTATAAGGAAAGAAAGTGTATCATAGAAAGTATCTGTAAAATCTTCTGAAGGAGTAAACAAATCATATCTTCTTATGATACTTTCAATCATCTTAGTAAACGCAGGAAGCAATTTTTCATTAAAAAGTTTATTTCTTTCGGCTTGGTCTGTACTTGTGATGTATTTGACAAATGCAGCTTCCTCTTCCTCGTAAAAATATCCTTTTCTATTTTTACCAGGTTTTCTACCTCTTTTCTTAGGTTTATTCTCAACCGCTACCTGAGTTGTTGTTTCTATTGCGTTTAAAGTTTCTAAAGACATTAGGTGTTACCATAATATTTTATCATTTATTTTACTTCCTCAACATTATCCACAATAATATCCTTCTTTCTGTCTTCCTTGTACGGATATTCCCTCACAGCCAATTCAAACCATTTCTGAATTTCAGTATCAGACAATGTATTGTTATATTCGTCAGTAAGGCTGTTTTTACGTCCTACAACATGAGTATATCCTTCTTTTGGTACAACATATACCTTTAATCCATTATGCGTAGTACGAAGCAAAAATTCATAGTTAAATGACACTTTAATTGAAGGTTTCAACATGCCAACGCTTATAAAATCTTTTTTGTTGAATATACCACCAGTAAGATTGAATGTTGAACAGTTTTGCAAACAATCAAAATCAATGAAACCAATATCATTAGAGAATGAAGAAGCCCATACAATTTCATTACCAAACTGCCATTTCGTTCTGTCTTCGCTATGTTGCGCATTGATAGGTAAGAATACGCTCACATCCTCATTTGAAAAATAATATTCATGAGCCATACTGAACCAGTTTTTAGCATATTCATCATCGTATTCAAGAATTGAGAAATAATCGGTAGAACAATTTTTAACACCACAGTTCACTTGGCTGCAAAAATCTGTCTGTCCTTCATTAACAGTCAAAATGAAACTGTCATAAGAATATTTTAAAGCTAAATCTTCTACCTTATCAGCTAATACTGATTTAATGGCAGGAGGACATACAACCATCGTGATTAATTTCCCATTAGAATAAGTTTCAGCGTTATTAACCACACTTTCTATTGCCTTATCCATATATTCATCAAACGTATCGTCAATTTGATGTACAGGTATTATTATAGTAATATCTTTCATTCTTCAGTGGAGGTTTTTGCAATTATTTTTGTTTCTTCAAGCTCTTTGATTCTATCTTCCATAATTTTATTGAAAACATTGTCAGCAGAAATTTTCCAATCATCAAATTTGTATTTGGCATTAGTCACATTCATAGCATTAATCAGTTCTTCTGGAATATCATCCCTCATCCAAGAGCCTATGACTGATGCAAGAATAGCATGTACGTCATTGATGTTATTAAACCAAATGGCATTGTCACACAAAACTTCTCCGTCACTCATCCATTCCATAATATCTTCTGGTACTTTACCTATTACAATACTTCCGCATCGCATAGCTTCAATAGGAGAATATCCGAATTGGGTATCCCTATCAATCCAAACAGTAATTGCACCTTCTTTCAAAAGTTCAGCATACTCTTCTCTTGGGAAATTTCTAATATCCCTAAAAGAAATAAACTTATAGATAGGATATTTCCAATAGAAAGGCTTGATTATCTTGTTTACATCGTTTTGGTCTTTTGCAACAATATTTACAATAAGTTTCTTAGGTTTAATACTTTCCCTAAAACAATCATCAATATATGGATTTAAAACCTTCGTTTTTAAATAAGGGAATACACTATGAATACGTTTATCAAGCAAGTTAGTTGCACAAATAGCATCAAATATTCCATAATTAGACCATTGAACGCCAAGAGGTATAAATTCGGTTACATAATTATAGTTCTGAAGTAATACATATCTTTTACAAGGAATATTATGTTTATATGTTTCAAACATAAGACTTGAGAATACTTCTGGAATAAACAAAAAGTCAGACGGTGCAACTTTCCATTCGTTCATTGAAATATTCAAATGAGGAAGTCCGTCATATTCTTTTCCCATCCATTCGCTTGCACTATGGAAGATTCTCGCTTCATCAATAGCAAGTTCTTTTTTATTCAATTCTTCAAGCTCTTCTTGTGTATATTCATTAGGAAGCTGATATATCATTTGTACATTATATCCATTATTAAACAGATATTTAGCCAATTGATATACATAAGACATACTTCCATTAGGAATTCCTTTTGAATCAATAACAAAGAAAAACAATGTGCAATCCTTGTTCTTTATATTTTCGATTGCATTATTTATACGTTCTATTACAACTTTATTATCAGCCATTTATTCTAAATTCATTTCAGGATTATTTATTTCAAAGATAATACCACTATGTAACAAAGTGTTAAAGGCTATTTTTTGGCCTAGGAATAAATCATCATCATTCTCAACCTTAATGATAGCCCCTTCTGGTGAATAATAAGGACTCACTATTGTATTAAGTAAAATGCGTATGAAATCATAACGTACATTATTAAATGCAACATTATTATTTGATTTGGTTTCCGTAATTTCCTTACTTACAGCCCTAAAATCGCCAATACTCTTTTCCTTGATGTTTTCATTGTCATCATCCTCATCAAGAGAAGTGTCAGCAAAAACCTGCGTAATTACAGTATTGGTATCTTTCTCATTGTTTGGATTATGGGAAATGAATTCCATAAACTTATCCATATCTATCGCATAATAACGTCCGTTAAATTCATATAAACTACTTATCATATTCAAAACTAATTAACTTGCTTATTGTTTCATTTTCATCTTGGAACAAATCCATTAAACTATCAAAAGTATATTTACATTCCACATCCTCATTATAAGGAGTTTTTATTTTAATTGCGACTTTTCCTTCAGGAACATTGGACAATAGTTTAGGATTTGCAGTAATCATTATATCACACCTATCCCATACTTTATGAGAATCAACGGGAAACAACATTTCCCGACAGCTGCATCCTATTTTTGAAAGAAAAGCATAAGTAGCTTGGATTGTCAATCCTATTTCAAACGGACTGAATAGGAAAATTTCAGGAATGTCTCCTTCATCAAAGTCTCTCATAGTATTCTGTAACCAGTCACTGAAACGATACGGAAGCATCTTGTCCATAGGTTCTGCACGGGCATAAAGTTCGTAAGCATAATCATTATATCTGAAATTATTGAAATCTGCTCTATTTTCAAATTCAAAAACATCACACAAATCAAATGATTTTACATCTGAAACTTTAATATCACAATCAGGATCAATGGCTTTTTTATAACATACTATAAATTGTGCCAAATTATCCCTTAGAGTATCGTTTATGTCAATAGCTATTTTTTTCATCTCTTATCTATCGTATTGTATTTCTATTTGTTTATTATCCTTGTCAACATATACGAGTCTTGGATAAGCATATTGAAGATTAGCCTTAAAACCACAACTACATTCATGTTTTGCAATAGTTTGTCTTGTGTAAGGATTACAATATAGCTTATGACTGCATCTTAATTCCTTTCCACATTTAGGGCAATATGCATGGATTAAATAAGCGTCTATTTTTTCACTTGAGAGAAGACCCTGTTCATCCATTTGTTTATCTGAAATCGTAGGATACTCCCGATGGAATTTATTAGCCATATCATTAGGGTCATTTCTTAATTCGTCCAACTTTTTGGCATATTCATCCTTACTAAAATCAGAGGCAAATTGTTTTACCAACTCATCATCGTTATTTGAAACGACTTCATGGTTTTCATTCTGTTTATCAGCTTCAAACTGCTTCATATATTCTTCTAAAATGCTTCCCATTTTTTGTATTTATAGATTAATTTATAATTTTGTATATATTTATAATAATATGTGTTTGTGATAAAATCAAGTCTTTTTATTTCCAAGTAACCTCTTTTTCGTTACCATTTTTATCATAATATGAAAACCAAAATTCTTTGGGTTCAAGAACAATAAGTTTATCCAATACATCTTTTGTGTATTTCTCAGCAACACCGTGTTTTACATAAGCAATAGTTGCATGGGGATGATATTCCTTATAGTCGGAATGAGTTGGATATTTGTCAGTAATAGCCTTATAAGAATTAAACAAAGGTATCGAACTTGCATCACACTTCAATACTTCAAAATCAGGATTATCAAATGAAGATATGTTAGTAAGAAATGTTTGGTATTTATCCAAAGGCTCAAGCATATCTTTAAGCTTATTCAAATCGACATCATTATCAAGACAAGGAACAAGTGTAACATGAGTATCTGTTTCTATACCGTAACCGCTTCTACTGTCATCTCCATAATACAAATCATCTTCAGAAAGTTGTTCTTGTATGTCCTTAATAATATCAGGCGTATTAAACCTAATCATTAAAAAAGCGTATTTCTTTTTATCTGCCATGTTATAAAATTATTATGTATTATTTAAGACTTTCTATTTCAGCTTGTTCTTTCAGGTATTTTCTAAGACAATCACGGCAAAGCAGTTTTCCATATGTTTGTTCAGCAATCTGCATATCCATATATTCAGTTGTTTCAGAATCAGAAATATCATCACTATCATCATCAATATCTTTTCCTTGTGTGGGATTCAAGTCATCAATGGATGACGGGTCATAATATACTTCCTTTCCACATCTTTCGCATACATATTTCTCTGCAAAATTATCAGTAAGGTCAAGTACACGTTCCTTTCTCTCATGGTTAGCATATTTATCAGCCATTTCTTTATTGTAGAACTGCTTAATCATATCTTCACCATTTATAACAATATCAGCACTAAACCTTAAAATATAATCACCATCAAACTCCAATACCTTTTCAAACGAAAGGTTATTGAATTCAAACTGTATCATATCATTCAATTTGTACGCATGAAGTGTCGTAAATGCAACGGATATAATATCTAAAATATCAGATTTAATACCTTTATCCCTAATATTTTCAACTTCCCTTACAAAACCTTTTGAGATGAATACCTTATCATCAGGATATATGCTTACATAAAAATCAAGTTTAACAGTTTTTCCTGGGTATTTTTCAAATACGACAAGTTTTTTGGTAAATTCTTCTATTTTATAACGTGGAAAGAAATTCCTTTTTACGTTCAAGGTATAACTCTTCTTAGGCTCAACATAGATTAAATGTTCATCCTTGTAAAATGCATCTTTTAACCCATCATTAACACCTTCAATATTTCTTTCGTTAGGCTGAATGGTAATTACATTTAGATTTTCTGAATTTTCAAACTTTACAAATTTACTGTCATATTTTTCATCCATTTTCTTTGCCAACGTAGGCGAGAAATACTCATAATGTTTTGCCTCCCTATCCACTGTATAAGTTCTGTATCTAAGTTCTTTCACCTCTTGTGTCAATTCACCTTTAAGGAGAGCTTTTGAAACTCTATGCGACCCCACTTCCTGATTAACTGAAATCATATTGTCATGACTTGAACCAAGTTGTGTGAATATTTCGTTTTCTGTATTTTTAAGACCGAACATTAATCCAGTCCATACATTATTTATCTTATCTTTAATTTTTCCCATAGTTTATTCTAACTCAATATCCTTTATTCTTTTATCAATTTCATTTTCAAATTGAGTTTTTATAGTAAATAATTCTGAACGTACATCAAATTTATCTTTATTTCCACCATTAATTTCAATATCAATATTTAATCTTTTAATTTTCTCATTAATAAGGTCAAAATAAGCCTTCAATTCCATTATTGACAATTCACTGATTTTCATTTGAATAAATTATATTATATAGAAATTATTATTAATTCAATATAATAATAGACATATAAAAAATCAAGGTGGCATTCCTTGTAAGAGAAACACCACCTTAGAAAAAATAAATTTAGGAATAACAAAAATTATTTATTTACACTTTCTTGCGTGTTTTTAGAAATAACAACACAATCAACAAATTCAGGACAAAAATGTTCAATATCTGTTACATTCGTATAACTCATTGCGGAACGAAGATAGCTTTCCATATTTTCAACCCATGTGTTTAAATGTGTTGTAATGGGTAAATACTTAGTAATGCCTTCTGCGGTCTTTGTTTTCTTTCCGTTTATTACAATCTGTCCTTGCTTTGAAGCCATACCATAAATTTCCTTACATTTAACACCATCAACCTTAATTGTTTTAGCACAACTTTCATGTAATGACGCAAACAGGCTTCCAATCATTACATAATCAGCTCCCAATGCCAATGCTTTGATTACATCAGAATAATTACGAATACCACCATCTGCAATGATATAAGGAAGTTTAGTACCCATAGAATCAGACAATAGTTGCAGACTCTGTTTAATTTCAAATACATCATTAATCAATGAAGCCATAGGGTAATGGATAGACGTATTTGACGAAGTAATGCAGCATCCGCCACTACCAATTCCTACTCTAATATACTGTACACCAGCATTATAAGCAACCTTATATGTTTCGGGATTTGCAATATTGCCAACCATAACAATGATATTATCTCCGTGAATTTTTTTAGCTTTCATAACATAATCATACATTAAATTCATATGCCCGTTGGCGATATCAATTAATGCCTTTGCAGGAGAATTAAACTTACCATATTCATTACAGAAACATTCATAGAATTCGTGAAGAGAATATGCAGACCATCCACCAGAACAAGAATTGCCGTATCTCACGGTTATGTCAATGTTTCTCGGAAGAATTGCATTTATCTTGTTACTCTCAAACAAATGATAATTAAATTCATCTACAACACTGCTCATAGGCGCGGTAAATATAGGCAATTTACCATTTTCTTTATAAACATTGCATTCATCTCTATGTTCGATATATGAAACCTTTGCAGGTTTTACCATGATATCATTGTATGAATAAAGTGTCTTATCTAATAGCATAATAACATTATTTTTTAAAATTTCTATTTAACACCAGTACTGCCAAACCCATCAAGATTACGTGATTCGTTACTTTCAACTTCTTCTACTTGTTGCATATTCACTAATTCTTTACAATAAACAGGCATCAACACAGCTTGTGCAATTCTATCCCCTGACGTGATTACAATGTCTTTCTTTGAAAGATTTACAGCAATAATACAAACCTCATTGACATAATTTGAATCTACAGTACCAGGAGTATTGAGTACAGACAAACCGTGCTTCAATGCCATTCCGCTCCTTGGTCTTACTTGTATTTCACAATTTTCGGGAATGTTAAAATACAAGCCAGTATGAATAAGTTTTCTTTCAAGCGATTTTAATGTAATAGTGTATTTTCCTTCTTTTTTATCCAACTTTGCATTTTCGTCGCTTTCAGTAATATAAGCCCGTAAATCAAAACCACTATCACCGCTATGTGCGTATTCTGGATTAGGATTATCAGACTTATTGACAAATTGCAAAATTTGAACGTCTGGCATATAGTTGTCAGGTTTATCATATATGCCACCTCTCATAAACATAGGTATCTTTCCAAATGTCATATTAAATTATATATATTATTGATAATTAATTATTCATCATTGCAAAGATACAATTTTTTTATTAAAAAACAAAATAAAATGGGATGTATTCGCTAATACACCCCCTAATTAAATTATTGTTTAGCACAATGTACTTGACCAACAACGTGAAATAGCAATTTCATTTGTTAATTATAAATTATGATTTTCTTTTTTTATTTTTTCCAATATATTTCATCTGGCACTCAAATATGTTATTATCGCTATCAAGAAATAAGAATTTTTCTCCTAATTTCATTGCTTTTAACGAACTATTACTTCCATAACTTAAATTTTCATTAACCATCCCCTTTTTCAATTCATTTATCTTCTTATCAACAACACTTTCAACAATGGTTTTTATTAACTCATAATCAACATTTACAGACAATGGAGTAGCATTATTATTTCCTTGTACTTCATTCAACTCTTGTCTATCTTGTTTTTCGAGCTTTTCTTGGATTTCATAAGAACGATTAAAACTATTAGGTAATGTTTGTTTTAATTTTTCTGTAAAAGCATCCATTTTAGGGTCAACGACAGTCATATCCAACGGGTTTGCTGCAATAGATTCGATAATTTGTCTTGGCAATTTGGAATGACTATAATCAATAGAGCCTCCATGTTCTCTTCTCTCTTTAATTCGTTTCATTTCCTCGTGAGGGTCATATCCGCTGGTTTTTTCAACCTCTCCATATACAGCCTTGTCTATATCATCCAAATTTCCGACAATAGGAGAATTGGATGAAACAGTTCTTGCTTGTTTATGCTGAACGGCTTTTATACCGTTTTCCATTATCTGTTTCTGTTCTTTTGACAGAGCTAACTTTTCTTCAAGTGTCATACTGTTTATATTAATTTATATGAGTTAATATATATTTAATATTCGGTAAAATCAATAAATTATCTTCTCGGTATTTTACTTAAATCAATTTTCAAAGGATTATCCAATTGTTGTCTTAATCTATCCATTCTTCTTTCCGTATCAGTTTTGTACAAATCATTATTACTATTCGTTTGATTATTTAAATTCTGATTACGCTTGGCCAACATATTTTGTAAATCCCTTATACTGATAGGTTCAGGCTGTTGATTGCTTTTGGCATTATTAGTTTTGTCAGAAGAAGTTGGTTCCGATTTTTGTCTAGGCCCAGATTGAGTTTGAACACTATTATTGGTATTGTATTGTCTAAAACCTTGTTTGGTTTTTATATCAGACAGTTTAATAGGATTACTCAACTGTTGTTTCAACCTTTCCATACGTTTCTCAGTATCAGTCTTAAATACATCATTGCTATTATTTCTTGCATTTTGCATTTGCTGATTATTCGTATTGGATTGGCCCTTCATTCTCGGAGAAGAATGATTAATAGGTTTGGTAATTTCATTGTTATCATTGTCATTACCAAATTTGGCGATTTTATAAACAACACTCATAGTATTGTCGCCATCAGGATTAAACTCACCCAAACCTTTGTAATAATTGTTTGCAGGTTCAGTAAAGATTTGTTTCGTAGGTTTCCAATAAGATATTCTATCAAGTCTGAAAAATTTCCAACTTGGAACACGTGAAGTCGTGTCCCCATAAGGTTGAAAAGCACGTATAACAGGATTACCAGCTTTTGTTAAACCATAGGCATACACCTCAATTATTCTTGCACCTGTAGCTATATCTTCGCCTTTTGTATGATAGTTTATGATAATACGGGTATGTGTGTCAATTGCATCATTAACTGAATTAATTGACACAGATTCACTTAATAATATTCTATTTATACCCTCTAACATCATAAGACATTTAATTTATTTACACTATTATGGTACTTGGTATTGTCCTTCTAATACATTAGCACTGGTATCTACCAATTTAGCAGAATATTGATATGTAGGATTATACAAACTACGACCCATAGCAGTACTTCTTGCTTCATTATCAGCATCATTACCTGCGCCACTATCAGGATCAGTATCAAAATTACTATAATTGAATACACCTAATGTGCCATTACAGTTAGGAAGCCAAAATGAATGCCCTCCATGTCCAGTACCCTTACCTTGCGCATCACCCGTTGCCAAAGCGTCAGGATGTTTACCAGAATATTGATTATATTGATTATAATCGCTTCTTACAATTTCCTCATGACGTTCATCCATTGAACGTATTTCCAAACAACTTTGCATTATATAGTCTTGTTATAAGTCTTTTATTTTATAATAAATATCATTGAATTAGAAATATATTTCTTAAAAACAGCATAAGTCTTTATTAAATAAAAGATAACAGAAAGTTATATCCGAAGATATAGATAAATTCGGATATAACATAACCTCAATTATTTGACAAATGTTATTAGTAAGCTAAAATACAATATTGAGGACGCAAAGTTAATTCGATTGTTGCCAAACCGTCATCCTCATAAGAAAGATCTCCAAAGTTGGAGCTTACAATTTGACAATTTTTGCATATCCACAAACTTACAGTAGTACCAGTTGGATCAAGCATTTGAAGTTGAACATCACGTTTATATGCAACAGCATAACCCATACGACCTGTTACAGATTCGGCATGTAAACGTACCCATTCCATTACAGCTTGCGAGGCAGAAGGGCCAATCGGGTCTCTTAATGTAACATTTATTTGTTCCCAATTATATCTACCTGCTACCCAGTTTGATGTATTTAAGAAAGGAATTTCGGTTTCTCCAATTGATATATTAGGACGGACAGTATTGCTAACCCACCATTCTTGTATACCTAAATCTGATGGAAAACGCATCAAAAATCTATTTTTTCTTAACGGTTCGTATTCAATAGGCGATTTTATCAATAAATCTTCCATTTTAAGTTTAATTAGCTATTTATTTTTATAAATAAATATCAGAATTATTACTTTTGCAGCGGAATTACAATATTAAATATATAAATAAATGGATAGAAAAGAAAATTGTCATTAAATTAAAAAGTATATGGTGACAATATTGATACATCAATAGAGAATTTTAGTAAGTTCCTGCCGATACCACAAGAGGCTGTAGTTATCTTAAATGTGGGCATAACTTATCAAAAAAAAAAACAGAAGACGATATTATTTCTTTTAACGAAGATAAACTACATATTAATAATATTATTCAACATACTAAAGACATAATTCCTCCTTTTAAAATTGATATATGCCTTCCAGATTATAGTACAGCGATTGAATATAATGGATTAATATGGCATTCTGAAAATTTAGAAAAGAAATACTATCATCTAAAGAAAAATCGAAGAATACCAAAAGTAATGGAGATTAAATGTCTCCATTACTTGTTTGTTTATTATCTTTACTTTCAAATGCCTTATCTACTATATTCCATACCTTTTTAAGTAGCTGATACTGTTCTGATGTAGGATTATCAGCAAGTTTTGCAATAGCTTGTAAAGCTAACTGACGTATTTTATTTATAGTATCAGTTACATCAACTTCGCTTCCACTCTCTTCTGGGGCGGTTTCAACTTCTTCCTCTTCTTCATAACCATCATTAAATTCATCAGGTTTTTCAAAGTCCTCTTCATTAACATCAGAAAAAATCATATTCTCAACAGTTAATTTAGGTTTACTAAGCAATTGTTTCATTTCGCTGATAAGTTGCTTACTATCTATATTTTGTTTCTTCTTTTCCATATTTGATAAAGTAGATTTATATATTATAAATATATACTAACATAATTAAATATAGTAACATTTAACATTTAAAACTTTGTTATTTATATATAATAATGTATATTTGCACAGCAAAACTTAGCAATACAACGAAGTTATAAAATGAACGGTAAAAACCAATTTCCAAAAGTAACTACTGAAAGTATTATACAAAGATTTATAAATAAACGTGGAGATGAATATGATTATTCTCACGTAATATATAAAAATATGCATACAAAGGTTGCTATTGGTTGTAAAATACATGGTATATTCTATCAAACCCCTCATAATCACTTAAAAGGACAAGGATGCCCAGAATGTAGTAAAAAGAAAGTTGCAGATGGACGTAGAATGTCAAAAGAAGAATTTATCAGAAGAGCAAAAGAGAAACATGGTAACAAATATGATTATTCAAAGGTTGAATATATAAACAATAGAACAAAGGTGTGTATTATTTGTCCTATTCATGGTGAATTTTGGCAGACACCTGATGAGCATTTAAGATATGGTTGTAAAAAATGTTCTGTAGAATATATTGCTCGAAAAAGAATAGAAAATTCTGCTAAAACATTTGAACAAAGAGCAGGTGAAATACATAATTTCAAATATATTTATGAAAAAGATACTTATAAAGGAAATGATAATTTAATAACTGCATATTGTCCTATTCATGGTAAATTTACACAAATTGCGCATTATCATTTACAAGGTTATGGTTGCCCTAAGTGTGGAATAAGAAAATCTGAAAATGAGGATAAAATATGTGATTTTATTACTTCTTTTGGAATTAAGGCTGAAAAACACAATAGAACAATAATCAAACCTAATGAAATTGATATTCTTATACCAGAAAAGAATATAGGGATTGAATATGATGGCTTAATATGGCATTCTGAGAAATATAAAGTAGATTCTAATTATCATATTGGCAAAACTAATAAATGTAAAGAAAATAATATACAATTAATTCATATATTTGAAGATGAATGGTTAGAAAAGGAAAATATAGTTAAATCAAATATATTAAATATATTAGAAGTATATGAAAATAAAATATTATCCGATAATTGTGTAGTTAAAAACGTTTCACCTCAACAAGCTAAATATTTTCTAAATAACAACTATATTAAGGGAGAATGTCGAGCTAAAATACATTTAGGTTTGTATTATAATAATGAATTAATTTCTTTAATGTCATTTTCTAAATTAAAAATATTAAAAGGTGATGTATGGAAATTAGTTTGTTATTGTAATAAAATTAATACAAGTATTTTAAATGGGGCAAATAAATTACTTCAATATTTTATAAAAAAAGAATTGCCATCTAAAATTATTACTTATGTTGATAAACGATGGAGTAATGGAAAAGAATACGTCGAAATGGGATTTACTTATACAAATGACACTAAGCCTGATTATTTCTATGTTATAAATCAACATAGAATAAGTCGTTTTAAATATAAAAAGAATGATTTGACACAAAAAGAAATCTATAGAATATATGATTGTGGTTCAATGTGTTTTGAAATGAATTTAAACAAAAAAAAGAGGACTAAATATATAAGTCCTCTTTAATTTTTATTGAATATATTATTAAGCATCTTCCCAAACTGTACCTTGTGGGGTAATAACAAATTCCAATTCAATGTATTCCAATGTAGGTGTAGGCTTGATATAAATCTTAGCAGGAAGTCTTAGTTGCTCTCTTGCTTCAACACTATCATCAATTTCCAAACGCCAGTCTGTAATACCCCTATTACTCATTATATTATCCAAGATAGGAGTGATTGCACTTTCAAATGATTGCTTAGTAGTATTATCATTCGGATCGAAAATCAAACCAATACAAGCAATAGAACAAAGTTTTCTAATTCTTAACAGTAATCTACGTTTAGATATTCTATTCATCTGACTTTCTCTTACTTGTAAGTTCTTGTCTCCCCAAATTCTCATACCGTCTTGTGCAAATGTATTTACGAAGTTAATACGCCCATTATAAAGGGTATCTTGGTCATCTAACTTCAACATTTTCTTTGGTTTAACTCCATCTATCGACCCCCTGTTCCAACCTGAAGCAGCATACCAAGGGAATGCGATATTATCAGTATAAGCGAAGTTTCTTACCACATCTTTTGTTGGTGGCAGGAACACATATACGTTGTTATCACTATCAAAATATTTTACATTAGGATAGTATGTACAAGTATAATTACTATCAATATCAGCATCTTCCAAGTTGTAAACTGCGTCATCAGGAGTATACATTTCGCTTTCAGTATCACCTGCGCCGAAAGGTTTATCAGGTGTAGTTACCACATATACAGAATCTGCACGTTCATTTTCAACCATGTCAATCACTTCACCAACAAGCGTAGGGTTATTTACATAGTCAATACCAGGAGTAGCTAATACATTGATGTCTATTTCTTTTGGATTGGAGAACAATCTTGCACCATATAAATAAGCATAGTAGTCAGAATTCAAACACTTGTCAGCGACATCAAAGTTGTATTTCTCAGGCTCTTTCAAAACAGAGAAATAAGTACCTTCACCACTTATAGTGTTTAAGTTACCACGATATTTCTGGTATCTGAAATCATCCCCAATACTTTTTGAAGTACGGTAATAATCCCATCCATCCCATCCACCATAAAATGCTACAGTGAATTTTCTATATCTTTTATCTTCGTAAATGGTATTAACCATTGTATCTTCGTCACCAATTCTAGGTTCAATACCCATAGATGTGGTAACATTCTTATTAACTGTAACCCAAGTATAACCAGAAATAGTATCTACTGTAACGGTTTGAGTATTTCCTTGTTCATCTGTTATTACACCAGCCTCATTAGGCACACCATTTAATATACGTGCATCCAAGTGAAAACAAGGGCTTAACCCTTCAGGCTCTCCATTGTAAGCTTCAACACCTTTATATTTCAATATATCCTCATCAATACCAGTAATATCAGAGATACCAAAATATTGTCTATTAATTCTTATATCATCATCGACAGTGGTATTATATTGGAAATAAGGTTGTACGGGGTCTTCTGTGCAGTGGACAGTCGAAGCGTAGAATTGGCTATTAGAATCAAGAGCAGCAATTCTGCTTATACCTTTATAGTTTCTGATAGGATATCCTAAGAAACCAGCAGGTATTGAAACCTTAGTCTTATCAGTTTCATTCACTTCTACTGTAATGTAGTTGGAAACTGCTTCATACTGTTCATCATAAGAACCAATCTTTAATGCAATATAATTGCTACTACCTGGGATTAAATCACATTGTGTATATCTTTCCAACACAGACTGAGAAGCATCAGTATCATAGAAACTTCTAACAATAACGTCAAAAGTACCATTTTCAGGGTCAATATTCTGTATTGAAACCTTAACTTCAGTATTAGCATTGTCACCGTCAGAAATAGTATGGAATCTGAACAGCTTGGTTAATTCAACATGTTCAGCAGAACCCTTCATTTCAGATACAATCCACGGAGTAGAAGCACATCTATATTGTTCCTTGTAATTGTTCATATCAAGCGTGATAGGTTCAATGTCACTATCATCATCCTTCATTACATAATACAAACCATCTTCTAACACTTCAACAGCGTCTTCAAATATCTCATTTTTAATAGTACTCTTACCGCTCAGATACTCTGTCTGATAATTTCCTGTCGTTTGGTCATCGCCCTCCGCATTTTGGTATTCTCCATAGTAATATTCTCTTGTACCATCGGATGTGGTATAAGCCACTACGGTGTAAATATGCCCAGGTTTACCATTAGTGGAACTCCAACTTCTACCGTTATTTCTTGAAATGTGTACTGTAAGCGGGGTTGTATTGTCTTTATCGTTTACGGATTCTGCCGCTGAATACAAGAAACGCTTTCCTACATCTCTTCTTTGCAACGTTGATTCGTCATCAGTAAGAATTGCATCAACCGAAGCATGTTTAGGAATAATTCTTGTAACAGGATAGAATTTCGTGCAATTGTTAATTTCAGTAATCAATCCCCTCTCAATTAATTGTTGTAATGCAACATCATACAATTCTTCAACGTAAATTTCGGCATCACCCACTTCAGGATCTCCACCTATTACATTGTAAATATAATTTTTTTCATTCTTGTTTAGTGTTACCGAATATCTCTTTTCAACACCATCAAATCTCTTAACAACAATTGTAAATGTTCCATAATTCGTAACATTAACATTAAATGAGTTTTCAGAAGGAGTATAACCAGGATTACAATCCAAGCCTAAAGTCAATGTTTTACTTGGTTCAAGTTTAACATCTGTTGCATAATATTGGATTTTATCATATTCATACTCATCTTCACAAATACCTATCTCAGGTTGTTTGGCACGTAAAAATGCAGCTTTCTTATGTTCACCTCTTGAACGCAATACAGCAACAACCATATTATCATAAGTTTTGTCTTCAGAATCAGTAGCACCTGCCGTTATAATCCATGCAGGCCCAGCATTTACACCAGATAAACCAAGAACTCTTACTACCTGTAATTGGTCTGACTGTTGCAGATAGGACTTGGCGATATATGGTAATTCGTATTTCAGGTATTGACTTCCACGGAACTTTTCAGGATTAGTTCCACCGAAATATGTAGTAAACTGTCTCCAATTCTCAATTGCAAAAGGTTGAAATGCAGGCCCTTTAACAGTTTCACCTACCAATCCAAGAGTGGTGATACCAAGTGACTTGGAAGCGTAGGTAAGATCTGTTTCTTTGGTATATATACCAGGACTAACATGTACACCTCTCACGCTATTGCTATTGTTATTTGCCATCTATAATCAGATTTTATCGTATTATTAGTTATTTATAAATATCATTAAAAATACCAAAGTGAGATATTTATAATATAGAATAGTTATCTAAAATCAAATATATTATTAAGGTTATCAATATCTTGGATTGTCAAGTTTATTTTGTTGTTTTTCACTACTTTTTCAATATTAATATTATCCTCTACATCAATAGTTATTTCGCTATCAAATACAGAAGAATATAATATCTTTTGATTTTCAGTCATATTGTTAAAATCGACATTCTCTCCACAAATCATATTCAACCGTTGAAATACAAATTCTTCCATCTCTATTAATTGTTTATACAGTTTGTATAAAGCAAAAGCAAGATTCGCAGGAAGATTGATTTGTTGTGCAATAATCTTATCAATAGTCTTACTTAGATTAAACCCATATGAAATAGAAATAGTTTTCTGCATATAATATATAAATGTAATAACTTTATCACTAATTAAGATATTACAAAATAATAGGTTATTCAACAATAATCTCTTCTGATTTCACAGGTTCATCATTTGCATTTTCGGGAGTGTTTATTTTATCATATACAGTTGACGGATCATAACCAATGAATTTCAAAGATGACTTTTGGTTAACATCAAAATGTCTTACCCTTATCTTGATGTTATCTCCGTTTTTTACTTTAAATCCTTTGTCAATATAATAAGGTGTATCATTCACGGATAACCTTATTTTTCTTATATTTGTTTTTTCAATGGTTTCTATCACCATATCGGTATCAATTGTAAATTCTACCTTGTCATGGTATTCTTCAAAGTCTATAGATAGTTCCAAAGATTTATTTTCATAAACATCATCATATTCGATAATATCAATTTTTGGCTTTGATTTATTGGTATCACCATCACCGAATAACATTATTCTTTTTGGTTTTTTCTCTACTTTGAAGTCATCTTTATTAATAATATATGCCATTACTTTTATGACAAATGACTGCATAAAGAATTTACGTTCATCAACAGAATAAGTTGATTCATCATTTACTGAATCAATTACCATAGGTATAAAATGGTCATTAGGACGAATATAACATTGCCTTGCACTGAATAGTTTGTTTATCTTCTGGTTGAATACATTTAGCATAGCAAATTTATCGGTAATAAAATTTATTCTATACATTAAATCAACAGCAAAAGGTTGTTTCATAGAATATATTTCATAGTGTTCAGTTCCATTATCATCCATTACGTTTCTAATCCTTAACGTGTAATATCTATCTCCTGGAATATTCCATAACCCCCCTTGATTATCGCCAGTTTCAGGATTATTATCTCTTGACACTGTTTTGAAATTCAATAATAGGTTTCCGTTTTCATCAGTATGTTGCCATGATTGACTATATTCATTGAATCTTTGGTTTGAATACCAAGTAAAGGTAGGAATTTTCTTCCCATCAAACTCAATATCTATCTTAGTATCCACAAATTCAAGTACAGCTTTGTCTATATCCTCATATTCCAAAGGTTTAGGAAAATAAGGCTCATTATGCATTATTTCTTTTGTATAGTTTTCACGTCTTTCTCGTCCAAATGCTTTTTCTCTATATTTGATAGGGGTTATGTATTTTTTAGGCTGCATACTTTAATGTTGTTAATTTTAATATATTATATTCCATCAAATTCATCTCTCGTCACTGGCGCGCACTCAATTACAAGCCACGGAGATTTATAAGCACCAACAACCATATTGTTCGCATTATTTATCTTTCCGTCACTTATGACAGAAAAATAATACATGTCATTTGTATCATTCAATACACCAATATAATCACCTCTTTTAATATCACATTTATATGTTTTTAAAGTATTTTTTAATATATATACGGTAAGATTTCCACTTAACATATATACACCGCTTGATGTTTTATCATCAAACGTCTTTGTTTGAGCTTCTTTTATTTCATATAAACAAGGCAATTCTTTTGGAGGTTTAAACCTTATATTCCTTTTATTCGGTGTTTCGTGGTATATGTCATTTGTATTTGTTTTTATTCTATCAACTTCATATAACACAATCGTCTGATTAGTATCTTCTTCCATATAGTCAGATAGCAATTCAGTTTCTAATTCATAATCCTCTTCGGAATAGAATAAATTATTCCTATTTACTGGTGCATTTATTGGCATGATTAATAACTTTTTATATAAATAGTTTTGCTTTTACTATACAAAATAGTATATTTGCAAAAATAATATTTTATATAAATGGGTGAGCAATTAAGTATCAGAAAGATTAAAAAAGCATACGATATATTAAAATTTTACAACGGAGATAATAATCAAATTCTTCTTTATCAGAATGAATATAAGAATGGAAGTTTTGTGTTGAATGATTTTTCGTACAAATATATTACTTCCAATCAAGATTACACACCGTTACAGATAAATAAAACAATTCGCATATCCTCTGATTACGGCAACATATTAAAAGAAAAATACAATATAGATTTTATTCCAAACAAGGTAAAAATCACTAAGATAATAGGGGAAATGAATAACAGTTATCATTGCTATGTGCAATATAGACAAAGTATCCCCCCTCAACTTATGTATGTGAATAAAAATTACATCATAGATAAACTATTTGATAATAAAACAGATTCTTATGAGAATATAGATTTTGATAAATACGATAAATTAGCCGAAAAAAATGGTAGAAAACTAAAACCTCACCAAAAAGAAGCTATAAGATTCCTTCTTACCAATAAAAAATGTATTTTAGCTGATTCAATGGGTCTTGGGAAAACACTAGATACAATTGTTGCGGCTTTGGAAGGTGGTTTCAAACATATACTTGTAATTACGACTGCATCTGTAAAAAGTACATGGAAAAAAGAAATATCTTATTATGAAGATGAAGATAACATTGCAATAATGAGCGGTTCTAAATGGGTAAATGCAAAGAAATTTACTATAACAAACTATGATATAGTACAAAATTTCTATCAAGTTCCATATGAAGCAGTTGAAGAACTCGATGAAAATGGAGAAGTGATTGTAAAACTTAGAAAATCACAAAAAAAGGAAGTAATAAACGAAAGTTTAATGAAAAGCCCTTTATTCCAAGAACATTTTGATTGTGTAATTATTGATGAAGCACAAAAATTATCAAATAAAACCTCAATAAGATATAAGACAATTTATGATTTTCTTCATAGAGCTAAACCAGAAGCAGTTTTTTTAGTCACTGGAACTCCTTTGACAAATAAGCCCATTAATCTTTATAATATATTATGTCTTATAGATGCTGATATTACAAAAGATTATAATTATTATTGTATGAGATACTGCGATGGCCGTAAAATGAAACTAAGAACAGGAAAAATAATCTTGCTTAATAACGGAGCAAGCCATTTGGATGAATTAAGAGAAAAAATTAAACATTTATATATAAGAAGGTTACAATCTGAAACAAATGGAATGGTTAGTAAAACAGTATTAACAAAAGAATATGATTTAAATGAACAACAAAAAGAAATATATAATACATTATGGGATAATTACTTACAAGCCAAGAAAGAATTAGGTGTTGATGATGCAGAAAAATACAAAGATCTAGTGGAAGGTATAATTGTAAGGCAGTATTTGGCTAAAGAAATGATACCTAATACTATTGAATTGACCGATGACCAAATAAATTATGGCGAAAAAGTAATTATTGTATGTACATTCCAAGAAGAAATTGATATACTGAAAGAACATTACGGAAGAAAAGCTGTTGTTTATAACGGTAAGATGACGGCCAAAGCAAAAGATAAAGCCGTTGATAGTTTTATGAATAATCCTAATACAACAGTATTTATTTGTAATTTAACCGCCGCAAGTGTAGGTATTACATTAACAGCATCTCATTACATTATATTTAATTCATATTCATGGGTAAGTGCTGACAATAAACAGATGGAGGATAGAATTTATCGCTTAACACAAGATAAAGATGTGACTTGTGTATATCAAATGTTTACGGATTCTATTTCAAAAGAAATGTATGATATTGTTAAAAATAAAGAGCTGATAGCCGAAGAAGTTATCAAGACTGAAAAGGACAAATAACATTTTGAAATATTAAAGTTAATAAGAATAGAATAATCATACTATTTATTATATATAAAGTCAATAACTATGAATACTGAAGAGTTTATAAGAAGAGCGAAAATAATCCACGGTGATAAATATGATTATTCAAAAACAAAATATGTAAATACCCAAACAAAGGTTTGCATTATTTGTCCAATTCACGGGGAATTCTGGCAGAGATATAGTGATCATTTATATGGAAGAGGGTGCAAAAAATGTATGGCGGAAAAATTAAGGAATGACAATTCGTTATCCCAAGAAGAGTTTATAAGAAAAGCAAGAGAGGTACATGGTGATAAGTATGATTATTCGAAAGTAATTTATAATGGTAATAAAAAGAAAATATGCATTATTTGCCCCATACACGGAGAGTTTTGGCAAATAGCAGGTAATCATTTACGTGGCTATGGATGCCAAAAATGTGTCAGAAGTATATATGATACTGAAAGTTTTACATATAAAGCAAACATAACACATCATAATAAATATGATTATTCAAAGGTAAAATACGAAGAATATGATAAGCCAGTGTGTATTATTTGTCATAAAAAAGATGAAAATGGAATCGAACACGGAGAATTTTGGCAAACACCACATGGACACACACAAGGTAATGGATGCCCAAAATGTGCGATTGAAGGAATACAACTGCAACACAGAATGACAACCCAAGAATTTATTAAAAAAGCAGAAGAAGTACACGGTGATAAGTATGATTATTCGAAAGTCGAATATGTAAATTGTAATACACCGATATGTATTATTTGCCCCATACACGGAGAGTTTTGGCAAAAACCTCACAATCATTTAACAGGTAGTGGATGTATACTATGTAACGAGAGTAGGTGTGAGACAAAAGTTAGAAAAATATTATTATCTAATGATATTCATTTTGAGTATCAAAAAAGATTTAATTGGTTAGGAAAACAATCATTGGATTTCTATTTGCCTGATTATAATATTGCAATTGAATGTCAAGGTGTACAACACTTTAAACCTGTTAGTCATTTTGGAGGAATACTGGCATTTCACAAACAATATAAAAAAGACAAAATAAAATGGTCTTTATGTGAAGAACATAATATAAAAATTTTATATTATACCATAAATAAAGAAATATTAAATTCTTCAGTTATAAGAAATGAAAATGATTTATTGAAAGAAATATGGAAGAGAAAATAAAAAATAATAGATTTGTGGCAATTGATTTCGAGACACTTGAGTGTTGGAGAGCATCTGTTATAAGCATAGGTATTGTTATCATTGAAAACAACCAAATTGTTGATAGTTATTACACAAAGGTTTGCCCTCCTACGCAAATGGAATCATATCATTGTGTAAAAATACATGGGCTTCATTACAAAGATGTGAAAAACTATCCAAAATTTGATGAAATATGGGAAAAGATTGATAGAGAATACATAAAAGGTAGTCCTATCATTGCGCATAATGTAGGCTTTGAAAAAAGTTGCATCAATGAATGCGGAGATTTCTTTGGAACAAATACTGATTATGTATATTACGATACATTGAATATGTCTCGTAAGTATATTAATAAGCTTGAAAATTATAAACTTGACACAGTTTCAAAATTTGTGCATCATAAATTAAACCACCACCACAATGCGTTGGAAGATGCAAAAGCTTGTGCTGCAATATTTATTTATTTAAATAAAAAACATACTACATTGGTAGAAGACTATGACAGAAACAGAAATAGAAGAAAAAAAACAAATTGATGATTTGGATTTTTTGGATATGTCCGAGTACAAGGTAGTGTATATTATATACGTTGGAAAAGATGTAGATGATAAAAATATTTACCAATTCATATTATCCAACAATCCTGATGATGTATTTTCTGAAGGATGGGGTGAAAAACCTGCGTCCAATATACCTAAATCAATATTAATGATTGATGAGGATATGTATGAATACGTGAAAGAGTTAAAAACGGATATGATGTTGGACTTAGCACAAGATAATTCCTGTTTTTCAATGCAAGACGCAAGAGATAATATTGTTGCTCTTGCTTATGAGAATATTGACAATTATGAAGAATACCCAGAGGAAGGTAGAATAGTAATACATTTTGGTGAAAGTATAGATGAAGTTGAGAAAAATTTTGCCAAAAGAAATTTATTCTTGAAATTTGTATAATCATTATCCATCTTTATAAAAAGATAAACTGTAAAATAAAATTAATAAATTATTAAACAATGGATAATAAAGCAACCTTTAAAATTGGAAAAAGTATATATTCTCCTGTGTTCTGTGATTATTCAGACAAAGAAATCGTAGACAAAATTGTTGATAGATTAGGCACATTTGCAAAAGATGTAACAGAAGAGCAATTCTATTTCACAAAAAAATTAGTAAGAGATGGTTGGCAAATTTGTGATTGTTATTATGGCGAGAAAGACAAAACTAACAAATATATCTCAAAACTTAAAGCAAGGTTGAATTGGTTTAAATTCACAGGAATTAATAGCGATTATAACAAATGCACGGAAAAGATAATGGATGAAGAAATCATATCCAATAATGTTTCTGATTATGTCTTATATGTGAATTATGGAAATACAACCATATTCTTATATGATAATACATTGGAAGAGCCGACTATGATAGGCACATTTCACTGTTATGATGATATCATAAGAAGTCTTAAACATATTAAGAGAAGCATCCCAGCAAAAGCTAAAATGTCATTCAATGTAAATAGATATGTGGACACATTTGATGATAAAGAAAATCCTATATTGCAATCAGCTTTTGGAACAAAATATTATGAAATTGATTTTGATAGATTAAAACTTATTGCAATTTAATAAAAATAATAATAGCCGTTAGAAATTTAACAAACTAACGGCTATCCTATTTTAAAGTATTACTGAAATTACATAAATTATGACAGTAAACAAAGAACCTAATAGAGTGGCAATAAAGTCTTTCTTGTCAAATACAGTATCAAACCATTTTTCTTTTGCAAACTCTAACAACATTGTGACAACAAATCCTACTATCAGCCCAACCCATCCGAATAATCCACAAAGACAAGTTAAATAACCTCCAACAAGGAAATGGAGTATCTTGTCACTTCCAAATTTGTTAATTATATTATCTATTAATTTCATTATATTTTAATATTTTCATTATTATATTACATACATACCAAGAGGAATACCTTTCTTCATTTCTAACATACTTTGTACCATTTCAGCTTGACGTTTCATTGTTTCATAAGGAGACATTCTTTGCAATCTTTGGTCAAGGTTTTGCATAATATTATCTTTTTCTCTTTGACCCATTGATATAAGTGTCTGATAATCAAGAGTTAATGGGCTACTTATCATATTTATATTACCTGAGAATTTTCCTCTTACCAATCCTAATGTTTCAGCAGCATGTGCAATAAGTAATTGTCGTATGATAACTTTTGTTGGGGAATTAAATAAAGTATAATCCATTTTATCCAAAGGCACTTGGTCAGGAGTAAGCAATACATCAGGATTAGCCTTTCTACATTCATCAGCATTTGAAGGATTTACATCATAATATGTATACCAACAAACACAGTTATTAAGATTATACATATTTATTCCTGAACTACCAAAAGTTAATTTACTTCCTGGTGTACTCATTAAATGAATTAAATGTGTACCATCAGGCCCTGCTGTTACCTTATATGTTAAATCACATCTAAAGAATTTATTTTTCTGTGCCATTGACGCACTGAGCAATGCAACATCATATAAGTTAAAAGCATAAGTTCCGACCCCCAATCCATAAGCAGTACCTACACCACCGAATGCAGCAGCAGAAGAAAATCCCATTTGTCCATAAACCCCCTCTCCAAACGGAGTGCCAAAACCACTATATGATGCAAATAAAGCAGCATCTGTTTCAGGTGGTGTAATCCACAATACTTTATTAATTTCACGTCCAGCGGGAATTACATATACTTGTTTCCCTTTTTCCAATTTAAAGAAGTCCTTTTTTAATTCCCACGGCCCAGAATTTTGTAAACCCACTTGCTTGCTGAACCAATAGCTATAATCTTTTGAAATATCTAACGTTCTTACAGATAGAGCATAAGCAATATCAGTATTAGTTACATCCTTACCATATAGAGAAGCCCAGTTACTCTCTATAACAAAATTTTGGACTTTTTCAGCATAATCACCCACTGCAATTTCTAACAAATCGCATAATGCATTATCAGTTAATTCAATTTTTCTTATCCCACCTGAAAGTTTTGAACGTACAAGTTTGAATAAGTGTTTTATTTCATCATCAATAACCATTGCAATATATTAATTTATATATAAATAGTTCATCACTTCAATCATATTTATTAGAAATAAGATATAAAGTAATAATATCAATGGCATATAATTTCTTCATAAACAAAGGGGCAACATTACCAACACTTAGAATGGAAGCAATAAATGACGGCAGACATGATTTCTCTAAATTAAACATTGCCCTACAAGCAGCAGATGTATATTTCAATATGACAAATATTGAAAATGGTATTAGAAAAATTGCTAATCAAAAAGCAAATGTTATCATGAAAGAAGATAACGGTTGCGAGGATAAATATATCATTGAATATCAATGGAAAGAAAGAGATACAAAAACACCAGGACTTTATAAAGGAGAGTTTAGAATTGTATTCAATGACACAGTTGAAGTAGATGGCAAAACATTGCCAATAGGTGAGTTGATAGTACCTATATCACAAGAACTACACATACATATTATAGAAGGAAATATTAAAAAATGAAAAATATAGCTTTCAGGTTTTGTTCTTACCCTATTTAATAGTATATTTGCATTGAAGTTTGATTGGCATGATGTATTGAAGAGTAATACTTAACTGCTGATTCAGTAAAATATGTTAATTAATAAATTATTTGTAATGAGTTCAAAACCTGAAGTAACAAAAGAGCAGGTACATGCTTTTTTGATGGGTAGTAACCCAATGGAACATATCATCAAAATCGAAGGAGATTATAATGATGATAAGATTTATGTTATTTACAGAGATGAGAATAACAAACTAAAGACTGACATAGATAATTTCTATCCTTTTGTATGGTGTAAACAAAGCACTGGACGTTTTCTCTATAATGGGGACAGAAAGAAACTGAAAGACGCTATGGCTAAATACAATTTAGGCTGTAAGGGTCTTAGAATACATGATACTGATGGAAATGTACATCCTCGTATGGAAAATGGATATCGTGTCATGTTCTATGCTAAAACACCTATGGCATTTTCCAAATTCCAAAAATTCTTTGAAGAAGGTGGAAGACCTATATATCCAAAACCAAGCGACAAAAGTTACGGATTAAGGGATTATATCTGTGTTGCTCCTAATGAACAATATATGATTTCAACAGGAAAAAGAATGTTCAAGGGGTATGAAGATTATGATGACTTGCTACGTCTTGAATGGGACTTGGAAACAGAAGGACTTGACCCAAATATCAATGCCATTTCACAGATTGGTATAAGAACAAACAAGGGTTTTGAAAAAATCATTTCAATTCAAGGCGAAGGTGAAGAAAAACTTGAAAATGAAATGAAAGGTTTATCAGAGTTTTTCCAAATTGTAAGAGAAATACAACCTGATGTAATGACAGGACATAACACAGAGAACTTCGACTGGAATTTTATTGATGTTCGTCTAAAAAAGCGTGGGTTATCCCTTTTCGATTATACACAACAGTTATTTTATGGAAAAGGTATATATAAAAAACAAAAAGAGGCTGTTTTGAAATTAGGAGGGGAAATGGAATATTATTATCCTACTGTAATGTGGGGACATAATCTTACAGATTCTTTATTTGCTGTAAGACGTGCGCAAGCTCTTGATAGTAATATGAAAAAAGCCGATTTGAAGTATGTTACTAAATATTCAAAACTGAATAAACCCAATCGTGTATATGTACCAGGAAAAGTTATTAATAAAACTTGGAGTGATACATCAAAAACTTATGCTTTTAATAATGAGAATGGTGAATGGTTTAAGATAACAGATGAAATTCTAAACAAAACTTTTATAAATTGTATTGGAGAAAAACTACAAAGATACAGTCTAAATAACGATGGCACATTACATGATAATAAAGAAAATCGAGATTTTAAATATGTAACAGGACGATACATTGTTGAACGTTATCTTTTGGATGACCTTTATGAAACAGATAAGGTGGAGCTTCGTTATAATCAATCTAATTTTCTTGTGGGTAAGATGCTTCCTGTGTCATTTGAGAAAATGTGTACAATGGGAACTGCCGCTATATGGAAGTATATTATGCTTGCATGGAGTTACGAACATGATTTAGCAATTCCAGAATTAATTGATACAAAACCGTTTACAGGTGGATTATCACGTTTATTAAAAGTAGGGTATGTAGATAGAATTGTAAAATTGGATTTCAATTCACTTTATCCATCTATTATTCTTTCATTTAATATTAAGACACCTGTAGATGTAATGGGTGTTATGAATGCTATTCTTGAATACATCTTGACTGAACGTGAATACTATAAAGGATTAAAGGCAGATTTTGGAGCAAAAGCAAAAAAGATAAAGAAACAAATAGAAGTAAATCCAAATCTTCCAAATATCAAGGAATTAAAAGAAGAGCAACAAAAATACGAAACAGAAGCTGCACGAAATGACAAGATGCAATTGCCTTTAAAGATTACTGGTAATGCATTCTTTGGTTCATACGGTTCTGGAAGCGTTTTTCCTCATTCAGATTTGATTTGTGCAGAAGAAACAACTTGTACAGGACGTATGATGTTGCGACTTATGATTTCGCATTTCACGAGTATTGGATATGAACCTATTGTAGGTGATTCATTTACCGAAGATACTCCTTTATTTATCAAATATAATAATACAAATGACATTGATATAGTACCAATATCAAAATTGATAAATGAAAAGAAAATTAAAAAGGATAAATTAGATAGGGAGTATGATACCTCTAAAAAAGATTTTAAGGTATTATGTAGAAGCGGATGGAAAGAAGCCACATATATTTACAGACATAAAACAGATAAGGATATATATCGTATAAATGATAACAATTGTTCTGTTGATGTTACAGAAGACCATTCTCTGTTTAATGAAAAACAAGAGAAAGTAATACCAAGCGAAATAAACAAGAATACTAAACTTGAATATTATAATGGTGGAAATATTATATCGAATAAATATACATTCGATAAACGTAAATTAAATATGTGTGCAGTCCTTGCAGCAGGAAATAGAGAACACGCTTTGATAACAAAAGAAGTGCTTAATAGTACGGTTTCTTGCAAAAAATATTTCTTGGATAGGTTTGAACATTATAGACAACCAAACAAAAAATATTCAAAGCAAATTATAGCTTCATTACAATATATTAAAATGTGTGTAGAAAATAGGTAATACTTTGACAGAAGAAAAGAGTAAAAATATTTTAGCAAAGAAATATAATTGTCCGCAAAATATATCTGAACATGAATTTTGTAAAAGTAAAGGATGGTACAGAATATATGATTGCAGTTGTTTATGCTATAAATGGAAAAAAGTAATAATTAAACAAGAATGTTATGAAAGTACAAAAAATAAATAAGACTGATAAGTATGTTTATGATATTTCACTTGATGGAACAGTTGTAAACGCATTAGGAATGAATATTCTCTCCAATACAGATGGATTTAATTTTCAAATGCCTAAAACATTTCGTTATACTGACGAGCATCCGTATATAAGTGATGGGGGAGGACGCAATAGTGAAAAAGGTAAAAAATATACAAAAGTAGATGCAGATGTTGCTGAATTTGAAGACAAGTATTTAAATCACGCCTTTAATGGAGGTATTAATAAAAACGGTCTTGGTATAGATGAATATTGTAATGCTACCATTAATTTTGCTCGTAAGAATTATGCAGACTTGCTTGATAATGGAAAGATTAAAATGGTTGGAAATACAATCAAATCCAAAAAAATGCCTATTTACATTGAAAAATTTTTGAATGAAGCCATAAGACTTTTATTAAATGGTAAAGGCGCAGAATTTCTTGAATATTACTATGATTATGTAGAGAAAATTTACAATTTACAAATTCCATTACAAGATATTGCAACTGTTGGTAAAATAAAAGTCAATCTTGATACCTATAAAGCTAATTGCAAGAAATTGACATCAGCAGGAACTAAGAAAGCAAGACAAGCATGGTATGAGCTTGCAATTAAAGACAATTTAAATGTCAATATGGGCGATGCAATATATTATATCAATGTGGGAAATAAAAAAGCTACATCAGACATACAAAGAGTGAGCAAATTATATTATATTGATAAAAATGGAAATAAATGCGAGGATTTCATTGATGAAAATGGTGAGGTTGTGTATGATAAAAAAGGAAACCCTAGTAATTTTACTAAGAAAATAAAAGCGGAGTATGATAAGCTGAAAAAATCAATGAATAAATCGGTTATAAAGAACATAAATGACCCATCCAATACATTTTATACTATACTTGAGTACGCCCAACAGAAATATCCTTTCTTAAAAATTCAGGAAGAAGATGAGATAATATTCAATTGTGTTAGACTTTCAAATGAAATTGTAGAGGACGAAGAGGAACATTTTTGCACTGCTGATTTTGAATATAATAGGGCAAAATACATCAATATGTTCAACAGTCGTATAAGACCCTTGCTTGTATGTTTTGATAAAAAAATCAGAACAAAAATAAACGATAAAGGTAAAGAAGTTGACAACATCTTAATTGATAACCCAAAAGATAGAAAAGCCTTTACCGAGGATGAAAGTAAACTTGTATCTGGTCAACCATATAACATAAAAGATCAAGACACTTATGAACAACTTATGACTATCGAGGATAAGGAAATCAAGTTTTGGTTATCAGTTAACAAAACACCACCTTTTGTAAAAGAATGTGGAATTGATTGGGATAAGACTGTTGAAAAATATCAAGAAAGACAGAAACAACTTGAAAGTGAAGGAGTTAAAGCTGAACTGGAAGAGTATAATAAAATAATTGATTCTTTAAAAGAAAGTGATGTAGAAAAATTCAACGAAACTGGTGAATTGCCAGATAAGTTAATGAAACTCATTGATATAAATATGGATACATATGACTTCGTTTCAAAGAAATGGGGAGTTATATTAGGAAGTATGTTTGATGTACTTGATAAAGATTTTAGTATAAATAGATTTGATGCGGAAGAATGATGAAAGACAAAATTATAAATAATATAGGTAAAATTATAATACTATCAGCAATAGTTATTATTTCTCTTATTTGGATATTTATAGGCTTTAAGAGCGTACTTTTAACTATAGGTGTATTAACTCTACTATCGTACATAAATACAGCTATTACAACACTTGGAAATGCCTTTATTGGACGTGATATAAATATGAGTTATGATATATTTTGGAAAATGCTATTCATATTCATAACATCGTTATGTTTTGGAATTTACTTTAATATATAAAAAAAAAATAAGGAAGAGAAAATTAATCTCTTCCTTATTAGGTATGTGATGACACTCTAATTAGTATGTTCCACAATCAAATACAGCATCTGCCTTCATACCAATACCTTCCGCAGATACTTCAATCATAGGATCAGAAGGTTTAGCTACGGCTGTGATGGTTTTTTCAGTACCGTCTCCACTTACATTGATACCCTTACCTGCAACCACTGAAATAGCTGCATCCCTAACAGCATCAATAGCATCAGCATTCGCTTTAGCCTGAGTGTCAAGCTGAGTAATAGCATCCATAACAGAAGTAGCGTCATTGACATACGTTGCACCGACAGGAGCAGTAAATGTGCCATCTGTGCCAAGACCAACAGAAGCCTCTACTTTATCAATAGCAGCTTGAACTCCCTGTTTAGCAGCATCAATAGCAGCTTGAACTCCACTCAGCTTAATACCATCAGCACCAACTGTCAAGAATGCTTCAGTTGAACCGTCAAGTTTTGCAGCAATAACTTTTCCACTAACAGAAATACCATCGCCTGCTGTATAAACATCAATCAAAGAGGTTACATTAAGGTTGATAACTTTGTCTCCTGCATCAGTATTGAATGTGAATACCAAGAATGTGCCACTTTGAGCTTCACCAACAGGCTGGTCAGCAGAAGCGGTTTTTAATTCAACATTTTGAAGCATTCCATCTTTAATGAAATCAGTGGCAGCAATAGTTGCAATTGCAGCACCATCCTTACCAATTAATTTCAAGCCGTCAGATTTGCTCCAAGTCAAGTTAATGTTAGCAAGTAAACCATCCGTAGTCTGAGTTAAAACTTTATCAGCAGTATTAAGTTTTAAAGAGATTGTCTTTTCACCTTCATTTTCTTCTGATACTGCAATAGCGTCTTGCCCTACATATTGTACGAGGGCAGCACTTGCAACACTCATAACACCAGTTTCTCCATTAACAACGATAGTAGTGCCATCAACATTTGCTTTCAAGTCAATGCCACCGTCTGCGCCATCACCGATAACAACAGTTTTGTTATTAGAAGTAATAGCACCACGTTTTACAGCAATTTTACCGTCTGTTTCTGATACTTCGGTAACAAAACTTTTTGCAACAGCAGTATCTGCAACATCAAGAGCTTGAACAGCGGCTGTAATTTGGCCATCGGCATAATCTTTTGCATCTTGTTCAGCTTTTGAGATTGAGCCTTCACCACTTCCATTAATTTTTACCAATGCATCAGCAATTTTCTTAATAGTGTCATAAGCATCATCAATTGCTGAATCCTCACCACCTTTAATGGCAGCAATGGCAGCATCAAGAGCATCCTGTACCTCAGAAGGAATAGCATCAGCATCAAAGATTGTATAATCTTCAGCACCTTTAATACCAAATAAAACCTTTTCAGGTTTAATATCTGTGTCACCGCCACCGTAGGTAGCGATTGCAGGTTCACCGACAGCAGCAGTAGCTAAATAAGCTTTAAGACCATTTAAAGCTGCTGTTTTGTTTTCATAATTTACATGTCTTTTTAGTTGTAATGTATAAGCCATTGTAGTATTATAATTAAATTAATTATCTTATTATTAATATAATTGGTAATCTATTTTTCAAGACCACCAATTATAATTATTATTAAATTTTAGGAATTACTTCCATATTCACCAAAATCAATCAAATTATTTATGATTTCTTCAATCGTTGCCAATCTTTCAGCCACACTAGGCTTGCCTTCTTCTGGTTCACCTATTTGTTCCTTGATTTGGTTAATAGTTTGATTGATAGTGTTAATATTATTATTAACAGTTGTCAAATCACCTTCCAATTTTGAAATTCTATTTTCATAGCCTTCAACTTGATTACTCAATTCGGTAAACTGATTAGAGAGATTAGTAACTTGACTTCCTAGTTCAGTAACTTGTGTTGTTAAGTTATTGATAGCACCCGTATTCTGTGCAATGTTTTGTGTATTCTGTTCAACCTTAGTCTGTAAATTAGTAACATTGCCTTGAAGGACTGTGATATCGCTCTTAGCCTGTGCCATATCAGACTTCAAAGTATCAACGTCAGAAACAAGTCCTGCAACTTTATCAGTTTCAGTTTTCAAATTTTCAATTGCTTTCTGAACAGTAACTTCATCGCCACCCCATAAGGCTGTCAATTTACTTGCCTCATTGCTCATATAAAGTGTACCGTTGTTGTTCAATATACCATTATGAGCTTCTGTTGAAATGGCTAACCTTGCACGTAAAATATCAACGTTGTCTGCACCAGCTGTTTTGGTTAATGTAATAGGATTATCAGTTCCATTATCAATAGTCCATTCATTTACTATATCTCCAACTGGTATAGAAATTTGCTGTGTTTCACCACCATCTTTAGCAATAGTTAGAACAATGCTTTGTGTTACACTATCATAATGTCCCTCTTGAACTAGTGAATGTTCGGATAGTGTAAATTTAGATTTTTCATTACCATTAACAATCAAGGCAATGCTATTCTCAGCCTTATTATAATTCAATGCTATAGAAGAATAAACACCATTACCATCAAGCTTGATAATATTATCTTCGGTTGTGTTGAGTTTTAAATCAGCTTTCAATGTTGTACCACCGTCAGCTTTACTTGCAGTCAAAGCAATTGAATTTGTTTCAGAAGTGATAATATTTAATCTTCTATCTTCTGCTTGCAATAAGCTAACATTAGTTTCAATCGCAGTTGCTCTATCTTCAAGTGCATCAATAGCGTCAGCATTTAACTTTTCAGCAATTTGCGCTCTGGATGTTTCATCTGCGACATCTGTTTTCGTTGCGTAATCGCTTAAATCAACAGAGGTAAGATAACCTTTTTTATCAATTTCTTCTTTCGTATATACATCCGCAGAATTAGCTTTTTTCTCCAACCCTCTATCAGCATACTCCTTAGCTTGAGTTAAGGCATTATCAGCTTTTGTTGTAGCATCAGTGGCAGCGGTAGCAATTGCATTATCTTGAGCTTCCTGTGTTTTAGTGTCAATAGTTCCATTAAGAGTATCAATTGCAGCATCAATACCATTTATGCTTACACCGTCAGCACTTACTGTCAGATATTTTTCTGACAATGTTGCTTTTCTTACTGAGAATGTATTTGCGGACAAAGACATACCATCACCTGCTGTATAAGTGTCAACCAAATCAGAAATATCAACTTCAATAGGTTGCTCATGTTCATTTTCAGTCTTGAAAATGAATTGAAGTTTATGAGAAGCATTATCATAATTTACAGATTTCAAGAATTGGTCTTGTGGAATGTTAATATCACCTGCAACAACACCATCAACCAGTACTTGATAATGCAAATCATTTGCTTCATCTTTTACAACTTCGACACTTTCAATCTTTGTTGCAAGACTTGTTTCAAGCTCTTTATCTTTGGCTTTCAACTCTTCAATTGAGGTAGATAAATTTCCTTCATTTGTCTCAAGTTTTGCAATCTCACTATCCGTGTATGCTTTTGCATCAGTTAAAACTTTTTCATCCTTAGCAACATAATCAGCTACCAGTTTATCTTCAAGAGCATCATTTGCATTATGAATATCACTGGTTACTGTAGTGTAATTCTTAGCGATCTCACTATCAGTATAAGCCTTTGCATCAACCAATGCCTTATCAGCTTTAGATGTCGCATCAGAAGAAGCAGTATTAACAGCATCAGTTTTTGCATTACTGATTTCAGCTTGCAATTCAAGTTTGGCTGTGCCAAGTTGTGTATCAGTATATGTTTTCGATTCGGCAATAGCACTACTAACCTGAGAAGCGACACTACTCGTTAAATCATTAATTCTTTCATGTAATGCGCTTTCAGCATTTTCTGCACGTTGCTGTTCGGCTTGAATACCCTGATTTAAAGTATCATATGTGTATTTCAACATATATCTTACAGAATTTGGGGTATTCTCATCAGCATTTAACGAATCAATAGCTTTCTTGTTTTCCTCTACACTTGTTCTAAGTGTTTCAATAGCATTTGTATTAGCAGAAATTAAATTAGCATTTGCTAATTCAGCAGCCTTTGCTCTTTCACTTTCTTGTGTAATATTTTCTTGTAGCCTAGCTTCAACACCAGTTGCTCTTTCTGTTTCAACTGCAATAGCATTATCAATTGTACTCTTGGGAGCAAGTAATTCGCCATTTCCATTGATAGATAAAATATTGTCGTTAGAGGCTAATCGAAATGCGGTTGTAACGACTTTTTCTGTGCTTCTTGTGTTATCACTTACTTGGAATACGACAGGGCTTGATGTATTGTTTTCAAATCTATAAATGGTAATTAATCCACTCATAGGAATTCTTACAGTATTCCCGTTGTTGAATTCAATTACAAGTTCCTGTGTAACACTATCATAATAAGCATTGTCAATAAAATCAACACCAGGAAGTTCAACCTCTTTTGTAACATTACCAGTTCTTACAATCAATTTATTAGATGCAATATCACAGGTAATTTCAATATCAACTTCCAAACCGCCATCTTTATGGATAATAGTTTTATTACCTCCAAGCCTCACACCACCAGAAATTCTGTAACCAACATTGGTTTCTTTTGTTGCAGTAATAACCATTGTATCGGTAGTATCACCTTCAATCGTTGTATTTTCCTCAACATCAGAAATATGTTTCTTTACAGTATCAAGTTCAGAGTTAACCTCATCCTTGAAATCGTTAAATGAAGTTTCTAATTGATTAATTCCGCTATATACAGTACCACTCTTATACTTGATATTGGTTGCACGTCCATCAACGAACAGTTTTTCGTCTTGTACGGATAGAATATTATTCGGGTCTTCTGAAATCTTCACGTTTGCCGAAATCGTATTCTTATCTTTATCAACCACAAGATTAACGTTATATCCGTTATTATCTGGTGTATATTGCGTATGCTCTCCAAGTTTGATGACTTTCCTGTTAGCATCATCCATAAATTTACCATCTTTCATTCCGCTCGTGACAAAAGACAGTTCGCATTTTTCTGGATCATATTCAAGATTAACAGTGGCGTAGATACCGTCAGGCTTCAAACCAAGAATATTGTTGTTGTCATCAAGGGTATCTGCATCACCGTATGTAGAAAATTTAACAGACGGTTTCAATTCCATACCCTTGTCAGTTGCAGTATAGCTTACAGCAATGGACTTAGACTCAACAGGGATAAGATTAGTTGATTTAAAGCTATCTTGTGCGAATTTTGAGATAACAGCAATAGCCTCTCCAAGGCTGGTTGTATCGCCAATCAACTCATCTTTAACGTCAGGTTCATAAGTAACTTGATTTTGTATTTTGTTTTCATCAAACGTAAGACCAGCAGCATTTATGACATCTTTTAAAGTTGCAATAGCCTTGTCAAGTCTCTCAGAATTTTCGGTTTCAGAATTTTCTATTTCATCAACCTTGTCACTTACAGCACCAACGTCTATTGTGGCAATTCTTCTGTCACCCACACCAAAAGCCAAGATAGCATTAGGTTCATCGCTATCACCGTAGAAATACAAGGTAGGTTCACCTACCAGACTGTCTGGTAGGAATTCCCTACGGATATATTTCATAGCAGTGTCTCTGTCAGCGAATATCTCCTTGTGAGAACAAAATTGCAATCTCCAATTTATATTGTTATTCATTATTAATATCTAATTTTTATGTGTTATATTATTAAATATCTCCGAAATTGAACGAGAACTGAATTTGAATATCATTTTCTCCACCTTTACTCTTTAAAGTAAGAATACCTTTTTCAGTATCAAAACTACTCCCTTCGCCAATAAGAAGTTGTTTGTCAAGAGTTTCGTCTGCATTTGTTCTTTCTTCAGTTTCCTTGTCAATCTTAGTATTAAGTTCAGTATATTTCGCTTCAACATCAGCTTTCACTTCATCGACAGTTGCGGATAAATCATCAACTTTTGAATTTACATCATCAATACCTTTTTGAAGGTTATTATCTGCTTGTATTCTGTTCTCAATTTCAGCGTCAAGACGTTTTGAAACCTCATCAACATTTCCAGTAACGCTGTCAATCAATGTTCTAATTTCTTCATCGGCAGCTTGTCTTTCAGATTTCTCAGTATCAATAGCTGTTTGCAAATCAGCTTCGGCTTCAGTTGCACGTTGAACTTCGTTATCTATATTGGTCTGCAAGACAGTTTCAGCCTCGGTAGCTCTTTGTGTTTCGGCTGTAATTGCATCAGACAATTTCTTATCTTCAGCAGTTCTATTCTCAATCTCGGCAGCAATCGCACCGTTAATCGTATTAATACTGGTTTCCAATACATTGTTAATCTGGTCAAACGCTTTCTTAGTTTCTTCACCGAAATCAGCCAACGTATCGTTGATTTTCTTGATTGTCTCGTCTGTAGAATCAAATCTGTTCTTTAAATCTTGAATATCAGCATCGGTAGAAGCGGCTTCATCATTTAATTTTTGTTCAAGCTCATTATCCTTGTTTGTTGAACGTTCAATTTCAGCGGACAGATTTTTATCAATCTCATTTTCCCTTGCAATAGCTCTGGTTGTTTCCTGATTGATTTGATCTTGGAGATTATCAAGAGTCTTGGTAACATCGTTAATAACATCGTTATAAATTGCGGTAGGAACGGCAATCAAATCACCTTTGACAAGACGATATTCTATATTGGAATTTCCATTAGGTGCATTAACGATTACAACACTTTCACCTTCTTGCAGTTCATTTTTCAACCATTTCTTACCATCCCACTCATTCAAGAAATACTTCTTTGTTAAAGTGATACCCATTCCGTTATTAGGAAGCACGGGATTATAACACTTATTAGACAATGCAATGTTTGTTGCAGTCCAAATAGCTTTTCCTTTCTTCTGAGAAGGCATTAATACTGTTGAATAAGGCATACCCAAGATATTTTCTCTTTCAAGGTAATTATCTCCATTATAATCCTTTATCAAACGTAACGAAAGATTATACTTGGTAGAAATAACATCTTGATAAACTGTTGATTTATCATATTCAAATCTCTTGGTAAAAGCATTGCTATATTGACTGTTGCTTGCAGTCCAGAACCACGCTCTTTCCAAGAAATAGCCGAATTGTCCTCCATCATCGGTATATCCAGCAGGAGTTACAGCAAAACCATATTTATCTATGCCTCTATTTGGATGAAGAAATGGTTTATGTTGACAAGTTCCATATTCGCCACAGTAGGTAGGAGCGCAAGGATTGCTTTTTCCACAAGTACAAACTGGGCAAGGAGTTGAAGTTTCTCCATCGTAGTTTATACATGTAGATGTGTCACAAACGCTTTCCAGTTTCCAAAAATCTTTCGATTTAAGCAATTTTCCTGCAAATTTACCGAAATAACGATTGCAGGTTGCAGAAGCATGGTCTTTATTCTCATCACAAGGTTCAATTGCATTAAGCATATCATCCCAATCATCCTTTGTAGGAATACGCCACGGGGAATTGCAAGCATTTAAATCACAGGCGATTTGCTTTACTCCTTCATAATTGTACAAGAAACCATATTCACTGATATTTTCCAAAGTAAGATATCTATCGCCAGGCATTACTCTTTCACGGGAAGGCAGAGTTTCACATCTTGTGGTATCGACAACCTTTGTTACTGGCCTATACATACCAGTCTTGAACATCGGAGAAATACCAATAGGATTGGAGGGTTTTCCGTTTCCTTTCACAGTACCGTCAGTTGCAACGGCTTCACCAGTATTATAAGTGGTAGCAAACCCAGTAATCGTTTGGGTTACTCCATTTCTTTTAATATAAAGAACACCATTAGTCGTATCAAAATCAAAGCTGATATCTTTTGTAAAGTCTGCAAAAGCATTCAATGTCGAAATGGTTTCGCCGTTCAACAAAGTGATGACAAGCTCATTGCCATTGACATTTACTGATTTAACATCTCTTCCCTCAAGAGTGAAGAAATTACTATCAACTTCATAACCGTCTAAGGCACAATTCTTTGTTATATCTCCTTCGTATGGAGATGTAAGTCTGAAATATGTTAAACCTTTGTTCATTTTTACGTTATATTTATTTAATTATAAATATCTACTGTTTTAGGGAAATCGCTTCAAAATCGTAATTTTCCCTTATCTCGTTAATGTCCAAAATACAATTATATATTTTGAAACTTTTTATAAATCCGATAAAAGTGCCAGCAAACTCCTTTTCCAAAGGAAGTACATATTCTGGTAATTTTCTGTAATTCATATAAATTACGTCACACAATCCTTGTGTGCCACCTCCTATTGAAATATTAAAAGGAACTCCTATCTGTTTATCTTTCAAGTCATTCAACTCTTTTAACTCTAATGTGGGAAGTTCTTTTGAAACAAGACATAATTTCCCATTGACATACAAAAATATTTTCATTGAAGATTTATTGATAGGACTAAGTTTTATATGAATTGTAGCCCATTCATTATTTGCAATAACAGGTTTGGAAAATTCACTTTCAATCTTATAATTTTTAGTTTCACTATCACAATTCCTTACCATATATTTATAGCCAATACTTCCATCGTCTTTTATCTGGAATGATAAACCATTCTTAAATATATCATCCAAGACATCATATTTTTTATTTTTCTTATCAATAAGTTCATCAATTGTCTTGATAGTATAACCGTCCTTAGTATGATTGAACAATATGAAATAATTTTCTATATCGGGAATTTTTATATCAGTCAAAATAACTTTAGTATTTTCATCCCAATCTTTAATAGTAAAGCCGTCATCAGTGTGATTGAAAAATATGAATTTATTATCGGTCTTTATCTCGAATATATTAGGTTGATTGAACGAATATCCTTCAGAAGTATGAAATATCTCGTTCTCATTCAATTGTTTTTCTTTATTATAATATTCATCTTTGACATACATGTCACAAATATTGCAATTAGGAGTAATATATTCACTATCGACATATTCATCAGAAAAATACGTTCCACAACACACTTCTTTCTTTATTGTTTTTGAAATAGATGATTTTTCACTAACAATATCAGGGCTATGTAGTTTTTCGTTATTAACAAGGACATCATGGCTTTCATTAAACCATATTGAATTATCTTGATAAGTGTTCAAGTATTCAGGCATAGTAAATATGAATTTATTGTTGACAGAGCAATTACCACTATTATTTTTAATATTAGCCTGATAACAACAATTACTTATTTTTTTATCCGATAAATAATCATCAGAAAAATACCCGTCCTTATTATATAAATCATCATAAGGTTTAATATAGTTGTCATTTAGAGTATTATTGTTATTGTAATCAACATTTACATACCCATCCACTACATAGCCATTATTAGATTTATCAACTTGTATGTCAACTAAATAATTAATCCACCATTTGTTTTCCGCACGTGTTCCTATATAAAAAAACATACCCTTATTTTGGGGATATCTATCGTTTAAACGTATTAGTTTATTATCTTCTTTGGCAAATTCTTCTTTTTTAAGTGTTATTTCAAAACACAAACCATCCCCAATATTATCAGGAAGAACTTGATAATCAAAACCAAAAAGTTTATAGAAACCTTGATAAAATCCCCCGTTTAATCTAGCACATAATATACCATCTTCCTCAACAAGTTCATTGGAATAGTCATATAACATATTATTTCCATTTACCTTGTTTAATCTTAATCGTTTATCATCCTGTTCAATAGTAAGATTTGAATTAGTAAACAGATCATAGAATATTTGATTACTTACCCTATCTTTCTGGTATGAAATATATCCATTATCAACCCCAGTAAATCCAATGTAATTGGTATTAACACCTTCATTTATGGCATCATTCCATGAATATAAGTTATCACTATATAAATTATCAAACCATACGCAATTAGGATTATTAATATCAATATAAGAAATAAGGCATCTTGTCTGTAATCCCTTGATTAGATTATTTCCAAACGAAACGTCAGTATTAAGACAAAAATCCCAATATTCGTCATACATCAGACGAAAGTCAATTGGTATATTATAATTTTTTAAAATATTGCTCATTTAATGGTATATCAAAGTCTTTTATAACAATAAATATCATTGGCTAACTTTATATTTATTTAATATAAAAGAACTAATTCTAATGAAAAAACATATTACGATAAAATTAACAGAAAGTCAATTATACGAGGCACAACAAGATGCGTTTGAATATCTCACAAATTCGGACACAATACATAATGATGGACAAAAAAACGTATCAGTCGGGGGAAAATTGAATGACAAAGAAAATGGTTCACCTATTACAACTGACGATTTTGCTTCTATGACAACCGCACAGGGTTATAATAGATATGGAGCTATTGGAAATACATATACAAGAAGATTAACTGAAACAGACAACAACAAAGATGGGGTTGATGATTTTTATAATAATGACGAACTTGACATTATGAGCAATGGTGATGAAACAGACAATCTTGAAGGTGTTTCAAATACAGTTGATACAAGGACAGACAACCTTGTCAATTTAATCAAACAATTACCTCCAAAAAAACAAGCTATTGTATTAAATAAAATACTTGAAAATATGGATTTAAATGGCTTGAGTTACAATTGGAAGAAAGAATTAGCTAAAAAATTAGGACTTGCAACAATTAAATAAGATGATACATTTATTGAATGAAGGAAATAGCGAATTACGTCATCGAAAATTTGCGTTACCAGATGGTATAAGAAAACATTTGCAAAATGTTTTAAATTCTTACAATGGTGATAAAACAGCAAATGGTTATCAACGTTTAACTAATATTTTAAAAATGGATGGCATTATGTATAACGAAATGAAGCGCATCAAGAATTTCTTTGATAACTATAAAGGATCTGATAAATCATCTGAATACGTCTTAAATGGTGGAGAACCAATGAAGTTATGGGTTGATAACACATTATATAGTGCGACAAAAACCATACGGGATTATAAACAAGCCAAGAAAGATGCAGGGGATAAAAATGCCTTTATTCGTCATCATGAAAAAGATAGACAGGAAAAGAAGAACAAACCTACACAAGTAAAATTCCATACAAACGATACAGAGTCTTCAATCGCAGATAACACCTTTATGAGATATGAAGGAAAAAATAGTGAAACTTCTTTAAATGAAAATGATATAACAAAATATATTCCCAAGAAAGTATATTCAGCAATACAAAAATTGAATGATGCTGTACAACAGCAAAAACAATATACAGGTGATGAATATTGTTTGATGGAACACGATGGGTATGAATACTCATTAAGCCCTATCATCATAAATGATAAAGGTGAAATGGAATATGATTTGATTTATGACGATTATAAAAAAACACATTATCACGAAACAATAGCCTTAGTAAGAGAATATGATGGTGAAGTATGGTTTGACGAAGACGAATATAAAGAATACATTAAGCATTACAAATCAGATTTAAAACGTTATTTTAAATATTTCCAAGAGTATGGGGCAAAAGAGAGCGATTATGAAGAAGACGGAGAAAATAGGGTGTTAAATAGAATAAATAATGAAAGCAAGAATGGGATTACTATCATTATAACAGAAAAACAATTAAGAGAAATACAGAAAAATCATAAATATTGAAGATAGAAGTAGAATTCGTTATTATTACTATAATAATATTATTAACAAGTATAGATAATGAGTTGGATTCAAACAATAGCAGATGGTATAGAAAAGGCATTTGATACTGTCAGACCTGCCTTGAAATCTATACCACCTTTTTTACTTATATGTGAATTATATAAAAGACCTGGTTTATCAGCAATCGCCCTTACAAGTGCGATAATCAGACGCTTACCAGAAGCTGGTATAGAAACAGGAGTTAATCCTGACGGTTCTGAAAACAAAGTAAATCAATTTGTAAGAATTATGTGCGAAGAAACAATTAAGGAAATAAAAGATAATGCTCGTGTTACTTGTGTAATTGAACCAGGAAGTGTAATAGGAACAGGCACAGGAGCGAATGCTGGAGGCCCGATTGTCGTGACAACAATCAATACAATGATTGGTAAAACAGTAGGGTTGATAGAATAAAATCATAAATTAAAATAAATTATGGGATTTAATATAAACACGGCAACCAATGCTGAATTAAAGCAAAAGTGTGAAGAATTAAACAAAGAGTATAAAATACTTCAAGCAGATATGGTGGAGAAATGGGGAAAAATGATTAAATTATCAGAAGAATACTCTAAAATAAAACAGTTACTGGATAAAAGGGAGGGAAGATTAAATGTCAGTGAGAACAATACAGAAGAATGATGATATTATTATACGTTTGTGCGAAGTATTGTCTGTTGAAGATGATAATGCGGGATTAAGGATTAAGGTCAGGATTGACCCCGATGACGGCGATGTTCAATATATTGATGATTTACCATATACATACCCGTTGTTACCTAAATTGATACATATAAATCCAAAAGTAGGTGAATGTGTTATGGTTATTTTATCTACACAAGGACAGTCTAATGGCAACAGGTGGTTTATTGGCCCTCTGATTTCACAACAATATATGACAAATTATGACCCTTTCAAATTTTCTTCAAGATGTCTTTTGGAAGGACAACAAGTAGCAAGACCTCTCCCAAACCCATCACAAAACCCATTAAATAACGGAACTATACCTGAACATGATGATATTGCATTGCAAGGAAGACAAAACACAGATGTTATACTTAAAGACAATGAATTAAGAATTAGATGTGGTTTTAAAAAATATCCATTAGGAAAACCACAAGATAGTCTCGCATTTAACAATATAGATCTAGGATACATACAAATGCGATATAAGCAAATGAAAGACAATAATGGTAATAATTTTTCGAGTGTCACTAATATTGTCTCTGATAGGATTAATCTTTTAACATATGATTCAGCAAATTATTTCTGTATGACAGATCCAGATTCATTGATTACCGATGAGGAACTTCTTAAAATACTGGAAAATGCGCATCCGCTTCCGTATGGTGATAAGTTAATGGAATTCTTATCTAAATTAATTAAAATATTCAGGGAACATACACATCCATTTCCTATGGATCCGCCATCTCTGACACAGCCTGAAAAACAAACATTGTCAACAGACCTTACAAAAATGTTATCACAAGGTGTAAGAATAAATTAAATCCGAGATACAATCATTTCTCGGATTTTTTATTATCTTTGCATCACTATTTATTTATAAAATAAAGTATAACAATGGCAATAGTTACACATACTTTTATAAGCAAGTCAAATACCATTATTAAAGATAGTGTCGCTTCTGTTGGTCTAAATCCTATTCTCGAATTAAATTATGGGAAAATGCTGACAAGAGGACTTATTTATTTTGATCATACCAAAGTTCAGGAAATGGTAGAAGATAAAATATATCCAGATATCTCCAAATTGAGACATGTATTGAAGATGAAAAATGCAGGTTCAATTGATGATAAACATATAAATAGGATATATTTAGATTCTAACGGGGATTACTATAAACAAAGAACATCATCATTTGATTTGATATATTTTCTTATCCCAAATGATTGGGATGAAGGAAAGGGTTTTGATTATAAACAGGATTTAAATTTAAGAAGCCACAGAGCATATTCATGGCGTGGTTGCAATTGGTATCAATATCAAACATATTGCAAATGGGAAAATGAAGGTATTTACTCAACGGATAAGCTATCAAAGGAACTTGATTTGTTTACATCAAAAAACGGCAATCAATCTAATATTATTATAGGATATCAGCATTTTGACAAAGGAAACGAGTCAATAGAATTTGATATAACGGAAACCTTCAATAAGTTTATTACAGGTGAATTGTGTAATTATGGTATTGGTATTGCATTTTCACCACAATATGAAAATAAGAATACTGAATTAACACAATATGTAGGTTTCTTTACATCCCATACACATAGTTTCTTTGAACCCTATGTGGAAACAACTTACAATGAAACGATAGAAGATGATAGAGCGGACTTTTATCTTGATAAATCTAATAAACTATATTTTTATTCCATTGTAGGGGGAAAATATGCCAATCTGGACGAGTTTCCAACGTGCATGGTAAATGACACTTCATATGAAGTAAAACAGGCTACAAAAGGCGTTTATTACATTGATATAGAAGTTCCAAGTTCGTCTTGTGAAGACAATACAATGCTATATGATGTTTGGAGTAACATTAAATACAAAGGAAAATCATTTCCAAATGTTGAATTGGAATTTGTAACAAAATCATCAAATGATTATTATCAGTTCGGTATTCCATCCTCAAAGCAAGAAACAGAGTTAATCCCAACTCTTTACGGAATTAAATATAAGGAAGTCATAAAGAGGGGCGATATAAGAAAGATTAATGTGGATTGCAGAATACCTTACACTACAGACCAAGACAGGAATAATAATTACATTGAATATAGGCTATATATATTATCAGGTGAAAAACAAATTGACGTAATTGATTGGCAAAAAGTAGAAAAAGGGTATAATGAAAACTACTTTTTTATAAACACGAATGAATTATTACCATCACGTTACTATATTGATATTAGAATAAACGTAAATATGGAATTATTCAATTACCAAAAAGTATTGGAATTTGATATAGCTGATAATATTACTGAATACTATAAATGATTTACAATTTTTTGTATGGCAAGAAAAAAGAATTTAAAAGGAATTTCCCAAGAGGAAATGGACATCATCACCGATAAGATGAATAGTTCTTTAATAAATAAAGAAAATCTTTATACAATGATAACAAATGCATTGAATTATAAAATTGCAATCAAATGCAAAAATGAAAAACAGAAATCTTTTGTGAAATCAATGAAAGACGATAATAAAGAAATTTGTTTTGGTGTCGGATCACCAGGAACTGGTAAAACATATCTTTCGTTGGCCACAGCATTACAATTATTAAAGGACGAAAAAACACCTTATAAATCAATAGTTGTCTTCATACCTTGCTTGGAAAGTGTTACAGCATTGAAAATGGGGTTTTTGAAAGGAAATTTGGATGATAAGACTGAGGCTTACAAACAAAATACTATAAACAATATTATAAAAATACTTGAAAATTCAGGTAATACAAACGCAAAAGAAATAACATCTTTTCTAATAGGACAAAATCTGATAAGATTTGAATTTATAAATTTTGTCAAAGGAAAAACATTTGAGAATTGTATCTGTGTAATGGAAGAAGCTGAAGATTATACAAAAGAAGATATGTTACTTTTGTTGACACGTAAAGGTGGAAAAACCTGCAAGATGTTCATCAGTGGAGATGATAAACAAACTTCAAGAAATGACATTAAAAATAAAAAAGAAATAACAGGTTTAAGGTTTGCTGCAAATGTTCTTAATACAATGAAAGAAGTTGCAGTTACGGAGTTTATTCCAGAAGATATAGTGAGAGATCCATTACTTACAGAAATAATCAAGAGATTTGAAGAAAATTATTAAAACATAAATAATGGTCACATTTAATCAATTGTGACCATTATTAGTTAAATCATATTCATATACCATATTTTCGCCTTTATGTACCTCTTTTGCTTTTTCTATAAAAATTTCTCGTTTATCTTTCATTTCTTATCCAAACATATTTTAATAATCCGCAATCCCATATTCTATCATATCCTAACTGTCTTGCCATTTCCCATTCGGTTAATTTCTTATCTAGGCCATATTTTTTTATCATATTATTTTTTGATAAGATCATTTTATGAATTCGTTTATTTCCATGAATATGAGAATTATAATATTTATAGTCAGGCTTTAATATTTTTGATAAATGAAAACCTATATGTGTATATAAATTATCATTTTCATCAACAGTCCATCTTCTATCAGCAAAAGAAGTTATCATATTAGAATTGTAATTCTTAATAAAGTAAGAGAATAATTTTCCACCGATACCAACACAATGATAATTGTAATTAGTTGCAAATCTATTTAATTCCCATTCTTTGATTTTAACACTTCCATGTTTAAAAGTCATCACCCCAATTAATTCATTATTGTAATAACACCCAAGATATACTGTTGACGGAGCAAATCCTTGAATGTGATATTTGTTTAGGAATTCTTCAGCCTGATATTTATATATTTCTTTAACCGTACATTTACGAGCATATATTTTATTAACAGAGTGATTTATATGTAAAATATGTGCTATTTTACTCATAACAATATCGTGTTTTTCGATAAATTCATCATCAAAAATTTGAATTAATTTTATACCTTGTGCATTACATTCATTTAATTTATTTAAATGATAATTTTTATCCTTACCAAATCTTTCACAATGCCAATATAAACCGTTATACTCAATAGCAACTCTTTTTTCTGGAACATATATATCAATTTCTCTTCCATTCAATATACCTCTATCTTTATGACATTCTAAATTATTATTATTAATAAAACTAATAATTTCTTTTTCAGCAGCAGAAGTATATTTTTCAATACCTTTTTCGCTTAATACTAAATTATTCTTTTGTGCTATTGCTCGAAATTTAGACAGTGTATCGGCACACATTATACCTTCTTTGCCATATCTTAAAATATATTCTTCTTTTGTAATTCCATGAAATTTCAGATGGGCATTACTTATCTTTGTTAGTTTTTTCCCACATATTTTACAAGTAATAAATTTATTAGCATCATCCTCCATTTGCCTATTTTTAATAGGATTGGCAATTTGAAAATATTTTTTTTCTTCTGGAAAATTTTTAATGTAATCAAATTTAGATATATTGTGAACACTTTTTAGATGTTGCTCAAAAGCACCACTTTTGTTTTCAACATCACTTGTAACCCATTCACAAAATGGACATTTCTTAACAGGCTTATTTTCTACTTTTCTATACGACAACCATTGTTCCCACCAATAATTACCAGTTTTCATATAATACATTCTTCTATCATACAATGTTGGTATTTCAACATTGTATTGTTTTTTAATATAAGACGTTAAAACACCGCCATTATTATTAATGTCACAAGATTTGAATTCTGTATTTTTATCAAAAACTTCATAATGGTAATCATTAGTATCAATATACTTTTTTATATGATAATCCTTAACCACAAATGCATCATTATTATTTTGTCCACCTCTTTTTTTAAATTGAATACCATTCTGAGAAAGTATTTGTTTAATTCTAAGTTTCCCCACATGATATTTAAGGGCTAAGGTTTCAATACCAATTTTACTATTAAGATATTCATCACAAATAATCTTTTCATCAAGTATAGCTTTTGTTTTCGACATATCTAATACATTTTTAATTTTACAATGCAAAGATACTATTTTTATACCAAACATACAAATGAAAACCCATTTATTTTCGTTAAAAAAATATATAAACAAAAATGAAAGGATTATAAAATAATCCTTTCATCAATATAATTATTATATGTAATAGTCTGATTATTAACGTAATTCGTTAATATTCCAATACGTTAAACCATCTACCTTAATAGCACCATAGTATTTGTTATTAACAAGTTTCTTTGCGTAACGTGTCACAATTCCTTTTACAGGTGCAAAGTTGAAGGGGTTATACATTGTTGGGGTTAATGCCATAGGCACATAAGGTGCATAGATATAGCCAGTGTCAAGCAACGAAGTACCGTGGTGTCCCATAATCAAGCTCCAATGAGGTGCATACGGGTCAACAATTACTTGATAACGTCCTTGAAGTGCGCCAATCTTTTCGATACCCATGTTATACTGCATACTTTCAGCACTTGCATCTGTTACGTGGAAATATTCCAAGTCATTCAACACAGCAGAAATTTCAGCAGAAACTACAATAAACGAAGCACCACCACGAAGTGTAGATTTTTGGATTTGAGCAGAAATCTTATTGATTTGTGTCATAAGAGTCTGGTTCCAGTCTTTCTGTGTATAGACAGTTGAAGGAGTACCAATTCTTTGCCATCCATTGTAATCCCAACGTAATTGCCAAGCAGCGGCCTTACGAATATCTCTTAAAATTTCACGGTCAATCTCGGCAGCAATCTGTTCAGAGAGAATTGCAGTCAATTCTGCTTCTGCATCTATATTATGGAAAGCACTCACATCCTGTGCAAGTTCAGGAGACCAAGTAGCACGAAGCTTTCTTTCCTCAACCGATACAGATACGGAAGTAAGTTGGAACGAAACTTCACCCATATCAGTTTCCAATTCAAGGCTATCATACTGTGCCCAAGCAATCTTGAACAAATCATCAGGCTGTTTGTCAGCTAATTGTGTAGGATCTACACCAATATAACCGAGCATTGTCTGACCCTGTTTTTTAGCAGGTTTAGTTAAATCAAGTTCAATATAAAGCTTACCATTAGCATCACAAATGTTCTGATAATCCACCATTTGTGTACCATACTTCTGTGTCATAACACGGAAAGGAATTGATTCATTAGCAGCAAATGAAGTGAAATCATCACCGCCGTCAATAGCTTCTTTAGTAATAACTTTCAATGAAGCAAGGAAAGCTTCAGTATCCATTTCATTACCATCTGGGCCAGTCAAACGACCTGCATTGTAAGAACTGAAACCAGTTACTTCAAGCAGTAACGAACTAATAGAACCGTTAGAATCTGTAGGATAATCATCCAAATCAGCAGCTACATAATCACCGTTAGGTGCAAGCATAACCACTGTTGAATTCCCAACACGGATAGTAACTTTACCTTTTGAATTATCAAACAAGAAGTCATTATAGAACAAATCATAAAGAGATTTCTTCATGTATTTTGTGACTTCAGGTTTCTGCACCATTGTGCCAGTACCATCATCTTCCCAAGCAGGTTTTACAACCTCATCAGGCAAGTAATACTGATTCTTGGTTTCCCAAGTTCTTTCATCATTGGCATCAAATGCCTGGCCATTGTAGAAACGGTTTTGAGCTTTATAACCCATCAAGCCTACATGCTTACCAGTATCACCATTAGAAATCTGACCGTCTTCCGCATAAGTCCATTCTCTTTCAGATGTTACGGGTTTAATGAAGAACAATTTACCGATAGGTAAGTTCATAGCTTGTACTGATACAATGTCATTAGCAAGCAATTTAGAGAATACACGTCTG
>UMEH01060761.1_pt1 | contig 53201 bp, 92 predicted proteins | sample 1964681 | NCBI WGS metagenome assembly UMEH01 (sample SAMEA4836013, study PRJEB28245) | human gut metagenome | biome: gut microbiome; material: fecal sample | place: Denmark | collected 2008
GTTCAAAAATGATTTTTTGAAACTCTCTGAAATGGTAGGAAAGAAGGAGATTTCCCTCACGGTTTCGCTTGGTTTGGAATACATTTATTTCACTTTTGATGAGGAAAAACTGAATGGGTACGCCATTGACGAAATTGAAAGGAGATTGGATGTCAAGGAAATCAAGAGACAAGGTTATCCGAAAGAGATTGAAACATTGAAAATAAAGGAGGTTTATAAGGAGTATTACGACAGACAAAGGGAAAGGAAACTTGTTGGAAAGATTAAAGACAGATGTGTTGCGGTTGATTTGAATCCTACAAACATTGGTTTTTCCATATTGGATAAAACAGATGAAAACATCAGTATAATCCATTGCGGATGGTTTGATATGGAAAGGTTTTGCGTTAAAACTGGCAATGCTTCAGACAGTAAAGAACAAAGATATCTAAACAACAAACGCAAATATGAATTGACTGTTGTTTTGAAAAAACTGTTTAATATCGCAAGATATTACAAATGCTCGCAATTCATAATGGAAGATTTGGATGGTGATTTTAAAAACAAGGGAAAAGAGACCAATAGGAAGGTTAAGAATGTATGGAATAGAAACTTGATTGAAAATATCATAAGGAGGAGATGCAATGAAAACGGTATAGAATTGATAAAGATAAATCCTGTGTATTCCAGTTTCATAGGAAACATCCAATACGGCTATGTGGATGCGGTAAACGCTTCCATTGAAATTGGAAGGCGTGGATTATTTAAATATACAAAGGGTACATTTTATCCGCATATCAGATACAAGGATTTGGACACTGTGGAAGCCAAATTTGGCGTAGATGTTCCGAATGGTACTTCATCTGATTGGGTAACAATGTACAAGTCCTTAAAAGATTTATTTCCAGATGGAAATGAATTTTCACACAGATTGAGGACGGCATTGAATGACATTCCAAAGAATAAGTATTCAATGTTCAGCATGAGTTCACATTATAGTAAAGTAAACTATATAAGATTTAATATTAAAAACTATTAAATATGTTAATTTATGTATCTGACAAAAGAAATCATTTTAGGAAGAGAAGAGAATTATGATGCAACCAAACTGAACTGTTGGGACTTCTGCAAAGGTGCTGACATTCGTGAAGGTATTAATATGAAATTTGGAAATATGCTTACTGATTTTCCGTTTGAAGTGAATGGGGTAAAATTCAAATGCAGTGAAATGTTATATCTTTGTGGACAATATTCAGATGGAAGTAAAACAAATAGCCAAATACAAAAAATGATTTGTGAATGTAATAACGGTTTCGCCGCCAAGAAATTCATTCGTAACAAATATATTGATAATGTAAGAAAAGATTTTAACGATTTCAGAATACAATGGATGTTCTGGGTTGTATGGCAAAAGGTGATTGGCAATGAGGATTTTAAAAATTTACTTCTTTCTGTACCAGATGATGCAATTATTATAGAAAACTCAAGTTGGCAAACAAGTACGACTGCTACTATATGGGGATGCAAGAATATGGAATTGAGAAGAATTAGACAGAATGTGAAACTTGAAATTGAGAACATCAGCACTCATATGACAAAAAAAGATGTCGAACATCTTGTTAGTGTTGAAACAAACAAAGTGAATCAAGTCGGTGTATTCACAGGTCAAAATAATTTGGGGAAAATACTTATGCTTTGCAGGGAAGCTATTAAGAATAATATAATTCCAAAAATTGATTACAATTTATTGTCTAAATATGATATATTTCTGATGAACAAGCGTTTGTTCTAATATATTTATAATATAATAATGGATTGTTTCATATTGAACTTATGACGAAATATACTATATCAGAGAGTAGGTTAAAAGAACTCGTTGTGGAAGAAGTAAAAAGCGTTGTTACTAAAAGACGCTTAATGAATGTTGTCTATAAGGCAACACAACAACTTACCAGTCGTTTATACAATGATGACCATTGGCAAGGAGTGAATGATGTTCGTGACGCATTAGGAAAATTGGGCATTGAGTCAGATATTTATCCTATCGACGGAGGCTATCGACAAAATAAAGATGGAGATGCATTCTGGAAAGAATATCAAGTACAACTTCAATATGGAGGTGTAGTCGTAAATGGCATTCTTAACTGTCATGCGGCAGGTAGTGTTGAAGATCCATTTGATAGATATGATATGACGCTTCAATTATGGTAAAATAATAATTATTTTTCAAGTAGTTTCTTATTTTATTATTATATGAATATATCCCCTTTTAAAAGTTTTAAAGAAATGGTAAATGAAGCCGTTGAAAATATGAATGGCAACGGTATGTATTATAAGTTCCAAATAGATAATGCTTTTAGATATAAAGCTGTTACTATTCTGGCTCAAAATGGTTATCTTGTACATGGAACTGATGCTGAATTTGATAGTTTTGATAGTTCCAAAATAAGAGGTGGAACAAGAGGTAATTATGGTTACGGTGCTTATTTTACAAATGCTGCATATAAATGTGAAGAATATGGTCGAAACTTTATATTTCTATATGCAAGAGATTTCAATTTTTTAAATTTGGCACAAAAGGTAGCTGATAATGATATATATAAAGATATCAATAAACAAGTAGATTATATTAGACAGAATATCGCCTATTTTGAGGAAATGCTTTATAGTGTTCGTACTGTAAAGGAATATGAATATGCTGAAAAAGAATTAAAAACGTATAAGGAACAATTAGATGACATATTACCAGATAGTAAAACAGAAGCGTTTATTGAACAGTATAATTTAATACTAAGAAAAAATCCTGATATTGATTACCGTAATATGACAAAGAAATTAGACAATATCTTCACTAATGCAATGGGTGCTGATTTTGTTGCTAATATGTTTCTTAAAGCAGGATATGACGGTTATACAATAGACTTTGAATATGTTATTTTCAATTTTGAAAAATTAAATCAGAATATTGTAAAGGATAAAAACGCATTACTCGAAAAGCTGATGAATAACAATTAATCGAATCAATAATTTTTATTATGCAAAGCACAGTAACATTTATAGGATATAAGAAAGAAAGTTTGTTTCCAATATTGGAATATCTTGCTGATAATGGTAATAATCAACAGCTTGTAACACTTGATGTTGATGAATTTTTCTTTGGTAGAGATTTAATTTTCGACACACTAAAAATTTCCAATCTGCACATTAATAATGATAAAGATGGATATATACATACAGCCTCATTTACATGTACTTCTCACGTTGCAAAAAATCTATTAAAGTTGTTCTACTATATCAAACAACTTGGTGATGGCGGTCATAGTTACACAATCAAAATTAACAAAGAAAAATTTTCTTGGGATGGCGATGGTTCTGATAGAATTATTAAGATAAATGGACAGGATTGCAAAAGTTGGAAGCAAATGGAAAAGAATTTCACTATTTATTTAAAAAAAGAAGATTCTTTGAATGAAGAATATATAATTGAGAATAGTTATAGAATAGAATAATTCTTAAAAAAAAATATAAATGATTAGTACAATAATTGCTTGTGTTATTGCAAATATTCTAACAGCAGCTATCGTTGCAGGTATTGCTTATTACTTCTATAAGAAAAACGAATTAACAATTAAAAATACCATCAATGAGGTAAAAGATAAGATAAACAACATATCAGGCACTGTAGAAACTGTTACTGATACAATTAATAGTATCAAAGAAAAGTTAGAAAAACTTCCTTTCTAAAAAGTTTGGCTTTTATATTTTATGTTCCTGTACTATTTGAAAAATAATAGTACAGGAATTTTACATTTTTAACGTGTAGTTCTTGTATATGTCAGATATTAGCAGTATATTTGCAAAGAAATAAAGTAATTAAACAACTATACTAATATGTTAACAAAAGAACAATTTCACAAAATTTTTGAACTTATCAAAAAACAGAAAGAAGTTGAAGATAAATTCGATAAAGGTATGGAAATGGCATTTCCTGAATGTATTGCACCAATAATGCCAGATGGTATTCTATGGGATGCTCTTATAGATACATTGTCTTACGCAATGAATGATACTGATAAATTCATCGAATGGTGGGTATACGAAGACCAAATGAAGGGCAGATTGACTGTTAGGGATAATGATGTGGAATATACTTTTCATAATGCTGATGAATTATATGACTATCTGGTTAAGAATAATAAGCAAAATAATGCATCATGACAATATTAGTAATAATTGGAATAACGTTGTTGGTGACTTTAGGGATGAGTACGTTATTACTATGGTATGATGTACATCATCAAAAACATAGCAAACCTGTATATTCAAAAGAAGTGTTGGAAAAGTTAATTCAAGATTTAAAACAAGAAATTAACTATAAAATTGCTAATGATGATGATTTTAGATTGGAATTATGTTTGGATTATCTTGAATATTATGAAAATGAGTTAAAAAAATATCAAAAATAATGAAAGTATGATTGAAAAGAAAGAAGCTAAAACATATATAGTTAGACTATATTGCAATAATTGCGGAAATGAGATGAAAAGTACTGGGGTTGTGCTTACATCATATCCTGAACAATATCCTTACGAATGTCCTAATTGTGGATGGAAAACAACCGCTACAGAATTATACCCTAAAGTTGAATATCAAGAAATGGATTATGAAGAAGATAATGTTCAATGATAGGCACGGGCTTACCCAAGCCGTACTTGAAGGCAGGAAGACGCAGACAAGGAGACTTATTAAGTGCCGCAAAACGTTTAAAGGAGAATGGGTAGCAGGATTCAATATCCACATAAGACCATCTGATAAGAAAGTAGTTGGATTGCCTTGTATGTATGATGCTGACGAAAGCGAGTTTGATGGAGGTGAGATATTGCCAAAATACAATGTTGGCGAGGTGGTTGCTGTGGCGCAAAGCTATCGTGATTGCGGAGGAATAAATAAGGACGGTAGGCCAAATTGGGATGTAATATATGAATCTGTTGGTACAGACAATGATGGTTGGGACAATAAGATGTTCGTTCGTGCAGACCTTATGCCCCATCAGATTCAAATAACAAATATTAAAATCGAACGTCTGCAAGATATTTCTGATGAGGATTGTCTGAAGGAAGGAATTCTTCATCGTTTTACTATGCAGGATGGAACAAAAATATATCATACACCTCATGTAAATGGAAATTATGATTTATCAACTGATGATATAAGAGAGGCTTTTGCTTACCTCATTAATAAAACTTGTGGAAAAAAGACATGGGAAAATAATCCTTATGTGTTTGTTTATGAATTTAAATTAGTCAAATAAAAAAAAAAATGGAAGACAGTAAAATATATACAAGAAAAGCAGCTTGGGATAAACTTAGAAAATATGACTATCTTGCAAAAGATGATGACTTTATTGAAGTTACAGTATGGAAAAATGGAGAAGGATATGATATTAGCATGAAAGATGGCGTTTTATTTTCTTTGACAATAGGTCAACTGGAAGCGATTAATTATCTTACTAAAAAATTAGATTATGAAAAAGAATAGAAAATAATAAGCAATTCTCTATTAGATATAATTTAATATTTTATAAACAAAAAAAAAACAGTAAAAAAAAAAAGATGAAAACAAAAAACATTATCATTAGTGCAATTACAGTAGTTGTAATAGGTTTAGGGGTACTTTTAGCTGGAACATACTTTTCAGTTAATAATGAAGAAAAACAGCTTCGCAATTTGGCTGAAGCACAACGTGGCAAAATTGAAACACAATATGATGCAATGTGGAAAATAATTCAACAAAAAGCAAAAGTAACTGACGAATATAAAGAATCGTTTAAAGATATATTTGTAGGTATCATTGATGGTCGTTACTCACAAGGTGATGGAAGTTTGATGAAATGGATACAAGAGTCTAACCCTAACTTTGATTCGACTATGTATAAGGATTTAATGGCAACCATCGATATCAAACGAACTGAATTTATGAATACACAGAATAGAATGCTTGATATTATTCGTGAACATAAGAATTTGTGTATGATTGCACCTAAATGTTGGTTTGTAAGTAATGATAGTGAAATAGAATATACAATTGTTTCTTCAACTAAATCTAAGGCTACTATGCAAACAGGGATTGAGGATGATGTTGAATTGTTCAATTAAGTTAATAATTTATGGAAATAGCTATTCTTTCAATACCATTTATAACAGCATTAGTTTTATTGTTGTTTTTTAGAAAAGAAACTGTGTGGTGGGAGTATGTAATTTTACTTGCTCCTTCCATTTTAATGTATTTTTTGATTAGGTTTGTTATTGTTAGTGCTGAAACGTCTTCCACTGAATATTTAGGTGCTTATGCATCAAAAATATATCACTATGATGAATGGGACGAATGGATACATAGAACTTGCACCAGACAGGTATATGCAGGCACTGATTCAAAAGGCCATGCAAAATATCGTACAGAAACATATGATTGTTCTTATAGAGAATATCATCCAGAAAGATGGGAAATTGAAGATAATAATGGAGCAACATTTCCTATAAGTGAAACTGAATATAAGAATCTTGTAAAGTTATGGCAAACGCCACAACATTTTATAGATATGCATAGGGACTATTTTAGAATAGACGGTGATGCTCAGTATTATGAGTGGAATAAACAGAAAGAAACAATTCGAGATATAACATATCCGAAAACATATAAAAACAAGATAAAAGTTTCTAAATCCATATTCAATTTTGAAGAAATAAGTAAAAAAGAAGCATCAGGATATGGATTATATGAATATCCGTCGGTATCTGAAAATTATAGACAGAATTCGATAATTGGTTATAAATTAAATGATAAGAAAGCAGTAAATGAGTTTAATTATATAAATTCCGTTTTTGGAGAAAAATACCAATTTAGAACTTTCCTTTTATTTTATTATAATAAGGATATTTTGGTTTCTGAAAAGCAACGAAGCTATTGGGTTGGAGGAAATAAGAATGAGTTTATTATTTGTATAGGTTTAGATTCGATTACAAATAAAATACAATGGGCTAATTGTTTTTCATGGATGGATGAACCACGTCTTGAAATATATACGGAACAATATATAAATGATCAAGATAGTCTTGATATTACAGATTTAGGCTTATTTCTTGAAAAGCAAATTCCTTCTGAGTGGAAACGAAAAGAATTTAAAGATTTTGATTATTTGAAAATAGAATTAACAACAGGTCAATATATAGGAATATTGATTTTTATCTTATTATATAATATTGGAATATCTATTTTTATTATTAAGAATGATTTTAAAAATTAATTTATGAACAGCTATATAAACATATATGGTGTCACAAAAGAAATGAATGAGATTTTAAACATCATTCCACCATAAAGGATGGGGTTTTCTTGGACAAAATAAAAAAAAAAATAAAATGAAAAAAGGTGAAGTTGAAAAAGTAATACGCAGCATTATGTGATTTTCAGTCTGATATTGTATATTTATTAGTAAATAATTTTTAAAACTAAAACTAATGAGAAAATACCTTTTATTATTACTCATAACACTAATAACAATTTTTACTTTCTCAGGGTGCGAAAAACATAGTGATGGTGATAGAGAAGAAATTCTCATCAACATTAACGGTGAATGGAACATCCGTTATGAAAACCGATTAGATGGTGAAATTGTGTTTGACAATTATGAAACATTTATGATGTTATCAAATCAAGGGCCTATTCTTTATGGAGATATAACAATGCTTCCAAATAGATCAAATGTATTGTCTATCTATTATATAGAGAATGAAGAAGGAGAAGAATATGAGTATAGTGGATATTGTACTATCACGCCATATAACGCAGATAGTATTAGTGTAAATAATCTTCCATATTATGAGAATAAAGATGTAACTCTTGTAAGAAAATGATTGGATCACATAATACATATACCTATTTAAAATCAGATACAGATATTTACAACCATAACACAAGATTTTGGAGATGCCAAGATTGCAATATTAGTAAGCAATACCAAATGGGTGTCAGATATTTTGACATTAGAGTTTTTCGTACAAAAAATAAATATGGAAAAGACGTATGGCAAGCTGCACATGGATTAGTTAACTTGGAAAAACAGTGGTTATCCATTAAATCAATCTGTAATATGTTTAAAAACACCTATAAAAATTCCAAGTTTAGACTTGTCCTTGAAAAAGGTGATGAGGAGGATGAAAAAATATTTAAAGAGGAATCATTGGAAAATGTAGATACTTGTCCTTCATTGATTTCTGTAATAATTAAGAAACCGTGGACTGTTTTATACAATAGAGAAAACTTAATTTTCCATGATTATTCTTATGAGGAATGGAAATTCACTGATATTATACAGAATTTGACTAATTTTCCTATCAAGGAAAATGCAGCAAAGGTCAATCCTACCATAACAAAAGAAATGCTTGAAAGCTCAAATGAAGTATGGTTTATGGATTATGTTTGTGGTGCTTAACATATTTTATTACTTAAAATTTTGATATTGCAAAGTATTATCGTATCTTTGCAATGTTTTTAGAAAGAGAGAAAGATTTGTGGTGCTTGCAACTCTCTATAATCAAATGCTAAAATTTCCAATTCTTTTATAGAGTTTGGAATTTTAAACACCTTGTGATTTAAAAATAAAATTATTAACAATTAAAATTCTAAACTAAAAATGGAAAAGAAAACGATTACAAGTGAATTTGTAAGTTATGGCCATCCTGACAAAATCGCAGACCAAATCGCCGATGCTATTCTTGATGAATATCTTAAAATGGATGAAAATACCCGTGCGGGTATTGAAGTAATGGTGAAAGATAATGTTGTTGTATTGGGTGGTGAGATTTCATCAAAAGCGGCAGTAAATTATGACACCATTGTACGGAATGTGTTTAATGACATTAAATTCCCTGACAATCATCATTTAAATCCTGACAATATCAAGATTATTAATTTGATTGGAAAACAATCACCTGAAATCCATCAAGGGGTTGATAAAAGTGAAACTATCATTGGGGCTGGCGACCAGGGATTTATGGTTGGTTATGCAAGCAATGAAACAGAGGTATTAATGCCTTTGGGATATTATATTGCTAAGAAGATTTGTCAATGTATTGCCAATTACAAAGCATTGCAGCTTGGCCCAGATACTAAATCACAAGTCATTGTAGATTATGATGAACATGGAAATGCTGAAATATCTTCCATCCTTGTTTCAACAATGCATCAATGCAGTATTGAGAAAGTACGTGAAGTTGTAAAACAAATTATATTGACTAACCAAATGGGTCTTGAAACTGAATTGTTTAACAAATACATTTTGGAAAAGAATATAAGGATTGATATAAATCCTTGCGGAACTTGGAATATTGGAGGCCCAGTATCAGATTGTGGCGTGACAGGTAGAAAACTTGTTGTAGATAGTTATGGCGGTTATTGTAACATAGGTGGCGGAAATATTTCTGGTAAAGATCTATCAAAAGTTGATAAATCTGCTGCTTATATGGCACGTTACCTTGCAAAGAACATAGTTGCATCGGGTATTTGTAATAAAGCTAAGGTTGAACTCTCTTATATGATTGGTATCCCAGAACCGTCTTCCATCAATATTGAAATGGATAAGAATCAAGAGTTTGTTGAATATTTGAAACAATGGATAAAGGCAAACATTGATTTGACACCGTATGGTATTATCACCCATTTTCATGGAGGATATCCTCGTAATTATTATCTTTCCAAAAATGGTCACTACGGTGTGAATACGATTGGTAATATAAATCTATACAGAATGTATCCGTGGGAAAGTATAGACCAAGCAGATGCAATACGTGATTATTTTAATAAAAAATAATATATTATCCTAACTATTGCGATGAAAATTGTATTAACACTTAACGAAGCTAAGAATCTTTCAGTCGAAGATTTTTCAGAAATCATTAAACAACTGCAAGATTATACGACTAAAACAGAAGAGGATGGTTGGCTTGACATTACCAACAACGACAATGTTTACAAGATGGTGGTCAATACTTATATTGACATTGATGTTTCTGACAATAATCAAGTTGTAGAATGTCTACATACATATTATTATAAGAAATTTATTGATGAGAATAAATTGAATATTAAGTATTGATTATATATTTAAGAGCCACAATACGTTATTATAACATAATATTACTATTGTGGCTCATTGTTTGTTATACTTATTATATATAATATTATACAAATTATGAATTTAGAAGAAACTATAAAAAGAATGGAGCTTCTATCCAAATATGATACCAAGAAAGCTCTGAATGAATGGGGAGAACCTGACTGTAAGGGGTGGCTTAATATTGGAGTTGTACCTGACAGCAATCCGTTTTTTGGAAGACGAGAAAAAGACGGTAATGATATGTACATTATGGTTAATCCTAATGCAGAACAGATTGATGATATGTCCACGTTCCGTTATAGAAATGTTACATATAATACAAAACCAGATGGAACTGGTTTATCAAATAATTTACCTGTTAATGATTTACGAAGAGTAAAGATTTATCCAGAATATCGTGACACCTATTATGGAGACCTATTTTTAGGAAAACGTAAGGGCGAACAAGGGGAGATTATGCATAAGGAATTCATGTCTAATCTTAACATTTCAGGTGATAAAGTTATTCTAAAACATGATAGCAGTGTCAAAATTACAGACGGTGTTATTAAGAAAGGAAAGACAAATAGTTATTCTAACAACAGTGATATTGGAATATATTTTTGGGGTAGCAAGAAAATAGGTAGTGACCCATCTAACGGTCAAACATATACCTATATTTGTACAGTTCCATTATCAGATGTTTATGATTTTGAAACAAATCTTGAACGATTCCCAAGTCTTGACCAAGCAATGCAAGAGCATAAATATTGCGCACAATATTGGAATAAAGACAAATCAAACGCAATTGTTGTAAATACATTTTCTCGAACACCTATTCAAGCGATTAGGGATAATACAAACGGAAAAGTTTACAATGCAAATTGGGAGGAAATAGATATGCAAGTTGAAAGTAAGAAACCGAAAGGCAATTTCATTAATGAATACAAACCTAATACCTGCAACAAGGCTGATTTAGTATCCATTAATGAAGTAAACGCTAAAAGTATGCTTCAACGTCACGGAGATAGTGGTTTTATTGTTATTTCTCCTTGCAGGGGATTTGCAGATTTCAAACTTGACCCTAACGATCCACAATCTAAACAAAAATTGTCAGAAATCAATAACCAACGTGTACGTGAAATGATACAACAAATCAAACATAGTGGATATTCTTATACTCCTGTATATGGCGGTTTTATTGAAAATGCTGGTACTGAAGATGAGGAAAATGTATATGAACGTTCATTTGTCATTTACAACAAAAGACGTGATGGTTCTGAAGGTGATATAAAGAAACTGATTGATTTTGGACAAGCATTAGCACAGCAATACAATCAGGATAGCTTCTTGGTGAAAGCTCGTGGAGAGAAACCTAAATACATTACTCAAAACGGTGATGTTGATATGGAATTTAGTGGTAATACCTCTTTCAACGATTTCTCGCAAGAATATTTCACTGATTTACATAAGAATACAGATAAATATGCAAAGGATAATAATCGTAAGCCTACACGTTTCTCATACGTGGAAAGTTATATCAATCCTGCGCCCCAATGCTATTCAGAACGTCATATAAGAAGTTTGAATGGGGAAATATTTCTTACTGAAACCAGTCGCAGACAAAAGGCTCAACAAGCTGTTAACGGGAAACTATCTAACTTAAAAAGTTTTGCAATCCTTACATCAGACAATCCAATGGGCAAGAAACTTTCTTCATCAGAAAATGCTTCTAATTATGAAAGTCTTATGAAAGATTTAAAACTTGGTAATTTCTTGTATTTTCCAGTAAAAGGTAAATATAATGATATTGAACATTCTGTTATTATCTACAATATTTCATTAGATGATGCAATTTATCTCGGCGATACATATAATCAGGAAAGTATTATATATTGTATACCTAATTTGCAAAACAGTTCTGTACATTATGAGTATTGGGAAAGAAGCGCAGAGGGAAAACCTTTAAGAAAAACTATTGAAAGAGATGAATATGTTGATGCAACTAACGACAAAGATATGTTCACCCAAATCAGTAGGAAATTCAAAATTAGAATACCATTTTTTGAAAATATCGAAAAGGTATGTACATTTATTAAGAGTAGAATGAAAACAGTCAATAATGCAGAAAAGTTATTGAATGAATCTATGAGTAACAAGTATACTGGTAAACATAAAATGATTTGTAGGTATAAGTTGTATACACAGAAGTAATATTATATTTTTTTAACATCAATAATCTCATTGTATTTGTTACTTTGAGATTATTTTTGTATATTTGCAAATATTAATAAACAGTTTATAAAATATGGTTAACATGACAGATTTCACAGATAATAAATTCTTTGCCCAATCAGATGGCCCTTGTGTTATGATCGATAGTAATAGTTATAAAAAGTTAAAAGAACAAGCACATAAAAATCAACAAGATATTGAAGAAAAGGCAAAAATGAAATACCAAGAATACCTTGGCAAGAATGATATTAATGTCACTTTTAAAATACCATCTCTTAATCTAATTGCTCGTGGTGCAGGAATAATTGTTCCTATTGAAGATGAATATTCAGAATATAGCTCACAATACAATTATGGTGAAAAAATAAGATATGGTATTGTTGAAAGACTTACAAATGACATTGAAGCTAATTTTAAAGATTGGAGAAAAGATGTAAGAAAATTGTTTAATGATTTACATCAAGATATGCTACGAAAAATGGTAAGAAATACCTATACTATGATTATTCTTTATATTATTGTGATTATAGAAACAATATGTCTTATTTTCTTTTAAATATAAAATATATGGAAGTAATATTAAACAATTTATATGATAGAGAATTTTTCGAGAATGGTGGTATTATTAAAACGAAGAAAGACGAAGTAATTGATGATTGTAAAACATTCATTAAATTAAAAATTACATCTGATGATATAGAAACTGCAAAAATTGGCAATAAAGATTATATTTATGACGATAAAGAACAACAGTTTTATTATTCAGATATGAGGAATTTTCTTGAGCCTAAAGATGCTTATGGGATTAAGAATGTAAATTTCTCTTTAATTGACCGAGATGACAGTAGATGGGAAGAATTTAAAAAAGAACGTTTGGAGAATGGTTTTGATGAATCTGAAACTTGGGCATTAGACAACACTATCGCACGTTTCATTCTACCACGATTAAAATGTTTCTATAATAATGGTGAACTGTTCAGTTATCCGTATGGTATGAAATCTGGCGATTGGAGTGCTATTGTTTCTAAAATGGTTAAAGCATTTGACTTGATTGTAAATGTAGATGCAGCTAAGAGAACCGAAGAAGAAGTGAAAGCCGTTGAAGAAGGATTAGATTTATTTAGAGAATATTTCTTTGATTTATGGAACTAAAATATAAAATTATGAATGATATACAATTTGCTAAAAGTATATTTGATTATTACAATATCCCATTTACTAATGTACAACTATTTGGAAATTGGGCTGTTAATAGTTTTGGTGACATCGTAAACTATAAGAAATATTATTGTTTATTCTCTTATGATATTACTAATTCTGAAATGTCAAGAGAAGATTGGATAGAACAAATTTCTCAAAAGAGTTTCTTTGATATAAAGAATTTCATTAAGGCGTATGATTTTGCACTTTCTTTTGCAAAAGAAGATAGTCTTCATTGTCAGTTAAAATGATATTTATTTAATATAAAACTATTATTTGAAAAGATTTACAAATGAATAAACTGACAGAAAACAAACTTCAACAACTTATAAAAGAAGCATTGGAAGAAATGGTAACTGATGCTGAAGGTATGTACTCTCATGGATATGTACTTGTAGATGATGCAGATATGGCAGTTTTAGGTAATTATAGTAACCCTGATGATTTGCAAGACGCTATTAATGATGCAAAATCAATGGCTGAAGCTAATCCTTATGGTTCATACAGAGTATGTGGCTGTGATGAAAATGGGCAATATGATTATGACGAAACTTGTGTATTCTCTACATTTAATGAAGGAAAACAAAGATTCGCCAAATATCTTAATGAGAATATCAAAACAATACTCACTCAAGTTATTTCAGAGAATAAAGACAAAATCAAAGAAATAATCAAAGAAGCTAACCAAAGTCAAAAGACCGTTGGAAGAAAACAGAAAATTTCTGAAGCCATTGATGATATTGCAAGTCAATTTATAGATTGGGCATTGAATGATTCCAATACACAAAGACGTATGGGTGGCCCAGTAAATGCTTTGCAAGCAATGCATGATTATTATTACAACAATGATGATGACGCTCTCTATATTGCGGCAGAAGCTTTTGCAGAAGCCAAAGGTATTGAAGATGCTGAAAGTAATATTTATATGATTCTTGATGCTGCAAAGAAAGCTGCTGAATATTATTTCAACAGTAATCCTGATGAGGAACAAGTATGATATAGATGAATTCATAATAACAAATAAAGGAGGAAACGTTAATTATTTTCCTCCTTTTTATTATATTTTGACGGTACAATTACCTCATTTATGTATTTTTTGTCAACAAATTCTGTCAGCCAAACATCATTATTTGATAAGAAAAATCTATCACCATCTTCTTTCATATGTTTTGCATTAATGACAAATATACAGGGTCTTCCATGACGTTTACCAACTTTTAATGCCGTTTCTTTATCCGATGATAAATGCACATATTGTCTTGTTGCTTTATTAATACCAGTATCTTCAATGCTTTCAATAAACCTTGTTGCAGTTCCGTGATACAAAATATCAGGTGGTGTACATTCTTTTAATTCTACATCCACATTGATTGAATGCCCTTGTCTTGCCCTAATTTTTGTTTTATCTTCTGAAAATTCGTATCTTTTTTTATCATTAGTCTCTACAATCTTATTTAATAATTCAAATGTAAAGTCTTGATTTTCAATTAAGTCGGATACTTCTCTATATCCATGTTCGTCAAATTGATAATCTTTATCATGTCGTAAAAGAAAGGAGAGCTTTTTGCCCATCCTTTCCAAATATTCTTGTGCATAATCTTCCATGACTTATTCCTCATAATACAATTTTAAAACTAATTCTTCTATTTCTAAGAATTCACCCTTTTGAATGTCTCCAAAATATCCATATTCAATGATTGTCTTATATGGTTTATATATAACAGTATCTCCACCTTCATTCCATATTTTAATATCTCGTTGATAAATAGGATTAGACATATGACCTGTTATTGATTCAGCGTATGAACGCAACCAATCGGTAATGAATTTATTATTATTTTTATTATCATATTCTTTTTGGAGTTTTAATCTTGCATAAGATAGCTTATTATGTGGCATAGTCCATATTTCTTCCTCAACATGCTTTATACTTTTCACTCTAAATTTATATCTTTCTTCATCTGATATTCCAACATATATAATATCATTTTCTTTTAGAATATCTGTAAGTTTTTTATTTGTCATTATTCAATTCTCCTTGTCTTTTATTAATATATGCAGCCACTTCATAGCCAAGAGGGTGTAACTCTTTTAAACCTGCAAGTACCAAGAAACCGCTCATTCCGCTATGCCCTTGTTTGTAAAATAAATCACGGCATTCTTTCAATCTTTCATCTTTCGATTTAGCTTCGTCATTCAATATTTTGATTATATCCAACCAACAATCAAGTTCCATACCTCTGTATAAGTCATTCAATCTGATTGGAACAATTCTATCCCAATAGTTTAATTTCTTTTCTGGAATGATACCTCTTGCTTTATCTTTATAATAAGTAGTCAGTTCAGGAATTCTTTCCTTATATGTTTTTAATTCTTGTTGGCGTTTTTCTTCCTCTTCTTTGGCATATTTGTAATACTCATCTCTTGTCATACCGACAATCTTTTGAAATATCTCATCTAATGTTTCATAAGAGTAAATAGTATGATCATTAAATTCACCATAACTGGGAGCATATTCCTGTAAATCTCTATATGCAGATTCAATATTTTGTCCTGCTGAAAATTCAATCTTGTTCAATTTACTTTGTTCCATATTCATTTTAGATTTATTTGTTGCAAATATACTAATTTTATTACAGATAGACAAATATTACCGTTATAAATTTATATAAATATTGAAGTGGGGAAAATAAGAAGCTATAATTAAGTATTAATATCACTTAATAAATGAAAACAACTATTTTAGAAATATTAGATTCAATTGATCAAGAAAGTATTATAGACGAAAGTGTCGAGGAAATTAATCAATTCATTTTTGAAGATAGGACAATTGCTGATGAAGTGAAAACAATTACTGATATCATTGGAGAAACTTTCTTTGAAGAAATAAAAAAGATAACTTCAAAACCTTATAAAAATGAAGGAGTTGATTACAAACAAGGTACATTCAAATTTAACTTATTCAATATTACAATAGATGTGGTATGGGAATATTACGATATATATACAGATGAAGGGTTGCATTTAAATAAACGAGATTATATAAATGCAGATATAGGGCGTAAAAGATTAAATATTTGCTTAATATCAATTGATAAAAGATTTAATAAAAAGGCTTTCTTTGAAAATCTACAACATGAAATTTCTCATTTCTTTGAAAGAGGCAAGCGAGGAAAACCGTATCATAATTTAGAGAAATATAATACGTCTATTACCAAGATGAACAATGCTCTTACAGATTATGAAGGTATTATAGCAAGTATAATATATATCAATCATAAGTTTGAACAAAGGGCATTTGGTAATGGTGCATACCAATATATGATGAAAAGTAATGATTACAACAATAATTTTGACAATGCAATTAAAGATACCCAACTCTTCAAATGGCTTATACAAATCAAGAATGACTATGTGTTTATAAAGAATACACCACAAGGTCATCCGTTGTTAAAAGCTGCACTTAAACCTTATAATATAACCTATGATAAATTACTCGAAATAACAGAAGAAACAATTGATAACTTAATCAGAATGCTTGGCAGAATAAAATCCAAAGCACTTGATGATTATAGAGAACAAAACGAAGTACATTCAATGCAAGAACATATCATAAAAGAAGGTCTGGAAAAGAAGTGGGAAGAAATCATTAAAATGAATGAAAAATATTTCTCATAATAAGAAATACAATTACCAATATAGAAATACCAAATAATAGTTTTTCAAATTTACCATCTGTTTTCACAAATGATGCAAACGGTAATTTGACTTTTAATCCAATTGGATAAAACAATGGGCATCCCTGCTTGGTTATCATATCCAAAAACAAATGTACACAACAACCAATACAAAGATATACATTGATAAAATAACATAGAATGAGAAATAACAAACTATGTGTCCAAGTTCTATGTTTTATCATTTTCGGTATGAATGGCAATGCTTTTCCAAACAAACTATTCTTATGGTCAATATCTGGAAGTAATGAGCCAACGGATAATAATATACCTGATACAACATCTCCACAAAGAAATAGAGATGTTGCGATACCACAACTTAAATGAGTTTTACCAGTCATTGTTTGTTTTTCTTTTTAAGTAACTTCTGTGTATCTAACATAATTCTTTCCTTTCTATATAATCCTTACATTTGGTATATCTCATAGGCTTGCCACAATAGCCATCATAAGCACATGTAAAACAAAGTGCTGTACGTCCCTTTTTGTCAGTATACCATTTCAACCTATCTTTTTCGGTATATTGGAATTTTGAGTACATACTTATTTCTTTATCATTCATCTTTTATAAACATCATATTACCTACATTAATATCCCAATCTTCATCTTTCATATCATTTTTCAAAGATTGTCTTTTAGCTGATTTGGATTTAAAAAAGCCTAAACATTCCCACCAATTTTCAGACTTTAATTTCTTTGGATGTATGTCATGTTTACATCTAAATTTACATGGTTTTTTAATGAGAAAATTTTTCATTTGTTTCTGATATTACCTAAATCTATTATTTGTTCTTTCAAACATAATGTTTCAGATATAACACTGGATTTGTTCCAATTAATATTATTGTCACCATAATGGCAAGTATCAAACCCAAGTATGAAATAACCGTCTGGTATTAATTTTCTACCCTCGTCTTCATAAACATTTAAACGTACAGTCCAATCAGAAGCTTGGATTACCTCAGCTTTATTTAATAACCCACATCTAAGCTTCTTTATGTTACCAAACTCATCTTTACTATTATATACAACATATTCAGAAAATGTCAATCCACCATGTACATTAATATTATTATATAGTTTATCGTCATATCTCACTCCATACGCTATATGCGTTGGTGGAATTGCTACATATCCATTATATTCTCCACAAGATAATGGTTCTAAAAAATGTGGAGTTGGTGATATAAACGCTATAATCTTATCATCTTCGTTCATTTTCTTCATTCGTCTTATAAGGATTTAATATGCAAACACTACATTCGCAATGGATAGGATAGTAGAAATAAGTTCTTTCTAACTCTGTTTCCTTACCACAAATATCACATTTCCCAAATTCAATTTCTCCCATAACTATTCCTCCCAAGAAACTTTAATCGTATCGATTCTACCAAATAAAATACCTGATTTCTTTATTGCTTCATCTTTTGAAGTATAGGGATGTTTAGAAAATGTAACTCCGTCAATCCCCTTATACACATTCACCCATCCCTCTTTCTTTTCGGGGAGCATCATAAGGTCGTTATCTGAAGTTGAATCATGGAAACATTTTCCATCATTATAAAAACATTGTAAAATTTCTATGCCATCAACACGCTCTATAAGTGCTACAATTGGTGTATTATCCTTTCTATCAAAACAAATAATCCTTGCCTTACAACCATCACGAGTACAAACTGGTTTACCTTGTTTGGCAGCATCAAGGTTAAAAGGTTTTAAATTCTTTTCAATGCTTTCAGAATTGAAGCATTTTGCATTTTCATCTCCAAAATATTCTATTTCTTGTTCCACATCTTCTTTGGTTTGTTTGATTTCTATATCAATAATATCACTATCTCCATGCTCCAATAACAAAAGGTTATTGTTCCAATTGCAAATCAACTCATCTGTTGCTCTTATATAGGATTGCATCTGTTTTCCTTTATAAAGGAACTGCTCTCCGACCTTTTCAAGTTTCTTGAAGATAACATGTTTGCTGTCCAACCTTCTTATTTTTGAACATTCTCCAAATACTTTATCAGCTAAATCGCTTTTAGTACCACTTCTACATTCGGTAGTAAAAAGTGAGCATTCACCACAACTATCACCTTCTACACGTTGATACCACTCACCGTTGTACTCGAATATCTCTCCTATCTTGTGTTCTTTCATTTTTTATTCTATTTATTTCTTCATCAATAAAAATCTTTGTATCTCTTAATGAATAGGAATGAGCAAAACCACATCCGTCTTCATCAACTGCTTCCCATACTATCCTATGTTCTGGCTGATAATATCCAATACAATGAATTTCGTAACCACGATAAATATAGAAACCATTTCTAATCCGTTTTGCCTTATACTTATCCGTTCTCATCGGTTATAATCAAATCGTAATTCTTTCCAACACTGGAGCCAGTTCCATCTACATAATAGTTTTGTACTTGTTCATTACCATTCTTATTCTTGATAAGCGCAACAATACATTTCTTATCCCTATTCTCTCTATTATAACAGATTATTCTTACTTCCATACCATTACGTGTACGGACAGCTTTTCCACTTTTTGCTTTTTCAATGTCAAATTTCTGTATTTTGGATGTTTCAATCATTCCTTCTTTTATAAGGTAAACAACCATCTTATAAAGGGCATTTAACATTTCTTTATCATTCTTTTCAATAACGTTTCTTTCATTCATAACATTGGAATGATAACCAACACACCAATCATAAGCTCGTTTGTTTATATTGAAATAGAGATGTTTTCCATCTATCCAGACATTGTTAGGTAAAGTATCTATCAGATTCTCTAAACAATATATAGGAAGTTTTTCATAATATTCATAAGCAGAGAAGGTATTGTCATTATCTGCCTTAATTTCCCATTCACCCTCTTTTCTTATCTTATAATATGCATAAGGAGTAAATTTCATTTCCAAGCCTAAATCTCTAAGGGTTTGCATCTGTTCAATTGATAGAAAATTCAATGTTTCCATAATTTAAAGCTATAATTATTCACACTTACTTTTAAACTGAAATCACAATAAATACAATCTCTGCATTCTTTATCAATTATTATAATATCATTATTGTTATTCATATAATTCCTTTCTTTTGCAAATATTCAGCCATTTTGAATGCATTGAATAAGCCTAGTGGTTCATCAGAACAATCATATGCGTAATCCATTATTGTTTGGTCATCCGCATCTCCGTGTAACCAATCGTTGAAATTCTGCGTTAATCCATTGTTATATTCATCGTAATCTTCTTTATACTCAAAACATTCACGGTCATTCACGTCAATTCCGAAAATGTTTCGCATAATATATTTTGCTTCTCTTGTTGTTACAGGGCGTTTTGTAACAAGACCGTGTGAAAAATCGTTGGGAGTTAAAACCTTAATAGGAGATAAGCTGATTTTTGTTATCTTTTTCGACATAATAAAATATTTTTAAATCCATTAAACACGTTGCAAAGATATAAAAGAAAATACAAATCACAAAATAATTGATATTAAAATAAGTTAATAGATAAAGAAATCTTCCAAATCAGAACAATAATACCATTTTTCTTTTTTATATTATTCTGAAATGGAAATATCATTTCTTAATACACTCATACATATTGTCAGAAACAAGGGAATAATCGCCGTTATTATCATAGGCTGATTTAACTTGATTAGGAGAAAACACAATATATTCATTGACCTTTCTCATATTACCATCAACCACATTATAGATGATGATACCGTCACAACCTTTTGCCTTAGCTTCTTTTACAAAATCCTCAGCAATACCGCTGCCATTGCCATTCAAGTTGTCAAACCTTCTTCCTTTTGCATCAATTACAAACGGTTTCACAATCCTTGCGTAAAGTCTTAATATTCCACCCTCATAACTTCTGCTCAACCATCTTTTAACCCAATCAACTCTTGTGTAATCAGCATTTGTTTCATCACCAGTGTCCGTATTGACAAGCATGTTGCTCATTTCATTAGAATAAGGATTTGAATATTTCCTCTCAATCTTGAACAAACCTGTGGAAGCCAAATCCTTAATGAGAGTATTCAAATCGTTAAAGTCATAATCCTTGTCCATAATAGCTTTAATCTTTGGTTCGATAACATTGCCCTTATCAATAAATCTCTTGGATGAAGAATAATCAGAAGCCAGTCTCTTGTCATCAGTAAGGAAGATAAGGCTCGTGTCAAACGTGTCAAATGTATTTGGCGTTCCATGATACACCTCCTTTGGAGAACCGTCGTCGTTCACCACCTTACTACCTTGAAACCATCTCCAAAACGCATCATTCTGTTCGTTTGATTCAAATATATTGTTTAAATAATGAGATTGTTCTTCAGTTATTTTGAATATTCTCTTGATTTTATTTCCTTTAACTGATTTATCCATCTATTATATATACAAATTATATTATATAATATAAATATGGAAATAAGGTTAATCATTCAAATTCTCCAATTCCCTTGTTATAGCCTTTGCAACACTGACAATATTCTTGGCATATCTATCCAATTCGTAACTCACAATATATTCATTGGTAATATCGACCTTTGACAATACACCGACAATACATGAATGAAGAACAGAGGCAAATACATTATTAGTATTAACACTGTTATCTTCAATGTTACCTTGATTAATTTTCGTTAAGAACATCTTACATTGATTGACAAATTGCTCGTCTGTAATGCCGTATTTCTTGGTATACACTTCTTTGAAGCTGGAATTGCTATCTACGGCATACGAGAAAAGGTTGTATGCCAAAAGTTTGAAATAGTCTTTTTCTTCTGCTTGCATAATATTATAGTATTTGTATTTAATTGTTTAGATGCAAAGGTAAGAATAAAATATAGGTTTGCAAAGAATATATAGTTAAAAAATATAATATCATAAAAAATTTTTGGATAATAAGAGGTTTGATATTAAAAATGCGCACTATAAAAGAAATTAGTGCGCAAAAGAAAAAAACATCAAGAAGACTTTTCTGAAAATGCAAAAATTTCTGGAAAAATAATTTTTAAAAATGACCCCCGAAGAAAATAAGGGGGGGGGGTCTATAGAAAATACAATATTATCTTTTTTTTAAGATACAGACTCTGTTTTCTAACTTTTTATTTTTTATCATTGATTTAGATGAGCAAGCGTTGCCCTGTATTTCACATATTTTAATATCCCTTAACGTAAGGGGGGTTACATGCTAAGGGCTACATACCCACCCCTCCCTACGTAGGGGTATATTGTTCCACGTGAAACGAAATGTTAATAAAAATAAAAGGAACTGAAATAATATCAATTCCTTTTATTTGTTAAATATGGCTAAAATCTTTTTAAGCCACAAGCATTCTGTATGCGTTGTCAAGTTTGCGCAAGTCAGTTCCGTCAGTCAGGCTTTCAAACTTGTCCTCATTCGTCTTGTACTTCTTTTCGTTTGAGAAGAAAGTGGTCAATCCGTTGAGAAGCCACAACTTTGTTCCCCGATAGCTGTCCTGTCCAATACCGCTTTCGATAGTGTTGCGCAAGGCTATGATGCGGTTTTTCATTGTAGTGGAAATTTCGTCTACCTTATCAAGTTTGTAGTCTGCTTTTGCAAGTGCTTTGAGTTCTTCATTCTTCTTGTCACCAAGAGTGATGGCAGCAGTAAACTTCATAACATAGTTGTCATCTACTTTGTCTGCACACAAGTTTAGCAAAGACTGCTTAAAAGATTCCTTGAAAGCCTTGTGTCGTGCTAAAATGTCGATGGCGTGTTTCATATTTTCTTGATTCCACTCAAGGCGTGAATTGACGTTTGCCGTATGCTTGTAAATAAGTTTGTTTGAAGCGGTTTTCAACGCCATGTTAAGGGTGTTCTGACAAATAACACGGATGGGGGTGAAGAGTACAGTCACTGCACCACTTCCATCATGTGTGTTGGTGAAAAGTATGTAGTCATTGATAGGGTCATACCCGTTGTCATTCAAGAAAATGTCTGAAGGCAACTTTGCAGTCACGTACATACGTTCACCGTCACCCAAAATACCTGCCGTTTCGATAACTGCTTTGTCATAGCCTTCAACACCCGAAGCAAGCAAGTCAATGAACTCAAAAGCCTTAGAATTCTGTACTACACCATACTTAGAGCCTACCACGCCAAGCGTAAGGTTTCTATCTGTGCGTACCGTTGCCATGTGTGATTGGATAATCATATCACGGGTAAGTGTTGTGCCTACTGACGGCATACCTTCCATAATAGAGTGGTACAAAGAGTCTGGGATGCGGATAAGATGTTCCTTTTCCACTTGATAGTCTGCGCCTACTGCGTCAATAGCCTCCTTGATAGTCACGGGTGAAGAGAAGTTCTTGCATCCTTGAATACCCTGCCAAGCAATAGGTTTAGCTTCGGTTCTTACTGCCACTTGTGTTCCACTTACTGCGTTCATAACTGCTGCTGCATTGTTCATTGCTATTTCCATAATGATAATGTATTAAAATGTTTCTACTTATGTTGTCTATCTCTTTTTGACGTTGCAAAGATACTACTTAATTTTTTATCCTGCAAATTTTTCAATTAGAATTTTTGTACGATTAACTTTCTTTAATGAATACTTCTTCTTTAATTTTCTCAACCTCTTTTGGATTTAAGGGTATGCTTGCGGACTTTACTATTTTGAAAAGGACTATCATCCGTTGTGTGCCCATGTTGTTTGTCCACTTGTCAAGCGTCAAGGTGTTTTTTGTTTGTTTCAAGACGGGCAGGTAGGATCTGTTCGCCAAGTCCTTTATATAAAGTTGTGCATCCATCATTGAGGAAAAACGACTCTTTACAAGTCCTGTTGTTACGTTATTCTTTGTAATGTCATACCGAACTACTGAAATCATCTGTGCCATAATCCTTATATGTTTTATATGTTATTTCCTTAATTCGATGCAAAGGTAACGCTTTTCTTTGTGTCTACAAAATTTTTCAGATAGAATTTTTAGCAGGATAAGATTTTTTTAATTGATTGATATTGAATTGCTAAATGAAGTTAAATAAACGTCTGAAATTTGGCTATGTCCAGGAAAATGCTTACCTTTGTAGTGTTGAAAGAGATAAGGAGGTAAGGGTAAAACCTTAGAGTTTAGACTCCTTTGGAATTAATTTTTATTTGTTAATAGGTTTAAAAATAAAGCAACAAACCTTAACATTGGAATGTTGCTTTTGCTTTATGTTACTTTGTTATGGATATTTTCATACGTCTAATTTTAGGGTCGTTCACGAAAGATAACATGGTATTCGTATATCTTTCGACTGCACCGACTTCATACAATTCTTGAGGGAAAGTCTTATTTGCATAATCGTACAGTTGACTAACCCTTTGCAAACTATATTTGTGAAGTTCTGCATTTTTCCTGCAAACGGCTTTGATGTAGTTCAGTCTGAAAATCAAAGCCTCCCAACTTCTTTCAAAAAGTATGTATTTTTTACTTCTCAATTCGGCAAGCTGCTTTTTATTGAGCTTATTGCGACTTGACTTCTTAATCTTATATGTTTTTACCAACTGCATAATCTTTTTCCTCCTTTGTTTTATTTCGTTTCAAACACTACTTTGTTATCACCGTCACGAAGTTGTATCTTAAGATTGATACCTTTGTTAAGGTCAGCAAGTTCCTGCAATTTGCGTTTATTTTCGTCCGTTGCAGCCAAAAGCGTACAATATATCTTACGGGTGACAGGATAACCTTCGTTTATATCAAAGGCTGTAAACTTGTTCAGACCATCATACTTTGCATAAGTGAAAAATTCTTTGTTCATATCTTTTTATTTAAGTTCGTCTTTTAATTTAGTTTGTATCTCTTTTACTTCTTTCGGTGGTGCGGGTATGTATGCCGATTTTATTATCTTAAAATACCATAACACTGAAGTGTCACTTGCAGAACGACAAGCAAGCAATCTGTTTTTCGTTTGTCTCAATATCTTTACATTATGCTTGTTAGCTGATTTTACAAACTTCTTAATACAGGTTTGTGCTTCTACCATAGTGAAACATAAACTTTTTTGTACATAGCTTGAAACATAGTCCTTTGCTATCTCATATCTCATAATTCTTATATATTCCATATCTTTATTATTCCTATGTTTTTAATTACACTGCAAAGATAGTGTTTTATTCTGATACATGCAAATTTTCACATAGAAATTTTCTATTAAAAATTGTTAATAGATTAAAGACATTTTAACTAATTTATATTAGTTCCAACGGAGACAATACTTTAGAATTTTACTTCTACTTCTTTCAAACTATCTTTCTTTTGACAATACAAAGGTAGCGAAAAAATCTTCCGCTACCAAATTATTTTAGTTAAACGATGTTATTAACTTGTTAAAAGATGATAAGACGTTGTTCCGAAAGTTTTGTTTTCAATCCTGCACACTCCTGCCTTAATTGTTCCCCTATTTATTTCGCCTACCAAAAACCAATAATAATCTTCAGTTATTGCATTAGCCCTACTTGCAGGGCTGATATACTTTGCTTCGGGGTGTATGTTAAAATGTATTCCCATAATGTTGCCTACTATGTTAATGGTAGGGGTTATTTTCCCCTACCATTTGTTTTATTTATTCCATCATTCTATTTTGTATGTCTTCTAAGGCTGTATTTCCGCTGTTTAATATAGCTCCTTCAATTATCAACCTCCTAAGTTCGATAGTTTGTTTTTCTCTATCCACCATACTATCTTTTACTTTAATGAAAAGACCTCCTTTTTTATTTTTCTTAACTTGAATGCTTGCATCCTTGCCACAATCTTTGTTGTAGTATTGTTCGGCATATCGCTGTGCTTCCGTTATATTGTCAAACACACACAATATAAAATTGCTTGTTTGCAACGTCTGAAATGTGTTATCACAAATTTCTGACTCATAACGGGCTACATACGTGACTTTCATTTCCATATCACTTTCAATTTTAATTGTTAGACTTGTTATTTCCTTTTGACGTTGCAAAGGTAATACTTTTCTTTTTATTATCCAAAAATTATATGAAAATAAACGTTAATAAATTGTGAATAAATGTTAGTCTTAAAATAAGGCTTTCTGTGGCTTTATTCCTGCAAAGATAATGAAGTTATCCATTTGTATATGAAAGTCGCTCAGAACGCAAAAGAATAGGCAAAAACAAAGCCTCCACGTTTCACAACGGGAAGGCTCTTTCATTATTAACCATAAAAACAAAATAGAATTTTTTTTTATGCCTTGTATGGATAACCGCCTGTATACTTTTCCACTTCTACCATAACATTATCAAAGTAATCAAGCATTTTCTTGCAAAGGTCTTTTTCAGACTTAAACTTGCTTTTTCTGAACTTCTTTCCGCCTTCGTCCACATATACCTGCTGAATTGACTTCATAGCATAGTATTTGTACTTTTCACTTTGTTTGTCGGCTTCATTCAGATAGACGTGCCCAAAGGAATGTATTTCTACCTTATTTTCCTTATGATTGACACAGAAACAAATGTAAACAGAATTCATATCAATTCCATGCGGATAGTCCTCTTTGTTAAGTGCGTCAAGCCGAACAAACTGCATATAAGGGCAAAGGCTGCTCGGTTTTTCCTCAACCATAACTTGCTTTACAAACTTGTTATCGCTTGCAATTTTCTTAATCTCCTTTGCTACTTTGGCAAATACTTCGTTATAAACACTTGTTTCCATATTGTTGTATGTCTTATTGTTTTTACTTTGCAAAGGTAAGGAGAATTTTTCTCCCTACCAAATTTTTTGTATTAAAAAGTGTTAATCATCTTCATTTTCTTCTTGTTCTTCTCTTTCGTCTATTTCTCGTTCAAAAGCCATAACTACATTCAGTAACTGAATTCTATCATAGCAATAAGAGCGCACTTTGTGTTCTGTTTCCATGTCTGTGCCGTTTAGTCCATCCATAAGGTAGCCACACAAAGTAATACCTATTTTTTCTCTTACAATGCCCGTAAGCATATATGTCCTGCCGTCATAGTCCATAAAAGTATTGTCCTCAGAAGGGTTATCCAAAGTAAGCATACCGCCTACGCCGCCTAACAAATCAGTCAGGGTTGACTGAATGTTGTTTATAACACTTCTTGCGCTTTTTGCAAGGCTTACCAAAATGATGTCGTTGTATTCTTTCATATTTCTATCTGTTTTGATTTTGTACTGCAAAGGTAAGCAATTTATTTCATGCTACCAAATTTTAAACCATTTCTTATACTTGATTAACAAAAACATCTCATTTTGTTAAATCCATGTTAAAAGAGGAAAAATGTTTGGATAATCTGGATTTTCTTTGTATCTTTGTAGTGTCAAAAGATAAGGGGGCAGGGGTAACACTCTGAAGTATAATCTCCAAAGGGTTTAAGAAGAATTTGTTAATATAGTTTAACATAATAAAAAATGTCCTACAAACTTTTTCAGTCTGTAGGACTTATAAAAAAAAATGTTAAATAATAATCTAAAAACTGATGACTTATGTTATTTGTTGGGCTTATCTCTTATCATACTTGCAGGGTTTTAATATATCTAAATTAAACGGGCTTATCACTTAATTAACGCCATTTAGGGCGGAGGCTTATTTCGTTCCATATTATTACACATTTTAATCTAATCTAACGGGTTGATATTTCGTGCAGGTTTTTCCCCTAAACATAGGGAAATCATTGTCATTCATTGAATAAAAATTCTCCATCCGTTTGTTTAGTTTTTTAGCTTCCTTTTGCGCCCTTTTATAAGTGGGGAATGATACCGCTTTACTTGTGTTTTTTGAAAACACTCCATGTTCACAAAGGTAGGAATTTTCTTCGATGTTTTTTACAACAAAACGTGACATAACTTTATTGTTTTTATTTGTTTTCTCTTTTGCAAAGGTAATACATTTTCCTTTATTACCAAAATTTTTAGAGTATTTTTTCCTTAAAAATAGTTAACGTGTTTTTGTCCACTGATAAAATTTAGTATGAGAATTATAATGGTAATAACCATATTTTTTCAGTTCTGAAGCTTTTGGGAAATAGCTATCTGCAAGCTGATAGTCTTCTTTTGTGTTCTCTGTACGATTATTTACGATTTTAGATTTTTCAAGGAACTCTTTACGTTGTTGTTCCATGAAATTAATAAAAGCTTTAGCCGTATAAGTAGTAACCATAATTTAAACCTCCTATTTTAAAATAATAACTTTATTTCCTTATCTCTGATGCAAAGGTAATACTTTTATATGGATTATCCAAATTTTTATTGTTAAAGAACGTTAACTGAATAGCCTATCATTTCAAGTTCTTTTTTCAACGGTGTATACTCTTCCTTACTTGCCTTTTCAAGTTCATTTACAAGACATTCCATGCACATACCATGTTGACCCATGTGCATATAAGACATTACTTCAGCTTTGCTATCTTTTGCAACGGGATAAATGTTCAGGAAAATAGCAATTACTTCACCATCCTCAAACTTTCTGAATGCTACGTTGATTTTATTCATTTCCTTTTCCATATTGTTTATCTCTTAATCGTGATGCAAAGATAAGGAGTTTATTTCATATATCCAAAGAAAATCTGGATTTTAACGTTGATTTAACCAATCAATATCTTTTTGTTAATAAATTATAAAAAACTATCTGAAATTTGGTCATGTCGAAAATAATGCTTATCTTTGTAATGTGAAAAGGAAAACAGGTAGGCAAAGGTAAAACTTTGAAGTATTGTCTCCTTTAGAGCTAATCTATAATTGTTATCATATATTAAAAATACCTTACCAACATTAAAGTCAGTAAGGTATTACTTTTTTTTCTTTTAGAGCTTTACAGATACAAATTTATCCATCTTGAAATAGCTTCACTTTGCGTCAAATCATGTCTGTTATATATGGCATTTATTTCGTCTATGACGTTATCTGCCTCATCACCTTGAAAATAATATGATTCATTCTCATCATTGATATTCTCAAAATAAGCATAAGACAAAGATGTATTTATTTCAACGTTGAAACCGTTTACATCTTTATATTTGCCGTTAAGCCACGTAGGGGAAAGCATTTCTTTATTCATATCTATATTGTTTTAATTATTACACCACAAAGGTACAAAAAATAAATGAAACCTCCAAGTTAATGGAGGTTAATCATTTGTTAATTATGCCTTAATAAAGAAGATAGGATATTTGCCCCGTTCATTATCACAATTATAATAACGGTAGTCATTGATTACATTCTCAAATGTACTATCGTAAACATCTTTGTTTTTATTTATAGGACACGGCGACTGCCACATATTATTAGGGCGCATATTGCAAGAAAGTAAATAAACCGTTTCTCCACGTTCATAAGCGTTTTTAGCGGCTATTTTATTCACTTGCTTTACTTTTTCACCATACATTTCCAAAACTTCACCTTTGTAACGTAACATATCTTTTGAATTTTATTTGTTAGACATCTTTGTTTTTTATCACAGTGCAAAGATAACACATTTATTTGAATTCACCAAGCGTTTTCCAGTTTTAACATTAAATTAACCATCTAATATATTTCTGTTAAACAATGTTATAGCAAAGGAAATTCTATCTGAAAAATTTTGTAGTATGGAAAATTATCACTACCTTTGTAGTGTAAAAAGAAAGATAGGGCAAGAGTGAAATCTTGAAGTATAATCTCCTTTACGGCTTATTTTTTATAGTTATTGAATATTAAAAAATCCTCAACAATGTTACTTGCCGAGGATTTCTTGCGTTAAGGCTTATTAAGCCTTTTTCACATATCTATGCAAACTATCTGCACACATTGGCACGTTATTTGCAGGTATTACGTTTTCATTACGCAAAGCATAACGAAGGTAGTATTGATGGCGACTTGTTGAAACGCTGTATTTTGTTTCATTCATAATAAAGTTGTAATACCCACGTTCATTTACAAAACGCTCACAAATACAAGTATTGTAAGAATATAGACGGTTATTGAATATCCGCATATTGCTTCCGTTACCTTCGTTTGCACCATTCACGAATCTTTCACACAAAACTGAATTTTTCATAATTGAAACCTCCTATTTTATTCGTTAGACTATTTGTTTTATTTCCTAATTGCACTGCAAAGGTAGTGAATCCATTTGATATATGCAAATTTTCAGATAGAAATTTTCTCTAAATAAACATCTTTTAAGATTTATGGTTTGTTTCGTTAAATGGATTTGGCTTATCTGCAATAAATGTGAAATGATGTAAAATTATTTGGCGAATTCAATTTTTCTTCTTACCTTTGCAGCGTTGAAACAATAAAACAAATATAAGATATGAAACAGATAAACAGATATTATTTAGTGTTTGGTGTATGGTGTGTAATACTTGCTTATGCAGTATTTTTCAGCAATAACGTGTATTTTAACGCTATTTTACTTTTCTTTGGTTTTCTTGGATGTGTAACGGCTTATGCCTACATTGACGAACATGAAAATGAAAAGGAACGCAAATTTAGTGAAAAAATTGTTAATTTGCTTGGATAATTCAAATAAAATGATTATCTTTGCAACGTAATTAAAACATAGGAGGTAACAAACATGAAAACAAATTTTTATGTAACCGCAAGTGATAAGGTTTGGGGCGACAAGTTGATCGCCGCTTGTAATAGCCATCAAAAAGCTCAAGAAATCTTTGATAAGTGGCAAAACCGTAGTGACTTGAAATATGTCAACATACGTTCCACAAAACCGTATTACAAAAAATACGTTATGTATGATGAAAACCTTATAGAAATAGAATCTTGTCATTAAAAGATGTTAAAACATTGGTAAGGATTTGGTTATTTCAAACTTTTTCCTTACCTTTGTAGAGTAAAAATCAAAAATCTAACAATCTAAAAATAGATAAGAATTATGGCAACTGGAAATTTTTGTTACGAAAACCGTTGTGTGGTAGTTACAGATGGTGACTACGAAATGGATAATCTTCCCGAAATAGGAGAGTGTGTGGATAACTCACGTAATTACCCGTCATATTTGATAGAAGAATTTGAGTTTTGGGATGTTGTCCTAACCGCAGGATATTACGAAGGTGCTTGCATTGACTATATTGAGCATCACAAACATAGCCCTTATGATGTAGTGCAGGGATATATCGGTTATCCTTCTACAAAAAAAGAACTCTTTAAGGAATGTAAAGAAGCATTCGGTCTGTCAAGACTGAAAATGCAAGCTATTTGCGGAAACGTCGGAGATATGGATATTGATGACTATGTTGAGAAAGCAACTGAAAAGGTAGGGGAATATCTTGCCGAAAAAGAAGAAAAGGAGGTAAATGAATATATTGACAAGCTGAAAGAAGAATATGGATATGAAGAAGTTTGCAGAGTTGCAACTTTCAGCAACGGCGAAACAATCTACCGAAAAGTAGGGTAAGAGAAGTAAACATGGGGTAGGGTGAAAATCCCTATCCTATGTACTCAAATGAGTTCTATTAACATTGTTTAACTAAAAATAATTTGGTAAACACATAGTTTGTTTTTATATTTGCAATGTAATTAAAAGATATGATTATGAAAGAAAAGAAATTACCTATTATATTTTATGTTGTTTCATTAGGGTTTGCCTACAAAGATAATTATACTATATGTTTTAATGCTAAAGAAATCAAAAATGCGTTGGATAAGTATATTAAGGTTGGGGAAAACACTAATAATGATATCATAATAAAGGTATATCGAATCGAAAATAGACATATACTTGAGGATTTTTCTAGAAGAAAATTTGTAGAATTGTATCTTTCAGATGTAAATTATTTTAGTAATGGTTTAAAACATATTGAAGAGATAAGTATAAATTTGAATGAAGAATAAAGGTGTTGTACTCAAATGAGTATCAAATAACATTTATTAACGATAAAAATTTGGTTATATCAAGATAAAGTATTAACTTTGCAGTGTCGAACGAAAAAAGATAATAAAGCAATGGAAGAAAGAGATTATATTATCATTAGAGAGAACGGCAAACCTTTGACTTTCAAGGACGGACAGACGGTTGTCTATGGGAGTTATGAAGAGGCTAAGGACGATTTATGCAAGACTGACCTTTGCATTATGCCCTTGGAAGACTATAACAAGATTATCAATAAACATTAATAAAATAGGAGGTAATAATATGAAAGTGTATGTCATTGTAAGTAACGAGAATAATTTGGGTGAGTTGACTACAAATTGCGAAGGTGTGTTCCTGTCAAAAGACAAGGCGTTGGAACAACTCAAAAAGAACGGGGAAGACCTTATGAATGATGAGGATTTTACAGATGAGGAATATGACAAGTATGTGGACGAAGATTGTAATGACTTCAACTTCACGGCAATGAACAAGGATAACGGTGAAATTGAATATACAATGTATCAATGCGTCCTTGAAAAGGAAATAACCGAATGATATGTACTCAAATGAGTATGGTATTCTATTTTTTAACGAACTTGAAGAAAAATATTTAGCAAAATTTCAATTTTATTGGCTTGCAATTAACAATTAAATTCACTAATTTTGCAACGTCAAACAAAAAGATAATAAGACTATGGACAAGAGATTTGTATATGTAACGGTTAAGATGGAAATCACTAATCCAAACAAGGAGGTTATCACGGACGAGGATATCGAAAATGTTATCAATGATGTTGACTACAACTTCAATGATGTGGATGATTTTCATATCAATACTGAAATTGTAGATTATGAATGCAACTAAACACAAAGAATAATATGATGATATTTGTAATAACACTTTCAGATAAGAAATTTGATGAGAAATACAGAAATTTCTGTTATAAGAATCTCACATCACTCACAAAGCAATTTAGGGGCGATCTGGAAGACTATCTTGATGATATGGATGATTACCTTACCGATAAGGATGAAAAGGAACTAGACGAACTTATTTCACGTCTAACAAAAACTTCAAGTGTAGGCAAAACTATGAAATTAAAAGGTCTTGGCATTGAATTCACCTTAAGGAAAGAGGATTTGAAATAAAAACAATTTTTAACGAAAAAGATTTGGTTATATCAAGAATAATACGTATCTTTGCAGTGTAAATAAGAAAGAGAGAGAGTGATAAACTTTATGCTTGGCTAGCCCTTCGGATGTATTTGGTCGGATATGTTCGTCGTTTAATTAAGGAAGCTACAATTCCCTTACGACCTTAAATATCAGTTCGCTAACAAACTGATTATGGATAAGGTAGCGTGTTAGCTAACATATAAAGGGCCTGCCAAAATTAGCCCTAATGATAAAAAACTAGTAAAGACGAAGTTTCTTCTGTTAATATGGTTGGGAAGTTTTAGATAGTCTTAAATTTAGAGGGCCTGTAACTCAGTCGGTAAGAGTAACTGACTCATAATCAGGAGGTCGCAGGTTCAAGCCCTGCCAGGCCCACACAATGTACTCAATCGAGTATGGTATATTTAACAAATAATTAACACGAAAAACTTGCAGGGTTGAAGAAAACTTCGTATCTTTGCAATGTTGAAAGAGAAAATAAAAGGTCAAACATTAAAAAACATAGGAGATTAAGACAATGAACATTTCAGTTAAGTTTGGAACATTCAACGTGGTAGAGAACAAGGAAAACAACGGTATTTCTATCTATAACGGTAACAATAAAGTTCTAGACATTGCCAACATTAATTGGTGGGATAAGGACGCTATTGAAAATGCAATGTATGCCAAAGAAAGCCTTATCAAAGAACGTAATAAAGACTACAGAGATGTAAAGATCGAGAGCCTTAATCAAGCTATTGAGGCTATGAAAAAGATACATGAAAACGAAATCAACAAGTGGAAAGAAAGATATCGTGTACTGGCTGAAAGCAAGAACAACATTTCAATCAATGATGGAAATGTGGTTGAGGTGCTTGAAACTGCTAATAATGTGTTGAAGAATATTTCAGATAAGAAGAATAGAGGATTTGTTTGTAGTCGTGTATCACAAGTTATCAACAAACTTCGTTCTATCACTGCTGAATAAAACAAAATATTAACGGGATGCCTTTTCACAAGCCCGTATTCAGAAAAGTCAAAGAGGTTGTTTTAGTGTAACGTCCGCTTAAAACGTAAAACATTTCCTCCGCAGGGTTGATTGCTATCCTAATTGGTTCGTTAAGACCCTTGATTTATATTGTTTATTAACATTAAAAGATATCATAATCATTATGAAAGTACAAGAGAAAAAGAAAACAAATCAAGAGTTGAGAACTGCAAAGAAATTGAAAGGTGTGTATAAACACTGTATCAATATACTTTCATCCTCACCCAATGCAAAGCATATTGTTAAAAATATCGAGGCGAAGATGAAAAGTATTTAAAACCTCCTATGTTGAAAAGGGGTAGGCAAAATTCTTATCAAGTATATATAAGCTATCATTGCGATTAAAGTCCTACCCCTTTGTTCTTATCACAAAAAAAAAATGATTGTTAGATTATGAAGTAGCACCGTCTGTGAAGATAGTGCTATTTTTTTATACCTATATGTACTCGATTGAGTATTGTTATTCCAATTTATTAACTATTCGTTTATTTTTATTTAACCTAAATAATTTGGTTGATATATCAAATATTATTACCTTTGCACATAAAAAGCTAAATTAGCCCCTATAATCAATTATCTATTATTAAATGATAATTCTATCATAAGAAATAAGATAATGAAATTGAGGGGCTGAAAATAGCATTAAATCATATTATGATAATACATAAACTAATAAACGTATATTAAAGTATGAAGAAAGATTTAATTGGCAAATGGTATAACCCAGACCTTACAGACGAGCAAAATGTTTCTTTATTAAAGGAACATGGTATTAGCATTTCAAAAAGAACATTGATTACTTGGAGAAAAAATCAAGGTATCGCAAAACAGCGTGGAGGTGATAGAAAAAGTATAGATTTTAAAAATCAAAGTGCAATTTTCAAAGTGCAAAATATTGCAGATAAATCAAAGTGCAATTTTCAAAGTGCAAATTCTTCTGAAAATCAAAGTGAAGAAATCAAAGTGCAATTATTAACTAATCAAAGTGCAAAAATTACAAAATCAAAGTGCAAAAATCAAGATGCAATTTTAGAAAATCAAAGTATCATTTCTGACCAAAGTATCAAAATCAAAGTATCAAACCCTCTAAATCAAAGTGCAATTTCAGAAGAAGAAAGTGATGTTCTGGATTGGGATAATGAAGATGAAAAGTTCGTGGAAATAATGCCGAAAGGTAGAATAACAAGTGAAATGTATGATAAGATGTTCGGCGATGATAGCGTTCCACATTACACTGGAAAAACACCTCCCAAACAAATAACTCTTGAAACTTTCAGAAATGAAACAGAGGATTTGCCAGTTAAGGATGTTAAGTATTATCTTTCAAAAAATCTTCCCGAAGTGATTGATGATGCAGAGGAATTCAAGAAGTGGATTAACGCCACATTCTACCTATTGAAAGGTACAAAAAACTGGACTGACTATCTGTTACATAGAGAAACATACAGCAAGATTTTGGCAGCGGCAAATAGAGGGTATAGTGCTGATTATGAGAAGGGTACAACCGTTGAACAATGGCAAATTCAAAGGGCAAAGGATAGCTATTATAAAATGTGGGAAAACTATAAATACCCATACTTTGAAAAGAAATATTCTAACGAACCTTATAATGTCGCTTGCGAGGATTTATATAAGACTTACGGGATTGTTCCAATGAGGTTGGAAGATTACAGAAGAATAATGGATGAAAAGATGGGAAAGAAACAAGAGAAAATCAATTCAGACCCAAATTGGCAACCGTTCTCAATGAAAGGAAATACATACGCTGATGAGGATTATGACGAAGATGAGGAAGAGGAAATTGAAAGAAAGAATTGCGATAAGGATATTTCAAACAAAGCTGTAAACGGAATGACAAATGAAGAAATGATGAGATTTGTTTGTGATGGAAATTTCTAAATCAAAGTATCATTTCTGACCAAAGTGAAAAAATCAAAGTGCAATTTTCAAAGTGCAAATTCTTCTGAAAATCAAAGTATCAAAAGCAAAGTGAAGAAATCAAAGTATCATTTTTCCAGATATTATTGTATACTTCTCGTTGTTAACAATAATAATCGTTAACGTTAATATTGTATACTAGTATAGTATAATAATGTTAACGTATAATACCATATACTCATATAGTACAATATTCTATACATTATTACCGTATACTCGTATAGTATATTATTCTCTTGCGATATTACTGTATACTGGTATACTAGGATCGATCTGGAAAGAAAAAGAAGAAAAAAATAAAAAAAAAAGAAAAAGAAAGTGTCAAACATTATCCTTGCAAGGAAATAATATCTACATTCAAACGGGCGTAAGCGAAATAAAGCGTTCTGGGTAATTTTCTCGTAGTGAGGTAATAACTTATACCACTTTAACGTAAAAATGCCTTAGAAACGAAAAGAAAGGTATTCTGACGCAAATTTCAATCGTAAGAATGTGAACGAATGTTACAATATCAGCGTTAAAGGTGAAAATTAGCTAACGTAATGAAGATTTTTCTTATTTCATTTGGAAGATTAAATAAAATGTTGTATCTTTGCATCGTTCTTAGAAGTAGAACAATAATATTAACTTTTTAATTTCATAGGAGGATTTGAATTATGAGTCATTTCGCAGTTATGGTCATCGGAGATAATGTTGAAGAACAACTATCAAAGTATGATGAAAACATTAAAGTAGAGGAATATTGTAAGGGAGAAGTTACAGAAGACGAGAAGAAGTGCATGATCGAATATTACGAGCGTGAAAAGGGTGAAACATTCAATAGCTTCGATGAATGCTATACAAGGTACGGGAAAGATTGGAATGATAACCGTTACAGAAAAGATACAGACGGTAAGTGGAAAGTATATAGCACATACAACCCTCTTTCAAAATGGGATTGGTGGCAAGTCGGAGGTCGTTTCTCTGGTGCATTTATCACTCATATCAAAAAGGATGTAAAGGTTTCAGATGAAAATTACGGAGAGCCTTCGTGGTGTACAAAAGAGATTGGAGTTGACCGCATTGAAAAGAAACATATTGATTTTGAAGCAATACGCAAGGATGCTGAAACTGATGCAAGAGAACGCTATCGTAATATTGCGAGATTGTTTAAGAATGGAGAAATACCAAAGGTAGGCATGACTTGGGCAAAGGTATGTGAATTGTTCAAAGATAAAACTTTGGATGAAAAACGGAATATCTACAATGCACAAACGGCTGTCATTGAATGGAACAAAGCAAGAGAAGAGGATAAAAATAGTACTTCACCCGTACTTGGTTTCTTTACAAGTATTGAGGATTACCAAATGAGTGAAGAAGAATATGTCAAGAAAGCTGGTGATGAATCTTTTGTTCCCTTTGCAGTTGTCAAGGATGGTAAATGGTATGAGCGTGGAGAAATGGGATGGTGGGCAATGGTAGCCAACGAAAAAGAGCCAACAGAATGGAATGAAATTGTAAGGAAATTGTTAGATGAAACTGACGATGATGAAATGATAACATTTGTTGATTGTCATATTTGACAATAATGTAGTGTGGACAAATTTTATGCTATTGCTATTGTGAAAATAGTAATAGCATTTTTATTTATATCTTGATTTATACGGTGATTTTTATTATCTTATTAAAAGATAATAAATTTAAATTATGAAAGATATAAAGCAACACTTAAATGTATTAATGTATGATCTTACATTGAAAAAGATAGAAGATGTTAAAATCGGTGACTTATTAATGGGTGACGATGGTACATATAGAAGAGTAATAAGTAAAACAAATAAATATGGTAAGATATATAATATACATCAAACTAGTGGGGAAGATTATTTTACAAATGGTGAACATACGCTTGTATTAAAAAAATCGGAAACTGCCAAGAGGCCATACGGTAATATAACGAAAAAAGGTACACTTCGACATCCTAATGGACGATTGGCATCTTATGAGGATTATGAAAATATGAATATAATAGATTTTTTGCAAAAATCACTTACATTTAGAGAAAATTTTTTCACTTTTAAACCTACAACAATTCATTGTGAAGAAAAAGAAGTGTATATTGATCCTTATCTCCTGGGTATTTGGTTAGGAGATGGTTCTGCTCGTAATACTTCAATAATCTCAATGGATGATGAAATTATTAAGTACATATATGAGTATGCAGACAAAAATAATTTATCTGTGAATAAACTTGAACGGGATTGGGAAAAAGCTGATGTATATAAATTAAATAGACCACTTGTTAATAGGACAAGGAAGAATGAGCTTCTAGAAAATTTACGAAAATATAATTTAATAAATAATAAACACATTCCACAAGAATATATAAATAATAGTGAAAGAGTTAGAATTGAATTAATGGCAGGATTAATAGATACAGATGGCAGTTTGTCTAAAAATAACGTTTATGAATTTTATCAAAAATCGTATGATTTTATACGAGATGTTAAAATAATTGCGGATTCTTTAGGATTTAGAACAAGTTTACGTGAAAAGAAAAATTGTATTTGTAATGGAAAAAATTATGGAACACATTATAGATTAAGTATAAGCGGAGATTTATGGAGAATACCGTGTAAAGTGAAAAGAAAAAAGGTAACAAAAGATATGTTAAGCAAAAATAAGGATTGGAGAGTTTCAATGATTAAACCTATTGAAATAGGGGATGGCGAATATACTGAAATAAAAGTTGATGGAAATGGAAACTATTTATTAGGTGACTTTACAATAGCACATAATTCGATATAGTAAGATGAATCAAATAGACATTAGAAAAATAGTTAATGAATGTATCTCTGCTTTAAAAGAGAGACATTGTATAATTCAAGAAAATAGACTCGTAACATTTGGTAAAAGAGTATATCCTAATAGTGGGTGGTGTATTTTTTTAACAGGTGGTTCTGGATGTGGAAAAGGCTATACACTTAATAATCAACTTCCAATCAACGGAAAAGTTATCAATGTTGACCATTGGAAGAAAACCTTTGCCAAAATGAATAATATTGACTATGATAGCCATGACCCAGAACAAGTAAGTCAATTACATAAAGCAATTGCAGATAAGGGTTATAAGGAGAAATATATAAACAATCTTTTTAACCCACAAGCACACAATAGCAAAGACAGATTACCAAACATTATCTTTGACATTACAGGAAAAAATCCCTACCATGATGTCTTGGATATTGCGCAGGACGCACAAGACTTAGGATATAAGACAATGCTTGTATGGGTAGTTGCGACAAGAAGTGAAGCAATACTAAGAAACTTGAAAAGGGATAGAAAGGTTCCAGATTCAGTCTTTCACTCAATACACAATATGATATTGGACAATATGCCACGTTTCCTGCAAGGAAGTTATGCCACAGAGTGTTTGGATGATGCTTGGCTTATATTTTCTTCCGCCCCCGATATTTCCAGAGGTGATTTGGAGGGTGATGAAAAGAAAACAGCCGTAGTACAACTTCAAAGAGGAAGTAAAGGTTTTATAATTGATAAAAATACAATGCAACGTCTTGTACAATATCTTGGTGAGAGAGAAGCAAATGTGGATAATCCACAGACATTCCTATCAAGCAAGGAAGTAATAGACAGATACGGTATTCCAAACGATAAGGGTGGTTATGATGTTGATAGAACAAAGATAGACCCAAAGAAAGGATTATATCGTTAAAAGATGTTATTCTAATGATATTTTATGCCACAGAATTTTGTTTTGTGGCATTTTCTTTATATCTTTGCATTGTAATAATAAGATAAGATATGAAATATAAGAAGATATACAAGTTAATCAATAACGAAAGGGATTGTTATGATTGTGATTACACGGGCAATGCTGAAGATTTAATCAGTCCTTTGAATAAGCTATTTACAAAAATATTCCTTACGGAAGAATTGCTTTCAAGAGTTAATGAGGAATTGAAAGGAAAACCTCATCAGAAATTTCATTTGGTATTGAATTTTATCCCCTTTGGTAAGGATAAGCCTATTACAGAAGTAAGTGTAGGCATTGAGTATGACAGCAATCTGACTGCGACAAGTACGAATTACGAAGAAGAAACAACTTATATTATCACAAGGGTTGTAAATGAGTTTCTACGTGATTTAGGTTATCCAATTGATAGCTGTAATCCTAACAATTTTTTAGATAGGTTGATTCTGGAATATTCAGAATTTGGAAAATATTTCAATGTGGAAATAAATAAATGAAACAATTTGATTATGAACGATAGAGAATTCTTAAAATTAAAGACAATCATACGAGAGTGTATTGAAGAAGTAATCAATGAGCGTGAGAAAATGAGATTAGATGAAATGGCAAGAGTTGGGATTATGTTAAATAATCTTGATGTTGTCGTTTATACGGATGATAAAGGATATATTCCACACGTTCATATATTGGATAGAGGGACTAATGGAAGAGAATTTGATTGCTGTGTTCAGTTAGAAACCAATCGTTATTTTTCTCACGGAAAACATCTTGATACATTTAATAATAAGCAGTGTAGAGAATTTAATGATTTTATGAAACAGCCTTGTCGTTCTCCGAAATATAGAAACAATTATGAATTTGCTGTTGAAATGTGGAATGCAAATAATTCAGATAGCTATGTTCAGATACGAGAAAATGAATTAGGAGAAATCATGATGCCAGATTACTCAATAATTTTACCATATAAATAAAAATGATATATGAAAAAGAAAATTCTATCTGTTATTTTATTCTTGTCTCTATTCTCTTGTTCAATTTATTCACAAGAAAGGTATGTGTCTTGTCAGATTGTGGAAACAAAAGATAGTATTTATATTGTTCCAAACAAGAATTATCTGAAAGGTACGGATTATTGGAAGTGGGTAATCTATGGCCAAAATAAGATACCTTACAAGTTTGAAACAATAGATGAAGCCATATCCCACTTGGGAAAATTCGGTTGGAAGAACACAAGGGAATATAGAAAGGAAGATAAACATATTATCATTATGAGCAGGGAATATTCTAACTATTTGGAATACAAGGACGAATAAGCTATATTTTGTTTTGTTGTTTCTTAACATCCCGTTAATACCATTTAACATAAAAGTTTTGGTTAAACGGGATTTTTTGTGTACCTTTGTATCGTTGAAAGGAAGGAGATATTCAACGAAGCAGAAGTAAAATTCTGAAGTATAGTTTCCTTTATAATTAAAAATAATTTCTTAATAATATTGAAAATAAAATAAGAAATGTATATATTTATTTTTGAATTAATTTCTCAGAGATTATACATAAATATATTAATGCAAGGAAGGAACGGTTCGTGATGAATAGTTCCTTTCATTTTTGTTAACATTCAATTAACTTCTTTTCACATAAAATATTTGGTTATTCCAGTCTAATCTATTATCTTTGCAACGTGAAACAATAAAAGATAAATGATATGTACGATCAACAACTCTTAAAAGAAAAATATGGTTTCAGTGCTGACACTTACGGTGGTGGATGGGCAAACTATCTGAAAGCCAAAGTGAAACTTATCCGTAAGAATGGGTTGGAAGCCGTTAAAATGGATTATAACGGTTATGGAATATACGACATATATTCGTATAAGGGAGACTGCAAATTTGATGTTGTAATACTTAGTGGATTGGATGATGGTTTTCCACAAGTGGGAGTAAATCACTCTAATAAAACCGTATCACCCTTGCATGGATATATGGGGCGTGGTAAAGAACTTGCAAAAAGACTTGGTTACAAATATCATGATATTTAACTTCTATTAACTTGAAAAATTTGCTGGTTCAAAAAAGAATCATTATCTTTGCATCGTCAAAAAGAAAGAAGATGTCTAACAATTAAAATTATAGGAGATAAGATTATGGCACGTGAGAACAAAATTCAGAAGATGATTGCAGAAGTGGCTAACAATAAGTTGGCAGGTAAGTACAATCTTGTTCAGTACAAGGAGGGCGGAAAACGCTATGGCGAGAAGGTAAAGGCTATGGCTCATAAAAAGGCTTGTGAGGATATTGTTAAGTTTATGAACGAGCATAAGGATATTCCGTTCTATTTCGTCCTTTCAGTAGGTGTTTCCAAAGGTGCTTACAAGGAAAGTGAGTTTAACAAAGGATATAAAGCATTTGACGCTTACAAGGTATTGCAGGTGCATATCATGGGTATGGAATATCTCAAATACAATGGCTTGGAGGGTAAGAAGATGTCAGATGTTGCAATTCGTTTGATTATGCGTTACTACGAAAAGAAATCATCTGATATTGCAATGTTTATGCTTGATTTGCAGAACTCTAAGAAATTGGGTAAGATGTGTGGTAGCCGTGAAGTGCCTTATTCTGACTTGTGTAAGAATTTGAACATCCCGTTTGCCGATGAGACCTTAATGGATAAGGAGTATTCTATGGTCGGATAACATCATTTAACTAGAAATGTTTGCAGGGGTAAGATTTATTTCTTACCTTTGCATTGTTGAAAGAACAAACAAGTCTAACAATTAAATTTCAAAGTGATATGATTAGTAAAGAAGTAATGGAGGTTAAGTATGCGTGTGAAATCAAGATGGACAAGTTGTTCATTGACGCTATCAAACGTATTAAGGAAATTTTGGTAGAACGTAAATGTGATGGCAAAGTGTTCAATAAACGCATTACAGATATGATAGAAAAGGAACTTGGTATTTCTCAATTCTGTGCAGTCAGTAAAGATGCGTCTGGTAGAAACAGATATATCAAGGTTTATTTAAACAATGACGAGAGATGGTATTCTGACGGAAATAAAATTAAAGGCTATGTCGAACAGAATTCTGTTTTGGGTTTGGATGTCATTGTGGATTTGCAAAATGAGCGCATAAAACTCGCAGAAACGCTTAAAAGTTTGGATGATAGTATTTCCCACTATGAGAAAAATATCACCAATATGGAAGAATATATGGCTAATTACGATACATATAAGGCTTATGAAGATAAACTGAAAGATATGATTGAGGAATATACTAAGAAAGTCCCTTCCCGTCTTAGAAGCGTTGTGAATATTAATGATTGTAGTTATTAAGTATATATTATCTTTTATTTTCACCTACTTTAACTGAATAAATTTGGTTAGAGTAGGTTTTTTGTGTATCTTTGCATTGTCAATAAGAGATAGGAGCAATGGTAACACATTGGAGTATATTCTCCGTCATAATTAATTGAAAATTGTTAATAAGTGTAAAATTTCAGATGGAAATTACAACATCTTTTAACTGGGAAAATTTGTCTGTTCCAAATAAAAGTATTATCTTTGCATCGTTGAAAGTTGAACAAATAATATAGAATAGGAGGTTTAAGATTATGGTATACGATTTGAAGTATGGAACGTTGAGAGACTTGATTGAAAATAATAAATTCAACCCTCACGAAACAAATTGCGGTAGGGCTATTATAGAACTCTGTGGAACGTTTAATGAGGTTGTAAATAAAAGTTGTCAGCCGAGACATATTGTAAGTGTTCTTTTGGATTATAAGGAAAGAAAACCTAATAAGCTATCAGAGACAACCGTAGATAATCTTGAAAGGGTTTGTTTGGTTATGTATGATAAGTTTGGCGGTAGTTTTTATTATATAAACAAAGAAAATTTATTAGAGGGCAACAAAATACCTTACCGTGCAGATTGGGTGAAAAATGTAAAATTGGAAGATTTAAGCAGATGGCAGCATTTCGGACTTGGCGGTACTGAATTTGTTTTGAGGGATTATCCCGATACAGCAGGTATGCTTTTAACTTGCCGTAATCTTAGAACACATAATGATGTGAAATTTGAAAAGGATATAATTGTTGAACAATTATATTTTGATTAACATCTTTTAATTTGAAAATTTTGGATAATTCAAATAAATGTATTATCTTTGCACTATCAAAAGAAAAAGATATGAAAGTATATAAGTTTACACCAAAAGAATCTTATTGTGGTGGCTGTATATTGGTTGCAGCCGAGACAGAGGAACAAGCAAAAGATCTTATAGATATTTATACTTTTCATGGTATAGATGGATTTTATTCTGACGGTACAATAGAAAACCTTGAATATAAAGGTGATATGGCTGAGATAATTATTAACCACACTTATTTTGAATAGGATTATGGCAAAGAAAAAATCACAGAAAATTGTTAGAATTGACAGAGTAGAGAAATATGCAAACATCCTTATTCCCGAATTGTTACAGATTGATGCTGTATATAGGACTTCGTTCACAATCAGCAATGGAAGCTGTTATATTCTTTCCACCCCGTTCAACAACGAGGAAATACAGAAATTTCTTGCAACACGCATTGAAATGGATGACGTAACTTTCTTGAAGGGTAAAATGAAGTTGGAATTGTATTACACAGAAAAAGTGATTTAATTATGGGATGGTTTGATAATGTTTCAGTAAATAAAATTGAATTACTCAACGTAGATAAGGTTGAGGATAGAGAAGTTAAGGTAACGCTTTCTAACGGTACGGAAATATATATTGTACCCTGCTATGAAAGTTGACAACAATATGGCGGAACTACAGAAGAACTTGGTTTAACCGTTGATATTGCTGAAAGATATAATGCTTGGCTTCACGGAGAGGAGGGATATAATGAGGAACTATTTTAAGGCTTTGCTTGGCATTATTTTAGCGTTGGTAATAGGAACTATTCCCTTATGGGTAAAAGTCGAATATAACGGCACAGAGGTCGTATTTATAATGGTTGCAATGTTTATTGGCATTCCGTCTTTGGTGGTGTACTTTAATGAAATGTTCAAATAATAAGTTATGGAAAAAATTTGTAACAAATTGATATTTTTAACAGTTTTTATTGTATTTAAAATACCAATCAGAATTATAGGTTATATTTTATTTGGATTGTTGTATGTTTCGCCAATTTTAATCTATATTGCAATGAATTTCTTTCTGATTGCACATGTATTCTTAGGTGGTGTTCTTCATAAACCTAGTTCATACGAAACAGGGTCATTAGTGTTTTATTATATATTCTGTTTTTTGTATGTAATAGCAGATATTCTTTTTACACTTTATGGTTTAAAATATCTATTTAGAAAGAAATGAGAAAGTTTACAAAAGAACACAATGAAATTGGGTGGCTGTTTCCTTCAGTACTTCCCGAAGATAACCCCGAAGAGGATTTCAATACCTTTGAGGAAAGGGGAAAATTTTTGTTTGAAGAAGCCTATCAAGACAAAGAAGCATTCACTAAGGATGATATGATGGACGCTTTTATGAAAGGCTGTTCAGTGGCGCAGCAACATCTGTCTGAAAAATATGGATATATGATACATACCGTATTGGATGAAACAAAGCGAAATAGAGAGATAATGAAAGACGTGAAGGAAATTCTTTCTTCTATTAATTCTATTTAACAATAAAAACTTGTATTTCTTTAACAAGAAAAACTTGTATAATCCAAATAAAAGCATTACCTTTGCAGTGTAATAAGAAATAAATAAAACAATAGGAGATTATAAGTTATGAACAAGCAAGAAATTCTGAATGAACTTATCATTAAGTTGAATGATTATCCTTTCATCTTGTTTGATGATGCTGTTGAGATGCCGAGTTTGAACAACTCAATCAAGGAATTTAGCGGTGGAGACCCAATATGGGAGGATATGTCCGACGATGATATTGAATTGGAAGATGCGTCAGAAGATGATTTGGCAAATCTTCTGTATTGGATAGACGCACAGATTGAGCGTGATGACAAACTGATGGATAGATGTCAAGGTTGGTAAAAACAAATACAAATTAGAATAATAAAATCATGGGACAATATTATAGACCCGTCGTATTGAAAGAGGATTACGAGAACGAGAATTTTCCTTGTATCTTGTCACTTACTTCTTGGGATATGGGTAATGGTGCAAAACTGATGGAGCATTCCTATGTTGGAAACAACTTTGTGGAGGCATTTGCGCAGATTATCCACAAGAATAACACAAAAGGTTATGCAGATAACCGTGTAGTATGGTGTGGCGATTATGGTGAACCTATAAACGATAATAGTATTTACCATCTTGCGAAACATTGTGATGCGTCGGAATTTTATCTTGAGAAATATACAGATGGAGTACAGCGTCCTTATCAATACATTGTGAATACTGATAAGGAACAATATGTCAAGGTCAAGCCTTATAATGAAAATGAGTGGACTATTCACCCGTTACCCTTGCTCACAGCCTACGGAAACGGACAAGGTGGTGGTGATTATTATGGCAGTGATATGGATAAGGTAGGAATTTGGGCATTTGACCATGTTTATACATCTGACGAAGTGCCAGAGGGATATGAAGAACTTGTAGTTGATTTCAAGGAAGATACAGAAGAGCCTTAAAAATTGTTTCGTCTGAAAAATAGTTGGGTTATTATTTGGATAATCCAATTATTTTTCTTACCTTTGCAGAGTGATAAAGAAAAAGATATATAACTAACAATCAAAGGAGATTAAAGCTATGAGTTACGAAAAAGTAAAGTCAGTAAGATTTTTTTCAGATGATAACATCATTCTTGAAAGTGTGTCAAACAACGTTTCCCCTAAAAAGTACCACAAATGGAAATTTACTGGAACTCTTATTGATTTCCTTAGATATGTGCAAGGAAGTGAATTGCAAATAACCACAAGCGCAAATGGCTACTTTTGGTCTGCATTATTTGCTATGTATTACAAGACGCTTAAAGCGCAAAACATTGAATATTCAGACCTTTATTCCTTAGATAAGGACGACCCTAGATGGGATGATATTATCAAGACATTTCATATTGCAATGAACTATCTGAAAGCAAACAGAAACAAGAAATGCTATGTCAAAAATGGTAGTTTTTATATCGCAGGTAGAGCATACGGCGGTAAATATTACCTTGTTGAGAATAAAGAGGACGCAAAGAAATATCCTTATTGTCAAGCAAGGTATATGTCAGAAAATAATGATTGGATTTTTGAAGAAGCGAGATAGAATATAATAACTTGATTTTTTGTACGTGTACTCATTTTAGCTTCCCATCCGTTGTGATAATGTGTGGGAAGCACTTTTTTATTAACATTATTTAGAAATTAATTAAGACTTATTATTTGAAATAATTTTCCTATATCAAATTTTATTGCTATCTTTGCATTGTGATTGAGAAAGAGATAATCACAGAAGCAGATATAATAATCTGAAGTATAATCTCCTTTGGATATGAACTGAAATTGTTAATGTTTCTAAAATCAATTAACATCATTTTACAGAAAATAATCAGCCAAACTATTGCATATATCAAAAACTTTATGTACCTTTGCAACGTCAAAAGGAACAAAGAACAAATTAAAACAATTAGGAGGTAAAAACAATATGGCAACAAAACAAGGCAAGGAACTTCTACAAGCTATCAGAAACACAAAAAAATGTGCAATGAGAGATGCGTATGACTATATGCTTTACCTTGCGGATGATGGTACTTACGCAATAACCAGATTATTCGGTGAGCCTACAAATTGGTATTTATGGGACTTAAAGGAAATTATAGGTTTTGCAACCTATGATTATTCAACGAAGTCTGCAAGGTATTTCAGTATGACAAACCGAAGCAAGGAGGCTAAGGCATTTTGTGAGAGACTAATCAATAAAAATCATATCAAATATTAAAAAATACATACATTATGACTTCATACGAAAAATCAAACAGCATACTTGAGGTTGCATTGAAACGCTTTTCAAGCTCTTATAGCCACGATTTTCTTTCAAGTGATACAAGTATCAAGGATAGGGAGAAAAACGCACAGAAACTCGTGGATTATCTTTGCGACAAGTTTAAGATACCACATTGCTATGTTATTATCTCAAACAAGCGTCAAAATCACGTTACAAGGAACGGTAAACTTATCAAGAAAGTATACGGCAGATATATGATAAATCTTAACACTATCGAGATTTTCAACCTTACTGCAATGACGAGGAAACCAGTTGCAATTAAGACAATGTACGATACATTATTGCATGAGTTTATGCACCACTATGATTACACCAAACTGAAACTATCCGAAAGTTTGCATACCAAAGGTTTTGCAATGAGAATTTCAGATTTGAAAAAGAAGTTGAATTAATGAACAACTTTAAAAACTTAATAAGGATATGGAAAGCAAGAATTTTTCAGCAATGAATTTTGAGGAACAAGTAACTTTGCTTTATGATTTGGCAGACGGATGGAATATACTTCACGCTAAACTTGTTTTTAAGGTAATTCTAAACGCTATCAAAGCCGTTGGGTATAGTTATACCTATCAAAAAAATTTAGCCATTAAAACACTTAAATCAATGCTTAATGACGTTGAAGAAAAATATGGGATAGAGTCCGCTCAATACAGGGAAATAGCAATTTTGTATCATATTATATTAAAAGGATAATGCCGTATGGAAAAGAAATATATCAAAGCAAATATAGACGAGAAAAACGTAACAAGTGATTGGATATTTGATTATGTATTGGATGATAGAAATGATATATCCGTTTCAACAAGAATTCCATCAGACAAAGGAAACTCTTTTATTGGTGTGTATAGAAATAGTGTAGTAAACGCATATTGGAAAGCAACCGACAATAAGGTAACATTCAAATTCCTACATACGCTTACTACAACTGCAAATGATAGTGACATGGATAAGTTATATCATTTCTTGTTGGAGGATTTCAATGATGATAACCTTGTAACGAGAGTATCTCAAGTAGATGATACCACCATCGTAGTAAAGTTTTATTGGAAAGAAGAATAAATATCATTTAACATATTTATTTAGCTTTATTAACGCCCGAAATTCTTTATTGGGCGTTTTATTTTGTATCTTTGCAATGTGAAAAAGGAAAGATACCTATCACAGAAGCAAAAGTAACATTTTGAAGTATAGTCTCCTTTATAATCAATTTTTAATTGTTAATGAACCTTTAATCAATTAACGTCTTTTAATAGAAAAACATTGGATAAAATTTTGCTATATGGAAAATAATCACTATCTTTGCATTGTGAAACTTAAAGAGATAAAACAATATGAGTAAGAAAATGACAAAATTAGGCAGTGTCAATCCTTGTGCTTTGTTATATCTTTATAATAAGGATAACGAAGAAATTGGCACTTGTTTAGATACTCCGAACAATTTTGCAGTAGCTTGTATGTTAAATGATAACGTACAATATGGTAAAGCATATTATCAGTTCTTCGGAGAAACTATCAAACAAAGAAAAGATAAGGATATTTTAGATAGAATATCCGTATACCAAAAACTTGTCAGTCTTGAAAATAAAGATACGTTAGAGGAAATTAACAGGCATAAACTGACTATTAACTTTCTTTAACTTGTATATTTTGATAAAAAGTTGTACCTTTGTAAAAGCAATCAGAAAGAAAAACAAATAACAAAATAAGCTACAATTATGGGAAGAAAAAAGAACTATATCAAAATTCCAGTAAAACCTCTCTTATCAGCAATAACAGCAGAAAATAAGACCGTTGAGTCTGTTTTGCGTAATATCAATGTAAACGAGGATTATGTTACAGATTTTCCTACTGATGATTTGGGAAAAGAAATAAACAAAGATTTAAATTTTCTTCAACTTTTCAATGGCTTGTTATGTGGAAAAGACATCTACGAAATGTTGGATGTTTCAGATTCTTTGATACGTGAGAGAGTGTTGGAACGTCTCGCATATCTTATGGGTATAGACTATCAGATAATTTACTACCTTTGGTTGAACGAGAACAAATAAAAACTAATATAGTTATTATGGCAACTACAAAAGGAAATAAAAAACGCCCCAAATATATACAAGATATTGTGAATGATATAAATGCACAACTTAGGGCTAACTATATCAAAGACGAAAATAATGACTTGTTCGTATGGCTGTGTGACTATCTTCTCAAACGGAAAATGTATGAAGGCTACAATTTCCACAAGTATGGAGATAAGATAGTGAACGGCAAACCTATCGTATGCCTTGCAGGAACAGCAGACAAGAACAAGTTTGACTTTCTTCAAGTATGGTAATAACAATGTACGCGAATGAGTACGATACATCTAAATAACAAGAGGTTAAGAATAAGGTTTGGAGAAACAAAATTCCTCAAGCCCAACAAAGGGCTGCAAGACATCTTCGTGAATAATCTTTGTATAGGCTACGTTATTACAGAGGATAAGAACTTGCTTTCACCTATCTATGAACGCTTTTGGTCAAACGGCTTGTCTGAAAAACAGATTGAGGATAACAAACAATCACTATCAAAGTATGACAAGTGTGATACTGAAGATGAAGGCTATTATCAAGTCGGCTATATGGTTGACAGTGATACTTGTGACTCTAAGGAATGGGATATACGTCTTAGAGAATTTTGTGAAACAATTTATAACATCTTAATCAACGACAAGGAATATGTACAAGGTAATTATAACAGACAATAATACGAATAAGTCTTATTTTTTCAAGACACAGCATTCCACAGACTACACATCAATGTGGTCTATCACTTCAAAGATTGTGGAACAGGAAAAGAAATACCACGACATTGACATACCTTTGGGTGAAGTAAATCTGAAAGAATATCTTAATGCAGTATATAATATATCTGTAGAGTGTTTTCCTATGGACGGAAGAAAAAGATATGCAAGAAACCTTAATTGGTTTAACTGGTGGCAACCTTTTGAACTTGCTTGGCAGGACATTAAGGATAATGTACTCAAATGAGTATGGGGACAGAAAACTTAAAAACATTATTTCACTATGAATGATATATTTGTTGTTAATGCTATCATCAATATAGGTGAATGCCAAAGTTGTATAGAACTATATGCCAATCCTAATGATGCAGATAAGGCATACAGAAAATATGTAAAAAAAGTAGATAAACTCTTTAAAGTTTTCGATTGCATTAAGACAACGGAAACAAAAGGCTATTATGAAATGACCACACAAGGCTCTTCGTTTGCCATCGTTAAAATTACAAAACAAAATATATTATGAAAACATTTCAAATCAAGAAACTTATCAATAGGGTGACAAAAATATCACAACCCAACAATGATAACTTCACCTACTACGGAAATGAAGTAACCCTACAAAGCGGTACACCAGACTATGTAGTAGTGTCAGTCAAGACAGAAGATAACAACGTTATGGAATTTGATTTCGATTTCTTAACAAAAGAACTTAACATCACCTTTGCCGATACTGACGAAACTCTGGATACAATCATTAACTCTTTCAAAGAACTATACAGAAATGTCAAAATATCTATAGAATAAACTTTATTCATATTTATAAATTGTAACTTAATTATTTTTTGCATTGAACCAGATAGTCCGTGACGGATAGTCTGGTTTTATTTTTTATATATGTCTTTTAACTTTATATAAAATTTCTTCTATAAAAAATATTTTATATAATTACAAGAAATTTTAACTATCATTATCTTAATATTTAAATACCAAAATAAGTCTTAAATATTAATAAAATAATAGTTAAACATATTTTAATATATTTTATGATATATTAGCATTTAACATCTTTTTCAAAATTTTAAAATTTTTTAATAAAACACACAGCACACAGAATTTTTGCCCATTTTCTTCTCTTGGGCAATTTAAATATTTTTACCTAATTTTTAAAACTACTATTTCTATATTGTGTGTTTCTTAATAAAACCCTTAAGAAAATATCCTTTTGAGGAAATATTTATATTTTTGAACACCTAATTTGCGATTTTTCAGCAACTTTCCACATTTTATTTGTAAGTCATTGATACTCAACCACTTAGATAATTCAAAGGGTAAATCACCTTTATAACTAATTGACTATCAGACACTTTCAAAAAACCTCAAAATTCTATCTGATTTTTCTATGTTCCAGACTGTTTATGTACTCAAATGAGTATGGTATATATATCTCTTTATAGGCACATATTTCTTTCTTATGTGCCGAATTATTATATATCTAAAAATGTATTTAAAGATTTATATACCTAACCTAATTTGATTATTTTATTCGGGAACGGGAACTTTTCTTTTTGTTCCCATTTTTATTCTTTAACATATAATATTTTCCCATATCAGATGTTTTTCGTATATTTGCGATGTCTTAAAAGAAACAAAATACGCTATTGTATAACAAAATCTTATAAGGAGGAAAAAAATATGAATACTGTTATTGCATTAACTTTATGGATTATTGCCGTATATTGTGTTTACAATACTTTTTATCGAAATTTGAAATAAAAAATTATATGAAGATATGATTGCAATTATCTGTATATGGCTTATATGTCTGGTATATGTATTACATTACATAATGAGGATATGTAGACCATATTCTTTATCATCGTATGTAACCATTTCTTTCATTACATCTGTCTTATTTTACCTAAGTTTCATTTTCTTTTGTTTATTGACTTTGTTTAACATATAATATTTGTATATTCCACTTATTTTGATTACCTTTGCATCAGAAAACAAAAAAGGAGATTACATTATGAAAACAGTTGACACTTTAAAAGTATATCTTCGCCATCCGAAATGTATTGTGCAAGATATGAGATTTTATACCAAGAAATACAAGGAGAAATATGAATTCTGGCTTAGAAAGAAATTGTTGAAACGAATTTTAGAAAGTGATATTTGTTCTTATACCTACGAAATGAGGCATCAGTACAGACCTTTCAATAGGGCAATGCTCTTTCCTTGTTCTGTTGTGTCAATGGTATTAGCGGAATATTTCCAAAGGGTTGATTTGTTAGGCATACATGGTATAAGTGTTGATACGCAATCAGATGAAGCCGTAACTGCGATAATAGCACTTGCTCGTCCAGGGCTTCTTATAGGAAAGGGTGGTAAGGATATAGATGCAGTTA
>UMEH01014555.1_pt1 | contig 46854 bp, 37 predicted proteins | sample 1964681 | NCBI WGS metagenome assembly UMEH01 (sample SAMEA4836013, study PRJEB28245) | human gut metagenome | biome: gut microbiome; material: fecal sample | place: Denmark | collected 2008
TAACTTTTAATCTTTCGGTAAAAATTTACCGAAGTATTGTAATCTATGGCAAACAATAAAGGTTTAAAATGGCAACTGCCTTTTCTGGCATTCCTGATAATCGGAACGGTATTGATTCTCCGGAAACAAGCTCCTTTCCAGACAGACGAAGGACTGGTGTTCGGCACAATGTACAAGATAACTTACCAGTCGAAAGAAAACCTGAAAAAAGATATAGAAGCTGAATTGCAGAAAGTAAACAATTCGCTCTCTCCATTCAGTAAGGAATCGGTTATCACACGCATCAACAACAATGAAGAGATGACGGCCGACAGTATGTTTACTTATGTTTTCCGTCTGGCGAAAGATATTTCTCAGGAAACTTACGGAGCTTTCGACATTACCGTTGCTCCGCTGGTAAATGCATGGGGATTCGGATTCAAGAACGCCACAAACATACAGGCACATACCATAGACAGCATACGTCAGTTTGTCGGATTCGAGAAAATAGACCTTATCGATGGAAAAATCGTCAAGAAAGATCCACGCGTAATGCTCGACTGTAGCGCCATAGCCAAAGGGTTCGGAGTAGACTGTGTGGCACGCCTGCTCGACAGCAAAGGTGTAAAAAACTATATGATAAACATCGGAGGAGAACTGGTTATGAAAGGAGAAAACCAGAATATGGAAAGCTGGCGCATCGGTATCAACAAACCGATAGACGACTCACTGGCTGTAAATCAGGAATTGCAGACTGTGCTCGAAATCACCAACGCCGGACTTGCCACTTCGGGTAATTATCGCAACTTCTACTATAAAGACGGTAAAAAATATGCGCACACCATCGACCCGCGTACGGGCTATCCGGTGCAGCATAACATACTCTCATCTACTGTCGTAGCAAAAGACTGTGCAACAGCCGATGCTTACGCTACTTCGTTCATGGTGCTCGGACTTGATTCGGCAAAGGCAATCTGCAATGCTCATCCTGAACTCGATGCTTATTTCATCTACGAACGTAAAGACGGGAAAATGGATATTTACTTTACCAATGGTATGAAGAAATATTTAAAAAACTAAATACCTGAAAAACCATGAAAGAAACAAACGAAAAACAGACAGGACTGCCGGAAAATGCATTCCGCCCACTGAAACCGGGAGAGCAGTATCACCCGCTGATGTCGCCCGACAAAAACTATCCGGAGGTAAACCTCTGGTCTGTATTATGGGGTATCGCCATGGCGATACTTTTCTCTGCCGCCTCAGCTTATCTGGGACTGAAGGTCGGTCAAGTATTCGAGGCTGCAATTCCTATCGCCATCATTGCCGTAGGTGTTTCGAGCGCAGCCAAACGTAAAAGTGCATTAGGTGAAAACGTCATTATACAATCCATCGGAGCCTGCTCGGGAGTTATCGTAGCAGGAGCTATCTTCACCCTGCCCGCATTATACATCTTGCAGGACAAATATCCGGAAATGACAGTCGACTTCTTCCAGATGTTCATCAGTTCACTGCTGGGAGGTGTGCTGGGAATCTTGTTCCTGATCCCGTTCCGCAAGTATTTCGTCAGCGAAAAGCACGGAGAATATCCGTTCCCTGAAGCTACCGCCAGTACACAAGTGCTCGTTTCGGGCGAAAAAGAAGGAAGTCAGGCTAAACCGCTGCTCTTTGCCGGACTGATAGGTGGTCTGTACGACTTTATCGTAGCTACCTTCGGATGGTGGAACGAAAACTTCACAACCCGTGTCTGCGGATGGGGAGAAATGATAGCCGAAAAGGCCAAACTGGTTGTAAAAATCAATACCGGAGCTGCCGTACTGGGACTGGGTTACATCGTAGGTCTGAAATATGCTGCCATTATCTGTGCCGGTTCGCTTACCGTATGGCTGATTATCGTTCCGGGTATCTCACTGATCTGGGGCGATCAGGTACTGAACGCATGGAATCCGGCTATCACCGAAACTGTAAGCAGCATGTCGCCTGAAGCCATTTTCTCTCAGTATGCCAAAAGCATCGGTATCGGAGGTATCGCCATGGCCGGTATCATCGGAATCGTACGTTCATGGAGCATCATCAAGAGTGCCGTAAGTCTGGCTGCCAAGGAAATGGGTGGCAAGAAAGCGGAAGCCAATGTAGTACGTACACAGAAAGACCTTTCGATGAAGATTATTGCAATCGGCTCTATCATTACGATTATACTGGTAGCTCTGTTTTTCTACTTTGATGTAATGCAGGGCAATCTGCTTCACACCATTGTAGCCATTGTCCTGGTAGCAGGTATTTCCTTCCTGTTTACTACCGTTGCAGCCAATGCCATTGCCATCGTTGGAACGAATCCGGTATCGGGTATGACACTGATGACACTGATTCTGGCCTCTGTAGTGATGGTAGCTGTCGGTCTGAAAGGTGCAACCGGAATGGTAGCCTCACTGGTCATGGGAGGTGTAGTTTGTACAGCATTGTCAATGGCTGGAGGTTTCATCACCGACTTGAAAATCGGTTACTGGCTGGGTAGTACGCCTGCCAAACAGCAGACCTGGAAATTCCTGGGTACACTGGTATCTGCCGCTACCGTAGGAGGTGTTATCATGATTCTGAACAAGACTTACGGATTCTCATCGGGTGCTCTGGCTGCTCCTCAGGCTAATGCCATGGCTGCCGTTATCGATCCGCTGATGAACGGTGTAGCTGCCCCGTGGCTGTTGTATGGCATAGGAGCTGTACTGGCTCTCGTACTGACTTACTTCAAAGTACCGGCACTGGCTTTCGCTCTGGGTATGTTTATTCCACTGGAACTGAACCTGCCGCTTATCGTAGGTGGAGCAATCAACTGGTATGTAACAACCCGCAGCAAAGATGAAGCTGTCAACACCGCACGCGGAGAAAAGGGAACACTCCTCGCTTCCGGATTTATTGCCGGAGGTGCACTGATGGGAGTAGTCAGCGCTGCTATGCGTTTCGGAGGAATCAACCTCGTAAACGAAGCATGGCTTGAGAATCCGCTAAGTCAGGTTGCATCGCTAGTAGCTTACGTACTGCTGATTGTATATCTGGTAAAAGCAAGTATGAACATCAAGAAGTCATAATAATCAGATAGACATATATTTATACATTAAAGCAACATTCACCCACAGACATTCTGCTCCGACGGAAGTCTGTGGGTGTTTTTGTTATCTTAAAAGATTTATGCTATCTTTGAACCTGCCAATCCGACCATCCGGCAGTTATGATTCAAACCGTCATCGGACAACTTTATGTCCGAAAAAGCATATAGGCTCACTCCTATAACCATAACAGCGGATAAGGTACAAACAACCGGATAATATTCAAACAACCAAATAAAATTAATACACGTATGAAAAAACTATTTCTTATGAGCCTGGTCTTTTTTTCGACTATGCTCACAGCCCAAAAACCTGTGGAAATCAAATTATGGCCCAATGGAGCTCCTAACACAAACAACATGACTCAGCAAGTAGAAAACGGTCCGCTTTATGTAGCAGAACCCACTCTGACCGTTTATCCGGCTAAAGAAGGAAATGGAATGGCCATTGTTGCCTGTCCCGGAGGAGGATATACTCACCTTGCGATGAACCACGAAGGTCACGATCTGGCAAACTGGTTCAACAGTCAGGGTATCACCTATGCCGTACTTACCTACCGCATGCCAAATGGAAATAACGAAGTCCCGTTGAGCGATGCACAACAAGCTTTGCGCATCATGCGACAACATGCTGCTGAATGGAACCTACAACAAGTTGGTATCATGGGATCTTCGGCAGGCGGACACCTTGCCAGCACTGCTGCCACTCATTTTACCGATGCTGAAACCCGTCCGGATTTCCAGATTCTTTTCTATCCAGTAATTACTATGGACCCGACTTATACCCACATGGGATCTCACGACAACCTGCTGGGCAAAAATCCATCGAAAGAACTCGAACAGAAATATTCCAATGAACTGCAAGTCACCCCACAAACTCCTCCGGCTTTTATCATGCATAGTAGTGACGACGGTGCAGTACCGGTAGCAAACAGCGTGAACTATTATATGGCACTGGTAAAAAACAAAGTTTCTGCCAGCCTGCACACCTATCCCATCGGAGGTCATGGATGGGGATTCCGTGATTCCTTCATCTACAAACGCCAGTGGACAGGCGAACTGGAAAAATGGCTTCGCGAAATAAATAACAAATAATAACTACTTAACCTTTTGTAATACAAATAAAAGTCGTACCTTTGCACCCGCTAATACGAGATATTAGCATAATTCAAATCATTAACATTAAAAAATTAACGTTTAAGAAATGGCAACTAAAATCAGATTGCAGAGAAACGGACGCAAAGGTTATGCGTTCTATTCAATTGTTATTGCAGATGCAAGAGCACCACGTGATGGTAGATTTACTGAAAAAATTGGTACTTACAACCCTAATACCAATCCTGCCACAGTAGATTTGAATTTTGAACGTGCGTTACACTGGGTAATGGTAGGTGCACAGCCTACTGATACCGTACGCAACATTTTGTCACGCGAAGGTGTTTACATGAAGAAACACTTGCTGGGTGGTGTTACAAAAGGTGCATTCGATGAAGCTGCTGCTGAAGCTCGTTTCAACGCTTGGAAAGAAAACAAGCAGAACGGTCTGGCTGCTTTGAAAGCTAAAGAAGAAGAAGCTAAGAAAGCTGAAGCTAAAGCACGTCTGGAAGCAGAAAAGAAAGTAAACGAAGAAATCGCTAAGAAAGTAGCTGAAAAGAAAGCTGCTGAAGCTGCTGCTAACGCAGAAGAAGCACCTGCTGCTGAAGAAGCTCCGGCTGAAGCATAATTCGTTACTTCAAAACGACATTACAAAGAGGTTGTCCGATGGGGCAGCCTCTTTTTTTATGCTAAAAAACAGAGATCTAAAAGGTTAAAAAAAGAAATGTTTAAAACATGTTAATAAATAAGACTTTTTCAACCAAATAAAACAAACGTTTATATATTTGCATCAAAATTTAATATAATTAATATTTGATAACCTAATCTATTACAAGATTCCTTTGTGGAAGATATATACAAACCAAACAAAATACGACACTAAAAAACATGATTTATGAAAACACATTTTTTTTTGATCTTTATCCGTGCACGTTAACACACATTCTTTACTAGAGTTGATCTACTATTGACAGTCACATTACATCCGAAAATCTTCAATACAAGATTATTTCACTATTTAAGACACGGCAATAAAATTATTCATATGTATTGATCTAAACTTTATGTAATAACAAACTATTAATTACTATGAAAGACAAATTATCAATTTGGTGGAAATTCTGCCTGCTAACCCTTTTACTAGTATTAGCTCCACCTGAAATTATGGCACAAGGTTTAACCATAAAAGGACAAGTCTTAGATTCAAACAATGAACCTATCATTGGAGCATCTATCGTAGAAAAAGGGAACACTTCCAACGGAACCATCACAGACTTCGATGGTAATTTCAGTTTCAAGATCTCAGGCAAAGGAAAAACAATCGTTATTACCTACATCGGCTATCAGACTCAGGAACTGACTGTAACTTCCGGCAAAGCCTTGAAAGTTATAATGAAGGAAGATGCACAGGCTATGGACGAAGTCGTAGTCATCGGTTATACCAGCAAAGCACGTAAAGACCTTACAGGTTCTGTAGGTTCTGTTTCAGGAGTTAAAATCGCAGCCATTCCGGTCAGCTCGGCAGCTGTTGCATTGCAAGGTAAAATCGCCGGTGTACAGGTTACTACGGTCGATGGTGCTCCGGGAGCAGATATCAACATCCGTGTACGTGGAGGAACATCTGTAACCCAAAGTAACGAACCTCTTTATATCGTCGATGGTTTCCAGGTAGACAATATCAACGATATTCCTCCTACAGATATTGCATCTATCGATGTATTAAAGGATGCGTCTATTACAGCTATCTATGGAGCCAAAGGTGGTAACGGTGTAGTTGTAGTTACCACAAAATCGGCAAAAGCCGGAAAGATCCAGGTGAGCCTCAATGCTCATCTCTCTACCAGCCAGCTTGCGAAGAAACTGGATCTGATGAATGCAGCAGAATTTGCACGTTATCAGTATGAATGGTCTGCATGTAACGGTAGCCGTTCATCAAATGCCAAATTCTTCCGCGCAAACTTCGGTAACCCGCAAGACCTTGACATGTACAACACCTTACCTACTCACGACTGGCAAGATGAAGTTATGGGAGAAAATCCGATTAACTACTCTACCAATGTCAGCATCGGAGGAGGTACTGAAAAAATGCGTTTCAACGCTTCATTAACCCAGAGTGAAGATAAAGGTATCATCATGGGTTCTGGAGTTCGCCGTACTAACCTTAACATCAAGACAGCTATTGATATCACCAAGAACCTGACTTTGCAAATCAATCCTAAGCTCTCGTTCCGTCGCGATGAAGGTGCCGGTGGTGACAATATCGGTACAGGTGGTATCATCGATGTATTGCGCTATCGTCCTACCAATGGTTTACGTGAATTCGGATACATCGACCCGTCTTATGCAGACCCGGATGAAGAAGCTCTTTTCACTTACACCAATCCTAAGAGCGATATCAGCATTAACCAGCAGAAAAAGTATTCATACAACTATACCAATGCTTTCTCTTTGGAATGGAAACCGATCAAAGGTCTGGTACTCCGTTCTGAAGCAACAATCGGATTGACTTGGAAAGACCAGTACCGTTTCTATGGTGCACTAACCAGCGAAGGTCAGAAAAACAACTCACAGCCTGTTGCCAATATTCAGAAAGACTATACATTCAAGTATATCTGGACCAATACTGCATCATACGGCTTCACACTGAAAAATGTTCATAACATCTCCTTGCTGTTAGGACAGGAAATCTATCATAGCCAAAATACCAAGAACGTACAGAAGAACCGCTATTTTCCACGTGCATTCGAAGCTGATCAGGCTTGGGCAAACATGGGATTCGGTACTCCACAGGAATCGTATACACAGCTTTCTACTCCTGACCGTACAGCTTCATTCTTCGGACAGGCAAGTTATAACTACAACCACAAATACTTGCTTTCATTGACAATGCGTGCCGATGGTTCTACCAAGTTCGCGCCAGGAAACCAGTGGGGCTACTTCCCTTCTATCTCCGGAGCGTGGGTGCTTTCTGAAGAAAACTTCCTGAATGATGTAGAATGGATCGATCAACTGAAACTTCGTGCTGCTGTCGGTCTGGCAGGTAATAACCGTATCGACAACGATATGTGGCGTTACTTATATTCTGTCAATTCTACTGGCGGTCCTGGTTTCGGAGAATCTACTCAGTTTGGTGAACAATGGTACGGCAACCAGGGAAGTACTACCTTTGCCAACAAGGATATCAAGTGGGAAACTACATTGACACGAAACCTTGCTGCCGATATCACTTTGTTTGGCGGCCGTCTGACTGTAACTCCTGAAGTTTACTGGAATACTACCAAAGATTTGCTTTACAAATCAGACATACCTTCTTCTGTAGGTTATATCAGCCAGATGCAGAACATCGGTCAGGTAACAAACAAAGGTATCGAGTTGAGTATATCAGGCGATATCCTCAGAGGTAGAGATTATGTACTTTCTGCCAACCTTTCTCTTGGTATGAACAAAATGAAAGTAGACAAACTGAACGGTACCGACAATGTTATCTGGGACCAGAACAACCGCTGGAAATCAAGCTACAATGACTACTGTCTGAAAGTAGGCGACCAGGTAGGTCTGATCTACGGTTTCGTTTACGACGGACTGTACTCGATGGATGAATTCTATTTCGACCCGACAAATAACCTTCAGGCTCTGCCTTGGGGATCGACAGCTGCCGAAAACGGAACATCTAAAGACGCTCCGCTGGTAGATGAAAATGGAGTAGAACATCCTAAGACAGTCATCAACGAAGTATCAGGAAACTCTAACTCAGGTATTGCTACTCTTCCTGGAAAAATCAAATTCAAAGATTTGAATGGTGACGGCAAAATTACAGAAGACGACCGTACTGTCATTGGTAACACCAATCCGAAAGTACAGGGAGGATTTGGCGTAAGCGGACAATGGAAGAACTTCGACTTCGCCATGAACTTCAACTTTATGCTCGACTTCGATGTAAACAATGCAACAGCTTATCAGCTTTCTTCATCAGAAGGCAACGATAAAAAGTTCTATAATGTACTCGGTACATTTGCCGACAACGGATGGAGATATACTCGTGATGGCGACGGTGAATGTATGTACAAATGTTATTTCATCGATGGTTCTATCGACATGTACCGTCAGCTGAACGAAGGCAGAACACTTTGGAACCCAACCGATGTAACTCAGAAGATCACTCATTCTTACTTCATCGAAGATGGTTCATTCGTTCGTTGCCAGGACTTGACTATCGGTTACACACTGCCAGAAAAGCTGACATCAAAAATGGGTATTTCAAAAGCTCGTTTCTATGTTTCAGCATCCAATCTGTTTATCATTACCGGATATTCTGGTTACGACCCGGAAGTAGATATTCAGACAGGTCTGACTTGCGGTATGGACTACAACCGCTACCCACGTAGCCGCAGCTTCGTATTTGGAACAAATATCACCTTTTAAAACTTGAAAGTACATGAAACTCAAAAATATATTAGTCATAGGCTTGACTTCTCTGACATTGGCATCATGCAATGATTTTTTGGATGTCGAATCCCCGTCAAGCTACAGCGAAGAGTTCGTTTTCAGCCAGAAAACAGAAATCAACCGCGCACTTAATGGAGTATATGCATCTATCCTTGTAAACGACTTGTATGGAAAAGCTTTCCAGAGAAGCTTCATCCTCAACAGCGATGTAGAAATGATGATAAGCAGTACAAACGTAGCTACCCACAACAGTTATGCACGCTTCGACTGCGATGATCAGGGTAGCGAAATCAACAAGTACTGGCAAGCTGCATACAAAGCTATCGAAGATGCCAACCGTTTTATATACAATCTGGAAAACAGCCCGCTTTACAATGAAGAAGACGCTGAAATCATGCAGATGATGGGAGAAGCCAAATGTATCCGTGCTATGGTCTACCATGACATGGTCGTTATGTTCGGAGATATTCCTTTCACTTTCCGTCCGGCTTCACAACTGGGAGGTGATTACGTCATTCCTATCATGGACCGTAAAGAAATACAAGACAATCTGATAAATGACCTGAAGGCTATCGCTCCTAAAATGAGTTCATCCGCTTCTGTCACTGTAGAACGTGCTTCACAGGAATTTGCATACGCCCTCATCGCACGTATTGCACTTACAGCAGGAGGCTATTCACTCCATCCGGATAAAAACAATCCTAAAAGCTACGGTGTCATGAGCCGTCCGGAAAATTATCAGGACTACTACCGTATTGCCAAGGAATATACCAATCTGGTTATCTCGTCAGGTTCTCACTCCATAGGAACTTCTTATAAAGATGTATTCCTGAAAGAAAGTAATTTCGAACTAATCAGCAAGGGAGATCCTATTTTCGAAATACCTTTCGCTAAAGAATCAACAGGCGAAACTGGAAATATCCAGGGTCCTACCTCTACAGCCAATGAAGGACAGACACTTGGTAAGAACGTATGGGGAGCAGCCGACGGAAACGGCAGACTGAATGCATTCTACCGCTACTCATTCGATGAAAAAGACAAACGCCGTGATTTCGTCAACGGACTCTGGTATTACGGAAACAGTACAAACAATGTCAGTCAAGATTCCTGCCTGATCCGTTCAGACTACACCGTACACAACAACAAATGGTCTAAACTATGGGCCAATGCCGGACAATTCCTTAATACAAGTTCAGGAAGTACAGGTATCAACTTCCCTTACATGCGCTATGCCGATGTCTTGCTGATGAATGCCGAAGCTATCAACGAACTGGAAGGTCCGACTAAAGAAGCCCAAGAGTCACTCCGTCAGGTACGTAGCCGTGCCTTCGACGATCAGGGTGCTGTCAATACTTACGTTACCAATGCAGCTTCTTCGAAAGAGAAATTTCTCCAGGCCGTACTGGACGAACGTAAATGGGAGTTTGCAGGTGAAAACATCCGCTGGCGCGACCTTGTACGTAACAACCTGTACAGTCAGGAAGTAGTATACAGCTTCTTACGTTACCTGTCGGTTGCCATGTCAAACGCCGGTACATATACCGGATTTGAAGATGATATAGCCGAACACGACGGAAGCAATTATCTGGTCGAACTGCCAGAATATATGTATTACCATGTACTTCCTCAGAGTGCAGAATGGCGTGTAGATCCCAGTCAGGTATATGGTTATCCATACCCGAACACCACACTGGACATCCTCTATATTTACAATCCTTACAAATCGGCAAGCCAGCCGGCAACAGCTCTTACCGCTATCGATGGAAAAACATGGGAATCAGCCGAATTCTATCAGTGGAGTAGCGATTCTGAGCCAACCAACCAATGTAAATATTCATTCTATGGATATATCCGCCACACAGAACAAGGTACTATAGTATTGGTAAAAGACGGAACAGAAGTTCCATTGGAAGGCAACAGCGTTCCTTCAGTCAGCGCATTGCCTCCGGTACGTTATATTCTGCCTTATCCAAATGCAGCTATCCAGCGTTCTGCCGGAGCCTATAAGAACTATTATGGATATTAATAACAACACTCAAAAAAGATTACCATGAAAAAACTATTTCTATATTCCTTAATGCTATCATCTGTGCTTTCATTCAGCTCATGCTCTGACGAAGATGAAAGTTTTGGAGCGTCACTAGACCGGGAATGGATGACAATGTTCATCTGCGACAACAACAGAGGCAAGGGAGATGACTACGCATACAACTGTAAGGCAGAAGGTCCTAACGGAAACGATATTCATCTGTACTGGTACGGTGTAAATGACTGTGCCGGATACCAGATTCGCCAGGCACTCCAGCCTAATGTGTCAAACGGAGCTGATGCATGGGGAACATCTGCTGAAAACGGCTTACTGCTACTCGACACAATTGTGGGTCCCGACGTACTCGATCTGGTTATCAAAGACCAGCAGTACTCTACCGATTTCCGTTTTGCCATTCGTGTATTGTCGAAGAAAGATGACAATATAACCGACTTCTCACATGCATCCAAATGGTACGGACACGGCGATGGAAGACAATGGGCTGAATTTCTCGGTATTACTACAGCCGACCGTTATGCTACTCCATTCTGTGTATATGTCGACGGTTCAAAAACAACTGAAACAACCATGCGTGTCATGCTGAACCGTAATTTTGATGTAGTATCCGAAGGTGTATCCGAAGATGACAAAGCCATCTATCGTGAAAAATTTGAGCTGGATGCCAACAACAACTTCGTTTACCAGTGGCTGGAAGTAGCTCCTTCACCCAACAATCCGGAATCTACAGTAAACGAAAAATGGAAAAACTATAAACTCACAGAAGAAGACTTTGCAAGAGGTTATGTAGATATCGACGGACTTCAGAAAAACTCAGTATATGTCATCAACGTACGCAATGAAAACGTCAAGGTAAAATGGGATGCATATTACAATACCTATTCTGCACGTTCCGACGGTGAACCGGGAGAACCTATCCTTGTTACTCACGAACTGACAGCTCCAAGCCGTGACTACTTCGATACAGAAGAAGCTTACCAGACAGCTCTCGAACAACACGAAGTTGCACTGAAATATGACGCAATGCGTATCGACTTCATGCTGACCGACTTTATCTCGGATGTTAATCTGGCAGAAGGACAAACATACTATCTGGAAGGTGGAAAAACTTACTGTATGTTCAATAACCTGACAACCTGTAAAGGATTCATCCTCCGTACAAATCCGGAAGATGTAGCTGCTGGTAAACGTGCAAAAGTATTGCTTGGAGGTATGCATACAACAGGAACAAATGTCAACTCAATGAACCTGATGTTTGGTCGTCAACCACAAGCCGGAGAAGGTGGAGAAATCTACATGAAGATGCTTGAGTTCTATGACATCGATTTCGACTGTCCGCTTGCCCTCAACTATGGTGATAATATAGCTGGAGTTGGTTCTACTACAGGTAACTACTTCATCAATATGTTCTCTAACGGAATGGCAGTACACTTGGAAAACTTTGTTATCAAGAACTGTACATTCAAGAGACTTGTCCGTGGATTTATCCGTGAACAAGGACCTAACTACAAAATCTGGGATCATGTATTGATTGAAGACAACCAGTTCTTCGACTGTGGATACTACAGCAACGGAGCCGGAGGTTATCCTTGGATTGCTGGTTCGGGCAACAATGCCAACTCTAACCTTTACAAAGATTTTGTTGTTCGCGGAAATACATTCTACGATTGCCCGTTCCCGTCATTCTTCAATGAAACCAAACAGGCTAACTGGAAGGGCGGAGCATGGAATATCACATTCGAAAACAATACGCTGGTCAACTGGAATACCCGTGCTGCCGGTAATATTTTCAACATGCGTAATATTCCTGACGGAAGTACCTATACCGTAAGAAATAACCTGATTATCCTGACCAAGCAAGATGGCGATGCCCGTAACATGATTATGGCAGGAGCTGATATCCGTAAGACTATGACTTTGCCAGACGGATCTGCCGGACATGTCACACTGAACTTTGAGAATAACTATTCTACAAATACTTTCCTCAGCAACGGACAGATATTCAGTAATAACCCATGGACTGCAACCAAGAACAACTTCGGTAGTCTGGTCAACGTTGGTTCTGCAACTCTGAACGGTTCTCTGGAAGTTCTGGTAGAGGACATCTCACCGCTGGAACTGATGATTGCTCCTAACCCACCTCACAAAGCTGCAACTAACAGTGACCGCTACATGCACCGTGCAGATGCATTGGACGGAACAGGTGGTGAACATGGTGTGAACCTGTACTACAGACAAGATAGTAAGGTATTGAATTCTAAGATTTACCAGCTGGGTATCGGTGCTCCAAAATGGAGAAACGGTCAGAAATAAGTCTGTAAAAAGAAATCTCAGAATCATTAAAGTCATATTCTGAAACCCCAAGCCCTATCATTACCCCGAAAAGGAGTCTTGATAGGGCTTTTTTATGTTCATCTTCTACACTGGCTATTGCCCGATAACAGTCAGCGCATCCTCAATACATTATTCCACAGCTGCCACCTAACAGTCGGGTAATAAGGGATAACTTTTTTTTATGGTAGATTCTCTTGAATATATTGTACCTTTGTAATGGAAAAATCAAATAAACCATTACCACTATGTATAAATCAATTATTCGTCCCTGTCTGTTCCGTATCGACGCCGAAAAAATCCATGATCAGATTATAACCCTGCTTCATATATATCGCCATCTGGGGCCAATAAGAAGCCTGACCCGCTCACTGTTTCATCCCAAGGCTGTTCCCTTCCAATGGCAAAATCTGAACTTCAGCAACCGTGTAGGATTGTCAGCCGGATTCGATAAAGAAGCAAGCTGTTTCGATGAACTGAGTGACCTGGGCTTTGGATTTATAGAAGCGGGAACGGTTACTCCACACAAAGTCGATGGAAATCCTTCTCCACGTATATTCCGGTTACCTAAAGACCATGCTCTCATTTCACGTACCGGATTCAACAATCCCGGAAAAGAAATGGTATTACAGAATCTGAGGCAGAAACAAAACGGGAAATATATATTGGGAGTCAATATCAATACCAATTATCCTGCCGACGAAGAGCTGGCTAGAACAGAAATTACAGATCTGTACAGCACTTTCAGCGAATATGCCGATTATTATACAATCAACTGGGGAAGCATTGCTCCAGAAATCCTCAGTTCCGTACTGATTGCAGTAGCAGACAAAAAGAAGCAGATTGGCAAACCTATATTTCTGAAGCTTCCGGCTGATGTACCTATAGAAAAGCTGGACGATATTATCAGCTTTGCCCGCCAGCATCATATCGACGGATTTATCGCAACCGGTCCGTCACAAGATCGCTCCTTGCTTATTCATTCTTCTCAAGCTGAAGTCACTCACGTAGGTGCCGGAGGAATCAGCGGACTGCCGATTATTTATAAATCAATAGAGGTTGTCAGATATCTTTCTGCACATGCTCCTAAAGAAATGCTCATTATCGGAGCAGGAGGAGTCATGACTCCAGCAGAAGCAACCAGCATGCTGAATGCCGGAGCACATCTGGTACAGATCTACTCAGCGTTCATCTACGAAGGACCCTTTGTCGTAAAACGTATTGCAGAAGCATGCAAATAAACAAGTGTTTGATATAAAAAGAAAATAGACCGTTCCGATTGGAGCGGTCTATTTTCTTTTTATATCATTAAAACGTAACGTATTACTTTTTAATAAAATATACTACAGTCGGAAGATGGTCGCTATATCCGTTCATCCATCTGCCTCCAACCTGCGTACGCAAAGGATAGCCTTTGTATTTTCCATCCGCTTGCATCAGGTAATCACGCTTGAATATTTCATGAGTGAAATAACTCAGCTTTTTATGGCGCTTGTTCAGGAAATTACCAGTAAAAACAATCTGGTCGAACAAATTCCATTTACCTCTATACTTTAATGTACCATCGCCTCCGGCAAGCGTATTCCACCAAGGATTATATAAATCTTTCTTCTTCACATCTTTCATTTCACGCTTTGCTCCCAAGGCTTCTGCCATACTTTTATCCATAGGATCATCGTTCATGTCGCCCATGATTACAATCTTGATTTTCGAATCCAGACGTTGCAGCGAATCCTTCAGTGCACGTACCTGCATACCTGCACGCTCACGAGCCGGAGATTCAGCTCCACGCGACGGCCAGTGATTTACAATAAAGGCCACACGTTCGCCAGCCAGTTTACCGTCAGCAATCAGAAAACCGCGTGTCGGACGATCTGTCGGTTGAGCCAATACATAAGGAACCAGTTTGGTAGCTGTCACTGTATACAGTTTCGGGTTGTAAAAGAAAGCACAATCCACACCTCTTTCGTCCGGTCCTTCATAATGAATAATCTCATACCCGCGATCGGCCAGTGCCGGCTGTTTCAGCAAATCTTCCAGCACATGACGGTTTTCCACCTCAGCCATACCTATTACCGCAGCCCCCTCAGGTGTCTTGTCGGTAGCCAGCGATCCAAGTACCGTCGACATATTTTTCAGTTTCGACTGATATTTCTTATCGTCCCATTTATTTCTTCCGTCGGGCAGATATTCATAATCTTTCTTACCCTCATCGTGCTTCGTATCAAACAAATTTTCGAGGTTATAAAAGGCAACTCCGTAGACCGTACCTTTCTGCTCTTGAGCATAGCCCGCTATTACCAGACATGCCCAGAAAAACGCAAACAGATATTTTTTCATATATATGCCTCCTGTTACCATGCCCAATCATTCAGGTTATAAGCAGCCTCTACCTCATTTTCAAGTACGTCAGGCAAATTGCAGAAGAAGTCAATGCCTGTTTCTTCTTCCAGTTTGTCTACAGAAACCACATATTCTTTCAGTTCGTCAGACGAAGGATTTCTGGTCATACCTTCTTTATGAGGTACCAGGAAAGCAATAGCATGGAATACATCGTCTTTCTGGCTCAGAACAGCCATAAAGTAATATTCCGGACAAGCCAGTCCGTGTATAGTAAATCCGTTTGCATCTGTTGTAGGAGTACCACCATTAACTGTAGTACCTTTGAAGTTTTTCAGCAGCTTATTCAGCGTACCACCTTTTGTAACATACACCTTATCGTATACACCATCGGCTGTAGAACGTCCCCATGTCTGTACACGAGCCTCCAGCTTACCCCAGAAACCACCATTGAAATCATTCAACTGAGGTGACATATTACTGTAATAGAAAGTCTGTTCGTTAGCTTCTTTCAGATAAACACGGTCTTCCGAAGCGCACAGGTGTCCTTTATCAAAACCGTCGTTCTTATGATCGCTTTCCTGAACTTGCATTTCTGCCGGAAGCTTCGGATCTACGGACCAGGCATCTGTACGTTTCACATTATCAGCCGAAGTTGTAGTATCGAACGTAAAAGCTACCCAGTTGGCATGACGTTTTGTATTATCCCATTCTAATGCATAGTTCAGAATCTGTACTCCGTCCATTGTTACATAATGATCGGCGTATACATTCTGGTCATTCAAATGAGGAATTTCATAACCGGTTACCGAAACATTATCATAACCAGTATTTGCATTGACATTATCGTTCGGACGTTCTTCAGTCTGGTCGGTAACGACATACTCAATCGTTACATTATTTCCATTAATATCAGATACACGGAATTTTACAAAACGATATACCGTTGAAGCAGCATAACGAGCCCAGTAAGCCGCACCAGCTGTTACAGTAGCATTCGACTGCCATTCTACATTTGCAGGAACAGTTGTCATTTCATCCAGACGTGCAGCTGCTACCTGGGTAAAACTGTAAGCGTTTCCGGCAAACTTTTTATCCTGTATATAAAACGGAGAATCAAATCCTTCCGGTTGGAATACAGAAAAGCCTAATGCAGCATTTTCGTATCCTTTCAGAACAAGCGTAGATGCTCCTTCCTGAGTTGTCTGTACATAACCATTAGGTATGGTATTCTGATCATCACAACCGACATTGAACAAAGCCAGTGCCAGTCCTAAAATAAATAAATGTTTTTTCATGACTAAACCTGTTAGATTTCGTTAGTAAAGAGAAAAATATCCGCCGGTTCTCACCCTTCGGCAGAGAAAGAACCAGCGGATATACATTATAAAATTATTCTGCTTCGTTTACCAGAACATTCTTAATTTCCCAAGTAGGAGCAGCACTGCTTGTGCTCTTGTAAACAAAGGCAATACGGATAACCTGACCAACATATGCGCTCAAGCTATAAGGACCTACTTTGTAGAAGTCCCAGCTCTGTCCGTCAGACCACTGTGTTTCATCAACTTCAACGGTTTCCCATGTACAAGATTCTACATCGTCTATATAATCAGTAGAAACTTTTACCATCATGTATTCAGAAAGCGGATTACCGTTCAGGAACTTATGAGCTTCTTCGAATGACAGCTGAGGTGTCATAGCTTCCGACAAATCGATAGCCGGAGTCAGCAGCCAGCTTTCAGTTTCATAGTTCGTATTGTTCATAAACGCTGAAGCCTTCCATCCATAGCTTGCATCACTCTTCCATACATAACTTACACCTGTCAGTGCAATATCCTGTACGGTAAATCCTCCGTCATTGCCACCAGTCAGCGCTTCGTCCAGATAAACACCAGCCTGTGCTGTATATGTACCGTCGGCAGCTTTTTCGAAGATAGTAGTACGTGTAGAGTAGTTAGTAGAAGCAGCCCATCCACCGTTGAATGTATACTCTTCAACAATCGGGTTACTGTCGGCAGTCTTCTTATAGACTACAGCTACCTGTTCTCCCTTCACTGCATACGGGAACTTCTGTGCCAGATAAACCGGGAAGATAATAGATGGTTTAGAAACATAGTCAGTACCAATTTCAGCGTAGAACTTCGGATCAGCAACCAATACATTAACGTCTTCTTTAGCATATTCAGCCCATGTACCATTAGTGTAGACATACAATGCAGCAGTATTAGCATAAGCACCCGATGCACGTGTTGTCATACGCATCATAGCAGCAGCTACTTCGTTTTCAGGAACTTCCTTAAACAAGCATACATCCCAGTATTTTGCATCTTTTTCTTTCACTAAAGTGTTTTTCAGTTCTACAGTCGGAGCGCACTGGTCTGTACTCTTATAGCCGTATGCAATCACGATTTTCTGTCCCTTAAACTGGCTCAGGTCGATAGACTGATCGGTAAAGGTCCACGAGCTGCCCACCTTCGATGCATCGTAAGTCAGGTCTGTCCAGGTAGCGCCTGCCACATCACCCGTATAATTAGAAGAAACTCTCACGGTAAAGAAATCGGTAGCCTTGTTACCATTCAGGAAGTTGATAGCTAGGTTGAAGCTCAGCACCGGAGCAGTAGCATTCGAAAGATCGATTTCCGAAGATACCACATAACTTTCAGACGGCAGATTCTTTTTGTTTACGAAAGCAGAACCTTTATAGTAACCATATGAATCGATTTTCCATACATAATCAGAACCTTCCGGCAATTTTACATCCTTAATGGCAAACTTATCAGTTTCCTTATTCATCGGATCTGAGAAATAAGTATAAGTAGACTCCGGATAAGCACCGAAACTATATTTTTCGTTTACATACGTCAACTTCACAGTTTTGTTTTTCTCAACATTCTTCAGTGCGAATGTACCGTCACCGTTTTCACTCAAGGTCCATTCTCCACCTTCTGTCGGAACAGATGAAGTTACATTAAAGCTATTGAATGTACCGCTCATGTAAATATACTGCGACCAACCGTTCAGCAAGGTAAAGCCATTATCAGTCTTACCCAAAGTAACTACCTGTTCTGCACCGTCGGCATTTGCAATTACACCATTTTCACCAACTGTAATAGGCGACGGATTCATATATCCATAGTTATAGCTTTCCTTATCCAGCTTTCCGAACGGATAGTAGTTACCGTCGTCAGCCTTGGCAGCTATCACATAATTACCTCCCTCACCATCGAATGAAGTCACCTTCTGGTATACCATCGGAACAACTGAACCACCGCCACTACCGGGTTCAAATTCTGAATATGCATAATTCACAGCTACCATATCTCCTTCGGCAGGATTGCTCATAGCACCAGCCAGCACTTCCGGAAGTTTCTTCATCGTAGACGGAGAAAGGTAGGTAGCCGTAGCAGTTTCTGCCCATACCTTTTTATAATCAGCATTCGAAAGCGTATACTCTTTCAGATTCTTGAAGTCGGCCAAATAGGTAGACGGAGCTTTATACATGTTATATGAAACAGAAAAACGAGATCCGGCATCAGCCTGCGGATATTTTTCTGTAATAAAAGCTGGCAGGAACCATTCTGCTTCCGTTTTGTCTGCAAAATATCTGTTTTTACCAATTGCTTCAAGAGCAGCTACATATGTACCCTTTTCAGGATCTTTCGACAAAGCGATTTCCTTATTGGTTGCATTATTGGCAACTGTCGCATAATCTGCTGCAGCCAATTTGATAGCGACTCCCTTCTTGACATCCGAGATCTGAGAGCCGAGGTTAAACTGGTCATTGTAATCTTCACATGCAGTCAGTGAAGCTAACAATGCTGTAGATATAAATAATATTTTTTTCATAAATTCTTTTCTTTAAAACAGGTGATTAGAAATTAACTCTCAGTCTTAGACTATATGTACGTCCGAAAGCATAGTAACAGTAGATAGTTTCTTCCGAAACAACACCTGATTTAGGATTATATGCCTTAGAGATGTACTGGTAGTCAAGTAAGTTATTTACATTTCCTGACAATGTAGCATCCAGTTTGCCCAGTTTGAAACGATAAGAAGCATTCATATCGATCTGGCTTGCTGCAGGTACTTTCCATGGTTCAGCAATACTGATTTCCTTACCCAGTTTCAAATCGCTTCCGCTGAATGAATAGTAAGCATAGTTACGTCCGTAATAAGTCCAGTCAGCACCAACACGGATAGACTTGCCAATCTTGAAAGTTGCACCCAATGCAGCAGTAGTCTGTGCAGAACCACCCACACGTACACCCTTCAGGTTGATAGAAGCCGACACATGATCGGGAGCACCGATTCCGCTTGCCTGAGTACCGTCTTCCTTCAGCGGCATACCCTTGTCATCGTAAGCATAACCGGTAGCATTGCTGTCCCATTTCCAATCACCCAAAGAGAACATACCTGTAATATCCAACCATTTTACCGGAGTAACCTTCACATCCAGTTCCACACCTTTATGCAAGGCATTTACACCAGTCATATTCATATAGTATTCAGTACGTTCCTGATTATCCAGCTGACCAGATTTAGTCATCGCCTTATCCAGCCATTTGGTCCAGTAAGCATTGACATTAGCAGTCAACCAGCTGTTGCGGAAACCATAACCCAATTCGAAAGAAAGCACTTTTTCATTCTTAGCATCCTTGTTGATGGCATGACTTGCATTCGCCTGCATGAAAGCACCATAAGAGAATTTAGGCGCACGGCTAATATAACCCAAGTTGAAGAAAACGTTATGATTTTCAGTAATGTTGTAGTTAGCTCCACCTTTTGCAGTAAATCCGAGGAAGCTAACTTTATCTGATTTAGCATGAGCTTTGTCGTAGAACAAGCGGTCGTAACGCCAATAAGTAGTATTCGACAATGAACCGGCAACGAAAGCCGAAAGTTTGTCTTTATTGAATTCGCTCTGGAAGAAAGCACCTTCCTGCATTACATGTCCGTCATAATCACGGTAAACTACATCACCAACACCCAGCTTTTCATATTTCCACATCGGATCGGCAGCTGCGATATTATTTTCAGCCAACACATCACCACGAGTAGAGTCCATGAAATACTGACCACCGTACAAGTCCGAAATTTCATTGGTATGAGTTCCCTTGTAATAACGGAAGTCTACACCACCATAGAAGTCGATGTACTTACCGAACTTAGTGGTATAAGTCGACAGCAAACCATACCAGTTGTGATAGTTCTTTGACAAGCTCATGGCAAGCATAGAACCATATTCACTTTCCGCGTTGATATCCTGGATAGCTCCATAGTCGAATGTACCATCAGGATTACGGAACTTAGTCTGAAGCACACCATAGTTGGCACCTTTCCAATCCTGATAAGAATATCCGTAATATTCGTTACCTTGTCCGGAATAACCATAACCACGTCCGATAGAAACATAAGCAACAGTACTCAAAGAAGATTTGTCATCAATCTGCCACTGATGATTCAAGCTGATCTGCGGTTTGTGGTAAGAGTTGTACTCACTGGTTCTGCGACGACCTTCGTTGTCAAAACCGTAAGTTGAATTATATTTATAATTCTTAATGCCATACACTTCTTCAGTCATTTTCCAGTCAGCAATTGTCAAAGCGCCATTACGCTGATAGTGTGTTTGAGGAGCACCAAATACTGTAAACGACAGCTGATGAGCGTCATTCAATCGTTTTGAGACATTCAGGAAGTAGTTGTAGCCTTCAAAGTCAAGTCCTTGAGCATATCCGTTACCCCAGTTCTTAGAACCCAGCAAAGTCATAGCCCATCCTGATTTAGTAAGACCTGTAGAAACACTGAACAAGATTTTGTTCATACCATCGTTACCCAAAGAATACGATACTGTACCACCTTTCTTGCTTTCCAGACTCTGAGTAATGATATTGATAGTACCTCCCACAGAAGGAGCAGAAACTTTTGAAGCACCTAATCCACGCTGCGTCTGCATTGTACGAGTCACGTCAGTCAGTCCTGACCAGTTAGACCAGTAAACACCTCCCCATTCCATATCGTTCATCGGCACACCATTTACCATCACAGCAATATTCTCATTACCGAATCCACGCATATAGATTTCAGAGTCACCGTAACCACCACCATCTTTATTGGCATGCACACCCGGAGTAGATTTCAGGATTTCAGGAAATTCCTGAGTACCCAGTTTTTCTTCGATGAAGTCCATTGCCACGCTTGATACGGCAACAGGAGTTTTACGTGCTACCGCAATAGAAGAAGTTACTACGACATCATTCAGTACATGTGAATCGGCCTCCATCGAAACTGTACCCAAATCCACAGTACCCTTCTGAGTTATTTTCATTGTTTTGGTCTTATAGCCCAAATACTTAAATTCGACAGTAGTTCCCGATGTTGTAATTTTCAACGAGAACACTCCGTCGATATCGGTTACAGAACCTTCAGTAGAACCTTTTACGGAAACCGTTGCCCCGATAAGAGGCTCATTACTTTCCGCATCTACAATCTTGCCTTTCAATGTAGCCTGAGCTACTGCAGTGGCTGTACCAAAAATTACAAGCACCGCAAACAATAGAAAATGCTTCAATTGATTTTTCATACGTTTTCTTAAATTGTTTTTGTGTTATTAATAAATCAGAAACAAATATACTAAAAAAAATTAAAAAATCAGCATAAAAATTCAACTTTGTCAACACATTAACTTGTTTATGTTAATTATTCTATCAGCTTTCCAGACAGAATATTCAAGTAAAGCCAACTTATCCTTTTTATAACAAAACAGTATCACACTTAAACATGCAAAATTCCTTGCAAATTCAAACAACAATACACAAAACAACTAGCAAATTATCAGAAAGTCCAAATTTTAATCGGAATGTCACACACCTGCCGTACTTGCGATTTTAGCAAGTTTCCTATAACACAAAAAGCAGGCGGGCCACTAGTGTACCCAAAAGGTAGCATACCTACCACACTTATTTACAAGCTATTACAAGCTCCTACGGGCCACAACAGCACCACTAGTGTTGCCACCCTTTCCTATTATATATTAAAAGAAAGAGTAAAAGCAAGGGAAGTTTTTTCCGAAAAAACTTCAACCGGATTTTTTTTAAGAATTCGTCAGATCGTTTTTAACACTTCAAAGCATACTGTAAATCTCCTGCAAGAATACGATATATTTTGTACAAAGCATTTCTCTATTCGTACATAAATTAGAGAAAAGTTCGGCAAGTTTTCGCTAAAACACCAGCATTTTTCATTTTCAAAGACCACACAGCCACTAAAGAAAGACATCCAAACATGAGGAAAACAGTCCGGTTTTTAGTATCTTTGCAAAGATAAGCAATCAATCGGAATAAAAAATCATGGCGAAAGAAAAAACCGTATATGTGTGTACCAACTGCGGACAGGAATCTCCCAAATGGGCAGGCAAGTGTCCGTCGTGCGGACAGTGGAATACGTTTGTAGAGGAAGTGGTACGCAAGGAAATGCCCGTAGCCAAGCATGTGGCACACGGTATCGAATCGGTGCGTTCGAAACCCCAACGACTGCACGAGATTACCTCAGGCGAAGAACAGCGCATCGACATGGGCGACGACGAGCTGAACCGCGTACTGGGAGGCGGACTGGTAGAGGGCTCGCTTACGCTGATAGGCGGTGAACCGGGTATCGGAAAGTCGACGCTGGTACTTCAGACAGTGCTCCGCCTCACGGACAAGAAGGTGCTGTATATCTCGGGCGAAGAAAGCGCACGGCAGTTGAAATTGCGCGCCGACCGTATCCCCCATCCTGAAGCAAACAACCTGCTGATAGCGTGCGAAACATCGCTGGAACAGATTTTCACAAACATCAAAAATACGGCTCCCGATCTGGTCATCATCGACTCGATACAGACCATCTCGACGGAAAACATCGACTCGTCGCCGGGCAGCATCGTACAAGTGCGCGAGTGTTCGGCTTCTATTCTGAAATTCGCCAAAGAAACAGGAACACCGGTTATTCTGATCGGTCATATCAACAAAGAAGGCAGCATTGCCGGACCGAAGGTGCTGGAGCACATTGTCGACACGGTGCTTCAGTTCGAGGGCGACCAGCACTACATGTACCGCATCCTGCGGAGTATCAAGAACCGCTTCGGAAGTACGGCGGAACTGGGTATCTACGAAATGCGGCAGGACGGACTGCGGCAGGTGAGCAATCCTTCGGAACTGCTGCTTACGCAAGATCATGAGGGTATGAGCGGCATTGCCATCGCCTGTGCGGTAGAGGGTATCCGTCCGTTTCTCATCGAGGTACAGGCGCTGGTGAGTACGGCGGCGTACGGCATGCCCCAGCGCTCGGCTACGGGATTCGACCTGCGACGCATGAACATGCTGCTGGCGGTACTGGAGAAGCGTGTAGGATTCAAACTGGCGCAGAAGGATGTCTTTCTGAACATCGCAGGAGGGCTGAAGGTGAACGATCCGGCCATCGACCTGGCGGTAATCAGTGCCATTCTGTCGAGCAACATGGATACGGAAATCGAAGCGGGCGTATGCATGGCAGGTGAAGTGGGGCTGAGCGGAGAAATCCGTCCCGTAAACCGTATCGAGCAACGCATCAGTGAGGCCGAGAAACTGGGATTCACACGGATGCTCGTACCCAAGCATAACCTACAGGGACTGGACCGCAAGAAGATTAAGATTGAACTGGTTCCCGTGCGCAAGGTGGAAGAAGCTTTCCGACAGCTGTTCGGATAAAAGAGTGCAAAAAACAACATACAAGTCATGACGCAGAATGAAGAATTGGACAAGATTTTCTTTGTGACTTTCTGCATGTAACAGTACAAGCATGAGCACAATATGACAGGAAAAGAGGTTGCCGACCTTTTCTCCCAACAAGGAGTATTGACTTATCTGGAAGAAAATTTCGAAATTCTCCACACACAAAGCCGCCAGTGACTGATGGAGGAAATCAACCATCAAAGAGGTACATCTATGAATCTGGAAGTGACAGATAATAACCTGTATTTGTTTTTACCCGGCAAGATAGCCCGGATGATACAGATTTGCCCTGTTACGCTTTTACCGTTCTGATACATACCGCCGTCTTACAGACCAGTCAACCAAACTGTGGCATTATGATCCCACAGCCGTATGAAGAATTCATGGAAGAAGAAAACGTAAACAAGAACAACCAGTTATGATACAAGAATATCAGTTAAGAGTTCTGCCCGAGCAGGCAGCCAGCGAACAACATATCAAGCAATACGTGAGCCGTGAAAAGGGGCTCGACATTCGTACCATACACGCCGTACGGGTACTGAAACGGAGCATCGACGCCCGCCAGCGGACGATTTACGTAAACCTGAAGGTACAGGTGTTCATCAACGAAACGCCTACCGAGGAGGAGTTTGTACGGACGGAATACCGCAACGTGGAGGGAAAGCCTCAGGTGGTTGTGGTGGGAGCCGGACCGGGCGGTCTGTTTGCTGCCCTGCGTCTGATAGAGCTGGGACTGCGTCCGGTGGTGGTGGAGCGCGGAAAGAACGTGCGCGACCGCAAGACGGATCTTGCCCGCATCAGCCGTGAACACAAGGTGGACCCGGAATCGAACTACAGTTTCGGTGAAGGAGGTGCGGGAGCTTACTCCGACGGCAAGCTGTATACGCGCAGCAAGAAGCGTGGCAGCGTGGACAAGATTCTGAACGTGTTCTGCCAGCACGGAGCAAGCACATCTATCCTGATAGACGCGCATCCGCACATCGGAACCGACAAGTTGCCGAGGGTGATTGAAAACATGCGAAACACCATCCTCGCCTGTGGCGGAGAGGTGCACTTCCAGACACGCATGGATGCCCTGCTCATCAAGGACAACAAGGTAGCAGGCATTGAAACGAATACGGGAAAGACTTTCCACGGTCCGGTGATTCTGGCTACAGGACATTCGGCACGCGACGTATACCGCTGGTTGTATGCCAACGGGGTGACCATCGAACCCAAGGGTATCGCCGTAGGGGTACGTCTGGAGCATCCGTCGATGCTGATCGACCAGATTCAGTACCACAACAAGAACGGACGCGGAAAGTATCTGCCGGCAGCCGAATACAGCTTCGTGCAGCAGGTAGAAGGCAGAGGGGTGTACAGCTTCTGCATGTGTCCGGGAGGATTTGTCGTTCCGGCAGCCAGCGGGCCTCACCAGCTGGTGGTAAACGGCATGAGTCCCAGCAACCGTGGCACGAAGTGGAGCAACTCCGGCATGGTGGTAGAATTGCGTCCCGAAGACCTGCTCCTGCCCGACTTGCAGCTTCAGGAGTGTGAAACCATTCAGGGTTCGGCAGAAGCGCAGACCGAAGAACTGATTGCCCGTTCGGGAAAACTGCCCGAGGGAAGCGTACATACACTGGCTGTAATGCACTTTCAGGAGAAACTGGAGCAACTCTGCTGGCAGCAGGGTAACATGCGGCAGACGGCTCCTTCGCAGCGTATGGCGGACTTCATCAACCGGAAAATCAGCTACGACCTGCCCGATACCTCGTACAGCCCGGGACTGGTTTCTTCGCCGCTTCACTTCTGGATGCCGAAATTCATCAGCAGCCGACTGAGCCGGGGCTTCCAGTTGTTCGGCAAGAGCTCGCACGGCTTCCTGACCAACGAGGCAGTGATGATTGCCGTAGAAACACGTACTTCGGCCCCTATCCGCATCGTACGCGACAATGAAACCTTGCAGCACGTCACCGTAGAGGGACTGTTCCCCTGCGGAGAAGGAGCGGGATATGCCGGCGGAATCGTATCGGCAGGTGTAGACGGCGAACGGTGTGCCGATGCCGTAGCGACGTACTTGCAAAAATGATTCTAATCCTCCAACAACCTATCAACCAAGATGCAACATATCCCTGAAATAGCAATCGTAGAACAGAATACGCTGACAGCATTGGGCTTGCAGACCATTCTGGAAGAGCTTATCCCCGTAGCGACCATCCGTACGTTTCCGTCGTTCGCCAGACTGATAGACGATACGCCGGATATGTACAGCCATTATTTTGTTTCGGCACAGACATACTTCGAGCATACGTCGTTTTTTCTGGCACGCCGTCCGAAGACTATCGTGCTGGCGGCAGGCGAACAGCCTTCACTGAGCGGCATTCCCACGCTGAATGTCTGCCTGCCTCAGGACAAGCTGGTGAAAGCCATCATGCAGATGCGGAAACAGGGACACGAGGCGACACATCATCCCGTATCACCGCAGGAAATGCAGCAGGAGCATGATCTGTCGCCTCGTGAAATAGAGGTACTGACTCTGATTACCAAAGGGCTTATCAACAAGGAAATAGCCGATAAACTGAACATCAGCCTGACGACGGTTATTTCGCACCGAAAGAACATCACCGAGAAACTCGGTATCAAGTCGGTTTCGGGGCTTGCCATCTATGCCGTGATGCACGGGTATGTAGAAGCGGACCGGATATGATACGGGGTACGTATCAGTCCAGTCTAATCTCCGCCAGCGGAAAGTCCATCTTCTCTCCGTCTACATACAGGCTGGAGTGTACGACAGGATTGTCTGTTTTTATTCCGTCCACCCAAAAATCAAACGATATGTTCCACGTACGCCCTGTACCTAAATCGAGCGTAAAACATTCATTCTTATACATCTTGGTCGGACCAAACTCACCAAACTTCAGGCAAGGTCCGCAGTCGTCTGTCATTCCCAGAGAAAGTCCGTTTCAAGCCGGTAAAAGCATACGTGTGGCTGGTACATCGGATTCCGGCTGTCCACCTCTTCCGGTTTCATCTGCCAACGGATAAACTTCTCCGGCATATTCTATCCGGATATCGTTTTCAAGAATATTTCCGGCAACACCGGCATCCAGCAGATTCGTTCCTTCCTGACTGGTAACATGCAGCACAATATCGGAAACGTTAAAGTCCCATTCGTAGTCAGCCGAAGGTTTTTCGGAATCATTGCAGGAAGTCAGACAACCCAGACTCAATGCCAGAAGCGAAACGATAAAGAAGAGCTTTTTCATATTCTCATTGTATTTAAGATTACGGATGCAATAAAAAAAAACGATAAAATAATTGTCTTAAGATAAATCTGTCAGACGACAGTTTTCGAGTGCTTTCTCCACACGACGTTCACGACGCATAGCCTGAATGTACTTGTCGAGGTTATGGAACGGATAATCAGCGTCAGTATTATATTCGCGGTCGAAATCTACATCCGGCATGTTCACACGAACGCGCAACGGATGCAAAGCTTTCTGAATTTCGCTGGCATTGTTTGCACCGTCCAGTTCAGCCAATGCCTCTGCATAGTTCAGCAGGATATCAGCATAACGTACCTGAATAGCCGGAGCCTGACTACGGTTTGCAGTAGTGTAGGCAGCTGTCTTAGCCTAAAAAAGGCTGACTGTTTTTTAAATTAAACCTGAAGCCTGTTGACTTCTTTATCTTATCCCTATAGTTTGTTGCCATAATATTTGTATTCTCACCCTTTGCCTGACGGTTTATAGCAGCAGAGAACAGACCTACATAACCGAACAAGTCAGGATTATTGGCAGAAATATAAAGAGAATGGAATCCACCCATCGACAGTCCGGCAATCGCACGGTGATTCTTATCATTTATAGTACGATAATGACTTTCCACATACTTCATGATATCCGGAAAGGCCTTTTTCGAAAGAACCTTCCATCGTCTTCGGATTGGCAAACGAAGGCTTATACATACTGTTAGGATATTCACCCGGTACAGCTTCCTGAGCACCGTTTCCGTTAGGCATAACCACAATCATCGGTTCAGCTTTTCCTTGCGCTATCAGGTTGTCAAATATCTGAATGGCTCTACCCAGCTCACTCCAGGCATTTTCATCACCTCCCGCACCATGCAACAGGTATAATACCGGATATTGTTTATTGCTGTCTTCATAACCGGCAGGTGTGTAAACCGTCATGCGGCGACGTTCCATACCCAATGTTGGACTAGGATACCAGACCTTCGATACGGTTCCGTGAGGAACTTCACATACAAAATAGTTTTGAGACAATTCTCCATCGACCAGAAAATAATTGGTATACGTAGCAATATCACGAATCATATACACATTGCTGGGATCGAGCATACGCATGCCGTCAACGTAAAAACAATAAGTATGGAGTTCGTTCAAAAAAATCTGCCTCAACCACTACTTCTTTGGCATTTGGAGCCAGTAATTTAAAAGTTACTGTCTGGTTCTTCAACTCAGGAGAAACAATATCTCCCGTGTTTACAGCTACAGTTTCCTGAGCCCATGCGGAAAGAGAAATCAAACATCCTACCGCCAAACTAAAAAATGCTTTCATAACAAAATAATTTTATGCAAAAATAAAGAATATCATAACATCTGTTATTTACATTTTTGCTTATTTATTACAAAAATCTTTGAGTATAAAGCTTTATATAATAAAATAGAAAAAGACAACCTGAGTAATAAAGATCCCATCATATATCAATAAGAATCTTTATAGCACATAATGAAGAACGTCTTTGAACTATCCATACACTTTCGACAAAGTGGTATTAACATTTTTCTAATGAATCTGTACAAAAAATAAAAAAACAAGCCGATGTTTTTCCCTAAACTTCATATACTTTTTCCCACATAATCCTCATAAATTAGGATTGCCGGATAAAGAGAATTAACGTTACTTTGCAACCGAATTACAAAAAACCACTAGACAGATATGAAACGTACAATTCTCGCTTCGCTGGCAGCAGCCGTGACAACAACCGTTTTTGCTGCCCCGACTGATACAGACAATGCATTGGTCAAAGATACAACTAAAGTGATAGACATCGAGGAAGTAGTTGTCATCGCTACCCCGAAGGAAAACAATCGTCTGCGCCAACAGGCCATTTCGTCAACATCGCTTTCGCAAAATGAAATGCGTAACAACTCGGTGACCTCGGTCAAAGCGTTGTCGGGACTTGTACCCAATCTGTTCATCCCTGATTACGGCTCGAAGTTGACAACTTCGGTATATGTACGCGGTATCGGTTCGCGCATCAATACCCCAGCCGTAGGTCTGTATGTCGACAATATCCCATTCATCGACAAGTCGGCATTCGACTTCAACTACTCTGACATCGAACGAATAGACGTGATGCGTGGTCCGCAGGGAACACTGTACGGACGAAATACGATGGGGGGACTGATTCGTGTGTTCACTAAATCACCTTTCACTTATCAGGGAACAGATATCCGTCTCAGCGCAGCTACATACAATGACTATAAGGCTTCTCTTACCCACTATCACCGCATTTCTTCACAGTTTGCGTTTTCTACGGGACTCTTCTACGAACACAAGGGAGGTTTCTTCAAGAACAACTTCAACAACAAGCGCATTGATACAGACGATGAGTTCGGAGGACGTTTCCGCGCCATTTATCTGCCTTCGGAAAATCTGAAGCTGGACTTCACGCTGAATTATGAATATACCAATCAGGGAGGATATCCATACGAATATACCGGACGTACTGATGGCAAGACGGAAGGCCGCGGTGAATATATCGGAAAAATATCATACAACCGTGAATGTGGCTACAAGCGTAACCTGCTGAACGGTGGATTGAATCTGGAACATCAGGCTGATAACTTTATTCTGAGCAGTGTGACTGGTTTCCAGTATCTGTACGACCAGATGAATCTGGATCAGGATTTTACGGAAGCTGACATTTATACCATCATGCAGAAGCAGAACTCCAAGACTATCAGTGAAGAACTGGTGCTGAAATCGAAACCGGGCAATCGCTGGCAGTGGACTACGGGAGTGAGCGGATTCTACCAGTGGCTGAAAACCGACGGACCGGTTACTTTCCAGGAAGCTGGTATACAGAGTCTGATTGAAGACAATATCAATGCAGGGCTTTCTCATCTTCCTGCCGGAGCACCTACACTGGCAGCAAAGATTACCACACGTCCCTTGCCTGTTTCGGGGGTATTCGATACACCTATATTAAACGGAGCTATCTATCATCAGTCTACTATCAATGATGTGCTGGTAGAGGGACTGTCTGTTACAGCAGGACTTCGTCTGGACTACGAAAAGCTGAAACTGGATTATAACTCGGTATGCGACATGAACTTCGATTTCAGTGTATCGGCTCCTTTCCTTCCAACAGCGATTGTCAGACAACTGAATGCCAAGACACAGTTCATCGGAAAAGAATCGACCGACTACCTTCAACTGCTCCCCAAATTCACTATACAGTATGCATGGAACAGTAAGAACAATGTATATGCTACTGTCAGCAAAGGATATCGTTCGGGAGGATACAACATCCAGATGTTTTCCGACCTGATACAAAACAACATGCGAAGCGACATGATGAACGCCATCAAGCAGGACGAAGTACTCGGAAAGTTCGCAGGTATGATGCCTGACGTACCAGCCTCTGATGTAAACGTATCGGATGCAACACTTTATAAACCTGAATATTCATGGAACTATGAAGTTGGTTCACACACCACTTGGTTTGATGACAGACTGCAAGCCGACGTCGCTCTCTTCTACATGGATACTCACGACCAGCAAATCTCACGTTTTGCCGAAAGCGGACTGGGACGTATCACGGTCAATGCAGGAAAGAGCCGCAGTCTGGGAGCTGAAGCTTCCCTGCGTGCACAGGTGACTGATGCTTTCAGCCTGAACGGAAGCTACGGATATACATACGCTACCTTTACCGATTACGTAGTGAGCGATGAAGAAAACTATAACGGCAACTATGTGCCTTTCGTTCCCAAACATACATTTAATGCAGGAGCACAGTATGTGTTCGGTCTGCGTAACGGAGCTATATTCGACAACATTACTGTAAATGCCAACTACAAGGCTGCCGGACGTATCTACTGGACAGAACAGAACAATGCCAGTCAAGCACTGTACGGCACACTCAACGGACGTGTAAGTTTCAACAAAGGCAACGGACAGCTGGCTTTCTGGATAAATAACGCACTCAACACCGACTATCAGGCGTTTTACTTCGAAACCATGAACAGAGGCTTTGCACAGAAAGGTCGTCCGCTTCAGGTAGGTGTGGATATCCGCTGCCGCTTCTAAACTAAGGATTAAACAGAAGTTTTTTATTTTCTAACCGATATTTTATTAGTAAGGCTTTCTCAAACATAGAAAAAAATGAGAAAGCCTTGCTTTTTATATTTTCATACCAGCTATTACCTTCCACCTATATTCACACTGTATTCCTCCTTGGAAATGCGCGCAAAATCATTATTTTTAGGTATTTCAAAACTCCTCCATACACCGTTACTTTGCAATGTCAAATCAACTAAAAGTATAAAGCAATGAAAAAAACTGGTGTATTTTACGGTTCTACAACAGGCACAACCGAGTCTGTTGCACGTACGATAGCAGAGAAGCTTGGCATTCCTTCAAGCGATGTATACAATGTAAGCAAAATGACTGCCGATGTAGCAGGAAGTTATGAAGCACTGATTTTGGGAACTTCTACCTGGGGCGACGGTGAATTGCAGGACGACTGGTACGACGGCATCAAGGTTTTAAAAGGAATGGACCTCTCCGGCAAGACGGTTGCCCTGTTCGGATGCGGTGATTCTGAATCTTACTCCGATACGTTCTGCGACGGCATGGGTATCTTGTTCGAAGACTTGAAAAACAGTGGCTGCCGCTTCATTGGTGCCGTTCCGGATGCAGACTATACATACAGCTCTTCCATTGCTGTAACTGATAGTAATTTCGTGGGACTCGCCATCGACGACATCAACGAAAGCGACAAAACCGACGAACGTGTAACGGCCTGGACTGAAAAATTAAAGACTGAACTGGCCTGAAAGCCTTGAAAACAAACGTCACTAAAACCTAATCTCCATGACAGCTCCTGATATAAATCCCGTAGAACTGAAAGTTTTTCTAAACCACATCTACGAATACAAGAAAGGTGTACGCCAGATGGTGCTCTACACCACCAACCGAAAATACGAAGCATTCGCCGTAAACCGACTGAAAAGCCAGCGCATTAAGTTTGTGATTCAACCGGTAGATGAGGAACGTATCAACCTGTTTTTTGGTAAGGCAGAATGTATCAATGCTATCCGGCTGATGGTAACCCGCCCTTTAAATCTGCTTACGCCCGAAGAAGACTTTATTCTGGGAGCTATGCTGGGATATGATATTTGTGCACAATGCAAGCGTTACTGTACCCGCAAGGCACGCAGAAGCGTATCAAACTAAAATCATTTTTCCTATTCATTCAGTGCACCACAATGCGGACAAATCCCTTTTGTCCGCATTTTTGCTCCACACGCACCACAGGCGTACGGATATTTGTCCGATTTCTTTAAACGCTCGATACACCACACCGCATATACTGCCAGGCAGATGTATGCCGCATATACCCAGATGCAGGTAAAGAAGATATATAAGAAAATACAATACGAAGCCAGTCCCAGCAAATAGAAGAAAGCCGTTTCAAGCTTTACCTGATGGAAAAGGTCATCGAGCATAGCCACTCCAAAAAGCAAAATCATCCCTACACATACGATGAACAGTCCGAGAATAAAAGGAACTTCAAAAGGATTCAGTGTAGGATCATAATAATAATGCTCCCACGTTTCGGGAACGAAATGCTGAATACTGTTATATACGGTAGCCGCCACAGCCAGTAGAAATGACAGGATAATAGGAAATACACTGTCGATATCATTCAGACCTATCAGCTTAATCTGTTTCCTCTGTACTGCCCGATAGACAAACCATAGAAAGAATACGGCCAGCACCAGAAAGAAAGGCAAGGTATGCGAACTGCTGAACAAATGAATAAACTGCGAAATAGGATCGATCGGTACGATATTCTCCAGCAGCTTATGTTCCTGAATCCAGCCGATAGTTTCCTGGTCACGCGCGACCTTTACCCATACCGAATCGACTGAATCCTGAGGATGTACATCAAACTCCGCCACCACAAGCTGGTTCCCTTTCACAACGGGAATAGTATCCATAAACGGCAACTGATGAAGCCACAAAGTATCAGCCTCAACTTCAAAATTGCTGCTCAGTGCATAGGCACGCTTGTGTAAGGCCTCCGGAACTGAATCTGTCTTATTCTCTGAAGTCCCGTCTGCCGGCAGATCCGGATGATAATAACAAGCCACAAGCCCTACCAGCAACAGGAGAATCAATATGTACTTACTCTTCTGCATATACTTTCATCTGACACAGCTTACAGTCGAACTGTAAACGGAAACGTTTGCCATCGCTGCTCACCAAGAAATACGGTTCACGATAAGGAGAACGCACCTTATGATGTACCGGACACCAGCCCATGCTATAACGCAGACAATGCTTGCAGAACATCAGCACAGCCTTTTCGGGTGCTTCTTTCTCGAATGCCGGTGCAATACGACGTACCCCATGGTCATGATAGAAAGCAGCAGCAGCCCCATTCATGACATTTCCCAGATACGTCAGTTCCTGAGCCGGAAAAGCATGATGAGTTTCAGGCACACGCCATACTTCCCGCGGATAATTGATACGGCGGGCTTCCAGCAGTTTTTCTACTGCGCGTCGGCGTAAGTCTGACAGTTCGGATGAAGGAATAAACCAGTTGTCCGATAAAACGATTTCCACACTTTCCGCCTCGAACGGTGTATTTCCCAGCTTACTCAACTGATTCTTCAGGTTCTCCAGCTGAGGAGTACGAGCCAGTTCCTTCTCTCTAGGCATAGCCAGGCTGATACGGTTATCATCCTCATCAGTAACCGACAGGGTAAATCCGAAATTATTTTCTTCAAGTCTCAGCGTAACGGCAATTTTCCGTTCGGCCGACTTTTTCTGCATCACCCGCTCAAACTCCTGATCGAAGTTACGGTAAAGTCTGGTTTTAGGTTTCACACGAGGCATTTCCTGCGGATAGAGCTTGTTGCCGTCTACCCGGTTCACACGGAATCCGCACAACTTACCCCGCTCGTCAAGATAGCATAATCCATCGCCATTGCTGAACGACTTCACTCCCGCTACCGTCAGGTAATTGCCACGAATCTCTTTTACTGTTCCTACCTCTTCTCCCAGTGACTTCGGCGTATCGAACGAGAAAATTCCCGGATTACGCCCGTGAACAAAATAGTCGGTAAAGCCACGGCTGAAGCTCTTGTCCAGCTGCGGACGGAAAGCAAGCTTCACTGTGCCCGACGAGGCACGTATGTACTCCTTACGACGTTTCAAAATGGCATCCAGTTTCTGACGATAATAAGCCGTCACATTCTTTACATACGAAACATCCTTCAGACGTCCTTCTATCTTGAGCGAAGAAGCACCAGCATCAAGCAAAGCCTCCAGATTCTCACTCTGGTTCATATCCTTAAGCGACAGCAAGTGTTTGTTTCGCGCAATGACTTTTCCATCGGCATCTACCATATCGAAACCTAAGCGACAGAACTGCGCACACTCTCCACGGTTGGCACTGCGGCCGAAGCATGCCTGACTGACATAGCACTGTCCGCTGTAGCTCACACACAATGCACCATGCACAAAAACCTCGAGCAACGTATCGGGACAGGCAGCATGAATTTTGGCAATCTCATCGAGCGTCAGTTCCCGAGCCAGCACCACCTGACGGAAACCGACATCAGCCAGAAACTTCACCTTCTGTACCGTACGGTTGTCCATCTGCGTACTGGCATGCAACGGAATAGGCGGCAGATTGAGCCGTGTTATTCCCATATCCTGAATAATCAGTGCATCTACACCGGCACGATATAAATCCCAGATCATCGCCTCGGTATCTTTCAGTTCCTCATCACGCAGGATCGTATTTACTGTAACGTAGATGCGAGCATTGTACACATGCGCATGCTGCACCAGTGCAGCAATGTCTTCCAGCGAATTGCCGGCTGCCGCACGCGCCCCGAAACGGGGAGCACCGATATATACCGCATCGGCACCGTGATTAATAGCCTCGATGCCGCACTCCAGATTCTTTGCCGGAGCCAAAAGTTCTATAGGACGTTGTCTGATCATTATTTAATCTGATTAATATCGTATGGAGTTTCCTGATATACATAATAGTTCAGCCAGTTGGAGAACAGCAGGTTTGCCGTACTCCGCCAGCGAACCAGCGGACCCTTTTCAAGATCATTATCGCGATAATAATTCTTCGGCATGTCGATAGGCAGACCTTTTCCCAGATCACGGCGATATTCTGTATCGAGGGTATAAGGAGAATATTCCGAATGTCCGGTCACGTAAAACTCACGTCCGCCACGAGCCATAACGATATGTACCCCCGAATCGTCCGACTCGGAAATAATAGTCAGCCCAGGATGTTTCTCGATATCCGCACGGCGTACCTCCGTATGGCGGCTGTGAGGCACGAAGAACACATCATCGAAACCACGGAAGATAGGCAGCTTGCTCATACCCTCGCAGATATGATGCTCGAAGATACCGAACATCTTCTTGTCGAGCGGATACTTGGGGATACCATAGTGATGATACAGTCCTGCCTGTGCTGCCCAGCAGATATAAAGTGTAGAAGTGACATGTGTACGTGTCCAGTTGAAGATATCCTGAATCTCGTCCCAATAGTTCACATCCTCAAATTCGAGATGCTCCACCGGTGCACCCGTAATAATCATTCCGTCGAACTTTTCATTCCGCATACATTCGAAATCGCGATAAAACGCCTTCATATGTTCGATAGGCGTATTCTTCGAAGTATGACTTTTCAGTTTCATGAAGCTGACCTCAATCTGTAGCGGTGAGTTAGACAACAGACGAATCAAGTCAGTTTCAGTAGTTATTTTTATCGGCATCAAATTGAGGATAACAATTTTCAGCGGACGGATATCCTGCGTACTGGCGCGTGAATTGTCGATGACGAAAATATTTTCCTCCTTCAGTATATCGATAGCCGGAAGTTTGTCTGGTAAATTAAGTGGCATTTCTTTATCCGTTAATTAGTTGCAAGTGCAAAATTAGGAAATAAAAATAAAATCTCCCTTATTCTTCCACCGGAAAGACTAAGTGAGAGAACAGATTATTTGAACATTACAGAGCTATCCGGACACTTTCTCTCTGTCTCAACAATAACCACCGATTACAATCATGCCACAATTACACTTTCTCCGTAACACAAACGAACGCTCACAAGCTTGCATATATTAAAAAATTTTACGAATATTGCATATAAGTTTGCCGATAACCTAATCTATAAGTCTAAACTTAAAAAACCCATTAACCTAAGTATCTATACAGCTACTTATACAATATTTAAACATAAAAGGGTATGAAAAAAATAAAATCATTCTATTATGAGATTGTAATTTCAAAGATTTATATGCTGGAAAAATACAAACGAGAATTTGATGAAGGAAACATATACAACGGAATTTGGGGAACTTTACAGACATTTGTTGTATATACTGTCATAAGTTTTATCTTTATTCTTATACGCATCTTTGGTACTCTGCAAAATCCGTTAGCAACTGGCATAGGAGTTGTTATTTTGTGTCAAATAGCGGTTCATTTAATTATGAAAAAGCTTAAGAAAAGTAGTTATGTTCAGATAGTCCACGAAGAATATTTAAAAATGAATGTAGAAGAAAGAAAAAAACACTATAAGCGTGGATTATGGAAACTTATACCTATATTCTTTTATCCTATTATAATTATTGCGTTCTTAAAGCTGATAACTGTAATCTTTCAAGTTGACTCTTTCAGCTGTAACTGTTTATAAATAAGTACCTATGAAAGCAATACAAAACTGCTTACAGAAAATAGTTATCTATAAAATATATTCTTTAGAAAAGCAAAAAATGGAATATAATGACAATGAAGTATATAATCACATAGGAGCAGGTTTTTTGATTGTATTCTCATATATAGTAATTATATTGCTTTTTTTATCCGTACGATTATTTAATGAATTGAGAAACAATTCCACACTTATTGTTTGCGTTACAATATTATGTTTTTCGGCTAAGTATTTTTTCGTAAAACACTTAAAACAAAAAAATATGTTCAGGCAATTTACGAAGAATATTTACAAATGGATTTAAAGAAAAGAAAGGAAAACTATAAAATTGGATTATATTACGTTGTATTTGTATTTTATTTCCTCTATTCAGCATACTGATCATGGAATTAATGACTATCATTATTTAAGAAGATCCTTTACTTTAACAGAATCAATACAACCATCCACAAAAAAGAAAAGCCACTGGAAATATACGTCTCCAATAGCTTTTCTAACTTTATAAACTCAGGTAGTTCGAACCAATGTGTGTTACAAACTATCCTTTATTATTATTTTTCAATGCTTCTTTCTTGTCTTGATGATTAAAGTAAATCACACCGACAATAGCTATAACCGACACAAGTACTGACATGATAATTGCTCCCATATCATTCTCCTTCCTTTTTTTCTTCTCTTACAAGCCATAAGCCTGAAAGTAGTGTTAATACTATGGCAATAGACACAACAAAGTAAATTATCCAAGAGTCCTTTATGTCGTTGAAAACAGAGGACAACAAAACCGCTGTCGTCAAATACTTGGCTATATCCATCAGCCATTTACCTAATTCTTTCTTCATATTTGCAAAGATACAAAACAACTCTTAATCTGACAATATCTTCTGTTACCAATAGCAACTTTCAGAGAACAAATTATAGCCATTTTACAACCGATTTTTGTAAATGCTTGCCATCAGCTTCTGGTACTGATTCTCCAGTTCCATGTAAGCCTGCAAGTTACGATATACGTTGTCGGCTTCCGTATAGTAATCGATGATGGAAAGTTGTCCTGCGGTAACGGCTTCTTTCAGCATGTCCAGCGTTTGATGCATCAGCTCCACGTCGTATGCCTGCATGGCGGTAGTCAACTGCTGCATTTCGTTGAACTGGCTCTGGACCTGAGCCTCTGCCTGCAAGCGGGCATTATCCAACTGATACTGGGCACTGATAGCTTGTGCACGGGCTATCTGGTGCTTCTTCCTATTCGAAAAGATCGGTAAACTTCCTCCGATAAGGAAACCGTTGCTCTTTTCATCGAGTGAAGTGTTGCGACGATAGCCTATTTCCAGTTTCGGCAACCAGCTCTGACGACTTACACTGATGTTCTTCTCGGCAGCACGCGCAGCGGCATCAGCAGCCAGCAGCGTAGCATCGGTAGCCATTACCTCATCGTACAAGGCGTTATAGTCTTTCAGCGCTTCCACCTGCGGATAATCGCGTGAGGTAAAGTCCATCGGAAGATTGCCGTTCATGGCAAGCAACTGCTGCAAAGCGGTACGATGAGCCGCATTGTTCTGCGAAACTTCTGTCTGCACACTCATCCGTTCCATCTTGATTTTATTGACTTCCAGTATGCCGGCATCCCCTTCTTCCAGCCGTTTTTCGAACAAGGCAAGCAGTTCGTCGGCATTCTTTTTCCGTTCTTCCAGCAGACCTTGCTGTTTATTCAGCATTACAAGATCCAAGCAGAGATTCTTTGCATTCAGCAGTATATCGCGACGGGTAGCCTCATACTGACGGTGAAGGGCTTCACGCTGCAACTTTCCCGAACGGCTGCGTGCCGCATACAAGGTGGGAAAATCGAATCCCTGTGTCACGACCAGTTCCGAACTCGACATACCGGTAATACCTTTGGTATAAAACGGACTATATTCTACCGAAGGATCTTCCAGGTTATTCTGCGTCTGGACTTCCAATTGTGCAGCTCGTGTAGCATGTTGCTGTGACTGCAATTCTTTATTATTCTGTTCTATCTGACGGAGCACCTCATCGATGCTCTGTGCCTGCATGCCTGTCGTAAAAAACAGACATGCAGCCAATGTAATATAGGTATGTTTCATAATTACTGTTTATTAGCATCTGACTTCTTGCGGTTCATCAGTTCGTACACAATAGGGATGACAAAAGCATTGAGGAAAGTTGAGGTAAGCAAACCTCCCAGGATAACCTTTGCCATCGGACTCTGGATTTCGTTGCCGGGCAAACCTCCACGCAAAGCAAGAGGTATCAATGCCAGAGCAGACGACAAGGCGGTCATCAGAATCGGATTCAGACGGTCGAGAGAACCTCGAAGGATACTTTCGCGCAATCCCATTCCTTGTTCATCACGCAATGTATTGTAGTGGCTGATAAGCAGCATACCGTTACGGGTAGCAATACCGAATAATGATATAAATCCGATGATTGCCGGAATACTGACTTCACCTGTAGTGCACAGCAAGGCAAATACACCGCCTATCAGGGCAAGTGGCAGGTTCAGCAAAATCACGCCACTCTGTGAAGCATTGCGGAACTGCATGTACAGTAACAGGAAGATGACCACGATACTCATCAGGGAAGTAAGCAGCAAGGTACGACTGGCAGCCTGCTCACTTTCAAACTGTCCACCGTATTCGATGTGATAACCTTCGGGCAACTGTATCTTTTCGTTCACCCGTGTCTGGATATCGTTTACTACACTGCGCAGGTCACGTCCGCTGGTATTTGCCGAAATGACAATCTTACGCTTTACGTTCTCACGGTTAATGGTATTTGGTCCCATAGACGATTCCACGCGCGCCACGTAGCTCAACGGTATCTTGCGTCCCTGAGCATCGTCTATCATCAGGTCTTTGATACGTTCCATCGAGCCACGGTTATCTTCCGCTGCACGTACCACAAGATTGAAAGATTTTCCTTTTTCGTATACCTGAGAAACAACTTCTCCGGCCATGTTTACCGTAACAAATTCATTGAACTGTGCCAGTGAAATGCCATACTTGGCAAGCATCTCCCGGCGAGGTATAATTTTCAGTTCCGGACGCTCAATCTGCTGTTCCACATTCAAGTCAGCAATACCTTTCACATCGCTTACAGCCTCTTTTATCTGATTACCCAAAGAGAACATCTTGTTCAAGTCATCACCGAAAAGCTTGATAGCGATATTTGCCTGCGTACCACTCAGCATGGCATCAATACGGTGACTGATAGGCTGACCGATTTCGATATTTGCCCCAGTCAGCACCGACAATTTATGACGAACCTCTTCGAGTACTTCCTGATGGGAACGACCGTCCAGTTCGAACGGGGCTTCTATTTCCGAAACGTTTACACCCAGTGCATGCTCGTCGAGTTCGGCACGTCCTGTCTTGCGTGCTACGGTCTTTATTTCGGGAATGGTAAGCAACAGTTCCTCTGCCTGACGACCAATCTTATCAGACTCTTCCAGTGAGATACCGGGAAGAGAGCTTACATTGATGGTGAACGAACCTTCGTTGAACGGTGGCAAGAAACTATGTCCTAACGTAAAGAACGCTCCCAGTGCCACGATAAACAGGGCTATAGTACCACCCAGCACCGTCCGCTTATGTTCCAGTGCCCAGAGCAGTCCGCGTTCGTAATGCTTTTTCATCCATACGGCAACAAAAGCCTCTTTGGGCAGCCCGTTTTTCTTGAAATCTCCTCCCAGCAGATAGCTGCACAGGACGGGAGTAAGTGTCAGCGCTACGACTGTCGATGCGAATAATGATACGATGAACGCGATGCCCAGCGGAACCAGCATTCTGCCTTCCATACCACTCAAGAAGAACAGAGGTATGAAACTCACTACGATAATCAGGGTTGAGTTAAGGATAGGCATACGTACTTCACGCGAAGCATGGAATACGACATCCAATACGGGTTTACGTTCGCCGGCAGGAAGCATACGGTTTTCACGCAGGTGCTTCCATACGTTCTCCACATCGACTATGGCATCGTCTACCAGCGAACCGATGGCAATGGCCATACCTCCCAGACTCATGGTATTGATACTGAGTCCCATATAGTGAAGTACCAGAATAGCTACCACCAGCGACAAGGGAAGTGTAACCAGCGAAATGATGGTAGTACGTGTGTTGGCAAGGAAAAGGAAAAGTACGATAACCACAAAGATAGCTCCTTCGTAAAGAGATTCCTGTACATTGCCAATAGAGCTTTCGATGAAACGTGACTGACGGAAGATATCGGTAGAAACCTTTACATCTGCCGGAAGATTCTTTTGTAAGTCTTTCAAAGCAGCTTCCAGCTTTTCCGTCAGCTCGATAGTTCCTGTATTCGGCTGTTTGGTAACAGTTATCAGTACGGCAGGTTTACCTTTTTCCGAAGCAAGTCCCAGTTTAGGCTGCTGGGCTCCTACCTGTACATCGGCAATATCTTCCAGTGTGACCGGAGCACCGTCGACTGTCTTTACAACCGAACGTGCCATCTGGCGTACATTATCCGTAGAAACGACTCCACGCACGATGTATTCGTTGCCATATTCATAAATTACTCCTCCGTTGGTATTCTGATTCATGCCACGAGTTACTGCCATGACTTCTCCCAATGTCACACCGTAGTGCTTCATACGCTCGGGATGCAGCAGTATCTGGTATTCTTTAATGTCACCTCCCAACACGGCAACCTGAGCAACTCCTCCGGTAGACAGCAAACGCGGACGGATAGTCCAGTCGGCAAGTGTACGTAAATCGAGCATAGAGGTACTGTCGGCAGTCAGTCCCACGATCAGCAACTCACCTAAAATAGATGACTGTGGACCGAGTGTAGGATTGCCCACATTATCGGGTAAATCCTCACCTACCGTTGCCAGTTTTTCAGATACAATCTGACGTGCCAGGTAAATGTCCGTATCCCAATCGAACTCTACCCATACTACAGAAAATCCCGTTGTCGACGATGAGCGTACACGACGTACTCCCGTAGCACCATTCACTGCCGTTTCGATAGGGAACGTAACCAGCTGCTCCACTTCTTCGGCAGCCATGCCTCCCGCTTCCGTCATTACGACTACGGTAGGTGCATTCAAGTCGGGAAACACATCCACTTCGGTATGAAATGCCGTATAGGTTCCTCCTATCAGCAATAATATCGAAGCCACCAGAACCAGCAAGCGGTTCTGTAATGAAAAATGTATGATTTTATTCAGCATAATATTCTATAATGATATACGTGTCTGTAACAAAACACGTCCGACGATTAATGATTGTGTGTATGTCCCGGAATGGTATTGCCGGCAGCAGCCAGTTTCACATGCATGGCTCCGACAGTCACCACTTTTTCTCCGCCTTTCAGTCCTGAAAGAACTTCCACACGGCAGCCATCGTTCATGCCAAGCTTTACTTCCTGTTTCTTGTAACATTCCGCATCTACCTGCAAGTATACGAAATTCAGTCCCTGCTCTTCGGTAATTGCCGAAACAGGCAGACCGATAACTCCCTAACTCACCTCCGACAACAGATATACCTCTACGAAAGAACCAGGTATCACGTCGCCACGGTTATCAAATTCAAAAGTTACCGGGATGTAATAGGATGCATCGCCCGATGATTTGCCATACGACAGCAGACGTCCTTTCAAATCATCCAGCCGATATACTTTGTCATCGTAAGTAGTTGTGAAATTAGCCGAAACAATCGATTTCAGTCCAGCATAATAACGTTCGGACACTTCAGCTTTCAACTGTAAACGGCGAGTCTGGGTAACGGTAAGCAAAGGCTGTCCCACGGTTACATAGTCGCCTTCCTTTACCAGACACGACTTGACATAGCCTCCTATCGGCGACTTGACAGCCACTCCTTTTCCGTCCTTGCTGGGAGAAAGTGCCTCGTAAGCTATGCGGGCATTTTCATAATTTTCTTTCAGCTGATTAAAATCTTTCTGCGAAACGATTTGCTTGTCCACCAGCTTGGCCGCACGTTCGTATTCACTCTTTGCTGTTTCGTAAGCAATACGGGCACGCTTTACCGGATCCCCCTCCTGAATATGCTGTGAAGAAACTGTAAGCAGTGCCATACCGGCAGATACTTGTGTACCTTCAATCAATGAACGGGTAAAGTTCACAACACCCGAAACAGCAGCAACGACAGTGGCTTCATCGCCTTGAGCAGCCAATACCTGTCCGCTGGTAGGAATCACACTACGAAAAGCAGCTGGTTGTACTTCCTCTACTTGTACACCGGCGGCCTGAGCTTTTTCAGGAGTTAAAACTATTTCGTCTGCGTGGGCAGCATGCGCCTCTTTTGCTTCCCCCTCAGCTTCGTGGTCATGTCCTTCATGACCTCCACAAGAGCCCAGCATACACGCTGCCAGAGCTCCCATAAAAATATAATGCTTCATAATGATGTAATTAATGTATTAAAGACAAAAACTTATTTCTCCGCACCGCAAAGGTACGGACATTGTCCTGCAACCGGATTGCAGTTTTTTATACAAGAATTACAGAAGCGGGAGGTGCACGTAACCCAGCTGTCTGAATAAACTGGTACGCATGCAGACTTTCTACAAAGAGCGCCCAGTCGGCATCAGCATCGTCAGTCGGTAAGGCCAGTACGCCCAATACGTTAACCAACGGATAAAGTATGGAATAAAAAGAATAATCGGGAGTTATGTCAGACAGATGCTGGTCAGGTGTACTGCATTGAAAATTGGTAACACACACACTGGTACACGAATGGCGGTCGGCATCGTCGCTATGATGCATATATCTGCTGCATGTTGCAGTAGCCTCATGTGCCACCAGATCGGTCGACAAACAGAATATTTCCGAATGATGATGATGTGGGAAAACCTGAGCAACCAGCATCAGCATGCAGATTGCCAACAAAAAATATGATTTGAATTCCCTTTTCATCATCATTCTGTATCACTTAATAATATCAAGCTTCTTCATCACCGTTATCTTCGGCTATCGGTGTGGTGACGAGTACCTTATCGATACGCGCTCCGTCCATATCGACAACCTCGAAAGTAAATCCGTTCCACTGGAGTGTTTCACCACTGGTAGGAATGTGCTGCAATTCCTTCAGCAGCAAGCCTCCCAACGTATGATACTCTGAAGCTTCGAATAAGTCACTGCGGTTAAAATAACACAAGAAGTCATATAATGAACACTGTCCGTCTACCAGCCAGCCTTCCTTATTTACTCGTTTGATGATATCCGGTTCTTCCTCCGGATCGTCTACATTACCCACTAATCCTTCCAGAATATCACGCAGCGTAATAATACCGGTACAGATACCAAATTCATCACAAACCAGTGCACGACTGATTTTCTGCATCTTCATCTGCTCAAGCACTTTATAAACGTTCATGCTCTCATGAAAATACGTAGCCTCATGAATCAAAGACGCCAGCTTAAAATCGGGATTAGACAGATGTACAACCAGATCTTTCAAGTTTACAATTCCTTTCACATGATCCAGGTCACCGTCGGCTATCGGATAAAACTCAAACAAGTTTTCATTTACTACCGCTCTGACTTCGTCGGCAGTCATATCCATGTCCAGCCAGACAATATCACTCTTGTGTGTCATGATCGAGCTGACTTTCAAATCTCCCAACAAGAATACACGCTGCATGATATCTTTCTCTACAGGCTGTACCTCTCCTTCTTCGGTTCCCTCCTCGATGATAGATTTGATTTCCTCTTCGGTCACCTTATTGTCGGTTTCCTTGATCCCCAGTAAATTGAAAATAATCTCAGTACTCTTGGAAAGCAGCCAAACGAAAGGAAGTGCGATAGAAGCAAGTACCCGCATGGGACGTGCAACCACTTTGGCAGCCTTTTCGGCAACACTCAATCCGATACGCTTCGGTACGAGTTCTCCGAAAATAATCGTAAGGTAAGTTACAACGACTACAATGATACCCTGAGCCAATGCCGAAGCATAGGTAACAGATACTCCCCACGAAATCATGGTTTCGGTCAGGTCGGCAGCAATGCGGTTTCCCGAATAGATACCGGTTAAAATACCAATCAGGGTAATTCCAATTTGTACTGTTGAAAGGAAGCGGTCGGGGTCGTTAGCCAGCTTTAAAGCTACTTTAGCAGACTTGCTGCCTTTTTTTGCATCTGAAGAAAGCCGAGATTTACGGGCTGATATTAATGCCACCTCGGACATAGCGAAAATACCGTTAAGTACTATCAATCCGATAATTATGATTATCTCATCCATATAATAAACAAGTGTGTTTGCCTCACAAATATAGCGCAATGTTCCATGACTATAAAAGATAGTTCCTACAATTAAACAGTTTTAACAAAAAAAACTGAATCACTCACCCGAATGCATACATTTTGTACGCAAACGGAATTTATGATAGTAAATTCTGCCAGTATTTTTTGCCAATTCCCTAAAGTTTGATGTCTGTTTTTCTGTTCATGCCTAATTTCCTAAACGTAAAAATGCCTATCTTTGGCAAAAAATAAGAAAACAGATGAATACAGAATATTTAAACAACTTTGAAGAGAAACTACAGCAAGAGTTACTGCACTTGTGTACCAATTACGGCATGCTCGACAGCACGCTACTTGCTGCCGATGACATAGACAACCGCTGGCACGACCTGGCTCCCGAATATGTAGCCGATGCAGTAGGACAAATTCGTGATTATCCTGTCGTATCAGTAGCTTGGGCTGCTTATCTTGGCCTGGGAGTCGCTTTTGGATGGGATGAAGACTGGGAATATTACGCACAGGTCAGCTATCAGTCGTATTACGGTGAGCAAGGTTTCGATGATATGGACGAACACATCGTACGCGATCTGCTGCAGCTACCGCTCGACAGCAAAGAAGCGGGTCAGCTGGAAGACATTATCCGCCGCTGCGGACAAGCTACAGTAAGCATGATACGCCATGAACAGATAGAACCTCAGAGTCCGATGGCTTTTCATGTTTTCGCACGTGCCTGCTGCACAATGTTCCGTATCGGTGCAGCCATCGAGCTGAAACGTCTGGGATACAAGTTCGAGAAAATAGAATTGGGACGGAATTTGAATGAGTTGCCCTCATAAATTCTTCGTTTTTTTCTATCTTTGCCACACAACAAATTTGCAAACAACAAGAAAAGATATAGCATGAAGCGGATAAAAGTCACTTCCCCCCACGGAATAAATACTTGCATACAGCTTCCTTCATCGAAAAGCATCTGCAACCGTGCACTGATAATCAATGCCCTTGCCAAAGGAAACTGTCACCCGGAAAACCTGTCCGACTGCGACGACACACGGGTGATGATACAGGCTTTGCAACACATGCCTTCCATCATCGACATTATGGCGGCCGGTACGGCCATGCGTTTCCTGACGGCTTTTCTTGCCGTAGGCGAAGGCACACACATCATAACCGGAACACAGCGTATGCAGCAGCGCCCTATCAGCATACTGGTCAATGCACTCCGTGCACTGGGAGCTGACGTAGAATATGCAGGCAATGAAGGTTTTCCACCGTTGCGCATCGTAGGACGCAAGCTGGTAAACAGTGAAGTGACTTTGCCAGGAAATGTAAGTTCACAATATATCTCTGCCTTGCTGATGATAGGTCCGGCACTGACTAACGGACTAAAGCTTACACTGACGGGAGAAATTGTATCTCGCCCATATATCGACCTTACGCTGAAACTGATGCGCGACTTTGGAGCCAATGTTACCTGGATCAGTGAAAATCAACTGGAAGTAAAGCCTCAACCTTATCAAGCTGTTCCCTATTATGTAGAGAGTGACTGGAGCGC
>UMEH01065246.1_pt1 | contig 45363 bp, 43 predicted proteins | sample 1964681 | NCBI WGS metagenome assembly UMEH01 (sample SAMEA4836013, study PRJEB28245) | human gut metagenome | biome: gut microbiome; material: fecal sample | place: Denmark | collected 2008
AGCATATGGTATCTACTTCCATTGTAATGGTGACTTCTGCCGTAGTTTTCATCGTGGCTCTTTTACCATACATCGGCAAGTTGTGACATCGTTTCAGGCTTAGTTCTGTTGACCTGTTCCAAAAAGCGTGGATCTACCGTTTTGCAGTATCTTCTTATTCTCACCTCGTCAAGGTTTAAGGCGTCAATCAAAAGCTGTTCGTGGCTTGCCATAATGTTTGCAAGGTTTCTGAGTGTCTTTGCCGTGTGACCTTTTGCACCGATGTGAATGTGTACTCCGCAACCTCTTGTTGAGTCGCTCTTTGCACCCGCTTTTCTCAATATCCTTACAAGCTCCTGCAAAGTTTCAATGTCTGAATAGTTTAAAATCGGTGTGACCATTTCGCATTTCTCACTGTCAATTCCTGCAATGCTGACATCTTTTTGGAATTTCCACTCTCTGCCTTGCTCGTCATATGCTGACCAAGTGCAGTAGCTGTTTCTATCGGCTGTGTTTTCAAATCTGCCTGTGCCGAAGAACTCGGCTGCGATTTTTGCGGCTTTGTTCCTTGTGATGTTGTTCATCTCAATCTCAACGCCGATTGTCTGCTTTTTCATTTCCTCAATCTGTCTTGCTGTCTTTGTATTCATAATGTCCTCCGTTGCTTTAGGCTTTTCTTTGCCTTTTGTTGACTGTATATTACCGTCATTACGGAGTAATAGCAATACGATTACTACACAAAGATACACTCGATATATTGTGTATTTATGAGATGAATATTCTATATATAGAAATGACGAGTATGAAAAATCTCACTGACAATCTTATCATCAGTGAGATATGTATTTATTTTTCATTATCACAGATAGTTTTTGCCGTGTGCAGTTTGCGTACTTTGTCAATTCCATAAATTACACTAAGACCGCTTCCGTTATCCCAGTTAACAAGCAGACTGCCTGTATCATCAATACTTTTTACAGTACCTTTTGTACCTAGGGGTGGTGCTTGAAAGTCATCCATGCTTACAAGCTCAACTCTTGTGCCGACAGGATATTCTTTTCTTAATTTTTCAACCGTTTCTTTGTTTGGAAATTTCATAAATATTATCTCCTTGATTTAGTAATATATATATCACTCTGAAAGGGTGAAAAATCAAGATACGAAAATCGAGAACAATTAGGAGATATTTTCTTCTTCTTGTGTAGAATTGACAATGCGTGAAAGTACAAAAACAACACAGGGGAGAGCTACACCGTTGCCCCACATTTTGTATTCAGCAGAATCAGTATGAGGATTTTTAAGCCACTTGATTATCTGCTTGTCAGTTTTAGGCTTTTTGCCGTTGATTTCAGCATATGCGTTAAAAACTTTTCTCCAGAAATCAATTTCTTCATCGGTCGGGTTTTCAGTTTCAAGACCACTGCACCACCAATCCGGAAAGCCTTGAAGTCTTGCACATTCTGTCGGAGTTAATCTTCGTACTATGTAAAAGGGTTCTTCACTTACAGTTGGCGGATCTTTGAAATCTGATGCAACAAGAGTATTTGCTATGTTTTTCTCTGCAATTGTGTGATATGAGTTTTTACTGGTTGAATACGCCAAGTGTGCAACAGCACCCGGACCTCTTGCAACCATTGTGGGTTGTAGTTCGGATTCAACCACAAAATTATATTTTGCGTTTACACCTTGATTGAAAGCTGACCTGTCGATACCGTAAGATACAGCATGTCTGTTCGTGGCATTGAGCGTAAAACTGACATCTTCGTTTACACCGTTTCCCTGTGGCCCATTTTCGTCTTTTCTGCCAATCATTGAACCTTGAATACTTACTACTGCGACTCCGCCTTGATTTGAATCGGGCGAGTTTCCGCCTGTATCAATCGTTCTAGCTGTTGTTGTAGGATAGCAATTATGTCTTGCATTTTTTGTCCCTTCAGAAGTGAATCTGACATCAAAACATTTTGAACTTTCAATTACGAAAGGTTGGTTGTTTCCGCCTGTGCCATATGTAGAAAGAACGGTGGGTGCTTTTTCAATTGGCCCTGTATATCGTGTGTCTTGACTATGATTTTCAAACATCACTGCTCCGGGTACTGTGCCGGCACGAAGTGTAGGGGAGATTTCCTTTTCATAGCCTATACTTCGACTTTTAGCTGAATGTTCTGTGCAGAAACCGGCTGAATCAATAACGCAAGGCGGGTGATGTGCCTCAGCACGAAGTGTGCAAGTTACATCTTCGGTAATATCCATTCTGTTACCGCCTTGGTCATTCAAAACTACTCCGTTTCTGCCTGTAGACATTCCGCAGTTTGCACCGATTGTAGAAGATACATTGCCCGTCAGTTTTGCATTGTATCCGTCAAAGCCTGTTGCTCCAATGCAATTCTTAACATCTGTGGTAGCTGTTTTCCTCTGGCTGACGCTCTGCGTAAGATTCCCAGACAAGCTTTCTGACTCAAATAGTATTTTGTCGGCACATTCGCCTGCAAAATCAGCGACAAGGTAGATTCTCTTTCTTCGTTGGGGCACTCCCCAGTATTGAGCATCAAGGACTCTCCAACAAACGGAGAACGCATCTCCCATGATTTCCCCTGAGTTAGTCCATTTTCCACTTTTAGGTTTAGAAACAGATAGTCTTTCATCTTTGATTTTGCAGATTTCTTCGAGGACTGTCCTAAAGTCCTCACCTTTGTTTGACGAGAATGCTCCGGGGACATTTTCCCACACAATGAATCTGGGATATTTTTCATTTGTTTTACACCTCATTTCCTTGATTATTCGTATAGCCTCGTAAAAAAGGTTGCTTCTTGTACCGCATAATCCTTCTCGTTTACCCGCAATGCTCATATCCTGACAGGGACTTCCGAAGGTGATGATGTCAACAGGGGAGAGAGTTGCTCCGCTTAATTTTGATACATCACCAAAATGTTTCATTTCAGGTATTCGCTTGGTTGTTACACGAACAGGAAAAGGCTCAATTTCCGATGCCCACAAAGGAGTAACACCGCAAATCAAGCCTCCGAGCGGAAAACCGCCACTGCCGTCAAACAGACTGCCGAGGGTCAGCTTTCTATTCATTTTCAACCTCTGCTTTCTTAACGAGTTCAGAGTATGAAACCTTTTTGCCGTTACGGACAACAAATACATTTTCAGAAGTACCAACCTGTTCAATGTAACGCTTTACAATTACATCACAATATTTCTCATCAAGTTCAATGGTATGGCAAATACGATTTGTCTGTTCACAGGCGATAAGGGTACTGCCACTTCCACCGAATGGGTCAAGTACGATACAATTGCTCATACTTGAATTTTTAATTGGATATGCGATGAGGGGGACAGGTTTCATTGTCGGATGGTCACCGTTTTTCTTCGGCTTATCAAACTCCCATATTGTGGTCTGTTTTCTGTCTGAATACCACCGGTGCTTTCCGTTTTTCTTCCAACCAAACAGACAGGGTTCATGCTGCCACTGATACGGACTTCTTCCGAGAACAAGACTCTGCTTTTTCCAAATACAAGTACCTGAAAGATAAAAGTCTGCGTCAGCAAATGCCTTTCTGAAATTTAAACCTTCTGTATCTGCGTGGAAAACATAGATACTTGCATCATCAGCCATAGCATTTTTCATACAAGAGAATGCATCAAAAAGAAACTGATAGAACTTATCACTTTCAAGATTATCATTCTTAATTTTCCCCGCACTGCCTTCGTAGTTTACATTGTACGGCGGGTCTGTAACAACGAGATTTGCTTTCTTGTTATTCATTAGAATCGTGTAGGACTCTTCTTTAGTACTGTCACCGCAAAGTAGTCTGTGATTTCCAAGTAACCAGAGGTCATCTCTTTTTGTGATTGTAGGATTTTTGAGTTCTTCTTCAACATCAAAATAATCTTCTTTTGCGTCATCGGCAGTATCAAAAAATCCCGCAAGCTCGGTTTCGTCAAATCCGGTCAGGTTCAAATCAAAATCAGCACCTTGCAGTGATTCAATTTCTACCTTCAAAAGTTCCTCGTCCCAGTCGGCATCAAGAGCCATTCTGTTATCGGCAAGTATGTAGGCTTTCTTTTGTGCATCATTTAAGTAGTCAACAAAAACACACGGTACTTCAGTAATATTCTCAGCCTTGGCAGCCATAATTCTGCCGTGTCCTGCAATGACATTATAATCTCTGTCAATTATTACGGGGTTGATAAAGCCAAATTCTCTGATTGATGCTCTCAGCTTGTTGATTTGCTCCTTTGAATGTGTCCTTGCGTTATTCACATACGGAATCAGCTTGTCTATGTCAACAAGGTTCATCTCCGATACTCTATTCATATTGCATTTTCCTTTCCTCCATCAAAACACAAAAGCCTTTCTTTGCTCCTGCTATGTCACCGTGAAGTGCCTGTCCTCTCAAGGTTAAAAGCTCCTGCCTTTTCAGCCTGTGTTTATATCTTTTAAGTGTTTTTAAAAATTGTGTCAATTCGTTCTGTTCGTTCATCATTTTATCTTCCTTCTGAGCAAAAGCTCCATAGTATCGTTCGGGTTATCCTCAAACGGAACCGTGCAGTTTTGCTTTACAATATCGTAAATCTCATACCATATGAGGTTTGCACTTTTCTGATACTGCTGACTCATCTGTACGAATGGCGATGAGATTACTCCACCCGTGGTCGGGTGCTTTCCAAGCAAACCGTAGGTGCTCGTTGCCTCCTCACACTGAATGTATCTTGCAAATGCCTGAGCATACGCTTCAATCAATCTCGGATTGACAAGCCGTTCGCAACCACGCTCTTTAAGCCACAACCAGGTTTCCTTGTATATCTCATCTGCTCCGAGAGACACTCCGTTCTTCTGTTTTGCCGAAAGATAGTCTGCCGGTTTTGGCATATCCTCACCTTCAACAACTACACCCTCAGGTAGGTCAACGGCCTCAAGTTCCGCACTCGTAAGCACGGGTATATCGTTTTCCATTAGCCGAACAGCCTGACCTTTTTGCAATTTTTCCGCAATGGGCATTGGCTTGTCACCGGCTCGAACTCGTCTGCCACCTCTGTTTGTACCGTCCTTTGCCATATAAAATCACCTTCTTTCACAATTTTTAATACCCCGTTTGAACTGCCGTTTTTGTGCGTGACACCCTCCGCCGTTGTCCGCCATACGCCTCTCAGAGATTTTGATACCCCCTCCATTTGCTGAAAATTTCACACATTTTGTTGACAAAAATACACTTAACGCATACAATAATAACTAACAGGATTCCCCACACCTCTCAACGATGTGTCCCAGGGGAGACATTTTTTATTAGGAAGTATTTTTATGGATAAAGATAATCAAGTTCTTAATTCACAAAAGCCAGCGAAAGATTGCTGTGTAGATACTAAAGAACTACTAACTATTTCAAATAAAATCATAGACAAGAATAGAATTGCGTATGAAGTGCTGTCAAAGTAGCTTTATTTCAGAGTCACTCTTATAGGGTGGCTCTTTTTATCTGTCCCCAAGGTCGTGGTGGATTTTATTGTGGCAGGACTGACAAAGGCTCATCAGATTATCTGTACTATGTGTACCGCCTCTCGAGAGTGGGATAATGTGGTGAACCTCCTCGGTAGGTGTTGTTCTGCCCTGTTTAAGGCACTGCTCACACAACGGGTGTGCCTGCACATAGCGGTCACGAATTTTTTTCCACGCTCTGCCGTACTTCTTGTTGGCATCAAGTGCTCGTGTGAATCGGTTGTACTGCTTTGCAATCAGCCTTTGATGCTCCTCACAATACCGCCCGTTTGTAAGTTTTGGACAGTTTGGATATGCACACCCCTGCTTTGGTTTATGTGGCATAAACTCCTCCTTTTTGGCATAATAAAAGCCCTGCAAATTTCTCTGCAAGGCTTTCAAAGTCTATTTCACTGTTTATATTATAGCAGATGAGCATATTGTAATTCTATGGAATTTACTGTCAACTTTCGGGGATTACAACACTTTTTAATGCGTTCTTTCTTATCTTGAACACATTGTCAATACTGCAATTCATCTGTACCGCTATTTCTTCCCAGGTTTTAAAGCACAAATATCTCAATTCAAGAATTATCTGATATTCAGGATTCTGTACGGATTTTATTGTTCTCACAATATCTCGCTTTAAATCAACAAGGCTGTCGATATCCCTGTTTATTTCTTCCTGCAAATCAACAATTTTTACAACAGTATCCTCAAGTCGAGAGTTACTGATACTTTGGCTTTTTGGCATATCCGATAATGTAGATGTGCATTTTGTTGCAAGAAGATTAAGTGATTTAAGCTGTTCAATTTTTGAATCTATCCTTTTGTCAAGTCTATATGCCTGACTTAAATATTCTTTGGCTGTCATTTTATACCTCCAAATTTGCCCTTACGGCATCAATCAAATCCGCCTGCGTTTTATTCTTTTTCTGCAAGGCTTTCAAAATTTGTTCATCAATCGTGCCTTTTGTGATTATGTGCTGAATAACAACAGTGTTTTTCTGTCCCTGTCGATACAGTCTTGCGTTGGTTTGCTGATACAGCTCAAGTGACCATGTAAGGCCAAACCACACAAGAGTTGAACCCCCGTTTTGAAGATTAAGTCCGTGTCCGGCACTTGCAGGGTGAATGAGTGCAACGGGAATTTTGCCATCGTTCCAATCGGAAATATCCTCACTTGTTTTGATTTTACGAACAGAAAACCTGCTCTTTATCCGTTCCAAATCGTGTCTGTACCAATATGCAATAAGCAGAGGCTTTCCGTTCATACTCTCTATGATGTCCTCAAGTGCTTCAAGCTTTCGGTCGTGAATTTCAACTATATTCTGCTCGTCGTCGTAAATTGCACCGTTTGAAAGCTGGCATAGCTTGTTTGAAAGGGAGGCGGCATTAGATGCGGTAATTTCTCCGTCAGTAATTTCAAGAACCAAGCTTTTCTTCATTTCATCGTACTGATTCTTTTCGCTGTTGGAGAGTTCAACAACATAGTTGCTTGTTAAAAGCTCAGGCATTTTCAGATATTCATTTGCTTTCATAGAAACCGTGATGTCTGATATTTTTTCGTAGATGGCATTCTCGGCATTTGGCAGAGGCTTATATGAATATACAATCGGGCCATTCATTTTGTCGGGTTTGAAATATGTGTTCCTGTACTGCCCGATAAAATAACCGAGCCGTTTGCCCATATCAAGAATTTTAAATTCAGCGAACAAATCCATAAGTCCGTTTGATGAGGGTGTACCTGTCAGACCTACAATTCTCTTTACAAACGGTCGCACCTTCATAAGGCTTTTGAAACGCTTTGACTGATGATTTTTAAACGAACTGAGCTCGTCAATAACAACCATATCAAAGTCAAATTTATATCCGCTTTTATTCACAAGCCAGTCAACATTTTCTCGGTTGATTATGTAGATGTCAGCTTTTTCATTGAGTGCTGAAAGTCGTTCATTTTCATTGCCTACTATAAGTGAATAAGTGAGAGTGCTTAAATGCTCCCACTTTTTTATCTCATCAGTCCATGTGTTTTTTGCAACCCTGAGCGGTGCGATTACAAGCACCTTGCACACCTCAAAGCTGTCAAAAAGGAGATTGCGAATTGCAGTCAATGTAATTGAGGTCTTGCCAAGTCCCATATCAATCAGCAGTGCTGAAATCGGATGAGTTTCAATATATCTGATTGCATATTCCTGATAGCTATGTGGCTTGTATTTCATCAATCATTCCTCCAATCTGCTCTACATCGTCAATCACATAAACCTTGAATCCCAATTGTTTCAGCATCTTATGCCGTGCAAGCTGGAGTGCTCTCGGCTTTTTGCCGTTAGCTTTCAGTTCCACCATGCCAAAATGACCGTTTGGTAAAAATATCAATCTGTCAGGCATACCGTTAAATGAGGGACATACCCATTTCAGACAGATACCTCCATCTATCTTCACTTTTTTTACTAATATTCTTTCAATTTCACTTTCACGCATTTTTTTACCTCAATTCAAGGTGTGACAGGGTACGACTGTCATTTCCTATACTTATATATATAGCTTATTTTTTATTCTATAAGAAAAGGATAGTAAATAGCCGTCATAAACTGTCACACCTACTGTCATTAGTCCTCTTCCATAAAGTCTGTCTTGAGTTTTAAGCCTTTAATGTATCTGCCGTTCCTGTCACGAAATTTTTCAAAACCCATGGTTTCAAGAGCAGTATAGAAATCCGTTGTACTGCGGATATATTCACCCATTTGAGTACAGAAAATTCTGTATTCGTTATATACCTCTCCCGACTTTGCAATGTATGATGAGTCAATTTCACAGCGTTCGCTCAAAAAATATGAGAGCCAATCGTTGCTGTCCCTGTAATGCTCAATTGCATCACAGACCTTTTGCGGAGGAGTGATTTTGTAATTATCTTTAATCACCTTTTTTGATCCCTCAATAACCCAACTGAGAATTGCACCGCCGGCATGCTCAAAAAGATAGTCCGCATAGTTCTTAATATCAGCATTACCCTCAATTGTTGCATCAAACGGAATAACGATAAGTCTTCTCCATGTTCCTTTATCAATCGCACCAACCTTTGGCAAGTGGTTGGTATACAGCACAAGAGTATGAGTAGGAGTATATGAGAAAGGGTCTTTGTATTTCTTTTCTGCATAGATTTCATCGGTGGAGCAGAGCTGTTTAACATTTGCCGTGTTAAGTCTCATACCTTCTTCAAGTTCAGATGCAATTAACATTCGTTTGCCTTTTGCCTCTGCAAGCTCCGGTTTAACATTTCTTCGGCACCCGACTGTAAGCATATCCGCAGAGATGTTGCCTGAGTATGTACCCAGAACCCTTGCTACTACATTCCAAAAGGTACTCTTGCCGTTACGACCTTCTCCATATGCGATGATGAGGGCCTCAACATACACCTTGCCTATGGCAGAAAGACCAACCATTCTCTGAACATAGTCAATAAGGGTATCGTCACCCAAGAAGAAAGTATCAAGTGCGGATTTCCATATATCCATACCGTCATCTGACGGATTAACGGTTGTCTGTTTCGTAATTAGATGTTCGGGATTATGTTCGATTGCAAGGTCAAGTCCGTGTCTGAGGTCATATGTACAGCTTGGTGTATTCAGCAAAAATTCATCTGCATCCAGATATCTTTGTTCAACTTCAAGCATAGGTCGAGCCTCCTTGAGCGTTGCGGAAATACACTTTGTATCTCTGCGTTTGACAGCATATTTCTTGTAATTCAGGGCATTTTCATACATCTCATATGTGTGTGTCTGCTCCTTGTTAAACATCTGCAAAGCTTTCTTTGCACCAACAGATACAATTATCTCCATACCACCATTTTTGACGAGCTTATCCATGGCTTTTTTTATTTCGGTTTCAGACTCAGCAAGCTGTCTTTCGGTCAAATCTTGAGAAATGCCTTGAGCCTTTGGTTTCGATTCCTCCCAAAAACTTCCGTTGTAGACCATATAGTCGGTAGATGGGGAGTAGGAGAGAATATTTTTATACTCCCGTGCAAGAACAGTAGCCTGTCCAACATCTGAAAAATCTTCGGGTTTTAGTTTGCAGTTAGAGTTGTATTCCTCGGGTGGAATGTATCCTTCTTGGTTTGACACCTTGTTACCGAACCTTGATGCACTTCGCCATATCACCTTAAGTTCGCTTTCAGGGAGTGGTGGATTACAGAGTTCTGCCTTCTTAAGGAAAATCTGATAAGTTTCTTCTGTATTTCCATATCTCTTGATAATCTTTCCGGCAATGTGGCTCATGGTACTGTTACGCTGACCTTCTGGTACTTGCTCAAGACTTGCATCGAAGTCAGCAAAGTCATCCTCTTCCAGATAATCAAGAATGGTTTTATTCCCTTCATAGAACTCCACTTCATCAGAGTCATTTCCATAAAGGAAACGAGCCGAATCAAGTGCGTTGGCATCGTAATAAGGAAAAGCATCGGCAATCCTGCGTTTCATATCTGCATACTCCTGCTCATCCGATACAATCTCAATAGGGAAGAAGATATGAAATCTTGGTCTAGCAGACTTATTTCCCTTTGGAAGGTTGTGGTGTCTGCTATACGATACAGCAAAAGCAACACCCGGTATTTCAAGTGCTATATCAAGAGGAGTTACCCATTCATTCGGGTTGTCCGAATGGTCATTATCACAGTCAAGCGGAATACAGTCGGAAAACTCGAAATTATCCTTACTGCGATAATTTCCTTTATACTTTGCAGTTACGTGATCCATTTTGGTTGATGTGATAAAGGATTCCTTGTCGGTAACAATCATCTTGTTGGGATACAAACAGTTCCCGTTATTACCGACACAATCTGCTGTGTATATAGTGAAATTAAGCATATTCATTTACCTCCTTCATCGCATGGTCAAACCATCTGATTTTCATTCTTCTTTTCTTTGCAACACCAATTTCACGAGCCATACCACGACTTACCACTCCACCAAATACCCAAAGTTCCGTGCATTTACCAAGAAGTACATAATTAAAATGCATAGCCATTTCTCGTTCTGCATCATTGCCGTCATCCATGAACTGTGGATAGAGAAGATGAGGTGTTACTGGGATAGCATTCTCCTTAACGGCATATCTGCTGTACACTTTTGCATTCTTTACATTATTCTCGATATCACCCGCATACGGACTGCAAACATATACCAACGGAAGATAGGCAGCCTTTTTATCAGCTGCCACTTCTTCACGATGGATATTGGTAAGAGCCTCATATGTAGTCGGGTCGAAATAACCCTCATGATTAAACTTATCAATGCCCATATTTTTTAATCCTCCTGTTCCATAATTGGCAATATTCCATCTTTCTTTAAAAGATCATAAAGGAAAAGTCTGCCCTTCTGTGTCCAATAGGTATGCATCACACTTCTATTCTCATCGATTGCATAGGTACGTGATTGTGTGTATCCGCATTCTGCATACTGCTGATATAAAAGCCATGTCTTTCTGAACTTGTACTGAACCCCAAGTTCATGAAGAAGTTCATTGAACTTGCGACCGCTCATACCGTAGTCCTTTGCAATCTGTGTAATTGGTACTGTGTTTTTGTTCTGTAAAATAAGGTCATAGTAGCTTGCCTTTGGCTGTATCTCTGCAATCTGCTGACGCTGAATTAGTGTCTGGCATTCAAGCTGTTTTCTTCTCTCACGCTCTTCCTTAAGCTGTGTAAGTGCTGCAATCGCAAGATCAGGATTTTCCAAAATCTCATCGATGGCATACATTCCATGTTTACGGATAGCCGGAAGAACCTCTGCCGTTACCCAATGTTTGAACTTCTTCGCATTAGGCATCTTGCTTGAAAGGATAAGACTGTAAAGACCTGACTCATTGATAATTGTTAAATCTTGAATACCACCAAGGGTGTCGCATTTTGCTACTCCCTTATCTTCATCATCAACATGCTTGTTAATAGCATCTCTCGGATTACTGTATCCAAGAATTGTTGCTATATCCTTTGCAAAAAACATAATCTCGCCGTTTACAGTTGCTGTTCTTACAGAGCCAAACTCTGTGCTGTTAAATACTTGTAATTCCATGCGAATTACCTCCTTCAAAATAGAATTTCCTTGGAGGTGTTACCCTCCTACCTGGTAGCCTTGGGAGAAGGGTTAAAAGGACGTTTTTTCAAAAACTTTTTTTAACTTGTTGATTGCTCTTCTGTAGCGATGACTGACAGTGTTGGCATCCTCACCGATTTCTGCTGCATACTCACCAACGGTGTAACCATCAAGTGCAATAGCAATGACCATATCTGCTACTGCAGGTTTAAGAAGACTTCTCAATGTTTCACAGCACTCTTCGTATTCAAACTGGTTATGTACTCCATCAATGGAACTGCTGAAAGCTGACTTATCAGCTGCTCTAAACATGATTGCCTCTTCTGTGTTGACCTCAACTGTCCCGTCCTTGCTCTTCATATAAGCGTTGCCAGTATGACGGTCATGCTTGTGCCAACTGTTGTAATCTGGTCTGTTGAATCTCTCTTCGATTACATCCTGGACTCTCTTTTCGTAATCCTCCTGACTTTCTTCTTCTGAAATGGAGATATTTAACCATTTCTCCAATTCCATGTTTTCGACCTCAAGGGTCTGGTACTCGTTCTCGTAACGAATCTTGATTTTCATAAAGTTCCTGCCTTTCTGCCTGGTTCTTGCAGAAGGGCATAGGAAACAAATAGGGTCGGTGCTTATAGAAGTACCGACCCATGAAATGCCTGAAAAAGAGCATAAGGAAATAAGGGTACTTCTATCGCACCTTTCACAGGTTGTCCTGTGATTGATGCCGATATCTGTATCCCAACGCCCTTATAGCTAATCAGGCCTTGTGATATTTATTTTTGGTGTTTTTTGTATGGCGGATTGATATGTTTATTATCAAAAAAACTCTTCTTTTATCCACCAGAGTTACCGTGCCAATTGCACCGTTACGGTATTGTTTGTGCTAATGCATTTCCTGCTACAGACTTTGATGTTTTACTGTAGCGTCCGCTTTAGGAATTCTGCTTGCCTTCGAAGCAACTACCTTGGATGTTTGCTTTGAGTTTTTAGCCATTGCAATCACCTCACTCTATATTTTTAATTAAAGATTTATATCAGTTTTAGAAGCTTTTTCGCATATTCACACATAAAAAATAGAGAAGTGTAGATTTTTTTATGTTTTTCTGATATAATATTAAAATAGTGTAGGCTTGGTGGAACGAAGGATTTCTGAATACCGTATCAATCTTCACTTATAAATCTATAGTTGCTAAGCTTTCTGTCAACAGGATAAACTCTTGTTTAGTCTTTCTAAGCTTACTAAATCGAGGAGGTTGTAAGAATGACTACCAAAAATGTGCCATATCTTTGCGGAGGAATACTATTTTCATTGATTCTTCAGGCAAGGAAAACACGAACTAAAGCTAGAGATAGATTTAATAGTGGTTCTGATGGACTGAAAGATACTGATGTGATGATGGGATTGGTTGAAGTAGTTACAGGAGATAATTCCGTTTCGTGTCACGGCAATACTTTTGGAAAGGCTACAAGCCAGTTTAAAACCTGCAAAACATACGGTACAACATATATCCCATTTACTGAGCCTTCTGTTATCAGTTCTTTTAACTATTCTTTAAAACAAAAAGACTCTGACCTTCTAAATAGAATGTCAGAGTTCATAAATAAATTTATAAATGAGATGCGTTACGAGTGGCTTGTGAAATCACTTGTTGAGGTGCTTCAGAATGATGTTGGAATCGACAAACATACATCTTTTTATATTTCTCTTGAAGAAACAGCAATAAAGGATAATTTGAATAGTATTACAGAATTCGAGCTTCCTGTATTCTTACTTTCAGTGTTAAGCTTTATTATTAACGAAAGACCAGATAACACATTGGGACGTCAAACATTTGAAAAATGGCACACACAAAGCGGGAAAAAATCACAATGGAGATTTACTTCTTCGATAGGCACTATAAACGAGAAAAGAATAGTTGTAAAAACATCTATTGAATATCAAACTAATACGGATACCGTAGTTATAGATGATTTTACTAAAGTAGTTGAATCTGAAACTCAACCAAAGTCCCCAAAGGAAAGAATTGAAGATAAAATTTTTGCTTCCGGAAAAGCATTAGCTAACGCATGGGGTAATGTAATAGAAAACATCGCAGGTGGATTAGATGGGGAAAAAACCGAAACAACAAGTGTACAACTTCCTGAAGAACAGGCAGATAAATCTCCATATTCTTCTGCAGATAACTTGCTACTTCAAGAGTTTACAGCTGACTATGATGAAATTATGATTGCACTGATAGGGGAAAACTACGGTGCTTCGTTAGCCAATATGTCATTGCATAGGAAAATACAAGACTTATATGAATCTAAATGGATTTCAAAAGCAGATGATTTTATCAATCCAATGTTAAAGTCATATGTTTATGGTTTACTTGGCGAATTAAACAGCATAAGCAGTAGTTTCTTAGTAGGTGGCAGATACACGCCTTTCTTAAAAAACATAAGAATAAAAATACGAAATTTATATGTAAAGCTTCATCCGGAACAGTTTGCTGGTGCATTTCCCTATGACGCTTTTATAGATGATTGGAATGATGGAGAATTTTAATAAACAGGAAGGAGTGCACAGATGCCGTCGATTGATGATTCTATCCGAAGAATAGACAATGTAATATGCAGGCACCTCGATAATGTTGAAGGTTCATCTCGTGGTGCTATATCTCAGGATATTTTGGAACAGTTAATGAAGTTCGTGAATCATATAATTCTTAAATTTTATGCTAATGGTTCAGATATCCCTGTTAACGAAGAAAACATAGCAAAGGCGGTTGAGTATGCTCAAGTAAACAGTAGACTTAACACACTGTATAAATTCCGTAATTTTCTGCAAGTTGTAACCACCCAGTTTACGCTGGATGAAGATGGTTCTGAAAGATTAATGCTCAAGTATTATAAGTACTTGCTGGAAGCCAAAATCTTACTTAGCCAATATTTCGGAATACAGATACTACACAATTTAAATAAGTTTCCTTTGCGTTTAGATGATACTCTCCAGGAGTACTATGCAAAAATAGCCGAAAAAATCGAGCAGTATCCGGCAAGATTAAACGGAGACGGAAACAACAAATACTATATTCAAAAGCTAAAGCCTTTGTTTATAAACGGACGAATATATCACGAGGTTACATTTACACCTGTTGATGATCGAAAGAACAAATCTAAGGCTAATAGAGTAATCGCATTTACCAAGTTGCCTGTTACAAACAACTATGCATCAAAATTTCATCTTGTACAGGAAACAATCGAAATATTGGGAAAGACAATGCCAATAATAATAATCGATGGTTGGGAAGTATCCATTCGTGATTGTGAGTTTCAGAATTTTATTTCGCTGATAAAAGGCGAAAAAATAAAAGTTCCTTATCCCGAGCAAAGAGCAATCTGTGAATTCATTACTAAAACAAGATATACGTTAAGCGAATTAATGGACTTCCCAGATTACGCCTATAACAGAATAACTACCGAATGGAAAAACAATCTCAAATCATACAGTTTTATTCCTGTTCTAGATTATTGCAGAAGAATAATTCGTAGCGAAAGTCCGGGGCAGAATGTTATGCGCTATCTTCTTTATAATATGAATAATGTTGTTATCAGAAATCAGCGTGGTAGTGTTCAAAATAGAAATCTTTCAAACTTGTATTTGTCTAACGGATGCAAACAATTTGATGATCTTCCTTTTAACAGATCCCCACTTGGACACAATCCGAAATTAGGTGCCGTGTTTGAATGCATTCCTCATGCAAATAAGCAACCTGAATTATTTGCAAGATTTATCAGAAATAACACAGAAGGCAAAGGCAAGTTATTCACAGATGTTATTGAGATTACTGGTTTCGGTAATATTAATGACCTTATTAGGAAGTATAACAATAGCCTTTGGTTTGGCCATAAACCACGAAGCAATCTTAAACTTGAAAACGGTCATGTGTTTATCAACGAATACAAGATTGATACCTGCGACATTATTAAAAAACTACAAGAATTAGCTTCATCTGGCATAGAAAATTATCACGATGATGTTGAGTTCTGGCTAATGCTAGATGACTATGAAATTGATTGCGATGAAAAAAGATATATCATCAGCCACATTTTTTCCGAATCAAAAGTAGGTGTAATATACGGCTCTGCAGGTGTTGGAAAATCAACATTAATCAACCATGTATCTCACTACCTCAATAACGAGAAGAAGCTGTACTTGACACAAACAAATCCTGCAAAAGAAAACTTGATGCGAAAAATTGATGCCGAGAATAAAACCTTCTCAACTATTGCCAGCTTTTTGAATCAGGAATCATGCAGTACAGAATATGAGCTTTTAGTTATCGATGAATGCAGTACTGTTAGCAACCGAGACATGGTTTCGGTGCTAGAAAAGGCCAAATTCAATATGCTGCTGTTAGTTGGAGATACATATCAGATCGATGCTATCCAATTCGGCAACTGGTTCTCCGTGCTAAAATCCTTCTTGCCAGAATGTGCTGTCTTTGAACTTACCAAGCCACACAGAACACAAGACCCTTACTTGCTTGAATTGTGGGATAAAGTAAGACACATGGACGAAACGGCAAAGGAAATCATCGAAAGAGAAAGCTATTCTTTGAAAGTTGATGCATCATTGTTATCCTCTCTTGAAAAGGACGAGGCTATCCTCTGCTTAAATTATGATGGTTTATACGGCATCAACAACATCAATAGATTTTTGCAAGAAAGCAATCCTAACCCTGCTGTCCAATGGGATATTCAGCAGTATAAAGTAGGAGACCCTATACTTTTCCTTGAGTCAGATAGGTTTTACCCTATCATACACAACAATATGAAGGGAATAATTCAGGGAATAGAAATTATAGATAAAGGTACTCACGAAGAACGCATTCAATTTGACATTGAGATACCGAAAGCAATCGATGAAAGCGATGCTATGTACTGCGACTTCCAATTGCTTGAATGTAATGAGGATGAAGAGAAATCATTAATACGATTTTATGTACACAAATTAAAAAGTGCAGATGAAGATGGAGATGACCAAAGTTCCAGAACAATAGTTCCGTTTCAGGTTGCATACGCAGTATCCATTCATAAAGCACAGGGATTGGAATACAAATCTGTAAAGATTGTAATTACTGATGAGGTAGAAGAACTCGTGACACACAATATATTCTATACTGCTATAACAAGAGCCAGGGAAAAGTTACGAATTTATTGGACACCCGAAGTTGAAGAAAAGGTAATTAAAAGAATTAAGCCACGAGATATAAGTAAAGATGTTGAAATCTTAAAGAAATATTTGATTTGAAAAATTCAAAGGAGAAAACAAGGAGTTTGAGATATGCGATTCAGTTACAACAAATTACTTTTCCATTGCATCACGATATCTGTATCGTGCCTTGGATTGCGGGTTAGCAAAAACTGAATTTCACTTATATAAATAGGAGGTTTTATTATGGCTCAAGACGAAAAGCAATGGCATCCACGATTTCTTAAATATATGGAAGAAATCGTAAATCACCCCAACTACAAAGAATTGCCAATCAAAAAGAAACCAGATGGTTCATATGCTTGGATAGCAACTGCAAAATCAGAAATAGGTAAGCGAAGAATTAACTGGTGCATCCACAAGGCTCAAGAATTAGGCTTTACAAAAACAAACGAAGTATACCCAGGAATGTATGCAGATGTTATGCGTGAAATTCATCCGACAAAATGGAAAGTTTGTCAGATTTGTGGTAAAGAAATGTCTATTTACTATCATTATCCTAATGCAAATTTTCTGAAATCATTGAATAAAAAATACGGTACAGTTTTTTCTGATTGTGACCACATTAGCGATATTTGGGATGAGCTTATCAACCGTGGTGTTCGCAAAAATGATATTGCTGCATTTTTGATTAATAAGGGTGGCTTAGATTTGGATGCACAAGTTTCAGAAAAAGATGAAATCATAGATGCATTAGAATACGCTTGCCGTAAAGGTAATAAAAAGTGTTTGGGTCCTGGAGCAATGTCAAATTTTCCTGATCGCTATGATGGTTTCCATACATACAACCGCTGTTGTAGATCCACTCAAGATAAAGGTCGTTCAAAAGAAAATCTTAAGTCCTATACAAAAGACAGACGTGCTTATGAATATTGGAGTGATGGAAATATCCATGCAGCTAACCAGTTTATGGGAAGTTCTTTCTTTGACGGTACATCCGCTGACCATATTGGCCCGATTTCTTTAGGTTTTGTCCACGACCCACGCTACTTACAACCTATGCCGGTCGGAGATAACTCCTCAAAACGTGACCGTTTACAAATCATAGACATCGAAAGTATCATAAAAACAGAAAAAAGAACAGGCATATATCCTATGTCATGGCAATCAAAACTGATCTGGGAATTTATTAGAGCAAATTATACTACTAATCCTGAAAAAGTGCCTACTATTTACCGAGATGCTCTAAAACAGAATATGGCTAATTTTATGTTTATTCTGTTGACCATACTGGAAACTTGTCCTAAAAACGGAGAAAATTTTCTCGTTTCCGCATTTTTAGAGCCAAACTACGATTATTTCAAGTATTCCTACACGTTTAATGAAAAAGGCGAAATCATTGCCAAAACAGACAGGCACTACACTGACCGTAATCAATACGAAACTGATAGATACAGACGTATTGCCATTGAGTCCGTTTATGACTATAACGAAAAAGATAATCGTCATAACAAAAATGACCTTACTTCTTCCGAGTTTGCTACACTTAAATCCACCTGTGCAACTATTGAATCGGGTACCTCATTTACGAACTGCAAGCAACTCTTAATTAACCTTATGGAAATGATTCAGAAAAGAATAATTCACTCATTATAAAACACAAAGAGGATGACTATCATTAACGATAATCATCCCCTTTTTTATAACAAGTCTATCAAACTCAGTTGCTCATAGTGTTCTTCAACTTTTTTCTTTTCTATCACCTCTGAAGTCGGTGTTTTCAGTGTTACATACTCTTCATATGTAATGTGACCCTTGAAAAACTCAAGTATATCAGAACTATCACAATCAACATATTTTGCGGTATCATCGCAAGGCACTGTTTCTAAATCTGCAATCGTTTCCCTTGCAGTAACCTGACTAGATTCTTCTGCCGTTATTGGTGTTGGAAATAATGCTCCTGGAACTACTCCTATATCTTTTCTAGTACAGATAATAATAACCCTTTTCCTTTTTTGAGGGACAGCATAGTCACTCGCCATCAAAGTTCTGCCTTCCGTATTGTACCCCAGCTCAGTAAAGAGTGCGTGTACTTCGCGGTATGTTTTTCCACCTTGGTAACTCAACAAGCCTTCTACATTTTCAAAAACAATGATTTTAGGCTTCACTCTCTTAACTATATCAACAAATTCTCGGAACAATTGATTTCTTGGGTCATCCTCTGCTCTAAAACCTGCCATTGAAAAACCTTGGCAAGGTGGACCGCCACATATAATATCCGCTCCACCATCCAGTGCAGCCTTTTCGATGACATCTTTCGTTTCGGCTTTAGTTATATCTCCGCAGAACACATTTATTTCAGGATTATTAATCTTTAAGGTAACACACGCACTTTCTTCAATGTCATTGCTTAACAATGACTGAATACCTGCTGCTTTAAACCCTACTGTCATACCACCTGCACCACAAAACAAATCAATAGACTTAGAACACCCCGTTTTTTTCTTTATTTCTCTTGCTATCTGATATGCCAATAATGTAGGTACTGCGTTTCCTACCTGTTTCAAGTGCTGTGTTTTTTTGCCGAAAAAGTAATAATCATCTTTGAATGTCTGAAATCTCGCGGCCTCTCTTACTGTTAATACTCTCTCATGAACTGGATGCACATATGTTCCGTTGCCAGGTCTATTGAAGTAGGTAGTTATAGTATAACTTGGCTTGTTGTAATCGATTCGACCATACAAAGTAGTTCGACCGCCGGTTTCAGTAATGCGCTGCAACCTTTTTGACTTTTTCACAGTTTCGGCAGGAATATTTTTCCAACTTCCTCCTTGCGGTACAGATTTAATCATCTCGAGGTCTAAATCACTCAACTTAAATGTTGTATGATTTAGCAACGTCCCTCTCATAAGTGCTGTATATTTGATGGTTATTCCTTTAGCAACTTCTATATCAAACTTACTAAGCTCATCAAGAAAATCATCTAGCTTAAGTTGACCATTAATTATACTGTATGCCTCTTCTGTCGTGATTTGAGGAAGTATGTGCTTAATTGCGTCCGTATAGTCACTAATATATCCTTTCGTGGTCTTTTTTCGTTCTATTGTGCAGTTTGAAATTCCATATGCCTTATACGCCAGTTCTTCAATCTTGTCGAGTATTTCTTCATTTTTTTCATACAAAAACTTCTTTACGAGCAATGATATTTCTTTAAGTTCTGGAGCCTCTACCGGAATTGGAAAACAATCAATTTCATAATTGTTCACATGATTATTGCTACTTGTCAACTTGAACAACCAATTTATTATTTTGGTGTTAAATAGACCTAATAAAGTATATATATCTATTCCATATTGATTGTCAACAACAGAAATGAAATTACATGAATTTCCCAAAACATAATTCTTTGGAGTCAAAGCAAAAGCTATGCGCCTATCCTTGTTCATATTTGCAATCTGCTGACATGTAATTCGTACTTGTTCAATGTAGCACTTCTTTTTAGTTGTGCAAACAAACTCGTTTGACACAAATTCGTTTTCAGAAGTAATACGCAAATTGTAATATCCAATGTTTCTTCCTCTTACTAAAGGGTATCCTGTGTTTGCATTAACAATGTTATTCTTGTTTTCCGTTAAGTCAAGTTCGCCTCGCAAATTAATAACAAATGATAATTCTTTGACAATCGGAAACTGTCTTAACTTCTTCAAAATTTCATATTCTTTCGAAGAAACAGCCACAATTGCATTTCCGGTATTTTCATTCATAATATCATTAATCGCAACCTCTGCTATATCATCTGGATTATTACAAAAATCCTTTATGATCTTTATCTTATCAGTTTTTTCTCCTTTCTGTAAAAGAATTGAACTTAATGCTTGCCTGGAATCTATATACCCACTACCCTCTTCGATAACTTTCACGGAAATCATCTTCGTATCTTTGAGCATATGTGTTCGTAGTTTCATGCATGACTTGTCAGACATTACTGATGTGGGAATAAGTAAACTAATAAGTGATGTTGCGTTAGCATATCGGTCGATAATTTCTTCCACAAATAACTTATATAAGTTCAGAACCCCATATGTTGAGTATCTAAAATGTTTTGATACTATTTTAGAAATAACATAATATTTGTCTTTATCTCTGTCATATTCATCATCACTTCTGTAATGACCTCTTTCAGCCTTCAGATTCTTGTAAGGAGGATTTGTAGCAATAATATCAAAGCCACTGCCTACAATTTCAGAGGAAAAGACTTCATTAATGCTGATGTAACTCATCGTTTCTGCTGTTACATCGACCAGTAAACCTCTCCCCAAATGCTTATCAAAATATTTGTCAGACAAATCTATGTTCCAAAATAAGAGCGCTATTTCTTTTAATGACTCTTTATATCCAGCAAGTGCATCAATATTCACATCAGCTACATAGATGTTATCAAACATAGTTTGTGCATCTTCGGCATCTATTCCGGTTGCTTTAACCGCTTTAATATATGAAAAAACGAAATTTCCCGCTCCAACGCATGGCTCTAAAAATCTATAATCGCATAATTTTTTGTTTGGTTCTTTAGTCTTAAGATATTCAACCAACTCATACATCATTATATCAGTTAATTCCAAATCAGTATAATAACTACCCGTTCTTTTCCGAGTTAATGTGTCCATATTTGTTTCAATGAATTTACTTTTTTCTTTTAGGCAAAACCATAAGTTAGTATATTGCGTATTCTTCATATCAATCTCCTTTATTACTTACAGATTTGCTCACTTGTGATATGAGAAAAATCGGGGACTATCTTTTCTCCAAGGGGAGTTAAATTCTTATCCAAATATTTAAGCAGAGGTTTATCATCGATAAAATAATACATCTGAGGTACAACAAATCCTGGTAAATCATTTCTTAACTGTGTAAGTGAAATTTTGTTGGTGTCTTGGAAGTCTGTTATTTCCATTGCATATTGATGACACTGTAAATAGCTATCAATTCTCGTCAAGGTGTTTTTATCGTATGCATATTTTTCTTTCCAACTTTCGATTTCAACCTTATTATCAAGATGCATAATGCCAACAATAGATTTTATAGGTGTACTTACATACAAATATGCTTTAATTGGTCCATCGGGGAAAAACTTTCGATGTTCATATATTTTTTTACCAGTCTTGACTTTTTTATATACATCTGCTTTAAAACTCAAAAGTATCGTTCTCATACATTCCCTCCACTATAATCAATCTAAGGCACTTTTGCCGCTTTTTACCCAAACATCTAATTCTGATTTTTTAAACTTCCATAGTTTACCTATTTTGTGAGCTGGAATACCTGTGTTTTTTCGAATCCAGTTTCTTATAGTATCTTTGTTTACACTCAAGTAATTAGCAGCTTCTTCAAGATTAATCCATTTATCGTTACTCTCAACTGTCATACCAAATCTCCTTATGTGATTTCAAGATCTTTGCTTCTATGCATTATACAACAACCAATCGAATTTATCAAGAAATTTATATGAATACATATGATTTGATATGAATTCATAAACAAGTTCTTCATAATCCTGTCAACCCGACCTATTCTGTTTCAAACCTGTCAACTCAACCCTGTGACTTATCAATCATAGAAATGTTCAATTATGGTATAAAATAAAAAATCCGATAGTTGATTTTTATATCTCAACTATCGGAAATTCCTTATTTCAAGGCTTTTTGTACCTTATTTCTCAACCCTTGACATCAATACTACGCACTCGATGTGGCTCGTCTGGATATGCAGAATGTCTTTGCTATTTTCCTGTTTAAGGGAACAAGTCCACAGTCTTTTTCGTGTTCGAGCCGTTTGTGGGAATATATCTACTTACTTTCACTTACAAGAACCATGTCAGGATGAATCACAAACTCATTGGCATTGGCTCTAATTATTTCATTATACTTCTTTACCGCATTATTCGAAATGTGTGTAATAAAATATTTATCGGCATCTTCAGTACACTTTCCCTGTGCCATAAGTATGCGTGGTGTGATAGGCATTAAGCCCTCTTTCAATCCGTCATCCCTAACAAAGGTAAAAGAAGGATTGTCGGATGTGTCGAAATATGTTGGTCCATCTGCAACCAAGAAATGAAAATTCGTATGTTTCAAACTTGCTATCGCATGGGTATAAATTACACCATCATCATTGAGATACTTTCTATAGTACTTTAAAAGCAAATTGTGTTTCATTTCATCCGATGCAGTTTTTAAACAAGGTAAAAATCGTTCTTCTTTTGGTATCTTTATCTCATCAAGCAATGCGTCTGCAAAAGGGCGAAAAGCTTTTTGAAACTCATCATTAGACTGCATGCTTCTCCAATCCAGCGCTATAAAGAATTTCATCAAATATTCCTTATGCATAGCTGTCATACTTTCCGACTTTGATGTTAGTATTATCGACTCCAGATCAGTTACAACTATGCCCCATTTATTCTCATATTTGGCAGACCAATTTGATTCGATATCTTTAATCTTTATTTTTTCAATTTTACACTTGAGTGCCTTTTTTTTTACAAGTGAACCATCTTTACGCCTAATTATCCAGGTATCAAAATCATAATATTTTTGATTCATTTCCAATGTGTCTGTAACAATATGCCCCTCTATCTCTACAGTATAATCCGCCAGTGGAGCAAATATTTTATCAGCATCATCTTTTGTACAGATTACCATCCCAGCCTTTATTGTATGGTAGTCCGTTATGCCTGCGATTTTTTCCTTATTTCTTTGTTTGAGAACCCCTGGATTATTCAGAAATTCGATTTGTAATGTACCTGCCTCATTTGCCCACGCAGACATATATGTTTGTGGTATTAAGTGATGATACTTTGCTTGTGTTTCTTCCATACTCCAACCTCCGTTGCAAATCAATTTCAACAGATTTCAAACCATCCATTAGTCTGGTATGCCCAATGGTTGAAATATCTCCATTGAGAATAAATTGCAGACCCAAGCAGGGGGATGTCTGTGACATCATCAATGATTCTATTCAGAGCCTCATGGTTGTTTGCTGCCTGTCCATATCTCTCAGAAAAAGCGTGACCACAATCCATCTCAAAACCAAGAGCAACACAATCATCAGCCATCCAATGATCGACAAGTTCTATATAATTAATATTCTGATCACGAAATTTATCGCACCATTTGACAGCAAAATCATGTATCTGTTTCATGTCTGGCACTGTGGTACACCTCCAATTCATATAATACTATTTTTATCCAAGTATCTGACGGATTTTTTCTGCCAACAATTCCTTACGCTTTTCATAAAGCTCTTCAAAATGCTCAAGTTCTAACCCAACGTCATCCGGGATGAACGCCTCCTTACGGAACTTTGCCTTCTGATCATCGTTCATATCGTTATAGTACTCAATCAATAGCATATTATTTTTACTTCCGTTGCTACGGCCTTCAAGAAGTTGGAGATTGGGGAGACGGTTACGGTTTCCGCACCATCTGCGCCACACATCCATAGTTACAGAAACAGGTTTGCTACCGTCAAATCTGTCATATGGATGCAAATGGTCCTGCTCATACTTGAAGTTCTTGTTGAGCCAATCCAAGCTTAGATAGTAAAGAGCCTCTCCAGCAACACGACTGCCTTTTTCAGAATTGAGAATATCCTCAATCTTGCCATCGGTTACACGAAGTTCATTCATCTGGTTCAGCATATTAACAGTAATCTCATAATCGTTTTCATTGATATTGCTCTTCATCTGCTGCAACTTACTTGTAGTGCCTGACTGGAAATAGGTAAACAGAATGGCTCTTACCAGGTAAGCACGAACGCCTTCTGTATTGTCTTTATAATCAAGATTATAATAAATGAGATATACAATAGGGAGTAGGACATTCCAACTGCTTGAGAAACGGCTGACTTCAATCTTCATTTCCTTGAGGAGTGCTTCCAGGTTCTTAAGCGCCTTCTTGAACTCGCTCCAGTTATTCTTCAATTCTTCCGCTATCTGCTTGTTTATGTTTGACTTGATGACATCACCATAAAGCATCAGTGCGGCTCTGATGATAAAATCGGAACCGAATCCGGCATAAGAGTCTACAAGCAGTTTCCCAAACTCTGTCTTCGCACTTGGCCAATAAGCTTCCAAGATAGACATGGTAATTTCCGACTTACGAAGTGCCTTACCACCGCTATTGAAACGAACGAACATCTCAAGCGCATCATCCTGTTTCATATCCCGGATTTCAGTATAACGAATAAGCTTTTCGACAAAAATCTTCTCATAGAGTTTATTTAAGATGCCCCTCGCATAATCCTTGCTGTCTGCTGGAACATTTGTAATTGTATCTTCGATGGCTTTTTCTCTGGTAGTTTTATCCTGGAACTTCGGTTCAAGAATCTTTCTAATTTCGAACTGAGTCGGACTCAATTTACCTACTTTTTCGCTGAACTTGATGTCATATTTCTTGCTGTTGTATTCTTCTTCATCTACGGTCAGCTTGTTCTTGTTAAGTTCAATCAGAAGTTTTGTAACGATGCCACCGCCAGATTTCTTCCGTGCGTGTTTCTGACGGATGAACGCATCACCAAACAGGGACAAATAGAGAGAAGTGAGTCTCTGCTGCCCGTCAAGTACTGCCGTATCGGTCAGTTTTACATCAATGCTCGATAATTCATAATTTACGCTGTCAGCCTGCTTGCGGCTATCAAATGTAACAGAGGATAGGAAATTACAGAAATAAGTATCCCATGTTACATTGTCATCATCGACATGCCAGAATAGGAATGTAGCAATCGGATAATCCAAAAGAATGGAGTCCCACAGTTTTTCAATCTGTTCCATACTCCATACATACTGTCTTTGAAATGCTGGCATAACATATTTTCCGTCTTTGATATGCTCAAGAGCCTCATAAATCGTAATGCTGTTATCAATTAAAACGCTCATCGTTATGCCTCCTCTACATAAAAACTGTTCTTATATTTCATAAGGGTTCCTTCTACTTCATCCCAGATCCAAACCCGGTCACCGTCATCCTCAAAAACCTTACCATGAGATTTAGGACCGTCCAGTTTCATCTGTGAATAGTTATTTTTGAAAGTAGGAACATACAAATCTGGGCGTTCTTTATCACTGCACAAACGCTCCATCATCAGCAGGGTTGCTTCTCCTGCGATATGTTCTGCCATAAAGTAGGCTTTGATTATCTTATGATTATATTGGCTTGGCTTTAACGCCCACATTGGTATACGTTGAAGTGCCTTACCGTAAAAATCTTTTTCATTAGAATCGATTGTTCTTGTCGCCTTCGGCATATATTCCTTCGATACATTTCCGAAAGTCTGGGCAATATACCAACGAAGGCACGAATTTGCAGCCTCGTCAGATGTTTCACCGGAAAGATTAAGTGCCATGTTAAATTTATCAAACACATCTGCGTCTACATTAAAAGATATACTTTTTCTCATCGAATAACCTCCATCCATTTACACTTTAACATTATATATTATAATACCAATTAGTAAATTTGTCAATACTCACGGACAAATTTACACAACTCCCTTAGACAGAAAACACCCTGCATTACTGCAAGGTGTCCGTATCGTAGTTCTTGTTCAATTATCTCTTGAGTTCAATACTACATTTTTAAATTAAAAAGCAACATTTGAATTGTCAATTGTGGCATTCTTTTTGTCTACTCAACTCTAAATCAACATTTCCATCTATCCAACTATAAAAATTAGCCTCTTTGTTACCCCAAAAACGCAGAAAATCCGAGGGCCCGGATTTACATCCCAACCCTCGGAAAAACTTTATTTTTCAAGCCTTTTTTATACTTTTACTTGTGTACCTTAGTCAACAGAACCACGCACTCCACATGGCTCGATTCTCCAATGAGTAACGCATTTCGTACCCAATGTACAAGAGAATAGTGGAACACCTATTTTCGCCTTAAAATGGGTATGTCGAACCGATACAAGTGTTGAGTTACTCCATTCATCAAACAGGGCAATATCTCAAAACATTTTTATCAGTTGTCATTATAACCATTCTTAATCGTATCAAAGCAATGTTTCCAATATTGCTCTCTTTCAATAATTTTCACAGGGTCATATGACAAACCAAAATATTCTAACAATGTATATGTAAAATACTTCTCAAAATACTCTGCACCCTTCTGTTCATAGAGTGCGATAAGTTTTTTATTTCCGCCATGCTTGGAATCTAGATAATTACCCCATCTTTGGGCAACTCCTTCTTCGCCTGTTGCAGAACCAATATATAACTTTCCTGTGTGAGTATCAGTTAAACAATAAACTCCTGTTATCTTTTTTAAGGCTTCATAATAAGTTGGGAGAATCCGATCATTGAAAATGTCAGATAATCTATGATATGGCAGATGCACACGGTCATATCCTTCAAACTTTTCACCACTATAAACACATGGAAGAACCTCTCGAACTATTGCTTGATCAAGATATTTGCTCAAATTAAATACATATCTTGAGAAGGTATTACCTTTCTTGCATTTGATGATGAGCCTTCCGAATAATGGAACAAATCTATCAAGCACTTGAACATCAGCCCAATCATCGGATGGAGTATTTATTATTTGTGCAGCCGAAATAAGCAACCATTCATCTTCCGGCATTTTTGCGAAACTAAAAACCCATTGCCCAGGATAAAAGTTTCTCTGCTTTCCATACCAACCCCAATATGAACAGTCCTTGCAAGTACCGTTTGTTTTATCTTCTTCAGAATGTTTTAACCATCTATCAAGAAATGGTTGTCCTCCTCTTCCGGCTTGCATATTAAATTCTATTTTACTATTGTTAATCTCTTCTTGTGACAAATGAAGAATGTCGTTTAATAATAAGTCCATGGTAATTACCTCCTGTTTATTACTCGTTTTTATCTGCTCACCATTAGGTAGAATGATTGACTGCTAAAATGTAACTTCAATCACATCAGCAATCTGTTTTAACTCTTCAAGAGAAACTGTATCACATAATTTAAGTATAAACCATTTGTTCGGTGAATTCAATCTCATTAAAAAATGTTACTGTTTTTACATATAGAAAAAACACCCTGTAAATTGTACAGGATGTCAAAAATCTGTTGTCATTATTAAAATAAGCGAATATCTTGAAATTTTAGAATAGGGGAGAAGTAGTCTTTTGGTAGTTTGCATTATTTAAGCTTATGAACTGCGGTATATGAATGATATTTACTTACTCCGATAAGCATCATTCAAAACAAAGCACACCCAGCAAAAACTGCTGTTATATATAGGTATAGGGAATTGCTTTCTGTTACAACCCTTTTAACGATAACTCTGAAACAATAATGTCTGTAATAACCCTATTAACGATAAGGCATAAAAGCTGATTTTAAAACTGTTGAAAAGTAGTCTTTTGGTAGTCTTGTACTTTTCAACTGACCGTGATTTGCCGAGATTTACAAAGGAATATTGCGGTTTGTAAAGCGTTCGTGAGTCATCCCATGGCACACAAACATTATCCTTATCATATCAAAATTCCTCCCAATTTGCCTTAATATGCCGCTATAAATTTTGCAATATCTATATTTGAGTATGCTATTTTACCTGTTAACCGAAAATTTCTTCGGGAGTGTGTCCGAGCAGAACATGGAGTCTGGCACTTGTGTACATGACTTTTTGACACAAATATTCAAGCTTTCGGTGGCTGAATGCGATATCATCACGGTTGTAGATTCCGCTTCCCATGATTACTTCGTATACAGATTCTTCGGAATTGTCGGGTTGAGTTGCAAAACAAATCATAATATCGTTCGCATAATCGTCTGCGTCATCTTTTGAAAGTCCTGTTTCATTTCTTAAAAACGAACGCATTTCAAGAAAATCGGGAGTCTTTTTAAAATAACAGTCATCTTCATACCTGAGAAATTGCTCTTTGTCAAGAACGCAAAATTTCTTTCCGATTTGACGATATTTCAGCATTTCGTATTTATCAAGACTATCATCATCAACTTCAAAAAAGTAAAGATATTCTGCAAGAATTTCCTGTTCAAGAGCAAGGGTTTCTGAGCCGTCATCGTAAATATCGTCCTGATTAAACACACAAAAATACTTTCCCTTAAAATTCATATTTTCAACAAATGACAGAAAATCTTCCTCGCTCACAGGCTCGTTCTGGCTGTTGTAAATTTTAAGAAGTTTGCCGATTTCGATAACTCCGTAAAGATTTGCCGCAGCCGCAAAATATCTGTATAAAAGGTCTTGTGTTTCCTTTGAAAGTGTGCATTCTGAAATTTTTATGTGTCTACCTCAAATTATATCGTACTCTGACTTATATTGTCAGTTTATCATAATTAATCCCACATTTCAACAAGTCTGTGAACAATTTCAGATATCAGATACTTGCCAGATGATTAACTTCTAAAAGACAGTTGCAGAGTGGTTTAGCACTGTGTATATGTAAGCTTTCAGGTTGCCGTGCAGAGGATCGCTGTGCAGTGAATATAGCGGATTATATAGTGCTTTTTTACCTGAAATACGCCATAGATTTCTCGCTCTGCTTTGCGGCGTTTTATTATATTCTGTGACAAATTTTGCACAAAATAACCAAAACAGACTATATTTGATTATCACTTTAGTGAAAATAAATCATATCTATGACAAAAATCTTGCGTAATTATACCTATATTTTGTTAAAAAACACTTTTTTTAATTGTTTTTTTCCGTATTCTCCTCTTTTATTGCTTATTGATGCTTTCTGTGGCATAATTCTATAGATGTATTGCGTAAGTTAGTTTTGGGTTGAGGAGTATTAAATATGAAAGACAGAAAAATGTCGTTTTATAACAGAATTGTGAAAAGAATGCTTGATATTATCTGTTCACTTGCAGCGATAATGTGTCTGTCAGTACTTTACCTTCCGATATGTGCCATAATAAAATGCACGAGCGAAGGTCCTGTTTTTTTAGGCAGAAAAGAATAGGAAAAAACAAAAAATATTTCAATATTCTGAAATTCCGCACAATGAGAATTGATACTCCCAAGGATTGTCTTACACATCTTCTTAAAAATCCTGAACAGTATATAACTAAGGTGGGTGCGTTTTTAAGAAAGACAAGTCTTGACGAATTGCCTCAGATTTTTAATATTTTTAAGGGCGATATGTCGGTTATCGGTCCAAGACCTGCACTTTGGAATCAGGATGATTTGATTTCTGAAAGAGATGAGTACGGTATAAATGATTTAAAACCCGGCTTGACGGGTTGGGCGCAGATTAACGGCAGAGATGAGCTTCCTATCCCTGAAAAAGTTCAGATGGATAAGATTTATCGTGATAATGTCAGTTTTGTCTTTGATGTAAAATGTCTTTTTATGACAGTTGTAAGTGTGTTTAAGCATGATGGTGTAGTTGAGGGCGGAACAGGAGCAATTGCAGATGAAGAATAATCGTAAAAAAGTTATGATTCTTACTAATCACTCTTATATGCTGTATCGTTTCAGAAAAGAATTGATTGAAGAACTTATGAAAAATTATGATGTTGTTCTTAGTATGCCTTTTGTAGGACATCATGAGGATTTCATCAATATGGGATTGCGTTGTATTGAAACTAAGATGGAGCGCAGAGGGGTTAATCCGATTCACGATTTTTCACTTATGAAATTTTATAAAAAAATATTACAGGAAGAAAACTCTGATTTGGTAATTACATACTCTATCAAACCAAATGTTTACGGTGGATTGATGTGTGAAAAGTTAAATATTCCGTTTTATGCGAATGTTCAGGGATTAGGAACGGCATTTCAAAAGCCCGGACTTGCTCAGTTTGCGACAGTTCTTTATAAAACAGCCTTTAAAAAGGTAAAAACGGTATTTTTTGAAAATCAGGTTAATGCAGATGAATTTGTTGACAGAAAGATTATTTCTGTCGAGAAAGAAACTATTTTGAACGGCGCAGGAATCAATCTTGAAATTTATGAGTGCAAGCCTTACCCAAAAAGTGATCCGCCGCATTTTTTGTATCTTGGCAGAATCATGAAGGAAAAGGGCATGGATGAATTGTTTTCTGCGGCTGAGAAGCTTCACGATGACGGCTATAAATTTGTACTTGACCTTGTAGGCTTTTTTGAAGATGAATACAAGGAAAGAGTTGAGTTACTTGAAAGTAAGGGCGTTGTAAAATTCCACGGATTTCAGGAAGAACCAAGACCTTACTATGCGACCGCCGATTGTGTTGTAATGCCGAGCTATCACGAGGGTATGAGTAATGTAAATCTCGAAGCTTCGGCAACAGGCAGACCTGTCATTACCACCGATATTCCGGGCTGCAGAGAGTCGGTGGAAAATGAATATACAGGCTGGCTTTGTGAACCTAAAAGCGTTGACAGCCTTTATGAAAAAATGAAAGCTTTTCTTGAAACAGATATTTCAAAACGAGAAGTTATGGGTAAATACGCCCGACAAAAAATGGTGGACGAATTTGATAAAAAAATCGTTGTAAACGATACAGTAAAGGCTTTAAAACTTTAATTCTATAAAATGAAGGGTAATTGAATTTTATGTTAAGAATATTACATATTGTAACATACATGGGGCGTGGCGGTCTTGAAACTATGATTATGAATTATTACAGAAACATAGACCGTACTAAAATTCAATTTGATTTTCTTGTGCATCGTCAGGAAAAGGCTGATTATGATGATGAGATATTATCTTTAGGCGGACATATTTATCATATGCCTATGCTGAATCCCTTTTCTAAGGCTTATTTTAATGCGCTTGATGACTTCTTTGATAATCATAAGTACGATATTGTGCATTCACATTTGGATTGCATGAGTGCATATCCTTTGAAAATTGCACAAAAACATGGCGTTAAGGTGAGAATTGCACATTCGCATTCAAAAAGTCAAGATAAAAATTTAAAGTATCCGATTAAGCTTCTTTCAAAACATTTAATTCCTAAGTACGCTACGCATCTTTTTTCTTGCGGTAAAGAGGCAGGAGATTGGATGTTTGGCGGAAATGCATATACTGTCTTAAATAATGCAATTGACGCTGAAAAATATCGGTATGACTGTCAAATAAGAAATCAAGTGCGTGACGAACTGAAAATCAGTAAATCTGATTTTGTAATCGGACATGTCGGAAGATTTAATCCACCCAAAAATCATCCGTTTTTGATTGATGTTTTTAAGAGTGTACATGATAAAAACAGAAATTCCAAACTGCTTCTTGTAGGAACAGGTAACGGACAGAGTAATATAAGAGAAAAAGTTGATAATCTTGGTTTATCAAATTCCGTGTTTTTTTTAGGAAACAGGGGAGATGTGAATAGAATACTACAGGCAATGGATGTCTTTTTGTTTCCGTCTTTGTACGAAGGATTAGGTATTGCAGCACTTGAAGCGCAGGCTGCAGGATTGCCGTGTATCATTTCTGATAGTGTTCCGTCAGAATGCAGAGTTACAGACCTTGCTGAGTCGTTAGATTTAAACTTGCCGATTGATGAGTGGGCGGATGTTGTCTTAGAAAAACAAGGTACGATTAGAAAAAACACGATAGATGATATAAAAAAATCAGGTTTTGATGTTAAACAGAATGTTGTAAAACTTGAAGAATTTTATTTTAATTCGGTTGAGGAATAATAGTTATGCAGACTTTAACAGTATTTACACCTGCTTATAATAGGGCACATACAATAGGTCGTACATATAAATCTTTGTGTTCCCAAAAATGCAAGGATTTCGTGTGGCTTATAGTTGATGACGGTTCAACTGATAATACGGCTGAATTAGTAAAAGACTGGATATCAAAAGATAACGGCTTCGAAATTCAGTACATATATAAAGAAAACGGAGGTATGCATACCGCACACAATGTTGCGTATAGAAATATACATACCGAACTCAATACTTGTATAGATTCTGATGATGCTTTATCTGAGAACGCTGTTGAAAAAATTATAAACAAATGGAATCAGGTTAAAAGCAGGGGTTATGCAGGTATTATTGCACTCGATGCCAATATGAATACGGGAAAGGTTATAGGAAAAGGCTTTCCGAAAGATATGACAGAAACCACATTGTCGGGTTATTATGCGTCAGGTGGTTCAGGTGATAAGAAGCTTATTTATCGTACTGATATTATTAATTCAGTCCCTGAGTATCCGGTATTTGATAATGAAAAATATCTTGCACTTGCATATAAATATAAATTGATAGATCAGAAGTATAAACTTGCTGTTTTAAATGAAGTAGTGTGTGATGTAGAATACCAGGAAGACGGTAATTCGCACACTATGTATAAGCAGTACATGAAATGCCCAAAGAGCTTTGCCTTCTGGAGAAAGATACAAATGCAATACAGTGAAAGTTTTGGCAAAAAAATTAAAGCTTGTATCCAATATGTGTCTAGTTCATTAATTGCCCAAAACAAGCACTTTATATCTGAATCTCCTGAAAAAGCCCTTACAATTGTCAGTATTCCTTGTGGTTTTTTCTTAAAATTAGTGATAATAAAAAAATCTAAATCTTAACATATGCGAGTTGAAGGGAATTAGTTAATGAATGTGTTTATTTTTACACCATTATTGGTTTTATTGCTTTTTTATATTGGCAATATACCAGTGGATCAGTATAATATAACTAGTGAAAGAACGATTGTTCGAGATACTAATAAATTATTTTTTATTCTTGGAACTCTTCTATTAGTGTACGTTTCAGGTCAAAGATATGCATATGGAGATACTGTAACTTATATGCATTTCTTTGAAAATGTGATGCCGTTTAATCAGTGCTTATCAACATTTAAGATAGGTGAAGAATGGCTTTTTAAATTATATTTGTCTTTTTTGCATACATATGTTTCCAGTAATCCCAGAGTGTTTATTGAAATTACATCTTTTTTAACAATTTTCCCATTGATGTATTTTTTGTATAATTATAGTGGTGATTTGAAGTTCGCATTTTATATTTTTGTAACATTTGGTTGTTGGGGCCATTCGTTGAATGCTCTTAGACAGTATCTAGTTACATCAATTATTGTTGCTTGCTTTCCTTTGATTGCAAAACGAAGATGGTATATATTCTTTCCGTTAATTTTTGTAGTGGCACAAATACATACATCGGCTTATATATGGTTTGTGTTGTATTTCTTTTTGTATGCAGAAGCTTGGGGTAAAATGACTAAATTAATTATAATATTGTTATTGATAACAGTGGTTGCATCGCCATTTACGGGAGGTTTTATCGATAACCTTATTTCTGATACTGTTTATGGAGTAAAATATGTGAATGACGATTGGAATTATAGTATAAATATTTTTAGAGTATTAGTTGCTGCTGTACCGATTGCTATATCATACATAAATAGAGATTTGATGAAGAAAAAATACAAATATTATGATATAGTATTTAATATGAGCCTATTTTTCTTGATGTTCACTACGGCTGGCGTTTTCTCCGCTGTATATGCCAGATTTAATTTATATTTTGAAATATTTGCTGTTACATTATTAGTGTGGAACATTAATGAGATGGTACATATTGAAAAATATCACTGGGTAAAAATTGCATCATACGGTTTGTTTACAATATATTTTTTGTATCAGATGTTGTTTGCATATGGCTTAAATTGGCATGAACGATCTTTATTCTTTGTAAATAGTTGGAGTGAGGAATCCTGGATATGACAAAAGTTTTATTTCTTATACCTAATCTTGCACACGGTGGGGCTGAAAAAGTTTTGGTTAATCTCGCCAATAATATGGATAAAACAAAATTTGATGTAACAGTTCAAACTTTGTTTGATGTAGGCGTTAATCGACAGTATCTTAACTCTGATGTAAAATATATCGGCGGTTTCAAGAGAATGCCTCGTGGCAATACATATGTGATGAAACTTTTTTCTCCTGAAAAACTGTATAAACATTTTATCAGAGACAACTATGACATAATTGTTTCTTACCTTGAAGGTCCTACCGCACGAATTGTAAGCGGTTGCACTAACCCAAATACTAAGCTTGTCAGCTGGATTCACAGCAAAATGGACAATCCCGCAATCGGTGCAGTAGGTTTTAGAAATTTTGAAGAGGCAAAGAAGTGCTATAAAAAATTTGATAATACTGTTTGTGTTTCAAAATGGGTTATGGATTATTTTTCAAAGACATTTGAATTTCAAAAACCTATTCAGGTGCTTTATAATACGATTGAAACAGACAAAATACTTGAAAAATCCGTTGAACCTGTCGATGATATTAAATTTGACGATGACTGCGTAAATATCTGTTCTGTCGGAAAACTTACTGCGTTAAAAGGGTTCGACAGGCTACTGAACATACATAAAAAACTCCTTGATGACGGAGTTAAAAATAAAGTTTATTTGTTCGGCATCGGTGAAGAAGAAGGTAGCTTAAAAAAAGCTGCACAGAACCTTGGTGTTGAAAATACATTCCATATGGTTGGTTATAGAACAAATCCGTACAAGTATGTAAAAAATTGTGATTTGTATGTATGTTCATCCCACAGCGAAGGATTCAGTACATCTGTGACGGAGTCACTTGTTGTCGGAACACCTGTTGTAACTACACTTTGTTCAGGAATGACCGAATTATTAGGCGAAAACAACGAGTACGGTATCGTAACAGAAAATAATGAAGATGCACTTTATGAGGGCATAAAGAAAATGCTTACAACGCCTGATTTGCTTGATGCTTATGCCGCAAAAGCAAAAGAGCGTGGTAAAGCTTTCAGTACCGAAAAAACAGTAAAAGCTGTTGAAGAAATGTTGAGTGCTTTATGATGAGTGATTTAATAAGTGTAATTGTTCCGGTATATAATTTAGAGAATTATATTGTAAGAACCTTAGATAGTATTTTATCTCAGACTTATAAAAATATTGAAGTTATAGTTGTTGATGACGGTTCAACTGATTCATCTGCTAAAATTATTGATGATTATGCCGATTTGTATAGAGATGTAATCAAGATTTTACATATCAAAAACAGCGGTGTGTCGGTTGCGAGAATGAAAGGTGTTTTGGCGGCTAAGGGCGATTGGATAGGTTTTACTGACGGTGATGATGTAATAGAACCTGATATGTATGAGAGATTGTTTGATAATGCCCAAAAATATAATGCTGACATATCACATTGCGGTTATCAGATGGTCTTTTCTGACGGTAGAATAAATTATTTCCATAATACCGATAAAATTAGAATACAGGATAAAGACACGGGTATAAAAGATTTACTTGACGGTTCAATAGTAGAGCCAGGGCTATGTAATAAACTTTATAAATCTTCGCTTTTTAGCGATTTTTTTGATAAAGTAGACTTGAATATAAAAATTAACGAAGACTTACTGTGGAATTATTATTTATTTTTAAAATCCAAAAAATCGGTTTTTGAAGATTTTTGCCCGTATCACTATATTGTTCGTATGACTTCCGCATCAAGACAAAAGTTGAATAAAAATTTAATATTTGATCCAATAAAAGTAAAAAAAATAATTCTTGACAGCATTGATGTTAACTTAAAAGAAAAAGGTGAAGCTGCTTATTTGAACACCTGTATAAATGTTTATTCAACTATTGCGTGTGCTGATAAAAATATAAGAAAAAACTTTTTTAATGAAAAGAAGACAGTTAGGCATATTATTGTCAATAAGAAGAATAAAATCTCTCTTTTAAGCAAGAAAACAAGATTTCTTGTAAATGTAATTACTTATTTGCCTTTTTTATTTGATCCAATGTATAGATTTTATTCAAAGCATTTTCAGAAAAAATTGTATGAATAGGTGAAGTTTATTATGAACCCGCTGATAAGTGTAATAGTACCGATTTATAATGTTGAAAAATACCTTGCAAGATGTGTTGACAGCATTGTAAATCAGACATATAAAAATCTTGAAATAATCCTTGTTGATGACGGTTCCCCTGACCGTTGTTCTCAAATGTGTGATGATTATGCCGAAAAAGACAGACGAATCAAGGTTGTTCATAAAAAAAACGGTGGACTTTCCGATGCCAGAAATGCAGGAATGGCTGTTGCAACAGGCGAGTATATCAGCTTTATTGACAGCGATGATTATGTGTCTGATGACTTTTTTGAATGTCTGTTGGATGTTATGAACAAAGAAAACAGTGATATTGCTGAGTGCAGTGTTGTAAAATTCTATGAGGATAACCGTTTTGATGAATTTAGCGATGATTTATCGGTAAAAACATACGATACTCAGGACGCAATGTCTGCGTTGATTGCGGAAAATCCGTTTCATCAGCATGTCTGGAACAAGCTTTACAAAACAAAACTTGTCAAAGATATTCCGTATGCTGTCGGTAAGCTGAATGAGGATGAATTCTGGACTTATCGGGTATTTGGCAGAGCAAACAAGGTTTCAAAGCTCAATAAAACTATGTATTATTATTTCCAGAGAAGCAGTAGCATTATGGGTGTTGGCTATAATATTCGCAGATTAGATGCACTTGAGGGCAAGGCTAATCGGCAAAAATATATTGAGAAAAATTTTCCTGACCTCAGTACGCAAGCAAAGATTGATTTGTATGGTTCATGTATGTTTGCCTATCAGTCTGTGTTGAAATTTATGTCAGGTGCAGATAAGGAAAAGGCTCTCAGCATAATAAAAAAGTATAAAAAGAATTGTAATTTGTCTTTTGATGAAATAAATACAATAAAAGACAGTTCTAAAAAATATTTTATGCTTGCAAAGTTTAATTTTTATCTTTGCTGTAAGATAAAATCAGTTTTAAAAATTGGATTTTAATGAGGTTTTTATGAAAACAGTATTGTATATGCATGGCGGAAGTGGAAATCACGGATGTGAGGCACTTGTCAGGACTACAACTAAAATTGCAAAAGATGCAACCGGTTCAGATGTAATTCTTTGGTCGCAAAATGTGTCAGAAGATTATAAGTATGGTGTTTCAGGGGTTGTTGACGAAATCGTTGCAACTGATGAAGTGAACAAGAAAAGTCTTTCATTTTTGTGGTCATATTTTAAATTTAAAATCTTAAAAAAAAGCGATGCTTTACATAAATTGTTTATAAAAAAACTTTTCAAGGATTCTGTCGCAATTTCAATAGGCGGTGACAATTATTGCTATCCGTGGTCTGCTAAACAGGGAGTTGAGCTTGACAAAGAGATAAGACGGTATTGCAGAAAGAATGTGTTCTGGGGTTGTTCAATTGAAGATAAATTTATGACTCCAGAAGTTGTTGAAGATTTGAAAGGTTTTGACTTAATCACCGTTAGAGAATCGCTTTCTTATGAGGTGCTGAAGAATTACGGCATTTCCGCTGTTCAGGTTGCAGATCCAGCATTTTTGCTTAATAAAAAAGAACTTCCGCTTCCAAAAGGATTTGTTGAAGAAAATACTGTTGGTATCAATGTTAGTCCGCTGATTAACGATTACGAGAACGGTGACAGTATTGCATTTAACAACTATGTAAAGTTGATTGAGTACATTTTGTCCGAAACTGATATGAGTATCTGTTTGATTCCCCATGTTGTGTGGGAGTACAATAACGATAGAAAACCTCTTATTTCTTTGTATAAGAAATTCAAAGATACAAACAGAGTGATTTTGCTTGAAGACCATAATTGTGAAGAACTAAAAGGGTTTATCAGCAGATGTAGATTTTTTGTAGGTGCAAGAACACATGCAACTATTGCGGCGTATTCAACTTGTGTTCCGACTCTTGTAGTAGGTTATTCAATCAAGTCAAGAGGTATTGCAACAGATTTATTCGGGTCATATGAGAACTATGTTATTTCTGTCCAGAATATGAAAAATGATTCTGAGCTTACAGATGCTTTTAAATACATTTTTGATAATGAAAGCCAAATAAAAAATACTTTGAACGATATAATTCCTAAATACAAGAAAAAGGCAGGCATTGCAGTCGGTGAACTTAGAAATTTAAAATAACCTTTTATTGTATTTTATATTTGAGGGAATATTTATTTTGAAAGGATAAACACGATGATTTCAATTAACGACAAAGCTAATTGTACCGGATGTGGCGCTTGTTATAGCATCTGTCCTAAAAAAGCAATAACTTTGAAAGAAGACTTTTCAGGTTTTAAGTATCCGACTGTTAATGTTGACAAATGTGTTAATTGTAACCTTTGTGAGAAAGTATGCCCTGAAATAAACACGGTGTGTACAGATAATAGCTATGCTGAACCGATTGTTAAAGCTGCATGGAATTTGGATAATGATATAAGAGTAAAGAGTACATCAGGTGGAGTCTTTTCAGCAATAGCTGAAAAATTTATTTCAAATGGCGGTTATATAGTGGCAGCTGAGTTTGTTGAAAATTTTAGAATTCAGCACACGATAATTTCTGATAAAAAAGATATAAATAAACTCAGACAAACCAAATATGCACAAAGTGAGTTGTCTGATTTATTTGTTAAAATAAAAAAGTTACTTTATGAAGATAATTATGTTATGTTTGTAGGTACACCATGTCAGGTTGCCGGTTTAAAAAATTTTTTACTAAAAGATTATGAGAAACTTTTGACAATTGATTTGATTTGTAGGGGAGTAATTAGTCAAAAAGTATATATAGACTATCTTAAATCAGTTGAAAGACATACTAAATCAAAAATTACAGAAGTTCAGTTTAGAAATAAAGATTTAGGCTGGAATAGTTCAACAACTAAGATTTCTCTTGAAGATGGATCATTTTATCGAAAAGAACGATGGCTTGATGAGTATATGATTGGTTATTTAAAACATAATCTATATTTAAGGCCTTGTTGCTATGAGTGCAATTTTAAGGAAATGCCCCGTGTTTCAGATATTTCATTGGGTGATTATTGGGGATTTGACAAGTATTATGATGTTTCTGATGACAATGGTGTTTCGGTAGTGCTATTGAACTCCTCCAAAGGGCAAAGTTTCTTTGAAAAAATCAGTGATAAGTTATTTTCTATGGACACACCTTTAGAACAAATTATTAAGGAGAATCCGTGCTTAGTAACTCCTGTTGCCAAAGGGAAATATAGTGATGCTTTTTATAAAAAATTCGGTAAAACAGATTTTATTGATTTAATTCATAAAATTGATGAAAAAGATTATTATAAAAAACTTAACTTCAAAGAAAAGGTTTATTACATTTTAAGGGAAAAGATAAAGTTATGGCATTAAATCAAAGAAAAGCTGGTTCTATACTCTCTTATATTTACATATTTCTCAGTAATACAATTTCGCTGATATACACTCCGATTATGCTAGGAATATTAGGTCAAAGTGAATATGGACTTATTGGAACAGCAAATTCAATTACATCATATTTAAGCTTATTAAGTATGGGAATAGGTGCATCATATGTTAGATTTAACGCACAGGCAAGATCTACGGGTGACAAGGAAAAAGAATATAGAACTAATGGTATGTTTCAAACAATATACATTGTCATTTCGATTATTACCCTAATAGTTGGTATGGTTCTTGTTTTTTTATCGCCATATATTTTTCAGGCGAATTATTCTGATACTCAATTAGAGGAAATAAAGTGGATTATGATATGTACTGTTATACAGTTCGTAATCACATTTTTATTTAATACCACGGCTATGACGATTCAAGCATATGAAAGATTTGTGTTTATTAGATTGTGTTTGATTATCGCTTGTGTATTACAACCGTGTATTAATTTATTGTTGCTTTATCACGGCGGAAATGTTGTAACAATTTCAGTTGCAACTCTTGTTATAAGTTTTTTGACGTATGTAGTTTATTATTGTTATGCAAAAAAAGTGTTGGATCTAAAATATAAATTTGATAATTTTGACAAGAATTTATTTAAAAATATTTTTGTGTTTTCGGCTTTTCTGTTCCTAAATACGATAACTGATCAGTTGACTTTCTCAACTGATAACATTATTTTAGGTATTTTTTCAGGTTCGATAATGGTTGCCATTTACTCTGTAGGTTCTAATTTTAAAAATTATTTTATGGCATTCTCAACTTCAGCATCAAGTGTATTTGCACCTAAAATTAACAAGATTATAGCAGAAAGCGGATCTGATGATGAAACTAACGAGATTTTTATCAGAATTGGAAGAATACAGTTTTACATTGTAACTTTAATTCTTTTGGGATATATTTTTTTGGGACGACAGTTTGTGTATTTATGGGTAGGTAATGAATATAGTGACGCATATTGGATTGGATTATTACTTATGATTTCTGTGTATGTACCGTGTTTTCAAAATATAGGTCTTGAAATACAGAAAGCAAAGAATATGCATAAAGCGAGAAGTGTTGTATATTTTCTTATTGCTATTGTGAATATTATAATTACTATACCGCTTTCACTTTTATACGGTGGAATTGGTGCTTCATTTGCAACTTGTTTGTGTATGTTTATCGGCACCGTTATATTTATGAATATTTACAATTATAAAAAGGTCGGTATTGATATTCCTGCTTTTTGGAAAAGTATATTTCGAATCTTGCCGGGTATGATTATTCCTATTGTGTATGGTGTTTTTATAAATTGCTTTATAAATATAAATTCATATTGGAACTTGCTGTTTGTAATACTGGGTTTTGTTTTAGTTTATTTTTTGTCATGTTGGTTTTTTTCGATGAATCATTATGAAAAAGATATCTTTTCAAAACCTTTGAAAAGATTTTTAAAAAAGTAAATATGGATTAATGTTGGGATGGTTTTATTATGCGTTTATTATTATCATTTATTAGGTTTGTTCCGATACTATTGTTTTATCCTATATATAGAAACAATATTTTGTTGCAAGAAGATGTTGTCAGGTGGACAAAATCAGAATGCTCGTATTTAAAAAAAATTATAATTTTGTTATCAGAATATAAAGAATTTCGAAATTTATTCATATATAGGAACAGGTATGCAAAACCGCATCGATTGTTTTGTAAGTGGGTAGCTTTATGGTATCCTCCTGAAAAAACGTTGTATATAGAGTGCCCTGATATCGGTGGTGGCTTTTATATTCAACACGGGTTTGCAACATATATTGCAGCTCAGAAAATAGGTAAAAATTTTTCTGTTAATCAACAGGTTACTATTGGATATAATGATGATATGAAATCTCCGATTATTGGGGACAATGTCATGATTATGTGTGGAGCAAAGGTTTTAGGTGGAATTACAATTGGTAATAATACTCGAATTGGAGCTAATGCAGTAGTGATAAGAGATTACAAGAGAGGATATGGAGTTCTAGTTGGAGTTCCTGCCGTACCGAAAAATGAGTCAACAAAAGAGCGATTAAAAGCATTGAATATTGATTTTGATGAGTCACTTTTTTAGCAAGGAGAAGAAATGCAGAATTTAGAATTAATATCTGTAATTGTACCGGTATATAACGTTGAAAAATATATCAGAGAATGTCTTGATTCAATTGTAAATCAAACCTACAAGAACTTACAGATTATTCTTGTGGATGACGGCTCAACTGACAATTCGGGCAAAATTTGTGATGAATTTGCAAAGAAAGACAGTCGTATTACAGTGGTTCATCAAGAGAATCAGGGTGCAGGTGCCGCTAAAAACACAGGTCTTGAATTGATTGAAGGTGAATACTTTTCAATAATTGACAGTGATGATTATATAGATTTGTCGATGTACGAAAAAATGGTTTCTTTGATGAAACAATATGATTCTGATATTGTGCAATGTTTATTTAAGCAGGTGTATGTAAATAAAATTATCATGAGGCAGTATTCCACTCTCAAAAAATCGTGCACAGTGTTAACCCGGCAAAAATATTTGCAACACTTTTTATCTGATTGGAAGTTTGCTATTTTTGCAACGAAAATTTTTAAAACATCCTTGCTTGGTGGTGTCAGATTTCCAGTAGGCAGAAAAATTGATGATGAGTTTTTTACATATAAGCTTGTATGTAATGCAAAAAGGATTGTAAATACTACAGAGCCCTTTTATTTTTACAGAATGAGAAAATCAAGCGTTATGAATAATAATGCGAAAAATAGATTGATTTATGATCGAATAGATTGTTTTGTTGAGAGATATGAATATGTAAGCAGTAGATTCCCGAAACTTCGAAAGACATATTACAATAAATTGTCCGATTCTTTACTTTTCTATAGGTCACAATTGACTGATGTAAGCGAAGAATTAAACGCTTTGATTAAAAAATATCCTTATAAACAACCCGGAATTCTGATTAAAGTCTTTAATAAATTTTCTAAAAAAAAGGGTACAGAACGGTTCGAAGAAAACAAAAATCTGATATTATTCGAGTGAGTTAGCTATGAAATTATCCGAATATTACAATATAATCAGAAATAAAGTTATGATTAAAAAGGTGCAGGGCAAAGTGTACTTGTCTGATATTTCGCTTATATCTATGAATTGTATCGGAGGAACTTTTTATCATGATATGAATTGCAAATTCTTAACCCCTACGGTAAATCTCTTTTTTACAGCAAGCGATTTTATTAAATTTGTAAATGATCTTGATTATTATTTATCTTTTACACCTGTAGTTGAAATGGGTGAGAAGTATCCGATTGGAACACTTGATGACATAAAGATATTTTTTATGCACTATGATTCGTGTGAAGATGCTTTACAAAAATGGGAAGATAGAAAGAAAAGGGTTAATCCCCAAAAAATATTTGTAATTATGGTTGAACAGAATGGGTTCTCAAAAGAGGACTTCGAAAATTTCAAAAAAATTAAATATCCGAAGATTCTCTTTGTAAATAATAAAGTGTATGAATGTGAAGACTCGGTTTATTTTTCTCAATACGAGAATTGTGAGTATCTGCCGGATATAATACAGGGCAGGCGTTATTACAAAGACGGAATTCTAATCAAAGCAATCAGGAAAGCGTTTGAGTGATCATGGATAAAATAAGTATAGTTGTAGCAGTTTATAATGCTGAGAAAACGCTGAAAAAATGCGTGGATTCTCTCATTGGACAAACTTTAAAAAATACGGAAATAATTCTGGTAAACGATTGTTCAAAAGACAACAGTAGCAGCATATGTAAACAGTATGAGTCAGAATATTCTAATGTAATTGCTATAGATAATCCTTATAATGTAGGCGTTTCTGCAACACGAAATAACGGGATTGAAAAAGCAAAGGGAGATTACATTTGTTTTGTAGACAGTGATGACTATGTTGAACCCGATTACCTTGAACAATTGTTGAATAATTTTAAAAAGTATAATACAGTGCCAATTTGTGGATTTATATATCACGATGAGGTTAATCATTGCAAACCTGTTAAATATTCTTGGAGCGGCGGAGAAGAAAAGGTAAGTCTGGGTGACGCCTTTAAGCTTAATGCAGAGCTTTACCTTACCGCATTGTGAAATAAACTGTTTGATATGCAGATTATTGAAAAGTTCAATGTCCGGTTTGACGAGAATTTGTCGATGGGTGAGGATTTGAGATTTTCAGTAGAATATTTTGAAAAATCTGATACAGAGTTTGTTTATGCTTTTTCTGCGCATCTGTATCATTATACAAAATTATCAGAAAATACGCTTATGTCAGATTTTGCAAGAGGTAATGCTGAAGATGCGGTAAAAAGATTGCAGATGATAAAAAATGTCGCTTTAAAATATAATAAAAGAGCAAATGAAAATTATGAAACTGCATTAAAAAGATTGAAAAATAATTATACTTATTTTTGGATAAGAGATAGAAGATTGGGTATATGTGAACAGTACAGAAAAATAAAATCATTCTCTCCGGAATACTGTGTAATAAACTTTTGTATTGATAAAGCAAGGTATTTAAAAGAAAAAATATTAACTGGTCACAACAAGTAATTTCGTTTAGAAAGGATACATTATGCAGTTATGTCAAAAGGAAAAATGCACTTCATGTGGTGCGTGTACGGTATCGTGTCCCAAAAACGCGATATATTTTGAAACAAATGAATACGGATTTTGCTATCCTAGAATAGACGATGCAAAATGTGTAGATTGTGGCTTATGTAGAAAATCATGTCATGTTCTTAATGAGTTAAATGGGAATATTCCGCAAAAGGCATATGCTGTCTGGAGTAGCGACTCTGAAGATAGAAAAACAAGCACATCAGGCGGTGCGGCATCGGTCTTTTATAATGAGGTTTTAAAGAATAAAGGTATATGTTACGGTGCGGTGTATGATAGTGACCTGAAAGTGGTGATAAAAGGTTATGATGACAATAACATTCTCAAATTTAAAAATTCAAAATATGTACATAGCAAAATGGGAAGTACTTTTCTTGACATCAAAAATCAACTAAAAGATGGATATGAAGTTATTTTCATTGGACTGCCATGTCAGGTAGCGGCATTGCGCACATACTTAAAGATTGACTTTAGAAATCTGATACTTGTGGATATAATATGTCACGGAACTCCGCCTCAGGTGTATCTTGATGAACATATACATTATTTCGAAAATAAAAAAAGCAGAAAAGCTGATGAAATCAGATTTAGACAGGACAATGAATTTTATTTTTCACTAAAATCCTCAAATACAGTAAAACCATTTGTTTCGATGCATAAAAATCTTGATACATATTTGTTGTCGTTTTTTGAGGCATTAACATATTATGATTCGTGTTATGATTGTAAATATGCCTGCAATGAA
>UMEH01056882.1_pt1 | contig 44556 bp, 32 predicted proteins | sample 1964681 | NCBI WGS metagenome assembly UMEH01 (sample SAMEA4836013, study PRJEB28245) | human gut metagenome | biome: gut microbiome; material: fecal sample | place: Denmark | collected 2008
ACGGTCGCCACCGGCATTGTTGCCATAAGAACGCTGAGGGCGGTCGCCATTCTCTCCATTCGGGTTAAAACGCGGGCGATAAGAACGGTCGCTGCTATAAGCACGTTGCGGGCGATCCCCATTTTCATTATTAAATCTCGGACGATAAGGGCGGTCCCCATTTTCACGATTATAAGACGGACGGTTGTAACCTCCCTCTCTGTTAAATTGGTTACCATCACGGCCGGCGCCTGAATTCTCTTCTGAAGAAGAAGCATCACGCCAAGTTTCATTTTCTGTACTCATTGTTTTTTATTCGAATAAAATTAAACCTACTGGCCTCACGGCCATTCTTTCTTTATCTCTAATTACCTTTTTTTTACGTTAGCTTATAAACAATCCCCGGAACAAAAAGTTGAGATTCTTCCGGGCTTCTCTTGTCACTTCTTAAAGTCCCGTATATGTATGGGGAGTAATCGCACGCAATTCCTTCTTTATGTCCTCGCTCACATTCAATTCTTCTATGAATTCCTTGATTGAGCTCTCAGTAATCGCCTGATTGGTACGTGTCAACGCTTTCAGCGCTTCATAAGGATGCGGATATGCCTCGCGGCGCAGGATTGTCTGAATGGCCTCGGCCACCACACTCCAGCAATTATCCAGATCGCGGTAGATAGCCGCTTCGTTCAGCAACAGCTTACGCAATCCTTTCAGTGAGCTTTGGATAGCGATTATAATATGCCCGAACGGAACACCCACGTTACGCAATACGGTGGAGTCGGTCAGGTCGCGCTGCAGACGTGACACCGGCAATTTCACCGCCAGATGCTCAAGGATGGCATTTGCTATGCCCAGGTTGCCTTCGGCATTCTCAAAGTCAATGGGATTCACCTTATGCGGCATCGCACTTGAACCAACCTCCCCGGCTTTAATCTTCTGTTTGAAGTATTCCATGGAGATATATTGCCAGAAGTCGCGATTCATATCGATCATCACCGTATTGATACGTTTCATCGCGTCGAAAACTGCCGACAGATTATCATAATTGGATATCTGGGTTGTATATTCCTCACGCTCCAGCCCCAGCTTCTCAGCGACAAACCTGTTGCCGAAAGCCTTCCAGTCATATTCCGGATAGGCCACATGATGCGCGTTGTAATTACCCGTAGCTCCACCAAATTTAGCGGTTAACGGACATGCCTTCAATGCGGCCAACTGGCGCTCCAGACGATACACAAACACCATCACCTCTTTTCCCAAACGGGTAGGAGAAGCCGGCTGCCCATGCGTTTTGGCAAGCATCGGGATGTTCGCCCACTCTTCCGCGTATGTGCGGAGCTGGGCAATCAGCTCTTCTATCTGGGGATAATACACCTGTTCCAGCGCTTCTTTTACAGACAAAGGAATAGAGGTATTGTTAATATCTTGCGAAGTCAGTCCGAAATGGATAAACTCTTTATAGTCGTCCATACCGCCCAACTTGTCAAATTCTTCTTTCAGGAAATATTCCACAGCCTTCACGTCGTGGTTAGTCACGCTTTCAATCTCCTTGATGCGTCCGGCATCGGCTTCGGAAAAGTTACGGTAGATATTTCTTAATGTCTCGAATACACCCTTGTCCACCCCTTTCAACTGCGGCAAAGGCAGTTCACACAAGGTGATAAAATATTCCACTTCAACCTGTACACGATATTTTATCAGTGCAAATTCTGAGAAATAGGCAGCCAAAGCATCTGTCTTGCCCCTGTAACGACCGTCAATCGGAGAGATTGCGGTAAGTAAATCAAGTTCCATACGTCGTATTATATGATAATTATCGGGCTGCAAAATTACGGCTTTTTTCCGAGTAATCAGGCATAAAGAGGAAATAAATTAAAAAAATGAGCCTGTAAGACAAAAAACGGCTTCACATCTTACGATGCAAAGCCGTAAAAAAAGTTTCAAAAAACCTGTGGGCGTTGACGGATTCGAACCGCCGACCCTCTGCTTGTAAGGCAGATGCTCTGAACCAGCTGAGCTAAACGCCCTTTTGATGAACGAAAGTGCTTGTTTTTTTTGTGTGGGCGTTGACGGATTCGAACCGCCGACCCTCTGCTTGTAAGGCAGATGCTCTGAACCAGCTGAGCTAAACGCCCGTACACTTCCGTTTCAAAAGCGATGCAAAGGTACAGCTTATTTTGAAACTACCAAAACTTTAGCCATCTATTTTGCAAGTTTTTTTTCACACACCACTAAGTATTACTGAAATTCAAGCAATTAGCTTTATTCTTTTTTTACTTCATTTTTGCGGATCACTTTTGCCGGATTACCCACCGCCACACAATCGGACGGAATATCTTTGGTCACCACGCTCCCCGCGCCGATAATACACCGGTCGCCAATCGTCACTCCGGGACAAATAACAGCGCCTCCGCCAATCCAGCAATCCTCACCAATCGTCACCGGATAGGCATATTCCTGCTCCACACGCCGCTCCAAATAATCAAGCGGATGCTGAGGGGTATAAATCTGTACATTGGGACCGACCAGCGTATACGCTCCGATCGTGATATATCCCCCGTCCAAAAACGTACAGTTGGAATTGATAAACACATGTTCCCCGAGACGGATGCCGTCACCATGATCGCAACAGAAAGGCGGCCAGATTGTGGCAGAGGCGGGAATACCGGGTATCAAATCCTCCAATACCCTCCGAAACTCCTCATCATACCCGTCCATGCGGTTCAGCTTCAACAGCAGTTTCTTTGCACGTTTAAAACGTTCCTGAATTTCCGGGGAAGAGGTATTCGCCAGTTGCGAACTCCGCATTTTATCTACTTCATTCATATCCATTATATATATATTCTTCGGCATGCACCAATCATCAATTTATGGAAAGCGGACATCCCGGCTAAAGGATGTCCGCCCCATTACAATTGTATATCAGCAGAATTATTTATATTCCTGCCAGCTCTTAATCTGAATATCTTCCATCTTCATCTCGCAGAACGCTTCAATGAAAGCACCTGCCAGACGGGCATTCGTAATCAAAGGAATGTTATGGTCGATAGCGCCGCGGCGAATCTTGTAACCGTTGGTCAGCTCGCGCTTAGAATGGTTCTTCGGAATATTCACAATCAGGTCGAACTTATGTTCGGCAATCATCGTCATTACATTGTTTTCCGCATCGGCACGTTCATCCGGCCAGAACACAGCCTCGGTGTTCACGCCATGTGCGTTGAGGAACGCAGCGGTACCTGCCGTAGCGTAGATCTTATACCCCTTGGCAAAGAGCATACGGCTGGCATCCAGCAGATCCACTTTCGATTTCATTGCACCGGAAGAGAACATAACACCTTTCTCCAAAGAAGGAATCTTGAAGCCGGTGGCAATCATGGAGATAAGCAATGCTTCGGAGAAGTCGTCGCCGATACAGCCCACCTCGCCCGTAGAGGACATGTCCACGCCCAATACCGGGTCTGCCTTATGCAGACGTGAGAAGGAGAACTGAGAAGCCTTTACGCCGATCCAGTCGATGTCGAACGCCGACTTGTCCGGACGGGAATAGGGAGCATCCAGCATGATCTTCGTAGCAGTCTCGATGAAGTTGCGTTTCAGCACCTTAGACACGAACGGGAAGCTACGCGAAGCACGCAAGTTACATTCGATGACCTTCACCTCGTTGTTACGTGCCAGGAACTGGATGTTGAAAGGACCGGAAATGTTAAGTTCCTTTGCTATCTGGCGGCTGATCTTCTTGATACGGCGTGCCGTAGCAAAGTAGATCTTCTGCGCCGGGAACACCAGCGTAGCGTCACCGGAGTGCACACCGGCAAACTCCACATGCTCGGAAATGGCATATTCCACCACCTCACCGTTCTGTGCCACAGCATCAAACTCAATCTCCTTTGTATTCTGCAAGAACTGAGACACCACCACCGGATACTCCTTAGAAACCTCGGCGGCCATTTTCAGGAAGTTTTCCAGTTCTTCTTCATCGTAGCACACATTCATCGCAGCGCCGGAGAGCACATACGACGGACGCACCAATACAGGATAACCCACTTTTTCAACGAATCCCTTCACGTCTTCCAGGCTGGTCAGCTCCTGCCATGCCGGCTGGTCAATGCCAAGCTGGTCGAGCATGGCAGAGAATTTGTTGCGGTTTTCTGCGCGGTCGATAGAGATGGGAGAAGTACCCAGCACAGGCACCGACTGGCGGTGGAGCTTCATGGCAAGGTTGTTCGGAATCTGTCCGCCTACGGACACGATTACGCCGCGCGGCTGTTCAAGGTCGATGACGTCGAGTACACGTTCAAAAGAAAGTTCATCGAAGTACAGGCGGTCGCACATGTCGTAGTCGGTGGACACCGTTTCAGGGTTGTAGTTAATCATGATTGACTTGTAACCCAGCTTGCGTGCCGTTTGGATAGCGTTCACAGAACACCAGTCGAACTCTACGGAAGAGCCGATGCGGTAAGCGCCCGATCCCAGTACGACTACCGATTTCTCGTTTTTATAGTAGTTCACATCATATCCCTGTACGGCATACGTCATATAGAGGTAGTTCGTCAGTTCCGGATGTTCGGAAGCAACGGTATTGATGCGCTTCACAGCCGGGAGAATACCCAACTCCTTGCGGCGGGCGCGTACCATAAGGTTCTCTTTTTCCATATTGCCTTCCGGGCTCAGCACGAAACGCGCAATCTGGAAGTCGGAGAAGCCGAGTACCTTTGCTTCGCGCAGCACGTCAGCCGGAATGTCTTCCACCTTATTATATTGTGAAAGTTTATTTTTATAGTCTACGATATTCTTCAATTTGCCGAGGAACCAGGGATCGATCTTTGTCAGTTCGAAGATGCGGTCAATGCTATACCCCTTCTCCAAAGCCTGGGCAATGGCAAATACACGCAGGTCGGTGGGGTGGGACAGTTCATGGTCCAAATCATCGAATTCCACATCGTCGTTGCCCACAAAGCCATGCATGCCTTGTCCTATCATACGCAAGCCCTTTTGGATGATTTCTTCGAAAGAGCGGCCGATAGACATGATTTCGCCCACTGACTTCATGCTCGAACCGATTTCGCGTGATACCCCCGCAAACTTCGTCAAGTCCCAACGCGGGATTTTGCAGATCAGGTAATCCAGTTGCGGAGCCTCGTAAGCCGAATTGGGAGTTCCCATTTCACCGATCTGGTCGAGCGTATAGCCCAACGCAATCTTGGCGGCAACGAAAGCAAGCGGATAGCCGGTGGCCTTGGATGCCAGTGCGGAAGAACGCGATAGACGGGCATTCACCTCAATCACGCGGTAGTCGTTGGTTTCGGCATTGAATGCGTACTGTATATTACATTCGCCCACGATGCCGAGGTGGCGGATACATTTCGTAGAAAGTTCCTGCAACATTTTCACCTGTTCGTCGGTAAGCGAGCAGGTAGGCGCAACCACGATGGACTCACCCGTATGGATGCCCAGCGGATCGAAGTTTTCCATGCTTGCTACGGTGAAGCAGTGGTCGTTGGCATCGCGGATCACCTCAAATTCAATCTCTTTCCAGCCCTTCAAGGACTCTTCCACCAGAATCTGCTTGGAGAAAGCAAAAGAGCTCTCGGCCAGTTTCAGGAATTCCTCCTCGTTGGCACAGATACCGCTGCCCAGTCCGCCCAAGGCATAAGCCGAACGCACCATTACGGGATAACCGATTTTGCGGGCTGCGGCGAGGGCGTCTTCCATGCTTTCCACAGCTTGGCTGACGGGCGTCTTCATCTCTATTTCGTCCAGCTTCTTCACAAAAAGGTCGCGGTCTTCGGTGTACATAATAGCCTCTACGGAGGTTCCCAGCACACGTACGCCGTATTTATCTAAAACGCCGTTGGTATAGAGTTCCGCACCGCAGTTCAGTGCGGTCTGTCCGCCAAAAGCTAACAAAATGCCATCCGGATGTTCTTTCTTGATGATTTCCTCTACAAAATAAGGAGTCACCGGCAAGAAATAAACCTGATCGGCAATACCTTCCGATGTTTGGATTGTAGCAATGTTCGGGTTCACCAATACCGAACTTATACCCTCTTCACGCAAAGCCTTCAAAGCCTGCGAGCCGGAATAGTCAAACTCTCCCGCCTGACCGATCTTGAGCGCACCTGAGCCCAAAACAAGCACTTTCTTCAAATTCTTTTCCATATCTCTTTTGTTATCTATGTAAGTTCACTTTTTACGTTCTTCCCACCTATACAAAAAAAAATGCGTTACCCCGATTAAGGATTAACGCATTACCAAAGAACTAAAAATATTGTTTTCGGAAAAAGAGAAACCGACGGCTAACGAATGAAATTCATTCGAACGAAGGTTGTATGTACTTCTCATTTCCTGCGATTGCATAACTGTCTTTAAAATTTGTGCAAAGTAACGACTTATTTACGATTTGAGCAAATTAATCAAAGAAATAAATTTCTTATCCGAAAAGAATAGTTACATTTGTAACAATGCAGTCTTAGAATCAAGCTTTCATTTATAGGAATTAAGCTTTCATTTATAAAAATCAAACTTTCATTCTTGAAAATCAAAGCTTGATTCTAAGACTGCATCGCTACAATAAGAACTTCATAATACAAGGGAAAGATGTCTGCACAGCAATATAATGAAAGAAATGCCCGATATTCATGGAGCGGACAAGGCTCCCGCCACAGAGCATGGCTTTCGCCGTTTAATTTTTAGGGCAATGCACTGCATTAGATGAAAATAATGGTATCTTTGCACTTCGTTACAACAGACAGGATTTTATAAGGAAAAAATAATAAATACAGATATGGCAAAAGAAAAAATCATCCTTACGGGCGACCGGCCCACAGGACGCCTGCACATCGGACATTATGTAGGCTCATTGAGACGCAGAGTGGAGTTGCAGAACTCCGGACTGTATGACAAGACATTCGTGTTCATAGCCGATGCACAAGCATTGACAGACAACATGGAGAACCCTGAGAAAGTACGTCAGAACGTTATTGAAGTGGCACTCGACTATCTGGCATGCGGACTGGATCCGGCAAAGAGTACCATCTTCATCCAGTCGCAAATACCGGAACTGTGCGAACTCACATTCTACTATATGGACCTCGTCACCGTATCACGCCTGCAGCGCAACCCGACGGTGAAGACGGAAATCCAAATGCGCAACTTCGAGACGAGCATCCCGGTAGGTTTCTTCACCTACCCCATCAGTCAGGCTGCGGACATTACGGCCTTCCGCGCCACCACCGTTCCCGTTGGCGAAGACCAGGAACCGATGATTGAGCAGGCCCGCGAAATCGTACGCCGCTTCAACTTCATCTACGGCGACACGCTGGTAGAGCCCGAAATCCTTCTGCCGGACAACGCAGCCTGCCTGCGCCTGCCGGGAACAGACGGAAAAGCCAAGATGAGCAAGTCGTTGGGCAACTGCATCTACCTTTCCGACACAGCGGACGAGGTGCAGAAGAAAGTGAAAAGCATGTACACCGACCCCAACCACCTGCGCGTGCAGGATCCGGGCAAGATTGAGGGCAATACCGTATTTACTTATCTGGACGCCTTCTGCCGCCCCGAACATTTTGAACGATACCTGCCCGACTACCCCTCTCTGGAAGAATTGAAGGCGCACTACCAACGTGGCGGACTGGGCGACATGAAAGTGAAAGGTTTCCTCAACAACATCATGCAGGAGACGTTGGAACCGATTCGTAATCGCCGCAAGGAGTTCGAAAAGGACATTCCCGCCATCTACGAGATGCTGAGAAAAGGTTGCGAAACAGCACGCGAAACAGCCGCCGCAACATTGGACGATGTGCGTCGCGCCATGAAAATCAACTATTTTGACGACGCGGAACTGATTGCGGAACAAGTGAAAAAGTTCAGCGCAGAATAAAGGTTTCACCACAGAGGAGACAGAGTTTCGCAGAGGATTCTTCCTTTAATCCTGCACCCTCTGTGGTAAAAAAGCATACAAGAAAGGGCTGTACCCGTCACCGGATACAGCCCTTGTTCTTTTCCATTATTTATCTGTTAGTTAGCAGATTTCACCAGTACCACACGATTCAGGATGGGCTGTCCGAACTTGTCAACACCACCGTCGGCAGAAATCTTCAGGCGGTCGGCAGAGATTCCGTAGTCCTTCACCAAAACATCCACTACTGCCTGTGCACGTTTCAAGCTCAACTCCTTGTTGAACTCAGGAGTACCTGTGGCAGAGTCGGCATAACCGTTTACGGTGTAAGTCGCGTTCGGGAATTCCTGCATCTGTTTGGCCAGATAAGAGATGTTCATCACCTCACGCGGAGACACCTCGGCAGAACCTATATTGAAGAATACGGTACGCGGCGCGATATTCGGATCGGTAACGACAACTTCGGTTTCAGCAACCTCTACCGGTCTGTTCTGTGCAGCGGTCAGAGCCGATTCGAGCTGTTGGTTGGCAGCAGCCATTTCAGCAATCTGCTGTTGCATGGCAGAGAGTTCAAGCGCTGAAATCAACTGCGGCATCGGACGGTTGAAACCGCGTTTCGGGAAGTGGTAGGTCAGACCGAGCGTTGCACTGAACACACCGTCATAACCCTTACCGGCAACTGTTCCGTCAAACTTGTCCTCAGTCCCCATTGCACTCAGCTCCAAATTAATGTCGATCGCATTCGAAATGCGGAAGCGGTTGATAATACCGGCGTTCACCGACAGGGCCTGACGATGGGGCTTGGTATAGTTATGAGTGATACCGGCACCCAAATAAGGAATTATTTCATATACGCGGTATTGATTGTAACCGCCAAACAAGGCATTCAGATTGAACATCACATCACCATGAAAGTTCATATACTCAAAGCGTTGCTTGTACGAACCGTTTTCACGTTGAGTGCCCTTTACATAATCGGCAAACGGATCCATCGTGAAACCTTTTGCCTGAAGACCACTATACTGCAAACGCAATCCGAGACCCGGAGTAAACCATTTGCCGACAGAGATGTTCATCGTAGGACTGATGCGCTTGCCGAAGTCGCCCAACTGCTGGTCGTTATCTCCATACATCACCGATGCACCGCCTCCGATAGAAAAGAACCAGTTGCTCCAAAATGGATTTGTGATTACTTGGTACTTGTCCTGTACCTGAATAATGTCGACCTGTTCCACAACGACAGGTTTTTGCTGCGCCATAGCAGCAGAAGATACGCCGGCCAATGCCAGCAACATTAGAATCTTTTTCATATACCTAAAATAGTTAAGTTGGTTAATTAAAATCTTTATCATTCAAACTGATTAATTAACACCAGCAAAACTAAAAGGTTCTGAAAAAAAGATTTTTTTTTAAAGAGCCTGCTTAAAGGTCACTTCAAAAACAGTTTTTCAATATCTTCTTCCTTAATGGTAGAAAGTACCGTACGTCCGTCGGGCGTATAATTAGGCGTGGCACAGGCAAACAGACTGTCTACGAGGTTGGACATTTCATCATTGCTCAACACCTGCCCGTAGACGATAGCCGCCGCGCGCGCCAATGTCAGCGCAAGGATTGTCCGGACTTCTTCTTTCACATCACTGCCTTTTTCCATAGCGGTATGCACCATATTACGCACCAGCTCCACCGGATTCAGCCCTTCGATGCCGGAAGGGATGCCGTTGATAGCGTAACTGCCTCCGCCCAAAGGACTCAGGTCGAAACCTACTGCCGCCAAATCGTCCGACAGGCTCTCCAACACCGCCGCTTCGGAAGCCGGCAACTGGACGATCTCCGGGAACAACACGCCCTGAGACACCCCCTGCTTCTGGCGAATCTGGTTCATATAACGATCGAACAGCACCCGCACATGCGCACGATGCTGGTCTATCAGCATCAAACCGGATTTTACGGAAGTAAGAATAAAACGTCCTTTGAATTGCAGATGCTGCGCTCCCTTTTCCATGGAAGAGGACTCACCGGAATACAGAGAAGGAGACTGGGAAAGCTCAGAGGCAGGCTCCTTCACATCTGAGACGGTTGTCTCGAAATCAAGAGGTTCCTCCGCAGCAGGTTCGTTCATCTTGCTTGCTTTCTCCAAGCCGGAGTATAACCCTTCCCACTCCACACTTTGACGGGAATAGCTGCCCCCGCCGTAGGACGAAGCGGACGAAGTCTTGAAAGGATTGAAATCCGCATTATAATGAACTTTAGGCGGTTCGATAGGGCGACTCTGCTCGAATGTAGGGATGTCGGGCATCCCTTCCGTATCGAAATCGATGGACGGCACAGCATTGAACTTTCCAAGCGACTCCTTAACGGCAGCCGAAAGTATCTGCCAAATGGCCTGTTCGTTCTCAAACTTGATTTCTGTCTTTGTTGGATGAATGTTCACATCTATATTGGCTGGATCAACTTCAAAATAGATGAAGTAGGATATTTGCTCTCCGGCAGGAATCAGTTGCTCATAAGCGTCCATCACCGCTTTGTGGAAATAGGGGTGGCGCATGTAACGCCCGTTTACAAAAAAGTACTGGTGTGCGCCTTTCTTGCGGGACGTCTCCGGCTTTGCAACAAAACCCGAAACCTTTATCATCGTCGTATCCACATCCACCGACAACAACTGCTGGTTCAACTTTTTGCCGAATACGGCAAGAATACGCTGCCGCAATGGCATGACAGGCAGGTTGAACAACTCCGTATCATTGCTATACAGATAGAAAGCGACATCCGGATGCACCAAAGCAATACGCTCAAACTCCGCCAGGATATTGCTCAGCTCCGTTGAGTTCGCCTTCAGGAACTTGCGGCGGGCAGGGACATTGAAAAACAGGTTCTTTACGGAGAAATTGCTCCCCTTAGGACAGGACACAGCCTCCTGGCTCTCTACCTTAGAGCCGGCAATCAGCAACCGCGTACCGAGTTCCTCATTGGCAGGACGGGTCTTCAATTCCACTTCCGCCACCGCGGCAATGGATGCCAGCGCTTCTCCGCGAAATCCCATCGTGCGCAAAGCAAACAAATCGGAGGCTTCACGTATTTTGGAAGTGGCGTGGCGCTCAAAAGACAAACGGGCATCCGTTTCGGACATGCCCTTTCCGTCGTCGATAACCTGAATGCCGGTCTTCCCCGCATCCGTTACCAGCACATGTATCTCTCTGGCTTCTGCATCAATCGCATTTTCTACCAATTCCTTGATGACGGATGCCGGACGCTGGATCACCTCTCCGGCAGCAATCTGGTTCGCAACCGAATCGGGCAGCAAATGAATGATATCGCTCATGGCAAGTATTAAGTATAAAATATAAAGAATAAGAATATAAACAACTTAGATAATACCGTTGGTTATAGCATACCACAAATAAATCAGCAGGGCTATGACAACCAGTATTATCCCCAAATGCACAGGCTTGCGCCCGCTCTCTTTACGACGCTTCAGATGGGTGGTGCCTTCAACGAACTTCCCCCGGATATCTTCAGGCGAAAACTCCTTCTCCGGCAGCATACCTAATTCGCGTTTGGCATCTTCTTCCATTTTAGCCAGCTTCTCTTTCCGCTCATCCACATAAATATATGAATGGTTAAATCCTCGCGGCTTGCGCATTGTAAACATTCCCATAGCGTTATTTTTTAGTTCGTTTTATGTGCATATCTCTTGGCGAAGTTAAAGGTTTCCGATCACTTTTCTGCAATGTCTCACCCGCTTTTTTGCCTCGCCATTCAAAGATGTCATACTTATTCAGCGGACGGATATAATCGAACCACACAAACGAAGGCAGCCGCATTTTGTCCGCCGGTATCTGATCCATAGGATACAACACCCCATTGGACTTGCCTATCAAAGCGGCTTCTTCCATCTTACGGTCTTTCAGAAAAATGCGCAGGAAACTGCCTTCGGCATAGTTCATGCCAATCATCGTACTGTCTTTCTCTTCCGGATAGAAAACAATCAGGACATTACCGTTTACATCCACACGACGCATATCTCCATTGATGAAAAAAGCCTTCATCTCTTTGCCTGTCACCTGATTGTAGTGAACAGAATCTTTCTGCTCCACCGCCAATGCCTGATTGATGATATGCGCCCAGTCAATGGTGCTATCATTCATGTAGACTTTTATCTCTTCCCCAAGTAATTGCTGCGCGCCATGCCATAAGACCGGATCGGTGTACATCGTCATGCAGGAATCTTTGGAGTTATAGACCAAAGAGTCGCATACCGCCTGCACGTCCGTACGATAAGCACGCACTTTATGATAAACACGCATTTCACGATAAGTGGAATCAGTATTCAGATTGTAGGTCACCAGCCGCAAGGTATCACCATGCATGAAAAGGCTGTCGCCCTGAGAATAGTCGATGGCAACGGCACGCCGGGTGGCAATGGCATTGCCCGTCAGTTCGTTGTAGAAGCAATAATCACCGGTAAGCATATTCTTGTTTACCGTATCATTCATCTGCACGTTATCAAAGGCTTCGCCATACCCCAGCTTACGGTCGTAGAACAGGCTGTCACCCACCAGTTTCTTACCTTCGTTGGTCAGAACCGAACGGTCCAACAGTTCCGCCTGCTCGGAAACGGTGTTATATATCCCGCGTTCCGAATAGATATGATTTTTGTCGCTGACAATATCGGACGGTCCCAGAATCGTAGCGATTTTAGATTCCGTACTGTATTTCAGCGTATCGGAAGTGAGGACAAACTTCGGATTCACCAACTTCACCTCATGATTGAACACAGCCAGTTTGGTGGCCGGACTGTATTCTCCCCATTCGGAAGTCAGTACGTTTTCTTCATCGGTCAACGTACCGCCATCAAAATAATAGCCTAAGTTGTAAAGACGGTCGTAATTCAGGCTGTCCGTAGTGAGCTCTGTGTTACGGTTAATCATGCGCACATTCTCACGCAACATGGCAAGCTGCGACATTCCGTCATAATACAGGTAATCACCATATATGAACAAGGTGTCCCCCTGCTCCATGCGGACATTGCCGAAAGCCTCAACGGAATTGATTTTCTCGTAAATCAGAGCACTGTCGCAAAACATGTACATGCTGTCATGCTTCATCCTGACAGATCCTATCAGCACCTGTACGTCGGGACGCGACTGCTTGTCCGCCTGCGCTTCATCGGCATAGAGCAAATCTACACGTTTCTTTTTCCTGTCAGGCTCGTTTTTCCTGTCCTGCGCACTCAGCAAGCAAACGCCGAACAGACATATCAAACCAAATATCAGTCTTTTATCCATCCCGGATACTTGAATGTACAGTTTCTCCAATTTTCGTTGATGCGGACGTAGGTATGTTTCTGTTTTTCACGAATCCATTTGTCCAACATCTGGTCGCGACGTTTCTCCAGAACTATTTCTTTCAGGTTCTGGTAGTCGTCGGCAACAGTTGCCTTATGCCCGTTAGTGCGGCTCTTCAGTTTCACGATAACACATTCTTCCTTTCCGGTTTTCTGCGGAATCATCGTGAATGCTTCGGAAATCTCGCCCACCTTCATCTTATCCACCACTTTTGCTATCTCAGGCGGCAGTTCCTGCATCTCGAACTTGGAAGTATTATTATTGGGATTGGGCAACAGACCATGATTATTGCGTGTATCCTTATCCTGCGAAAGCACCGATGCCGCTTCCTCAAAAGAGAACTTTCCATTGCGAATGTCATCGGCAATAGAATCCAGACGCAACATCCCTGCCGTCAGAGCTGCTTCCGGAATATGCGGCTTCAACAAGATGTGGCGGGTCTTGATACGATCGCCCCGCTTCTCTATCAACTGGATGATATGAAAGCCATACTCAGACTCCACGATTTTGGATACTTTGTTGGGATCTTGCAAGTTGAAAGCAACATTAGCATAGGCAGGATCCAACATGCCACGTCCGGAGAATTCAATCTCACCACCGCGAATGGCCGAAGCACGATCTTCGGAATACATACGGGCCAACGTAGAGAAGCTGGTCTCACCCTTTGTGATGCGGTCGGTGAAATCGCGCAAACGCTTTTTCACATTCTCTATCTCTTCCAAAGGAACCTTAGGCTGCTGAGTGATAATCTGAACCTCTACCTGTGTCGGAATATAGGGGATGCTGTCTTGCGGCAGGTCTTTGAAGTAACGGCGCACCTCGGCAGGCGTAATCTTGATTTCACCAACCAGCTTCTGTTGCATCTTCTGCACTTTCAGACCTTCACGAGCGTTGTCGCGCAAAGTTTCGCGAATCTGACTGGAAGTTTTATTGAAGTATTCCTCCATTTTCTCGCGTGAACCGATATTGGTGATATACATATTCGTCATATAGTCCACACGCTGAATAACCTCGGCTTCGGAGACTTCAATACTGTCGAGCGCTGCCTGATGCAGGAACAACTTTTGCACAGCTATTTCTTCCGGTATCACGCAATAAGGGTCGCGATCGAACTTACGTCCTTCATACAAGGCGCTCATACGCGCTTCTTCCACTTCGGACTTCAATATAGCCTCGTCGCCTACTACCCACACTACCTCGTCAATCACATTGTCTTGTCCATAAACGGTAGAACCGGCTAACAGCGTCAAGGCAAATAAAACTACAAACTTAAAGTTCATACACTTTTTCATTCTTGGTGTCTTATACTAATAATATTTAATTTTCTCTCTCTTCTCGGCACGTCGGTACAAGTCTTCTTTTACTTGTTCCATAAACTCCACCTGCTTCATGTTCAGCATCATATCCTTCACCTGAGTACGGGCGAATTCGTACGGTTCCTGTTCTCCCACCGTACGAAAATCACTCACATTCAGGAAGTAATGGAAAGCAGTATCTTTCAGCTCTACATGACGGTTCTTATTCAGGTATTCTCCGGCATCGGACACCTTCAGCGGTATCAGATCCATCACTTCGGCTATCGGCACCCACTTGTCATAAAAGTACTCGTACTTCACAGCATTCTGCAAACTGTATTTTTCCAAATGTTCTACTGCTTCGCGGGTCTCGGTTTTGTACCAACGGCGGACATTGCCCAACTGGGGAGCCTTAAGAGGAACTTTGATGAACAATCCCTTCATCAAAGGACGCTCTACCTTGAAAAGTTCCTGATGCTTCTCATAGTAATCGGTCAGTTCCGTTTCCGAAATTTCCTTGGAAAGGGTCTGATTCATCAATGCCTGCTGATAGGTATGCATAATCAACGCTTTCCGGTAGTTCTCCACCAGCTTGTCAATCTCACCACTGTTGGGAATATTGCTTTTCGCCTTCTCATACAACAGCACTTCTTCCGCCCAGTTGCGTATGTAATGCTCTGCAAACAACAGGCTGTCATCCTTCGACAGCCCCGCAGGAAGTACCGCTTGCAAATCTTCATGGTAAAGGAAGTTGCCATCCAATTCCACTAACGGTGTTCGCCCTCCATGATCGTGCTGTTCCTTGCATGATCCACAGACAAGAAGAATTAAAAGCCCCAAACAGATTGTTCGCATTACCAACTGATATTTACTGTTTTTAAGGTACGAAGATACTGCTTTAATCGGTTGCATCAGTGATTATTAACGGTTTTTAAAACCTCTTGGTTTATTTCAACCTTAGCCGAAGAGCGTAAACGGTCCACCCAACGGCCATCCAAGTAGGTCTGATAATCCGCAACCAGCCTGTCTTTTACTTCCTGATAGTCATCCGGCCCTTTCACTTTCTTGCCCAACACAGCAGTAAAAGGAAATGACACCAAAGGCGTTGCATCCTTACCCTTAAACACCAAATCATCAACATACGCATTGTCACCGGGAGCAAACACGCCCTGTTCGACTTGTATCTGCGGTTGCGCACCGGCATTAAAAGTCAAGCGTATGGCATCTTTCCATTCTTCTTCCGGCAAGCTTTTCAAGAACTTACGCGCCTGCTTGACAACACGTTTACTCACGCCATGCAGGACAATTCCTCTATATCTCCGTTCTTCCCACTGATAATCGGACCGATGCTTCTCAAAATAGGCTTTTAAACCGGCTTCATCCGTCGCAGCCCGTTTACGGATTTCCTTGTCTATGATTTTCTTCAACAGCGCCTGTTCCTTGTAGTCTTGCACCAAACAACGTAAATCCGGATATTTCTGCTCCAAACATGTATTTTCATAATCAAGTACGGTTTTCACGATGAAAGCGTCCAGCTGCTTGCGCACACCCGCCGGATAAGCCGCAGCAAAACGGGCAAAATCGGTTCCCGTATAGCTCCTTCCTGCCAATGTGAACAGAGTGCGGCTGGTATGTCCTGAATTCGTCAGTTCATCCACACCAGCCTTATCGGGAGTGTACCGGTATTCTTTCTTTAATTTCTCCACCTGCACTTCCACCCCCCGGTCCGCTTCATGCCGGGACTGACGAGCCATTATTTCATCCTTCACCTTTTCAAAAGGCGGCAGCTCTCTACGTTCAAGTACCTTTACGATATGAATACCTTGCGGAGTAAAAAAAGGCTGAGACACGCCACCCACCGGCAATTCAAAAGCCACGTCTTCAAATTCCACCGGCATCTGAAGCCAACTCACCCATAATGACCGTTTTTCATCAGAAAAGCGCTCTACGCAAGCATTAAAAGCATTGTCTCCCGGATTTTTCCGAAGATACTCATGAATGGAGTCCATACGAGCAACCGCATCGCGAAGCGCATCACCGGAAACATTCTGAGGAAGATATTTGAAAATATGGCGCACACGTACCTGTCCTCCACGATGATGAGCCTTCATCCTGTCATACCACCGGCGGGCAGCAGCATCCGCTTCAATCGTATCGGTCAGGTATGATTCTACCAGCCGGGCACGATAGTTCTCCACTTCCTCGCGGAAAGCAAAAGCCGTATCCAAACCGGCAGCTTCAGCATCACCTACTTTCAGTTTGAAATTCACAAAATGCTCTACATATTTTCCCGGTGTAGCGTGTTTAAGAGCGAGCAATGATTTATCCCTGTTATAGCTATACTCAAATTCAGAACGGAGCACATCCTTTCCATTAATACGCATCAACACCGGATCCTGCTGAGCAAAAACATTCCAACCCAACCAAAGAAAGATCACCGCCAAACAACTCTTTATCATAATCACCTTTTTAAAGAAACGAACAAAATCAAATGCAGATACGGCACAAAGATACAATTTCAGAAATAATATGCCCGTTTCACATCGAAAAAACCATACGTACTCCTCAATAAATCTTCCGTCCAATAAGAACAATGCCCGAAAAGTATAGTTTTACTTTCCGGGCATTATCGTTAAGTGTGTATGTTTCCTTTATTCAGGACGGCTGTAATTCGGCGCCTCGCTGGTGATTGCAACATCATGCGGATGGCTTTCAAGCACGCCGGCATTAGTGATACGGGTAAATTTGGCATCGTGCAGCTTTTCGATATTAGCCGCACCGCAATACCCCATACCTGCACGCAAACCACCGGTCAACTGGTAGATAACCTCATATAGAGTACCCTTATAAGGAACACGAGCAGCGATACCCTCCGGTACGAGCTTCTTCACATCACTTGTTCCACTCTGGAAGTAACGGTCTTTAGAACCATGTTCCATAGCCTCCAAAGAGCCCATACCGCGATAAGACTTGAATTTACGCCCGTTGAAGATAATCGTTTCGCCCGGAGACTCTTCCGTTCCGGCCACCAATGAGCCAATCATCACAGAATAACCACCGGCAGCCAAAGCCTTCACCACATCGCCGGAATAACGCAAACCGCCATCGGCAATCAGAGGAATACCCGTACCTTTCAATGCTTTTGCCACATCATATACGGCAGACAACTGGGGAACACCCACACCGGCAACTACGCGAGTGGTACAGATAGAACCCGGACCGATACCCACTTTCACACCGTCGGCACCGGCCTCAACCAATGCTTTCGCAGCCTCTCCGGTTGCAATATTACCTACTACTATATCAATGTTCGGGAAACGTTTCTTAGCCTCTTTCAACTTCTCGATTACAAACATAGAGTGCCCATGCGCCGTATCAATCACAATGGCGTCCGCACCTGCATCCACCAATGCCTGCATACGGTCCAGCGTATCCACTGTCACGCCTACCCCGGCAGCCACACGAAGACGGCCTTTGCTATCTTTGCAGGCCATCGGCTTGTCTTTTGCCTTAGTAATATCCTTGTAGGTAATCAAACCTACCAATTTATTATCTTTATCAACTACCGGTAACTTTTCTATTTTATGTTCCTGCAGGATTTGGGCAGCAGCTTCCAAGTCGGTTGTCTGATTGGTAGTAACGATGTTACTTTTCGTCATCACCTCATCAATACGCTTGTTATGGTCTTTCTCAAAACGAAGGTCGCGGTTGGTAACAATTCCCACCAAATGTCCTTCATCATCTACTACCGGAATACCGCCAATCTTATACTCGGCCATCAAGCCCAATGCATCGGCTACCGAAGATCCTCTCTTGATAGTCACCGGATCATAAATCATACCATTTTCGGCACGCTTTACAATAGCAACCTGACGAGCTTGTTCCTCAATAGACATATTCTTATGGATAACACCGATACCACCTTCACGAGCAATGGCAATGGCCATTTTCGCTTCGGTAACAGTGTCCATAGCAGCTGTTACAAACGGGATTTTTAACTCAATGTTGCGTGAGAACTTAGTCGAGAGTTCGACTGTTTTAGGGAGTACCTCAGAGTAAGCAGGGATCAACAGAACGTCATCGTAAGTCAATCCATCCATTACAATCTTATCAGCAATAAATGACATAGGGCTATGCGTTTAAAATTTATTGCGTGCAAATATACGGTATTTGTTCGAAAGTGAAAAGTTTTGTTCCAGGATATTTTCAGAGGGCTATAAATTAATCGGTTTCGTTGCAGAGTGCTTTAAAAGAACGGGATTAAAGAACGCAAAAAAAGAACGAACTTAAAGAACCGCCTTATGAATGCACAGTTTTTCATCAACGAGATCGGATGCAAATTCAACCTTAGAAAGCCCAAGTCCGAAAAGCCGACGAACGTCTATTTTGTAGCACGCATCAGGAACAAGCAGATAAAACTTTCTACTGGAGTAAGGGTATATCCGGACCAGTGGAACGTAAAGAAACAGGAGGCGTATATCAGTTGCCGGTTGACTGAGCTGGATAACGAGAACAATACCATCGTCAATGAAAAGATTGGCAAACTGAAACTTTATTTTTCGGAATACAAGCAGTACCTTTGCGACCACCCTGAGGAGATAGAACGCAGGGCCATCATTTTACTTAAACAATATATCTATAAGGATACTATGAAGAAAAAAACGGAAAAGCCTGCCACCTTCATCATGAAACAGATTGTAGAGGAGAAGGATATCGTGGATAGTTCAAAAATCCAGTACAGATCCAATATCAACAAGTTCAAACGGTTTCTGGATGAGAACTCCATACCCGACACCTGGGAAAGTATGAACCTGGATACATTCACCAAATACCAGCAACACTTGATTGAAGAGGGTAAGGAGGACAATAAGGAAGGTAAGAAAGCTTCTACCATAAAGAATATTATCAAAGGTACATTCTTTGGGGTGCTTAGAGAGGTTTCCAAACGACTTGACATTCCTTTCAAGTGGGAAGAGAGTAATCTTGAAAGCTTTGACCTTGTGAAAGACAAATCCAACAAGGAACTGGCGCGTAATAAGGAAGTAGCACTGACAGAAGAGCAGATTAAACAGCTCTATGAGTACCAACTGAGCGGTACCGAGAATCAAATCAAAAAGAAAACGGAGATAAAGGACTTGTTCGTACTTCAGTGTCTAGTTGGTCAGCGTATCAGTGACATGTATAAGTTCTTCAACGGTGATAACGAGAGGGATGAGGAGAACGGTACAATATCTATCGTCCAGCAGAAGACCGGAGCCAGGGCTATCATTCCTCTAGTGCCATTAGCAGAAGAAATCATAGACAAGTATACCGGTGCAGAAATCAAATATTATAAGGAGAGACGTTCCGCATTGAATGGTGAGTTAAAAGTCATAGCCCAGGAAGCAGGCCTTAACGAACTTGTGACCTATGAAGAGAACGGCACCAAATATACCAAACCGCTCTATGAGCTGCTCCACACCCATTCTGCACGGCACACATTCTCTACCATCATGTGCCGTAGGGGTGTTCCGAGAGAGGATATAATCATTGCGACGGGCCATGAAGATACCCAGATGTTGGATAAGATATACGCCCACCTGACCGCCAAGGACAAATCCAGGAAGGTGACAACTGCATTCAAGAAGAAGCTTGGTGACGGCATTTTCGATATGGGAGGCCAGCCAGAACCGGAAGATGGCGAACAGACACCGGCTCCAACTGTTCCGGCCAACCCCAAGCAGAAGGCAGACGTATTCAACCACGTCTTTGCCGGTGACCTGCTGCTGAAACTCTCCAGGCTGAAAAACAAGGGTATAGACATCACCAGACTCCCCGACACTGAGGAAGCCGTGAAAATACTCAAGGACATCGGCAGGATAGATGAGATAGACAAGGATAAATACAAGGACAATACACGATTGCGTGACAAGGTAGCCAGGATTGCCTCTGTCGTATGGTTCATCGCATTCAAACGGAATGACGCGGTACTGATACAGATGTTCCAGAACAATATCACGGAGCTGGGCCTTAGGAACATCTTTCTCAACGGGGAGATTATGAGGGAGGCCAGGCTCGAATCCCTGATGAACGGTGATGAGAAGGTCCTGAAATTCGTGGAGGTGCTGAATATCAGAAGCATGGAGGAGCTGGAGGAGTATGAGAAACGGGATAAGGGTAGATAACATTTACAATATAATGGTAAAATATATTTTCATATAATATAAAAAAATAAAAGTTCCAAGCTGATACATATCAAGGAAAATGCCACTTCCCGAAAGTGTAGACATCGCTTCTCAAGGAGGGTAAATATCATCCGCTGGTGGGTAAACTCTATATTTCAGGCGGGTAAACGTTCAAAATTCGGCTCCTTGGAGAATACAATATAATACGACTTTTTGAATTGAATATTAATTGGTTAAGCGACGAAAAACTATCTATCCCTAGAGCGTGTAAAACGCTACCCACCTATAACATAAGAAAAAAGACTGACTTATCATGCCCAACAGAACAGGCATAGTATTATATGATATATAAAATATTTTACATTATTCCAGTCCCCAAGTAGCCATATAACCAACACTTCATCCCAAATCCGTACGGGTAATAATGAATAGGGTGGATGAGTGGCCAATACAGAATCCAGTTACCAGATTAGTTCCCATACTGATACTGAGATAACCCTTCTACCAATGATGAACTGACAGCAAACTATATCTCATATTCATTTTCTCTTTATAACCAACCGCTGTATTAAGTATTAGTCAGAGCAACAAAGAGTCGTTATATTCTTGTCATCTGAGTGATAACAATGTGTATGTCTCTCAGTTTCTCACTCCTATACTCGTCTGACATTTCACAAGGCCGGGAGATATGAACGGGCAGGAAATCAAAGTGCCTGGGGGTATCGGGATAAGACTCATATATTACCTCCCGTTTATTATTCAGGCACTCTTTACTGTTGCCCATTCTCATCAGTCCATAGTCTCAATACTTTTTACCGTATTTGTTTTTATGGCTGTGAACCGGTGATAAAATATGGGAAGATTATATTTTAGGGGATTCAGTCTATTTGCATAATTAAAGTTCACACTTCTCAGTATTATGTAATCAGCTATAAATCAATAAGCAAACATATAGATTAGTTCACACCTGCTTCTCATGTCACTTCACAGGTATAGGTTCCCATGTTACTTCACAGCTTCACACCTCGGTTTCACCCAATAAATGACAAATATTATCCAGTATGTTTGATACTATCCTTCGCTGTCTTTCCCGTATCTAAGTAACAATATTGCACAGCCCTATACACCGCATTGCCAACTGAAACCAACCGCCACCAACCCGAACCAATCATAGGAAATAAGAACATCCGTACCGTTTGTTTGTTGCCTTGCCGGTCTTATGAATACTGATCCTTATTCTATAATTTGATGTCATTACAACCGACTGTAATCATCCGGCTTATCCATCATATTCACCGGGCAAGGACTATCTGGCAATATTAATGGGAGGCATATACAGCTTGGTTTAAACCGGATCTATTGTAAAGGTAATGGGAGTGGTTTATCGGATTCCTGCTTATACTGATACACTTTTGCCATACTTCCTAAAACAATATGTATATGGCAAATGAGGAGTTGAAACAATGTATAAGTATGCCAATTCAGCCAGGGAAAAAAGGCAAGTTCATCATTCAAACATTATCCAAACGGTGAGATACAAGAGTTAACTGAAAACCCATTGTATCATACTGTTACTATAATTAATAGTAATATCCACTCAAACGGCGTGAGCCTACAACAAACGAAAGAGAAAATATACTATATCCCAAAATCAACTTTTTTTGCTAAAATTGAGATTTTTACTTAAATAGAATAGGTTTTAAAAGGAAAAAAGTGATGCATTCTGTCAACTCATCCGACAGTGATTTGGGCATACAGAAAGATTGCATTGTCCGATTTGCTATATCTTCATTTATAGCAATCATACCTTGGCTAGAATGAATAAAATCCCAATTCTCTTGCTGCTTTTGGGGGATATATAACCGGAAGAACAAGTGACAAGTTTGGCAATAATACACTTTTTCCGTATTATCAATTTTTCCAGTTCTCCAAATCATCATTGAAAGGGTAAACGGAACGCTATCAATCAATTTTTTTCCCTTTGAAACATATCATTTATAAGTAATTTTCCTCATTCCAGCAAAAAAAGTTGATCTGAAATTATATACTATTCTCTTCTTCGTTAGTTGTAGGCTCACGCCGCCTGAGTGGATATTATCATCAATTGTAATAATCATATGATACAATGGGCTTTCAGTTAACTCCCGCATACCATTATTTATGTGATATACAATGAGGCTTCATATCCTTTTTCCCTCCATTGGCTGAATGCACATACCTTTGGGGAATCACTTTTGCTCCGTTTGATAATACAGCATATACAGCCGCCAAGAAAAGAATAAGCAATACCGCCCTTCTACCCATGGACGTACTGCCTATTGATTGCCTATGTTTCCAGTATCTCTATAAAATACACTTTCCTGCCCCTGTCATTTGTCCTCTGTTTTTCCACAACAGGAAGATACTGTTTCAGGTCCGTTGCCTTGGCTGTTTTACCTGAAAGTCCCAAGCTGTCGTATATCTTCTGTAACTTGACCTTTACCTCCTGTTTGGAATAGAGCATACCTGGAACGAACTCCTGTCTGCAAGCCTCACTTATCGGAGCCTGTGCACAAAGAACACTATAGGCATCCTCAACATCAGCCTCACGAAAACCAAGACTTGACAGGGTATCATAACCAAGAGTTCCATACCACCCGTGAAATCTGAAATCAATGAACGGATTTTGTAAGAGCAGGGTGTCATATTGCGGACATTGGTTTCTGAAATTCGCATATCCTGCAAGCCTGTCCTTGTCGGGTGCATTATAATACCATTCTTCGAACTGCTTCATCTCATCCGGCTTCTTCCGCATCCCGACCGCAGACTGAATGCTCGTCAACAGTTGGCAGGAATTGTTATAATAGCAATTCCTCTGATACCACCTGTTCCACATTGCCGCCATTACCAGATGATTGTAACCTATCGTCGTTTGCCCGTTCTCCTGTATGAGGTCAGTATAATCATCTGTAAACTTCTTGTCAGGTTCCATTTTTCTGTAAGAATCCATTAATACAGTTCTGTATTCTTCAGGAGCACTATTGAATACATTGAGGATGTTATTTGTTTTCAAATCCATCGTCTTCTGCTTCTGTCCAAACTCCGCTTCCGTCATAATGGCAGGGTAGGTCTTGTAATATATCGTGGCATCATGTCGGAATGGATTTGTATCAAGCCTCTGTCTGCCGAGAATCTGAGGTATATCCAGCATGATGTCAAGGGTCTGCCACTCCTTTCCTGCATTAATGAAGATATAGGTGCTTGCATTATCCGAGTAAAAATCCACACCTTCAAAAGATGACTTCGTACAGAATGTGAAAGGCTTGTTCCTGGGTTTGTTCCTGTCCGTATTCAATCCGCCTGTCGTGAATCCTTTGGGCAGTTTTGAGGATTGACTTTCAGAACACAGGATTGTCACTTCATCCGGCTTCAGATTGTTTTGCCTGATTATCCTTATGATCGACTTTACCTCATTGAGAAATATACAGGCTTCACGAGAGTAGGTAATATTTCCATTCACTATTTTCCTTTCAAAATATCCGTCCCTTCTGTAACGTTGTATCAGTTCTTCACACAGTTTCTCCGCAGTCTCACCCTTCCTCATCTGCCTCTCCTTCAATGTCGGCTCTACAATCACATCAGGATCCCATTCCAGTTTATAGTAGGGAATGCTGGCGAATTGAGGTATGTAGTCAAGGTAGATGTCAGGGACAGGTGTAGCTGACAAGTAACAGATGCGTTTCACTTCACTGTCAAGCCGGATGAGAAAATTCATGTCCGTACTGCCCTTGAATGTCGCATCACCCATCAGACACTGGAACTCATCAACCACAAAGAGGCATGAATCCAGCATATTATTTCTTCTAAGGACACCAAGAACCTTGTCCGATGAATCCAGTGTAACCAGTATCTTGGCAGGTTTTGACAAGGGGGCAAATGGTGTGCTTCCATGATGATAATTCAAGTACGAATCAAGATCCTGCATCTTTTGAATTATTGCTTGCCCTCTGTTATTGCTTGGTGGAATATGAAAGTGAAAACTGTCAGGATATTGTTTGTGCTTCTCTTTCAACACCTGAAGTCGTGGCGAAATTATCACTACCGGAAAGTTTGAATTGAGAAACAGGGATGTACCTCCACAACCTGTTACAGTCTTGTTCAGGATAAACTTTCTATCCAATGGCAATATACCGTCCAGAAGTTTGTCATAATCACTCATATACCTGCAACCTTTAGGCATGTTAATTTGTATTGCATTATTTATATTGTCATTCATAATTGTTATATTTTTGTTTATACTCATTTCATATATAAAGGTTTGCAATGTTTTTATATACCCTTTTTACACATTTACGGGTTAACAGAATGCATCAATATTTTTTCTTATGCAATCTATTCTTTTTAAGTAAAATCCCCAATTCTGGTAAAAAAAGTTGCATGAAATTATTGTATATCCTTCTTTTTTCGTTTGTTGTAGGCTCACGCCGCCTGAGTGGATAATTATGATATAGTGTATAGTATAACCAATCATATAACCTGCCTTCGGTTAACTGTCGACAGGAACTTACCGGATACATCATCTTCATTCATGGCTATTGTCCGGAGGTTAAAGTACAAGTGGAAAAGATATGTTGTCGGCAGAATCATACACTATCTTTTGCTATTCGACAAGAGGGGGACAAATTCAGGGGGGAGACAAATATAGTTTATCGGATAAGAGATTATAAACCAGGTCACTATTTTTTTCATAGGGGTATATCCAATTTGTCCCCCTTTCCTTATCATCAACCATAACCAACTTTGATATATAAACAGCAAAAAGATATTCAGGGGGCAAAAAAAACAAAGTGCCAAAGACTACCGGGAGATGATATATGGCTTTTCTCCCGGGTTTTACAGGCACTGATCTTTCCTGCCCTCCACCATGCAGAAAAAAAGAATAGAAACATCCGGACTGCCTCTATCTGATTGTAACGTTACCTCCAAAATGCCCGTACAATACCATCAAAGGTTATGACGGGAGTTTTGTGATGATATTGGTAACTTTACGCCGCATACCATACTATCGGACAGGAAAGTTGTGTCTAAGGTATCATGCAATTTTTTATGTCACTTGTTTCGTATTGGATGAGTTAACGGAATGCATCAATATTTTTCCCTTTAAAACCTATTCTATTTAAGTGATATTACTCATTTTAGGAAAAAAAGTTGCATTCCGTCATCATATTTTATTTCTCTTTCGTCAGTTGTAGGCCAACGCCGCCTGAGTGGATTAATAATTCTTTTATTGTTTCCTCATACCTGGCTTTCAGTTAACTCACAAGATATTATTTTGCAATATTTTTCACCTGCACCTTTGACATATGGATTCTTTATTGGCTTTGATGAAATTTTAAAGGAGAGCTTATGCAGCATCTCCTTTATCTTTCCAATCAGTCAGGACATTCTCAAATCCAGCACCTGGCATTGGATTTGACTACCACTCTGGTGAATTTCTGGAGTTCGGTTATCAATGCCTGCACTTCATTCTTTGTCGGTTCGGGAAGGGTAATATCCTGTCGTGAGTTCCTGCCGATATTGACCTGTCGCGGGGAACACATCCTGATAAGTTCAACCATTTCGGGCAAGTCGAATTTTACCAGAGGTTCACAGGTCACACAGGTTCTCATTCCAAGGTTCGCCAGTTTTTGCATGGCTTGGGCACGCTTACGGGTATTTGGAGCATTCCTTACGATGTCCGGATAAAAGACATTGGTTTCTATGGTCGTACACAGAACCGATTTCTGCATTACCGGATGACCCATGAACTCCAAAAAACGTGAAGGGTCCTTGGACTGGAAAAGATAGTTGTTATTAAACTGGTTACAATAATCCAGGAACCGGGTAATCCAGCCCGGAGGTATATCGAAAGCCCATGCGTCCGTTCCACTGCCTACGAAAATGAAATTGCCTTCACCCAGGTTTACTTCCAGTTCCTTGGGATCAAACCGTATAGGAAACAGACCATTGAATTTTTTCATTGTAACAATAAATTATCGTTATAAATTTGCATAAACATTCAACATCAAAGTGTGGAATAAGACCGACTTTTCATTAGTCATAAAGACCGTGTTACATGTTCTGCCCCCACACTTTATACATCAAAAACCGGATAGTTCAATGGGCTTTTAGACCCCGCATTCGCAATGATGGCTCACGATGTACAGATGTTGTTCAATAAATCATTAAGACTATGACCTACGTTGGAATTGATGTCAGCAAAGCGACTTTCGTAGTAGCTTATTCTTCTGCCAAGAGCAGTAAGACAAAAACATTCAAGAACACCACAAAAGGTGTTCACGAGTTCATTCAAACCTTGTCAGCCGATGATTATCATTGCGTGCTGGAAGCAACCGGCAATTACAGTTCCCTGCTCGTCTATCTTCTTTCGCAAGCAGGAATTACTGTCAGCCTGGAAAATCCTCTCAAGATAAAAAACTTCGCCCGTGTGATGCTTTCCGTCACCAAGACGGATGAAACGGATGCACGTTTGATTGCCCTCTATGGAGAGAAAATGCACCCCGCCCCTTATAAACTCCGCAGTGATGCCATTCTCATCTTGAAGCAGAAACGGACAGTCATACGCCAGCTCAAAAAGCAACTTATAGCCACCCGTAACTTGAAAGGCTCTATGGAAGCACTTCCTTTCTTCGATTCCAAGTGCAAGAAAACCATAGAAAAGACTATCGCTTTCCTTGAAAGGCAAGTCAAGGACTTGGAAGAGGAACTGGCAAATTTGGCACAAGGTGAGTATAGGAAACAGATGGGCTTGCTCACCTCCGTCAAAGGGATCGGCGTCACACTCGCGGCAGCCTTAATCATGGCTACAGGAGGTTTTGCTTACTTTGATAACGCCAAGCAGCTTACCCGATATCTGGGGCTGTCGCCCACTTACCAACAATCCGGTACGTCAGTCAATGTCAAAGGTCACATCAACCGTAACGGTGATTCATCCTTGCGCAGCCTGCTTTATGTTGCTGCAATGGCATCCCTGCGATGCAATGCCGAATGTAAGGAGTGTTTCAACCGGTTAAGGTCTAACGGCAAGCCGGGGAAAGTGGCGGTCGTTGCGGTCGCCAACAAACTCGTAAGGCAAGCCTTTGCGGTAGTCACTCAAGAAAAGCCTTATATTGATGGATTCAAGTCTGCAAAGCCATAATAGCTCCTGCGGAGGGAACGCCATGCGGCAAGGGGCTGCGCAGTCAGCCCCGACGAGCTTTCCATCCACGACAACTCGCATAATTATGCTAATTATTGTTAACCGTAGTCGGCTTTTATATTATAGTTCATGTAACAATAGGGGCAATCATGAAAACATATCCCTTTTATCGCATTCCACGTGTGGGTAACAAAAGGATACATGTTGCCCCGGCTTTTTGTCAGTGCCATAATTTCTGTTTTTAAGGGTTGATTAAATCAGTGTATTGTAAATATCAATGTTCCGAAGTTCTTCTCTTCGGTCTTATAGGCATTGCCTACATGGCTTCTGATTTCCTTTTCATCCATTGTGTCATCTTCCCAGCCATCAATGAAATACTCAGCAGCCAGTCCTTCGTCAACACCCCATTTGCACATCCGGCAGGCTAACATAAAGATGCTGTTTCCCCTGTTTCCTTTTTGCCAATACTCCGGATTGTTCTTCTTCCAGTGGGAGTTCATAATGTTGATGATGCTTTTGTCCGACACTGTTCTTGTCCCGGATAATTGTGGCATCTGTACCTGTGGCTTTATGGTGGGGACATAATGGTACGGTTCAGGGGTGGGATTGACCCATATGTCCGGATCGTAGCTCAGATAATTTCTGCGTGCAAGGTCTTTACAGCCTAAATCATTCCTGTCAGCCACATAGAACTTGTTTAGTAGCTGCTCATATAAATCCCCATGTCTGGCCGGATCTGTATTGTCATGCAAAACCAAGGCTTTCAGTCCATTTCCACTGGGTGTAACAAAAACACTCAGGACACATTCGGTTATCATCAGCTTGTTTCGTAACCAGATCATTTCATCCGGTGTTGCTATATGGTCAAAATCCAATGCCGTCACACACGAGTATTCAATCAGCCCCGCACTGCTGAGTTCCCTGAATATACCGTTATAGGCAACAGCGGGCAGGAGTCTGGCTTTCCATTTCTGCATGTCACCTGGAGCTACACTTCTGATTTTTGCAATGGCTTGTTGTAACGTATAGTCTCCAAACTCATTGTCATGTAATTGCATGTCTCCCGTACGAATCATCTGTATAATATCATCCAATCCCGGATAAGTCAGGTTGTACTTTGTCCAATTAATCTTTTCTGTCAATGTTACTTTCATATTCCTTACCATAGACTTTATTACTTTTTTATCCATCTGAGATTATCAGCCGCATTGTTGGACATGTCACCGTCAATATGCTCCACTTCCGTATAGCTCTTCGGATCAGGATTGACCAGGAATGTCTCCGCAACGAGGAGATCGACATAAGCCTTCTCCCCGCCGATGATGATGTACTGTCTGCCGTTTGCCTCCCCGAATACCGGTACATTGCCTCCCTTTGCGGATGATGGCATTGCCAGACCGGTGCAGGGAACTTTTTCAAGGCTTTTTCTGACATCCGACCATAACCTGTATTTCCTGATGTCCCTCATGCCTCGTGAATACAGACCTTCATACAGGTCACAGAGGAAATCCACACTGTCGTATATCCCCAGTTCATAGGCCTTCTCGAACCATCCTGTCGCTTCCTTGTACATTACGGGAGTTCCATACAACCCTTTGAGGCGTATATGTCCCATTGTGAAAGCCGACAGTCCGTCACCTGAATCCGCAGCCTGCCTGAATAACCCGATGCCTTTCTGTATATCCTGCGGACATCCTTCCCCTTCCAGGTATATATGGCCCAGATTGGCTTTCGCTGTAGGTTCCTTTTCCGCGATACTTTCCAGAAGAGCGATTGCCCTGCCCACATCACGCTTTACAGCCATCCCTTTCAGGTAATACACAGCAACGGCGTTGATTCCATACACGAATCCCTGCGTTGCCGAACGGTCATACCATAGGAAAGCCTCATTGACATCCCCCTTATCCTCATAATACAGACCGGTTAAATACTGGGCCTCGGCATCACCTGCCCGGGCCTTTTCCAACATTTTTCTTGTTTCTTCTTTCATGTTGTTTGATTTTTAGATTTGATATATTGTTTAAGTCTCACACATCTAAGGATTTCGGGGTTTTGTCAGACGGTAGTTTTTTATGTGTGTAAGTTAAAAGAGGAGAATATGTGAGTGATGGCCTAATGAATTTGTCCGGCAGTTGTTTTGGTGTGTCAAGACTTCCCGGCAAAGGTTATCCGATGAAGATGATAGCCAGGACTGAAGGATGGAGTGTAAGTATGGTCTAGAGATAGAAAAAAGTTTGGAGTATAGAAATAATTATGAAAGGGACCATGCATTACGGTTGCTCCTCTATTCTTCTCGTTATAATATGAAGTGTTTCTAAAAATATGAGTGAATAATTGTTCTAGAGTATGATATAAAGAAGAGGGTCAAGGCAGAAAGATTTCTTGATGTTGGAATTAATCGTATGGTCAGTGTCATGCTATCAAGATACGTCATATTTATATAAAAATAATGAGAAAATCGTTATATGAGGGAAAGAGAACTAAAATACTATAAAACTTAAATGTTATACCAAATAATGTAAAATATCCCTAAAAATAAGAAGATTGACAAATAAAAAGTTCCTATGGTTAACAAAATAGTTTTTTATTTGTACTTTTATAAACCAAATAGAGACTAAATACATATGAAGATAGAAGAATTTTTAGCAGAACGATTAAGAAGCGCACATATTATGGCAGGCTAACACATATCATAATGTTTTTTCTGTAGCTCATTGCTTAACGGAATTGGAATTCTAAATTTTGAACTGTATTATGTGGGAGAAGTCATGCGGAAAATATTCTGTGCAAAATCGTTGTGCGTATTGTCTCGAATAATTCAGGTTTCTACTCCTCCTAATGCATGGATTTTAGATCTATTTACAGGTAGCAGTACAACTGGCATTCTTGCCAACCTATTGGGTAGATGTTTCCTTGGCATAGATCAAAAGGAAAAGTTTTTGAGACTAAGTATAGTTCTTCGTGAAGAAATCAATTATATCTCCAAACATAGAATCTGTTTGGGTAACTTCAAATACAATCACCTTTGTTTGAAGAAAAGGAAATTGATTGTCTTATGGAATCTTGTGTGTATTATAGGCAGAATTTGCCTTTTTAATGTTCATGTAGCAAATATATGTATTAAAATTGTACGTATAGAGAGATTTAAAGAAGGGGTAACAAATGAAGATAAGAACTATATTCGCCGAGTCTTGAATTGGATACATAGGTGAATTATTTAAACAATATGAGACTGTAGATATTTACAGAATCAATATAAAAAGTAGTGATTTTTTTAGCGATAATAATATGACAGCAATTGTTGGTACTATAAACAGGAGAGGTGTTGCATTTGCAGCTGATAGTGCAGCAACACATACTATTTCATCAAGGCATAAAATTACCAATCATGCCAATAAAATATTTGAATTATCTAAGTATAATCCTGTAGGAGCGGCTATTTGTGGAAATTTGGATTTTCTAGGAATGCCGTGGGAGGATATTTTTAAAATTTATCGCAATCAACTTAGAAATTCATCAAAGCCATTACTCAGCGATTATTCAAAGGATTTTTTTAATTTTATTAATCAGAAAATTATGCCGTCACTTTGTGATAAGCAAAAAAGTGATTTATCTTTCGTTATAAATAGTTTCTGGGAAGAAATTTTAAATTTAGCTCAAGATGATATTAAAAAGATAGGAGATACAGTTAATGATGAAACATTATATTCAGCTTTGCTGTTGAGACTTGACGAGTTCATTGATTTGTATTCAATAAAAGACAAATGTTATGGATTTGAAGATTATACATTGGAAAAATTTGTTATTTATGCAGAAGATATTATTGATAATACTTTAAAGGATTGCCTTTCTTCTAGTTGCCCTAAAAATTTTAAGGGAAAGTTTATTAGTGCTTTGTTTTTAATAATCACCTCAAACATTCATGTATATTTAATTACAACCGAGATTATTATTTGGGGATATGGGGAAGATGAGCTGTTCCCATCTTATGAATCTTTTGTTGTAAGTTTAGCTTTTGATAATAAAATAAAGTATACTAGTAAAAGTAAATATGTAGTTTCTAATGAAAATGTTGCTTGTGTAGAGCCTTTTGCACAAACAGATGTTGCAAACACTGTTGTTCGTGGAATTGATGCTGATTTACGTGTTCAATTCTACAATAACCTATAAATCCTCTCTCAATACATTTAAAGATGAAATTATATCAAAACTACAGACGGCTAATGCACCAATGGAATTAATAAATATATTTCATACTTTAGATGTTGATGCTTATACTGATGTGTATATCCAAAATATGAATGAGTACATCCAAACGAATTATATCGAAAAATTAGTAAATACAATTTCTTACCTAAGTAAAGAAGATTTAGCGGACATGGCAGAAAGTCTTGTACGAATGACTTATTTGAAACGAAGAATTACTTCAGAAGAAGAGAGTGTTGGAGGACCTGTAGATGTTGCTGTAATAACGAAAGGAGATGGATTTATATGGTTAAAACGTAAACATTATTTTTCTCCAGAATTAAATCATCATTATTTTGAACGCTAAATAAATATTTATGATGACAATATATAGTGAAATATCAGAAATGTCAATATCCAAAGCTCAACAATTGGATACACACGCTGAAATTTATAACGAAATAAATCAATTAGAAGTAAAAAAACTAATTGATAAAGATTTTAGTTGTATTAAAAGTATTGATTGGGGTAATACACCCAAAGAAGAGATAGATAGACAAACATACTTTGCAATTACAGATGAATAACGTGTATTTTTTCGGGAACAGTAAATAACTAAAAACTTCATTTATGATATTTTCATCACATAATTATAAATATAAGCCTGTTGTTGAACAGGTTGCGATTAAACAGTGTGCTATTTACGGTCTGCAAAATACTTTCTATGATAGCTGGTCTATTCAACCTGATGATGGCATAATAAAAAAAATGGAAGAAGGACTCATAAATTATAAATTCTTTTTCCTTTTTTGTATTAATCAATAGTTTACAAAGTAATATGGTGAGAATGGCAAAATGTGAACTTTAAGGCTGCCCAGAATTTCATTAAGTTTATTTCAATCCGAATGGATAATTGCAATATGCCATTCCTTTTCACTCAAAATCTGTATATTGACTTGTTCTCAAATGGGCTAAATGTCGTTGTAAGGTAAATTATTGATATAATTAACGGCTCAAATACATATTATAACCTAGTGAACACATTTCATAATCTTATTGCAGTCAAACAAAGAATAGGTAATAAAATTTGCATAGAGCGTGTAGTAATATATTACTTAGAACCGATTTTCCGAATTTGCCTTTTCCACCCAGGTAGGACTTGATGTGATTCAGGCAAAGATAGTATCGGATGCCTATGAAATGACTCAAGTTCAAAAAGGAGCAAAATTTGAAAATGGTTACACGACAAATATTCTATTTAGAGGAATGTCACGTGGCAGATTACCAAATTTTCCTGTTATAGCCTTTAATTACATTCGTGGTATAGATCATGTATCGTAATCCAGTACAAACTGAAACTATTTGGTAAGTTTCTCTCAGTTCTCCTAAAGGTCATAAATAAGAAGTGCCTCTGAATTATCGGGAAGCGGGTTTAGATTTTATTCCCAGAGTTCAAGGCACGTTTCTGAATTACCCTAAAAAATAGAAAGAAGAGACAAGTCATTATAAACTCATCTCTTCCATTATCCTATCTATCTTCTGCATATCACATCATACACAGAACTGCCTTTCATGTAATCATCTACTCCAGGCTCGAACTCCTTCCACCATTTCCAGACATGCAGACCATAACCTTTCCATTGCAGCGTCTCTATCTCTGCCTTCCACTGATAAGACCATTGATTGTTGAGGCGTGGGCAAATAAGGATACGTAGATGTCTTGGAATACCTGCCATCAATTCCTCCGACAATACCTTTCCGCCCGTAGAGAACCATTGGAAACCTGGAAAAAGCCTCGTCATCCCTTCAGCCACGCCATCATCATCCACTATCACAATCCTCATGTCCGGGCGGTATTCCATTGTCGGGTTTGGAAGATGATAAAATGAAGGAATATTTTTTACCTTGGAGAATAACACTTTCAACCTTTCTGCCGCCCCTTCTCTTCTCAGCGTCTTACTCCCGAACCTTTCATTCCTGTATGCATTGCCGACCGTATACCTTATCTCATTGGTCGTAAAGTCAGGACATGCATAAGGGAGAAGTATATCAAGCGCCTCGTCTTTTTCAATACCATATTCACAGAGATTGCAGGCCGTATCATAGACATACCCGTTACGGTTGCCTCTCCTGAATCCCCCTTCCGTCCATGAGAGTATGATCCTGAGACTTTCATCCATATCAGTTATCGGGGCTGTGTAGTTGACTGTTGACGCTTTTTTTTCCACTGCTATCACTTCCGGTTTATTCCATACAAGTGCTCCAAGGTTGAGATAGAGGTCAGGATCGTAGGTGACGTTCGTATATCTTGCCACATCCTGAGCTCTTCTATCCTCATCCACACCAAAATCCTCAGCTATAGCCTTGTAGTAGAGTTTATGTCTTTCTGCGTCAAGACCGTCCGGCACCTTGACCAGTACCTTGAGACCCTTTCCGGAGATTGAGAGGAAGACCGAGTATACATAAGGGTTCTTCATCAACCGTTCCTTCTCTAAAAACACGTCCCCGTCCAGATGGTCTATGTCGATGGCCATGATACCGCTATGCCTTATCAGCCTGTCTTTCCCGCGTCTCTCGAATATGCCTGAGAATGAAAATCCGGGAGCGTCGAATTTAGCCCGGTCCAATTCCTCCCTGGTCTTGGCATTTCTAACCTTGTCCGCGTATTCCCTGTATCTGCCTTCCTGAATCAAACGGAGGGCATAATCCACACTCATCCTTTTTGCCGGGAGTGTGTTGTTCTTACTTGTATAAAAATCTATATCGTTCATTGTTGTTTGTTTTTATGTTATTGATGTGTGGAGGCGTTCGCTGTTTGGGAAGCGAACACCCCACTAAGATGTATATTAATTGATGTTTACCACTGATTACGGGTGTTTATGAGTGTTTATAGGTGTTTACTAGTGTTTAGCCTGTTTACCTATGTTTAGTGTGTAAATGAATGAACACCACTATCTATTTTTTTCTTTTGGGCCATTCTTCAGTCTTACTTATATGATATTGCCTTTATATAGTAGTAAGTAATAGGATATGAAAAGAAATAACCCAAAGAAAAGAAGAGAGAATGATGTTTTTTCTTTCTTTTGGGTCATTTCCTATTGAAACTACCATATACATAATAGGTATTTAGGGATAATAATAATGAATAACCCAAAAGAAGAAAAAAATCAATATAAGAGTGTTTATTCGTTTATATAGTGAACACTTGTAAACAGTATAAACACCCATAAACACTAGTAAACACCTATAAACACCTTAAACACCCGTAAACACTAGTAAACATCAGTAAACAATGCTAATCATCAGAAATCAACAGCAAATAATATACAATGTGAAGGGATTGGCCCTCAAAAGCCAATCCTTTCACTTTTAGCTATTCTTACATTCATCCATTCTCATCAACATCCATCCCTTTCAGCCTTTTTCCGACAGTGGCAGGTGATAGGTTCAGTTCCTCAGCTATCTTCCTGTTCGACATTCCCTGCCCATGCAATTTCCTGATCTGTTCGAGTTGCATATTGTCACCATTCTTCAACAAATCGCATTCCCTCACTGTCTGGATAGGAATTGGACTGTCTGTCCCGGTCTGATGAAGCTGTGCGGGCTGTATGAAACGGAGCATTGTAGGATCGAGCGTCTTGTCAATCACATAAGGTATCACATGGTTCCCGTCCCATACTATCCTGCCGTTCCTACTCTTGAGCTGTTTCACGTACCTGCCTGTCGAGGAATTGTTGCTGTCCGTACCTATGGCAAAGACCGACTGTACGAAATTGGTGAGCATACTTGAGCCCAGACAGTGGTTGATGTCGAGAGTGGCGAACGGCTGAATCTTCGGGGTATGGTTGACCACGAGAATTGAATAGCCCTCCTTCGCCCAGCTACAGAACTCCTGGCAGATAGGCTTCACATCCTCCGCCTTCATTCCCCCGTTATTGACAAGAAAGGTGAGGTTGTCAAGGATCAGTACCTTTGCGTTCACCCTAGTCATCATCCTCCTTATCAACGGCAGGAACTTGTCCGAATCATAGAGACCGTCTCCGATCATGCTTAAATCCGGGCGGTGGAGATCTTCGGGCCATACATGCAGTTCACCGTCCTTTGAGGTATATCTCTCCTGGAACTGCTTCATGGAGAGTTCAAGGTCGAGGTACAATACGGTTTTCCCCAGTCGCCCGCTTATATGCTCCGCTATCTGGACCGCATAGAGACTCTTGCCCGTATTTGTCCGCCCGAAAAGGATGGCGAACTCATTCTCGAACCATAGCGCGTTTCCGTTTCCGTCACCTCCCCATAATATCTCCGGTACGGGTTTCCGTTGTTCTTCCATCATCATATTGTTTAAGGATTGTCCCATTATAAAGTCAAGTTCGTCCGCTCCGTCTGCCTGTAGTGTATCTCTGGGTGTGGATGCAGGTGTTGCAGGTGTCGTGTATTCATCCTTCTTTTCCGTATGCCATTCTTTCCCGTTGCCGAAGAAGTTGAATTCCGGCACTTCTATGGGTGGCACAACAAGAGGTATGTACGGCAACGGACTTTCCGCATCATTCCAGCATTTCTCAAGACTGGCGTTAAGGGAAGCGATAATTTTTTCATCTGGTTCTAATTTTTCAGTCATCATTTTATTAGAGTTTTTAGTTGTACATTGATTTAATCCACACGTATAAGAATCTTCCGCTTTCAGACCGCCATTTTTGATATTAATAAAGGAAGGATGACAGAATCGGCCACTGTTCCGCCATCCCTCCATGACTGAAAACTGAAAAGAACTTATACACAGATTAGGGTATGACTGAAAATGGCGCGCGTTTTTCATGTCTGGAGCGCTATTATATATAAGGTATGGGTTCTTTCCGCCCGACATCTCCCCAAAGCCTTATTATCGAAGAAACAAATACTCACAATGAAGGGCGCCGAATGAATACCTGAATATGGTCAACGGCGCTCTTCTATTTTTTCTCTTCCAAATCGCTAAAACGCCATTCACTGCCTGCCAACGCCTAATAACTGAATGATAAAAATCAAGTATATGTTTACTGAGTTTATAAGTAGAATATTGGGTACCGAACCAAGATTTTCGGTTCCTGATCGCTTGGAGAATACTACTGAGCCAAGTGTTATCGTAAAAAAAGACAGTAGCCAAAAACAACTTATCCCTGAGAAATACAGAAAAGACGTAGCATTACTCCAGAGCAAATATGGGGATGCTTTTAAAACCGGTCTCTGCATCAATCTAACCCTACAAGAGGCTTTGTCAATCATGCCGAGGGAAAGGAGAAGGATAGACAGTTATTCCGGTCTTGTCTCTTATCTTAAAAAGGAATGGAATATCACGTTAATCATTAAATCTCAAAAAACTAAACTATGAAGAACTATTTTATAGCATACGGGACAATCCTGAACACCGGAATGGATATTGAAGAAATGGAGGAAAAGGTGAATCATGCCTTGGATACGGATACTGCCGGACTCGTGACATTCGGAATCAAGGAAGTCAGCGAAAAGGAGGTAAAGATGTTCTTCCGCCGCGATTGTCTGACCCATGATCCCAACGAACCGATAATTTATGATAACGATATGAATTTAATAACGGGAATCGGGAAAGTTGTATTCCAAAGGGAGGAAGTAGGCGGATATCCGATGATTTTCCCGCTTAATTTCGACGGCAGGAACTTCTATACCGACATCACGAGCTTTATCAGGTTCTATAAATTCCAGTTGTTTGAAGAGACCGAACAAACAGTGGAACACATCGGCCTGAGGTGTTACTCTGATAAGATCTTGATGCAGATAATATTCTGATGCACCGGAGAGAAATTGAAAAATATTCCGAAGAAGGCAAATACAATGGCTTTTCAATGGGGCGGTTATGCTCTCGCCGGATAAGAATGTAATAATTAACAAATAAAAAATTAATGTATGAACAAGAATATAACTAATAACAGGCAAATAATAGATAAGAAAATATTTGTAGCCGGCAAGGTGTATGATCTTCCGGCAATGGACAAGGATGAGGTTGAAGCATCGGTGCAGGCAGATCTGGACAGTTACGCAGGCAAGGATAAAGTCAGGTTCGAGCTGTACACAATCGGCAATGCGGTGGCGATGTTCTTTCACAGGGGATTTGATTACGGCCCCTACAATGCTGACCCGACGAAAGATATAATGGACGCGGACGCATTCATGATGACCGCCCATGGATATAACGGCTTTTGGATGCCCGGCCCTTTTCCTATGATTCCGGGCTGCATATATCCCTATCATATAAGACAAACCGATTTTCTGGACGCATACCGGAGGAGTGCCAAGATTCTAGGGGCAAGCAGGATTAAGAACGCTTCTCTGGACATTAGCCCGGTATCTGCCATATTGAGAGTACAGGTCTGATAAAGTGGACATATGGAATGAAGTAAATTCCGGACTATAGTGTGTATTGAAAACCGTTGTGTGGGGAGCATGACGGTTTTCTTAATCCTTTTAACAGCAGTAATCATAAGAATATCTGCTGTGGAAATGCCTTGGATGATACACTATAGTCCTATTACCAAGTTAAATTGTAATTATAATTATAATATACTTTATATAATGGCACAATATTTTAGAATAGCGACAAAGGACTTCTGTAATACACTAAAGGCAGAATCTTTCACTGGAGATACTACAATGTGTCCTACAAGAAGCCAAATCGAGTCAGCTGGTTTGTATATAAAAAAGGGTTATGCCTATGCGACCGACCAGCTTGTTCCCGAAGACCATATCGAGCGTCTTGACTGGGAATATACTTTCTCTGTAACTCCTACGACAGCAACTATATCCGCGGCGGGAGGTTCACAGAAATTCACAGTGACTTCATACAAGAGGCAGTTCAGTTACAGTAATGCAGGTAATCGTGTCTATGTAGAGGGGTCACAAACTAATGTAGCTTATACTTCTAGTAATTCTGGTTCTGGAACATGGACCGCCGCGAGTGATACTATTAGCTACGGAGCTAATACTGGAACAACTAATCCGAGTGGTACTATTACATGGACTCAATCAGAATCTTTTGGTTCAGATCCTAAAAAGACGCTTACAGTAACTCATTATCAAGATGCGGACTCTATCAGTAGCTATAATAATCCGGTTGTAGATGCTTTCTCTTATCCTGTTATTCCGGCCGCCGGGGGAACTGTGTCGCCAAGTTATACATATCATCAGGTTGTCCATTGGGTATCGGGAAGAACTACGACACTTACATCCGGCGGAACTTTATCTTTTAATAGAATTTCGGGAACTGCGGAAATTGATTCGTCTTCCGGTAGTGCTAAAATCGGTTCAAAAGGTACTGCACAATCCAGTCGGACTACTGTAGCTACTGTAACTTTGACTGTCTCTATGAATGGTAAATCAATAACCTCCGGGAACACCAATGTTGAACAGGCTGCGAACTCTTATTCGGATTCCTGGGAAGACTGGACTATTGATGTATCAGCTGATCCTGTAAGAATAGGTGCAACAGGTGGTACATCCTTATTATCGGGAACAGCGGAAAGAAAAGGTATCAGAGAATGGGATTCAGGCAGTAAGGAAGATATTGATGACTCCGCAACACCTATTTTCAGTATACCCGCACATAGTAATGGTTGGTCGTTATCGGAAAACATACTGACAGCGGTAGAGAATACAGGCGGGGAAAGAAGCGTTGTCGTTACCGCATCCAATGAAGAAAGCTGGGATGAAGTTGAAGTATACCAGGAAGCGGGAATAATAACATGGGAATATGTATTCTCCATAGATACTGATTCCATGTCTGTTCCGGCAGCGGGTGGAAAACAGCGGGTGAATGTATCTTCCCTGAAAAAGAAAATCATCAACGGAAAAGAATCGGGAGCAACGGAAGAGGTCGGATTTTCCGTAGAATGGCATTCGGGAGATAATTTCAATTCCATAGACAGAAGTGGAATGCCTGAATATGTAGAAATCAATGTCGGAAAAAATACCGGGAATGAAAGAACGGAATACGATATGTTCACCCAGGAAGAATCAGGAAACACTATCCTTTTCACATGCAGTCAGGAAAGGGGACTGACAGGATTTATCGTTTGTGGAAGCAACGGATATATTGAGAGAATAGAAATCTGATTTTACTTATTTTAAGTTTTTGACTTGTGAAATATAACATTAGAATTGGTATTTTTGCATTAAAAATGTAGAAATTAAAAGTAAAATCATGAAAATCAGATTATTTTGTATCGTATTGGGGCTTTGTGTGTTTGCATCCTGTGAGAAGGATGAACCTGTTATTCCGGAAGAACCGCTTGTTCCACCAACAGAACAACCCGAAGAACCGCAGGAACCTGGAACTCCTGTAGAACCGGAGAATCCACAAGAACCACAAAAGCCAATATCAACAGACGGGATAATTAAATGGAATAATGAATTTATAATTGTAGGAGATAATAATATGGCACTTATAGGAAGTGGAATATGGAATGCTGTAGCACATGGGAATGGGAGGTATGTAGCAGTGGGAAATAGTAGTTTAAGTAGTTGGGCAGATGGATATTATACAACCTCTGTCGATGGCATGAATTGGGATGCACCTAAAGTATTACCTGATATATCCGGGTATAATAATGGAAATGGCGTAGTTTTTGGAAATGGCAAATTCATAACCTCAAGCAGAGGTGGTGTCCATGTCTCCTCTGATGGGACGAATTGGACTCCGGTATGTGTTGAGACTCCCCTCACTTCAGCCCCTACATGGGGTAGGATTGTCTTCTTGAATGGAAGTTTTTACCTTTTGGACGGTCAATCCGGAGGCGGATATTGTGGAAAGTCTGATAATGGAGAAAACTGGAATGTCTTTGAAACGGAAAGTTTTAATACCGGAATAGCTCATGGAAATGGAAAGTATGTAAAAGTCCGGAATAGAAATACCGCCAACAATCCATCATATTCGGATATATCTTATGATGGAGTAAATTGGAGTAATGGCGGAATTATCAATGATGCGATGAAAGTTACCGACATTGCTTTTGGTAATGGGAAATTCGTGGCAGTAAGTGATAATGGGAAAATCGCCTCTTCTACTGACGGAGTGAATTGGAGTACAACAGGAGGTTATTCACTCTATGACGTCACTTATGAGAATGAAAAGTTTGTGGCGGTAGGAAGCAGTGGAAGTATTGCTTATTCTACTGACGGAGTCAATTGGAATTTGGCAACAAAAGTAACAGGCGCCACTTTGTATGGCATTTGTCCTGTTCAATAGACTTTCAGTACTTTATCAAACATCTTTAAATTAGCCGGACTAAGTTCCGGCTTTTTTATTATCCTATATAAACCGGAAAGTTCTGAGAACGGCGAATAACAAATAATAGAACCGGGATATATAAAAAACAACTATTAATGGCCTTCTGAATCTGAATACGCTTTTTTCAGAACTGTTATACAATTCTAAGATAAAAGTCCCAACGAAACAGTTAGTATAATTCATAAACAAAATTACTATGAATCCGGTAGTAGATTCTTTGAGTTATTCTGCTATTCAGCCGCCGGAGATAATTCGTCGCCTAGTTACTCTTACGAACAAACTGTATATTGACATCCGGAAAAACAACGACGTTAACATCCGGCGGAACTCCATCATTTAACAGAACTTCAGGAACAGCAACCGTAAATGCTTCATCCGGTTTAGCTAATACAGGATCTAAGGGTACAACTGCATCGAGTCAAACTACCGTAGCTGTTGTTTCATTAACCGTTACAATGAATGGTAAATCTAGTTCAGCATCTAGCGCTAATGTTAGTCAGGCTGTGAACTCTTATTCAGATGGTAGTTACGGTTCATGGGGAACTCCTTCTATATCTGCCAATCCTACAACAGTTGCCGGTGCCGGTGGAATATCTACAATATCTTATAGATCCTTTATATCCAGATCTTACGTCAGAACCTGATCTTCTGGAAGTACTCAGCATTTATTACAATCATCAAGTGGTTCTATTTATATATTCTAATCCAGAAGGATTTTTATTGTCTGGTTCTACACTTACTGCTTCGGCCAATAACTCCCGCTCCGTAATACCGTATTTTTGTTTCCAAAGATAGAATCTGCTATGGCTATAACCTTCATTCTCACAAAAATCAGCAATGGACAAACCACTCTGCTGCTGACGGAAAAGAATGGAGATAAATTTTTCTCTGCTCATCATATGTTTACGTCGCTGCATCATAGGATATTATTTTTTTTGCAGCAAAAGTAAGCAAGGAAAATGAAGAGTAGGAGATGTACTTACTTCAGGCGCTTACAATAAAAACCATTATGGATAAGAATATCATCGGGTTTAATGCCGGAAAAGTCTGGCAGGCCATGAATGGAACCGGGGAGAGGAGATTTCCATCCCCGAACTTGCCAGAAAGTTGAATCTGAGCGTTGAGAGCACCGCGCTTGCTGTCAGATGGCTGGCACGTGAGAACAAGATCTGCGTACAGCGCAAGAATGGGTTGATAGGTATCTCGGGCGAGGATCATTCGTTCTGTTCGTACCGGTCGGATGCATGACTCATACCGGACAAGAGCAAAAAAACAAAACTTAAACTGGCGAGTGCTTGCTGGTAATCCTTGTGAGAGCCTGTGGCTTACTGTTAATGAAAAGACGATAGGAATCCGCTGACTTCTACCGTCTTTCTGATTTAACAAATACCGGTGATTTTCACAAAGAACCGGTATGCAATTTATTTGAAACAATATGACTTTCATCATATATGCAGTATAAACAACAGCAAGCACATTTTGTTTCCACCGGTGGAAACAAAAAATAGAAATAAACTTTTTCAGTCATTATGTAATTAACATTATGATTGTATCTCTCATTTTTTCGCAAAAGAAAAGTGTGTGAACAAAGATGTATTTACTTAACTATTTAAAAAGACCCATGCACAGGATGTTCTGTACATGGGTAAAATGTTTTTAACTACGTTTGATAATGATAGGCTTGTGATTCTTATCATGGTAAGGCATACCGTAACGATTGGATTTCACTCTGCTGTTCATTAGGGAATCAATGGGGGTGTTCAGAGGTCTTACACCTGCAGGCAGCTCTTTGTTGGAGAAAGTTTGGAAATAACCTACACAAGCGTCTCTCCACCATTCGGCATCATTCTTCTGAATATTCAGCTTTTCGGATACCTCATTAAATATGCTTTCACTGACATAGGGCTTGAGCTTTGCCCATGTTTTTTGGTATCCCTCAACTTGCGAGATACCTTTGTCATAATGCAGGCATATCTCGTCCCAAAGTTCTCTACCTGAAGAAAGTTTATAGTTCCATGGAAGATGGTGGAACCAAAGAAGAAGATTTTCAGGACAGGTTTCCAGTGAATTGAATTGTGAAGCCAGCGGTTCATGGTATTGGTCTACATTAGCAGAACCGTTGCGTGTGCGGTCAAATCCCACTCCGTCTTTGTCTGCTTTATGATAGAATATAGGCGACCAGTCGGGACGTCTTATACTATTTTCCCATGGTCCCGGCCCATAATGCGAACCGCCAAATATATGATGGAATCCAAGTGGCATCATGTAATTTACGGCTGTCTCGCGGGAGCTCATCATTACATCTTTGACAGGGTCAAGAAACTTTTCTTCATAAGTTTCGGTGGTCATATTCTTGGGTTTGATGAATGTCTGACGTACCCATTCATCTGCAATCTGTTCGGCACTCAACGTGGGATCCCAGGCAAGACGACCGAAAGCATACCAGTTGGACTGAGCGAAGATGTAGCCGCAAAAATTAGGATCCTGACCGGTATTTGCTACACCTGCGATCGCTTTTACCATTTTGGCTACTGTAGAACCTTTTCCGTCCCTATACGTATCACTGTCTAGACATTCTTCATAAGTAGTGCCATGATAGACAAGATGATTGGAGAAGCCAAGATATTCTTGGGTGATTTGAAACTCCATCATCATAGGAGTTTTGTACAACTGTCCGAATAGAGGGCTGAAGGGTTCGCGTGGCTGGAAATCAATAGGACCGTTCTTGATCTGGATTATTACATTGTCTGCAAATAATCCGTCAAGGGATTTGAATTCTTCTACGGCCTGATTGGCCCTGTCGCTACTGGTAGGACTATAGACAAAAGCTCTCCACATGATGATTCCACCATAAGGAGCTACTGCTTCGGCAAGCATGTTTGCGCCATCGGCATGGGTGCGGCCATAATCTTGCGGACCAGCCTGTCCTTCGGAGTTGGCTTTCACGAGAAAACCGCCGAAATCGGGAATGGCTGTGTAAATTTCTGCCGCTTTGTCTTTCCACCACTGACGGACTTTAGGGTCGAGAGGATCCCCGGATTTTAGTCCGCCGAGAGTGATAGGACTTGTCCATTTTATCGAGAGATAGGTCGTTATGCCATACTCTCTGAGTATGGTGGCAATTTGGGCTACTCTTTCGATATGCTCTTTGTCGAGGATGAGGGGATTGGCATTGACATTATTGAGCACAGCCCCATTTAATCCTACGGAAGAGCAGAG
>UMEH01011850.1_pt1 | contig 44453 bp, 45 predicted proteins | sample 1964681 | NCBI WGS metagenome assembly UMEH01 (sample SAMEA4836013, study PRJEB28245) | human gut metagenome | biome: gut microbiome; material: fecal sample | place: Denmark | collected 2008
TCAGAACCAGTAGCTTCATAAATAAGGTGCTTTGCGTTGTTTTCATAAAGGGTTGCAATTGTTTCCTTTACATGTCCTTGCAAGCCTTCCAACAGATGAAGCTTTTCCCATCTTTCCTGTATATCTTGTCTAATTTTTTTCTGTGCATTAAGTTCAATTGAACCAACTGCTCCACTATTTAATAGTTCTCGCATATGTAATAATCTTTAATTGTTACAATTATTATTTAATTATAAATATCTACTAGAATTGAATAATTTATTTTTTCTTGGTATTTTTGTCCAAAGCATCCAATCTAGCCATGAGTGATATTGTTTCTTGCAAATCTTCAGACTGATACATTTTTGTTTCAACAACAGGTTTTGTTGCGTTATTAGTCTTAGATTCAGACAACTGCTTATCAAGCAAATTATTAATTTTGGCGACTCTATCAGGATTTTTCAACTCAGTGTCAATAGCTGTGAATGTATCTTTTGCTTCCTGCAATGTTCTTACATTGTTGAACTTATTAATAATACTCATTTTTTCTTCTTTTGAAGTTGAGTTCTCTGTTACAAGTTTGATGATTCTACTTAAGTTGTAATTAGCAACGATAGCTTCATTAATCTTGTTCTTAAGTTCTTCAACAATGCCTTTTAACTGTTTGTTTTCAGCAAAAATTTGATTTGCTTGACGCTTGATAGATTCCATTTGTTCACCACTGTAACGAGGTTTTTGCGTACTTGTATATTCTCCGCCTTTGCTTTGATTTCTTGCAGCACGTCCATTAGAATTAGGAACGTGTGATTTTGCTGTTGAATTCTGATTAGCAAATCCTCCTACATTTGTGGCTTCTTCCACATTGTCATCAAATTCAATTTCAAATTCATCACTTTCGTTTACATTTTCTTCAAACGGATTCATTTCACTGCCTGCTTTACCGTAAGGTTTTTCAGTTCCAGTAGGAACTCCACCATCCATAGAGTAAGTTTCGCTTGATTTAGCAGGTTCATTGTTAGATGGTGTTGTCATAGCAGTTTTTTTCTGATAATCAGTTGTATAACCAGTTTCCTCATTTACTTTTCCGCATCCTTCATCGCAAGTGCAATTCTCTTTGTTTTTACCACAACTAGGACATTTGTCATCAGACTCATTGCAACCTTCACCACATTGGCTTTCATCAGTGGCAGTCGCAGAAATATCAACGGAATCGCTATCGTTGTCAGTGGTATCTACATTAACAACATATTGCTTATCCGTGTCATCATCATTGATAACAATTGTGCCTTGTGCATCATCTTTGAATACTCTTACACTATTAGCAGGGTCTTGTGCGACAAGTTTAAGAACTTTAACAACATTATCCTTATCCATATTACGCAAGTCAAATTCACCCGTTTCATCCTTGTATTGTTCAAGGTCTCCCCACATATCATCGGTTTCATCTCCACCGTCTTCTAATTCACTTGTAGTTTCAACATCGTCTTTGACAGCAGGTAAATCATCACCAGTTTCGTCGCCAGACGTTGCAGAATCATCAGTGCTTTCCTTGTCATCGTCGGGGGTAGGGACATCATCGACTTCTTCCTCTTCGTATGAATCATCATCTTCGTCAGCTTCTGAGATAAGTTTGCGAAGGTTTTTGTTAACCTCTTCGCTTACAATATCTTTCAAACTCTCGTTAGCCATTTCATCTAGCTTTTTCTTCAAAGTATCTTTTTCACTAACAAGATTTTTAATATATTCGCTTCTTATTTTATTATCCATTAGAAAATATATTTTCTGTTAATTATTTAATTATAAATATTTTTCAGATTTAGAATGTATGCTCATTCCATATAAATAAATATGGTTTTAAACACAATAATTAATTATAATTTGCTACTGAAAATAATAATAGACATATCAAGACATAAAAATAGTCCGTAAACAAGTAATACACACTCACTTACGGACTAAATATATAATTGAATATTTCTAATTCTTAGAGCATTAATATTTTTTCTATTACATCAAGTTTAGTGTTTTCATATAATGTAGACTTGCCTTTTTTTGTCTCATCATTCTCCATATATTGTTGCAATTCTTGGCGATTTGATTTAATATTTGCTCCAGGGGTACTTGGTTCTATCACCACATCCCAACAGACTATTTCATAATCTTCACCAACAACAAAAGTTCCAAATTTTTGTTCAACACTTCCAACTCCACGAGATGAAACGCCAATTAGATAACCAGATAACAACATATTTGCGACTAAATCTCCACTTGTAGAACAAACCCCATATTTAATATATCCTGGTGATAGATGTAGTTCCATCTCACCTATTAATGTATGACCTTGCCATTCTAAGCTTAAAATATTATGAGCTATGTCATGTCCTGAAAGTGCGGAACTAGAAGGATGGTCTAGGCTGCCTAATGCATTATGATTCAATATTTTATCTTGGTATTTTTCAACTTCTCTTTTCAAAACATCTTCTGGATATATACGTCCATTAGCATTTTTGATGCCATATTTTTGGAATACAGCCGATACAACAAAGTGTTCTGGAATTACAAATTTATGATTATTATTTATATCTTCATGTATCTGTTTAATTATATCCGTATCCCTGTTAATATGACCATCATGCTCAATAAGTAAACCTGTACCAGTTTGCCCTTTCTTTACTTCTGTAAGCTGTTCAAAATTAACATTATTCATATTTCAATCTACTATTTTACAATAAATAGCATAAATATCTCATTAACTGTAAAACATATTACTTTTTTCTAATAAGTTGGACAAATTATTATTAAATGCATTTACCAATGAAGAAATTTCACATTCATAGTCTGAAATATTTTTTAATACAGAAGGTTTAACATACACATCATATTTAAGAAATGACTTTTTATTGTATGTCATACCATTTCCGTTCGTATCAAAATGACAGATGTAATTGTTCCCAAATGATTTATTATCAACAATTAATTTTTTTACTGTCCTATTAAATTCATCTTTTATTCCAAGAATATCCTTTGAATAATCAGATTTCTTTGTTTTTGGAATTATTTTTGTTTTAGCTCTTATATAAATAACTTCTGGAATTTCTTTATTTAAAGAACCATATCTTACTGTGTATTTATCAGTATTTTGTAGTTTTATTTCTTTCTTACTTCTCTTGTTCATTTAATAGTTAAACATATTAAGTATATTATATATACAATGCAAATATACAACTTTTAACACAAATAACAAAATGAAACATATATTATTAAATCGTTTTGTTAAATAATACATGTTTCATTTATGTGTAATTGATATTATCGGTTATTCTTAATTTATTGTGTTTTTAATTTGATATAGTTTGATAATATTATCAATTCCGTCTTCCTCTTTATATTTCATTTCATCTACTTGTTTCATAATATTTCCCCATCTGTTTTTCTCATCTTCTGTATTTGAATTGGAGAAGGATTCATACAAACAACCTGATACCTCCTTTTTAATTCCGTTGAAAGCATCTTCTGTGTTGTTTCCATATTTAGCCATATTTTCAATCAAATTACGTTCATTTTCATTCAAACTCTCGTACATTTCTTGAGACTTAGAAACAGCAAAATTAAACATATTATCAATATCTGTTTTATTTGAAGCACCTTTTTCGGTATGTTCTTTAAGATAGTTGACTATCACATCTTTGCAAGCTAAACACTCATTCAGGTTATTTAATGCTTTTTTATGTGTTAAAATATATTCAATGGCTTCATATAATCTTGCATCATCATCTGAAACAACCACTAATTCATTTCCTTTGTATTTGTGAATTATATCAATAAGTTTCTGGTTATTTTCGCTAATTTCTTTTTTAGAAAACACAGGGGTTTGTTCCAATACCGAATTCAGATATTCAGTAGCGTCAACATTTTCATTGACAGACTTTAAAGCGTTATAAACATCAAATTGTTTTTTTAACACCTTGTTTTCTGAAATTAATTTCTTAATTTCATTAATCGCCTTTGCCTTTTTCTTATTCATAAACCATTTAGGAACGTTGGCTTCAATAATATTATAAGTAAGCCCAAAGTTTTTATTTTCTCTATAAATCATTTCTTGATTACCTGCTTGCATATTGACATATCTCTCTGCCATATCATACAGTTCATTTGCTTGTTTTCTTTCTTTATCAGCAGCTTCCATATTGCCTTCTGCATATTTCTTTAATGCACCTTGCATCAAAGTGTTTGCCCTTGTATATAAATCGTGTATATTGTTATCCATTGTTTTTACAGTCTAATACTTTATAAATAAATATCTTTCAGTCTTTCTTCTTTGTAAATTCGTTTAATTGTTTCTGTAATGAATCCAATTCTTCATTGATTAAAAAATTTTTATTAAGAAGAGGTATTCTTTCTACATTGTCTTTTTTTTCTTTTTCAATCCTTTCTTCGTTAATCTTCTTTTTTAACAACTCTGCGTAATGTTTTTCTCGCTTTTGTAAATCAAGGGAAATTTTCTTCTGCTTCCGTAATGTTTCAGTAAGAAGTTTTTTCATATATCTACTTCCAAGATTTTCGTTAGCTTGTTCGGGTTGTCCGCCTTCTATACCTCCGTTATCCTCATTAGCGGCATTTTCAATGTCCATTTCTCCTTCTTGACCGTTATCAATTTCTTCACCACCCATATCTTCTTCGCCAAAATCTACATCACCGCCGCCAATAGCAGCACCAGCAGAGCTACTTCCACCTCCCATTACACTACCATCGTCTGCGCCTTCTTCGGGAGTATCACTATACTCTGCCCCTGCTTCGCCATATACATTATCAACTGGATCAAATATACCTGTTCTTTTAATAATTTGGAATGTCTTTTTCAATTCGCCTGCAAGTGCATTTTCAAGACGTAATTCTTCAAGGTTATCTGCGATCTCTTTATCAGACCATTTAAGGATTGTTTTCCAAGCTCTTGTTACAGACATTAAAGGAATACCATTACCGCCATCAGTAATAGCATCTTTCGCTGTTGTTATTTTCTTCGCAAGATTTTCAATTTCCAGCATTTCTGCCTGAGATGACGGGTTGTTCATTGTAATTGTAAAATTAGTTAACTCATCAGTTAAACCTAATAAAATTAAATGCACAATAGCAACCTTATTCAACTCCATAATTAATGCTTGTTGTATTCTATTCACAGTTTTAGAGAAACGTACATCCAACAACGAAAGATTTTTACCATCGCCTTGTGCCTCTTCAAAATTCAAGAATGATTTTGGTACACGCAATGCTGTAAAGACCTTATTTTGAATAAATTTAATATCATCAATGGCATTCAAATTTTGTGCGGCTGGCAATGTTTCAATAGGATTAGGAGCATCATCAGAACGTACAGGAATAAAAAAATCTTCAGTATTTGCCAAAATGTTTTTTCTTAAATCAATTTGACCAGTCAAAGGATCTATAATAGGGGTACGTTTAAATTCGTTTGCGATTTGCTGCACATAAGCAGGTACGTCTTGCTCGTCAATTGCACCCACATTTATTTTAAATACACGCCTTTCAACAGAACGTTCCAAACGATAAACCAACATACTATCTTCCATCATTGACAACAGTCTGAAATGCCTTCTAGCTTTTTGTAAAAAACTGCAACCATACGGAAGGAATATTGAATTATAAAGCAGCCTAAAATGTGCAATTTGCCAATCTTGATATGGTATATATTCATTTGTACCTACCCACACAAATTTTGTTGAATTTTGCATATATGGATTTACATTGCTTAGTTGTGTATATGCACTTGCATAAGGATTTTCCATACCATTTTCATACCTTTCAATCTCATAAACAGGTAATTCCTTCCATCCAGTTACCCCATTTTTATCATCAATATTGAGTAATAAGAAGTCATTTCCATATTTACACATGCATCTACATATCATAGGAAGCATTACATTTATGGAAAGTCGGTTTACAAATAAATCCTGTAATATTGCTTTTACACGTTCAGAACCAGAAGTAATATTGATTACGCATCCACTATCACCAATATAATTACATTCTTCCGTAACAATATCTAAAGCAGTACCAATTTCGGGAAATAAATCCATTAAATCGGCCTCACGATAACACAATTTAATTTCATTTAAACTTGCAAGAGAACGGTTAGTTATATCATATTGCGCACGTTTCCATTGTTTTGCTAAAAGATGCTGCTGCCTTGCTTGTAAAGCAGCCTTATCATATTCATCTTTATCTTTCGTTTTAACAATAATATCATCAGGATTTGCTCTTTGAACATTGTAATTGTTTACAATAGCACCATTCCCTGAGAACATACTATTGATACGTTGAAATATAGTAGGTTTTTTTGCCATTATCTTAAAATTAGTTTATAATACTATAAATATAATGGTTTGAAAGAGATTAATCAATCAAACCATATATCAAACATTATTCCTAGTCAACCAAAATAGGTTGTTTTCCAAAAATCAACCATATTTAGTTGTGCGTTTTCTTAAACTTTTTAACGCATCCCAAAAGCATCATTGCAGCAAATCTTCTCTGCTCATCATTTGCACCTTTACTTGAATAGAAAGGAAGCTGATGTTTAGGTTTTGTTGAAGATATATCAATAGTTTGATTGAGGTTTCTTACATTATAATTCTGTGTTTTTGCACTTGCAATAAACCAAGATGAAACAATTGTACTGTCTTTGGCTTTGATTTTATCACGTCTAATCATATAAAATTGCATGACAAATAATCCCATTGCAAGACAAGTAAGCAAGTCGTCATGCTGCCCGTCCATATGGTCTGGTCTTCCGTTTTTATATACCCAGGTCTCCAATTCATTGATTGTTCTCATTGAGTGAACTCTGAATGAATTATCCTTAAGCATATTTACAAAATTTGAAATCATTTGCAAACGTAAAGAATTTGTTCTAAAACCAGGTAACTGCTTTTCATTTTCCTTACCTATATTTTTAGTGTTTGCCAGATTTGTATTTGTATAGTTTTTTAATGATGGATCATCATAATAAAGATTGGGATAATTCATTTCCAATAAGGATAATACAATAGAATCACCATAACCACCTATTGCCTCCACAACAGCTAATGCTTCATTATAGATTTTCCCATATCTATCTATTAATTGTGCAACCTCATTCCCATTTAATTTTCCGTTATATTCTAATACCTGTTCAAAACATGGGATTCCGTTTTTATCTATGGCATCTACATCAATTACTTGTATTGCAGTAAAATCTTCACCACTTCCAGAACTAGGGTCACAAGAGATTATATATCTATGGTTTGGTACTGGGTCTTTCCATATCCAAGTTTCATGAACTGCTAAATCTTTTAAGTTCCAATCATCAGTTATTTCAATCACATTTTGTTGCAGTTGCATTTCAATTGTATCAACTGGTACGACGTTATCACTTGAACCCAAGAATGATACGTTAATCTCTTGATTTATTTTTATTTCATCATTATTAAAGGATTTGCAAGTATTTTCATACCACGGAGATGTCGGTTTCCATCCGTCTTGTTCCAATTGTTTCCATCGTTTTTCGTCATAAACAATGTTACCTTTTTTATCTATTACTGTGTCATAACTCCATTCAATTTCTCCATTGGTATTTTTTCTTGACCATTTCAAATGTCTATTATAACGTGGGTCTTGAAACCATCTAAATTCTACGACATGAAAATTGTTTTCTTTCTTAACTGCTTTTGAATATGTGTTGTAATATAATGCATCTTTACCGTTTGGTGTAGAAATCATTACAACTTTTGCTCCTTTCACTGTGTTTGTTGCTGCTACTGCTTGTGTATATACAGAAACTCCATTTTGGATAAACGCTGCCTCATCAAGGATTAACGCACTCACGCTAGGGATACCTCTTGAGGCATTTACGCCACTTGAACGAGCATACACTTTGCAACCGTTAAATAATTCCAATTTTGCTTTATTTCTTGTTTTAAAAATAGACTTAGTATTCTTAGGGGAATTAGGATCTGGTGAAAAATAATCACTACCCCACATCCATCTTGGAACTTGTTCCAAAAATGTTGCAACATTCTCCAATAATTGTTGAGATATATCAAGCTTGTTTCCGATACAAAGCACAGTTTCTGGTGAATCAGGATTTGCAAAAACTAACTGTCCAGTTACCCACGCAGAAGTTACTGTTGTTATTCCACTTTGTCGGGGTTTTATTGTAACAATATTATTGTATTGAGTTAATGCTTTAACTAGTTCTATTTGTCGGGGAAACAATCTAAACGGAACTTCTTTTCTTTCGGTCGCATTATACGTTGAAAGATAATTTTCAATGAAATACTGCCTCGTTTTATCTTTATAACATTTGAGATATTCTAATTTATAATCCATAAAATAATGATAAAAGCGTTATATAATAAATATAACGCCAAATTGAAAAATAGTAAAATTCTGTATAATTTTATAATGAATCAACAATCATTTCATCTGCTGTAAAATAATCATTATCATTTATTTGATAAGTTGCATCATTTTTTGATTTCATATAATCATTAAATTCATCCTGTTCCTTGTTGTTCATAATTTCATCTACCATATTAGCCAACAATCTTTCACCATTTTTTGTTCCTAGAAATACTTCTTGTAAGAATTCATTAAATTCATAACAATGTTTTAATGCAAGCTGCATAAAGAAGAAATTAACACCTACGTCATACACATCAGCATTTATCTTTTCAAACATTGCTGTAATCCTCTTCCACAACGGTATTCCAATTCTTATATCCCAATTCTCAGCCAATTTAAAATCTGATTTTTTGAGGATATATTCAGCCTTTTCTTTTTCTTCTGGTAAACCATGACTGATAGCAAGCTCTAATAGACCCTTGATTGTTTCACAGAACAAAATAGGGAACATAATTCCTTTTGCTTCTATTGTCACCATATTCTCTTGGGATTGTATATATACATCCACATTTCCACCTTCAGTATTTTCGTTTTGGTTTAAAGTATCCTTTTCTGAATATAGCAGAATATCATTATACTTCATTATTTTATTATATAATGATGGTAGGTCTGGATTTATCTTATACAAACTCGAAAGATATATTTCGATGTCTTCAGATATGACAACTGATGCTCCGCTTATTAAAGCATTAAGCATTCTTCTTTTATATATTTCATCTGTAAGATTTTTCATGTCATCAATACTGTCAAACGAGAAATCAAGAGTTTCTTCTGGCACTAATCTTTGTTGTTTTATATCAATTCCATTGACTATATTAGCCTGAATGTCTATTGTGTCCTGTGGGACAGGCATTATTCTGTTTATCACCTCTATACAAAGATTCTCCAATGCAGGAATACTATTTGCTTCGTTCTTCCTACACGATGTAATCAACATAGGTAATTCGTTTTTTACAGTTTCAATACTTCCAATGCCATCTGTTAAGTCAGTATATTCCTTATTGATTAATTTGAATAAGAACTTGCTTTCATCTTCAGGTGGCAATGCAGGGGAATCACCTATTGATGTTTCATTTTTATTGATCGCATCAACAATATGTTTTGGTAGTTCTAAACTCATAATATTTTTTTAAGGTTATATCTTTTTATGACTTCCGCAAAGTTCATCAATTCAGAATTTGCTTTTTTATTTTCTATGATATATTTTCTTTTTAGTTCACCAATACTAATCAGTTTACTTTCATTAGTGTCTTTTGCGTCTATTTCAATGGTTGCATCATTCAAATTAACACCGCTTTTTAATGCTTGTTGCTTGGAAGTATCAATAGCTTTTTTAACATCCCCGTTAGCGGCTTGTACATCAGCTTTTAGCGTTACACCTTCTTTCAAAGCTGATTTATATTGTTCTTCTGTAATCTTAAATTGTTTCATAATCAAGAAATAATATATAAATAAATAGGTTATTTCATAAGAAAAAGCCTCTTTAAATTATAAAGAGGCTTTTATATATTATTAATTTATATCATTTGAATTTAGGTGAAGTAAAAGGTTTTTTCAAATAACCTATACTTGTTATCGGCTTATCTATCTTTTGTTTTTCGTCATCAGAATGGGAAATTATATCTTGAAAAATCTCATTTATTTTATTTCTCTTTATACTTTCATTCTGATTCACGTCATCTTGTGATATATCTTCTTCATTTCCGTTCATTTCGTCTGAGTTCAAATTAGGATTTTCATAATCATCTTCAGTTTCATCGGATTTTATTTTTGAAAGAACATCTGTTATGTCTTTATTGCTTAATCCTTTTACCGCTTGTTTGTTAATCATCCCCATAACATATTTACTCAAATCGACATCAGGAGAAGGCAGTTCTTCATTGTAAGAACGTAAAGATTGACTTAATTTGCCTGCAAGTTGTTGTATATACCTTTTAGGGTCACTTTCTTCATCGGCTTCCACACCTGCGTCAAAATCAGCTTGATAAGGATTTTGTTCCATTCCTTCATCTCCCATTATTTCTTCCTCACCTGCATTCATATCTCCCATACCTTGATTTGCAACTGGTTCTTGTTGCGCCATCATATCATCCATTGCAGGTTCTGGTGTATTAACCTTTATCACCTTTCTTTCTTCTACTTCACTTGCTTCACTCAACTTTTTTTTTTCGCACCAAAATGAGCGAGAACAGCATCAGCAATCAAATCAACGATTTTATCTGTATAAGGAGCGTTAGAACCTATCTGTTTTCCATAAGGTTCTTCACCTTGTGCAGACTCATCATCCCATTCATGACCGATTTTTGACACTTCCTTGTTGGGTGGTGTTGTCATTGCCTGTTTCTGATATGCAGGATGTTTCCCAAAATCATTTAAGACCATTGTAGATTCATTGCAATTTCTTTTCTTAGATTCTCCATATAAATCCTCATCGTCAGCAAACCCCCATTCTTCATCGTCGGGAATTCTGTCAAATTCATAGTCAGCAGGGCTGTACGCCGTACTTTCTGGGTCTAATCTTGGGTCATCTATATGTGGAAAACCTGCATCAGGGAATGGAAGTTCTTCATCATCAATCTCGAAGCTATATTCATCATCTTCGTCTGGCATACCCGCAACATCATTAACATCAATGTTTTCCTCATTTACGGAAGGATTTTCTTCAAAAGGTTGCCCATCGCCAATTTCGCCGTTACCAGGAGTCGGGCAATTTTGATTATCTGAATTATGAACCACATCGCACCCTTCTTCTACTTTTTGGCAATCTCCACATTCAGCATACGGCGCAGTATCGCCTATTTCAGTTCCATGAGATTTATCCATATAATCAGCACTTCCATTCCAAGCCAATACTTGTTCTTCAGTTACCTTGATACGAATAGGTTTCTTTTTGGATTCATTCATTTTTACGGCATTAGCACCACTAGGACGTTTGTCTGCTACTGAATTATCGGGAACATATTTTGCCTTGTCAGTATATACTTCGCCTTTTTCTCCTTTCTCATTTTTATCTGATTGCATATCAGCATCAGTCGCTTTTCCATCCTTATCATAAGGTTTTCCTGCCTTCTCATGATCTGAGAGTTCTTTCTTGAAATCCTTATCACCACTAGCCACAGCAGTATCAGTATAAGGGCTATTCACTTGTTTATCTGAAGGATTCTTCGCAGGTGCTTCTGGAAGAGTGTGTTTCATTGTGAAACTTTTTTCAGAATGTTCTTCATTAAGCAGAGCGTCAACATTTCTTGTAATTTGATTGAAACGTTCAATTTCTGCCCTCATCTCCTTAGTTTCATTAACCTGCCAATCAGATTGCGAAGATTTCATGACATCCTCACATATTGTTTGTTTATTGGAAGTATAAGCCTCATTCAATGACATCATCTTCAAATCAAACTGCTTTGATGCCAAAGCGTAAGTGGGATATTCATATTCTTTTTTATTGTTAATACCTCCAATATAATTGTAATCTTCTGCTAATGGTTCTGTATCTTTAGGGGGTGCAACTTTAATATAAAATTTATTACACTCTCTAATAATGCCGTATGTTTTCCCATCAGCACCTTTCATATGGTATTCCAATATTGGTTTGTTGCTAACCGTTGAAACTGTATTGCTATTACCGAAATTAATCAGTTTTTGCATCAACTCTAACTCTTTATCTGCAATATTGCTCATTATATTCTTTAATAAACTATAGTTATTTTAATTATAAATAGTTTCAAAATTCGTTATTTATCAACTAATGGTCTTGCTTTTATTATATGTATTATTTATAATGTCCCATATCTTATCAAGATAACCCATTCTTCTGATTATCTTGTAAATAACATTTCCGCTTCCCATTTCACCAGAACGCTTAAGACTCTCTTTCCGTATTCCTTTTATTTTATCCAATAGTTTTTTAACATTCTTACCTATCATATCTATCTTATGGTTATCTGTTTCTTTTTTTAGGTCTTTTTCGTAACTGTCTATCAGTGTCATAAACTTAGCTGCCTGTTCTTTGACATAGACTTCATTTATCTTAGCATCATCAATGTTTTTTGGTTCTTTAATCCATTCATTCTTGTCAAGCGAATAGACACCACCCGCCTCTAATTTATCGTCTTTATCTTGAACATATAATTCAACAGGAAAACCGTATATTGTTAAATCTTCATGGTCTCGTTTCCATAGTTCCTTTTTACTGTTAAAATAATCTTCTACAAATTCTTTTTTCTTGTATATCTTGCTGAAGTCTATAATGATATGCACATCAATGTCAGAATATTTAGACCAATTATAATTTGCAATAGAACCTGTAAGAATTATATCCTCTGGTTTCACCCATCTTACAGAAAGTTCGTCTATAAAATCATCAGCTATGTCAAGAAGTCTTAATCGTACCCGTGAATTAAGTTTATCATTAACCCATATCTTAGGATTAAGTTCATCTTGTACTTCAAACGATTTCAAACTTATGTCAGAGCTTGACACTTCATTTATTCTATTAACTGATTCAAGCACCCCTTGTTGGCGTAGATAATCTTCTCCAACAGTCTGACGCAGTATTTGTAATATAACAACATCATCCACCCTATATTCTCCGATTTGATTAAGCAGTTTGTTATGCTCCCCTATATAGTTTGCAAAATCATATATATCACCATTACATTTCTTTAATATATTGCTGAATGTTTCTTGATTATACCAATCTAGTTCTTCAATTCTAAAATTCCTACCTTGAATACTAACAGAACTATCACGGGAGGTTACTTCGCCCCCATTCATGAATTCAAATGTATGATTTTCAAATTCAGATTTATCAACTTCAATAGAAAATACAACGCCTCTTGCAAAATTATCTTTGAAAGATGTGAAAAACCAGTTAACTCCATAAGTCTCCCCAGTCCTTTTTCCATGACGAGCATTTATTTCTCCATCAAGCAATATATCTTCCAACGCAAATATATCAGTTCCATGATATAGTCTTATTTTTTGTGGAAGACTATCATAATTTTCAGGTTTCCATTCATTTATATGTTGCACAGATTCATTTGTCGGATTGGATAATATATTCATTATTTCTTGTTTTGTATGAAAAATGGGGTTTTCTTCTTTGTCAAACAAATAAACACCTTCAATAGCATTAGGCATTACAATACCCCTATACCCTATTTTTGGAAATTTTGTACCATATCTCTTACTATTTTGCGCAATCTCGCCTTTAAATGCATTCCAATAAGGTTTGGAAGACGTATAAGGATCATCTTTTCCTGGATATGTAAATTCCTTAACAAAGTCAAAGTCAAGTACAACTTTATTCTTATCTATATGGTCTGAATTAATTTTCAAAACCGCCATAGGTGATTTTTTATCATCATTATACATGCCAGCGTAAGATTTAGCAATAGCGAAATCAGATGTAAGGAAAACAAATCCGTCATTTTTTGCATTAAAAATTGAATTGTCTTGCATTTTTCTAAGACCTTTGGTTAAAATGCCATATAAATGCTTCATAACAGTACCATGATATAATGGATTGGCGATTTGGATTGTATGCGGATTTTTTACTGTATCATTAATTGTTACAGCCTTACCATTTACAATAATTTTATCAAATGCCTTTGATTGTTCACTTTGTAGGAATTGCTTAAATTCAGGTGATGCTGTTACATTATATGATGTATTTTCAATATCTAAACTCAAGCCATCATCATCATAATCAACCATACCTATTATGACTTTGGGAAAACTAATGAAATAATCATATATTGCATTAATAACATCTCCACTATTATGGAATTCATTTTTTAATGCCCCATCATTATAAAAGAAATGTTCTTTTACAGATGGAAAAGCATCGCATAATTCTTTAATCAAACGCATTAAAGTATTACTATATCCGTCTTCCTCATTCAAAATATACACATTTCCTTTGAAGATGACTACCATATCATCAACATCCAAAGCATTGAAGTTACCATTTACATATCTTAATTCGCAAATATCAGCCATATTTAATCTTTTTAATATAAAATAAATAGCAAAAAATTTGGCTATATCAACAATAAGTCATATCTTTGCAACATCAAAGCACTAAAAAATATTATATATGCAAAAAGAAAATACAGTTACAGAAAATGCAAAGGAAATAAAAGACGTTTTGCCAAAGGTAGGATTAACTCCTAAGCAGCTTCATGACCAGCTTAATGAATACATCATTGGTCAGGATGAAGCAAAGAAAACTCTATGTGTTGGGATGTATAATCATTGGAAAAGAGTTTTAATGAATAAAATGGGACTAACCATTGATAACGAAACTTTGAAAGATGTAAATATAGAAAAATCAAATATACTGCTACTTGGTAATACAGGTACAGGAAAAACTTATATTATTAAAACTCTTGCGAAAATGTTGGGTTTGCCTTGCTATATTGGTGACGCAACTAGACTTACTAGTGCAGGGTATGTAGGTGATGACATAGAAACTGTTATCACTGGGCTTTTACAAGAATGCAATTACAATGTGCAAGCTGCTGAAATGGGAATTATTTGTATTGACGAAGCAGATAAGCTATCACGAAAAGGAGATAATCCTTCTCTGACAAGAGATGTTGGTGGTGAAAGTGTGCAACAAGGAATCCTAAAGATTGTAGAAGGTGGCGTTGTAGGTGTACCTCCCTTTGGTGGTAGAAAACATCCTGAACAACCGTTGCTTTATGTTGATACAACAAATATTCTTTTCATTTTTATGGGAGCTTTTGAAGGATTGGATAAGATTATATCTAAACGTTGTAATACTTGTCGTATTGGTTTTAATCAGCAACCTACAGTAAAGAATACGGAAGATATAATGAACAATGTAACGCCAGAAGATTTGAAGAAATATGGATTTATCCCAGAATTGATAGGTCGTTTCCCAATCATTACATCAACCAAAGATTTAACTAAAAAAGATTTAGTCAGAATTTTGAAAGAACCTAAAAATGCGATTATTAAACAATATCAAAAGCTATTAGCCCTTGATGATATTACATTGAATTTTTTAGACAAGGCACTTGAAAAGATTGCTGAATATGCATTGGAAACAAAAACTGGTGCAAGAGGGTTGAAAAGAATTATGGAACAAGTATTGAACAATGTTATGTACGATTTTTCTGATTATAAAGGAAAGACTATTACCATAGATACAAAATATGTTGTCAATACTCTAAAATATAAAAAAGCTGCTTAACAGCAACTACCATAAGGCTTCATATCTCAGCAATCATCTATGTGTAGTGCATAGCAGCTTTATAATTAAATATCATAAAGGAATACAAAGTTATATAAATGAATAATAAAGACAGAAAAGTTAAACAAGTAATAGTTATCAGGAAAGATTTGAAAATGAGAACTGGCAAAGCAATAGCACAAGGTTCTCATGCATCATTAGGTGCATTGCTTACTGTGTTTGATAAAATGGAATATCCAGATGATAGGGTTAAATATACTCTATCCTTTAATAAGGATTCTGTATTGGATAAATGGCTTAATGGCATATTTACCAAAATATGTGTTTATGTCAATAGTGAAAAAGAATTGGATGAATTATATAATAATATAAAAAGTAACTCCCCACAAATACCTTGTGTACTTATTGAAGATGTGGGTTTAACAGAGTTTCATAACGTTAAAACGAAAACTTGTATAGGTATAGGCCCTTGGTGGAATGATGAAATTGATGAATATACAAAAAATTTACCACTTCTTTAAAAATAAGCGATATTTATCGCAAATTATTATATATTTTTAATCATGAATAAACTTAAATTAGATAATATCATTGAAGATGGTAAATATAAAGGGAAAAAGGTTTCAGAATTAGCTTTAAATAAAAAAGTAATTTTTGAACTATTAAAGAATGGATATAATTTCGATGATGAAGTGTTGCTGCAAGCAGGTATAAAGAAAACTGTTAGGGACATTAGAACAAGGACTGAGGTTGTAGAACATGAAAAAGATACAAAAGTATATCCAAAAGAGACTGCGAGCATTTCAAAAATATTGAAAGATTTGGAAACTGTCGTTAATCAAAGTCAATACTATGATAGCAACAGTGACGGGGTTTTAAAAGATTTATCAGATGAATAGTATAAGAAAGGAAATATATGGCTAATAATATTATAGGATTTGCTGGTAGGGCAAGAAGCGGAAAATCAACTTTAGCTCAAGTATTACATAATGAAGAAGGATATCAAATATTGACAATTGCAAATTATTTAAAAAAACTATGTTGTAAATTGTTGGGGGATATATCCTTAACTCAATTAAATGAGTTAAAAAACAATGATACTGATATCACTAACCTATTAAAGATTGATGATAATTTCATACACATCATCAATGAAGCAACTGGCATAGGTTATGAAGTGATTAAAAATGAATTGATTAATTTACCTTACGGAATTCCAACTGTAAGGGCAATGCTTCAAATTGTAGGAACTGATATTATCAGAAAATATTACCCTGATTGGCATATTATCCAATTGGTTAATGAAATAGAAAGTTTACCAGATGATGTAAACATTGTAGTTGATGATGTACGTTTTCCAAATGAAAGAAAGGAAATAGAAAGATTGGGAGGTATTGTTATTTTTATTATGCGACCTACAATGCTTTCAATGGTTTATAATCATCCTTCTGAAATAAGTCTTCAATGGTTTAACTTCATGGAAAAAAGGATTATTATTAACTATTCAAATCAATATGAATTTATTAGTAATTTTCTTGAAATGAAAACAAATGATTTCAGAAGAATGCCTTTAAGACAAGAGAAATATTTAGAAAGTGTAAAGGGTATAAATCATTTGTATGGACTACAATATACAGACATTGAATTACTGAATCATATTGTAAGTAATTTAACAGAAAATAATCTAATAAATAAACCTAGTTATTATCCGTATATATCTTTGACATGTAGTAACAGTTTTCAAAAGACAATAATAGCTATGGAAGCCAATATCAAACATGGTGGAGAAAATAAAATTGATATTCTAGATCCATTTATAATTGAAAATTTAAAATTATATTTATAAACAGAACAATTATGAAAAATTTTCCAGTAAAAGTAGACGGTAAAGAATATTGGATTTCACGTTCAATAGCAGTATGTGTGTTTGTATTTAAAATAAAAGGCAATAAACTGTATGCCTTAATTGAACGCAGAGGAAAAGGTGCTGCTGATGAACAAGGAAAGCTATGCACCTGCTCAGGGTATCTAGACTTCAACGAATGTGATAGAGAAGCTACCACAAGAGAATTAATGGAAGAGTGTGGGTTTATTGCAAAAGAAGAACGTTTACAATTTATGTATATCAATTCAGACCCCAAAGCGGATAAAAGACAGAATGTAACAATACATTATGTTTATTTTGCGAAAGGTAACGAAGACTTTAATGAGAAGAAAGCTATTGGGGGAGAAGTAGATGAGGTTGCCGATGTAAAATGGATGGAGATCGGAAATTTTGATAAAGATAAGGTGCTATATGTTAATATTTATGATATAATGGCTGAAGATTGGGCATTTAATCATGACCATATCATGATAGACCATTTATCTAAATTCTTTAAACTGAAATATAATGGGCAAGAAAAAGAAAAAGAATCTGATTGACGAAGACTGTATTAAGGCTTTCAGAAAAGCAAACAGAGAAATTGAAATGGAAAGAAACGGCGGAAGATGGATTGCAATAGATAGACCACACCGTAACAAAAAGAAGTATTACAGAAAAGAAAAACATAAAAATAATGGGGATTCTAAAAATCTCCATTATTTTGCGTTTGTGTATATTGTCAAAAAATAAGTGCCTTTAATTTTTCAATGTCAGTAGAGATACGACCTCCTATATCTTTTATATTCATTGTACTTTCTCTTGAAGTAAGCACAAGCATTGCATCAATTCTTCCGTTCTTTGTTAATGGTATCGCAAAAATAGAATTACTCCCGTTGTGTACTAATTTTTTACATAATCTTGCACCTACAGTTCCTTTATATTCTTTAATGTTTTCAATATAAAGATAACCATTTTTGTCCATTTCATTAAAAATGTCATAATATTCACTAGTTCTCTGTTTTTGATAATAATCCGAGATTGGCATGATTGAATCATTAGTAAAATCATATTGTTCATAAACTAAAGACATATATAAAAATGATACTTTGTTTATGTTCTCGGTTGAATTATGCATTTCCATTAAACATACCCTGTCTACACCATATCGCAGCCTGATATTTTCAAGTATAGGCGGAATCATCTGGTCTGCTAATAACCTTTTGTCTATAGAAGCAAAATGCTCTTGTCTGTCATTTTTTTGCAATGTCTCAATAACGTGTTCTAAATTAATAGGGTTAATTATTACAGAATATATTATTATAATTAGCAGTGTACAATATGTTGATACTGCAACCCCATTTCTTTTCACAGCACCAACGAACTTACTGAAAGCGGATGCTATAGTTCCTAAAATTGTTTGTTTTTCATCCATTATTGTCTGTATTTGTTTATAATAAATAGTATATTGAAAAAATAAAACGGCAGATATTTTCTACCGTTTTATCCATGTAAAGTATATCTATTTTACTCAAAAGTAATTGTTGGGAATTTATTTGCATCATAATTTATACAATAATCGCTTCCCTGTATAGCATCTATACAAACAACAACTACTTGATTTTCATCTTTGCTACCACAAACTGACACTATATCCGAAGGTAATATCTTTTCACCATTATGGATTAAATTAATAAAGTTTACTTTAATCTTTTCTGGACTGAATAAGTTAGCTTCTTCAGCTTGGGCTTCACTTTCTGTATTAGTATAATCTTCACATATTAAGAAACCACTCCATAAAGGATTGCTATCCCACTCATCAACTGTACAGTTAATAATATTGACAGTTACTCCACTTGCATTAGATTTATTACTTAATCTTAATGCGTTAGATATTCTTTCAAAGTAACAGTTATTCAAAGTAATAGTTGCATTATTTTGTGTTCCAAATATTAATATCGCATTATTTGAGAAGCTACCCTCAAATCTACAATTATCAAAGATTATATTTTTAGGCAACTTAGAATTATCAGATGATAAACCAATTTCAATACCATTATAAACATTACTTGAATTAAATGTCATATCTTTAAAGATTATATTTTCAGTATCATTAATGTTTATTACAGAATTTGAAGTTGATTTAGGAAAGTCACCAGTTACTTGTAAATTATTTATATTAACATTTTCCGCTTTGATTCGCATTCTTGCATTATTAGTTAATGTAGAATCATTTAAGATTACAGACTTTGCCGTAATAGATGGGCTATTCGTTATATTAGCATTACTTATTGAATACGCTTTAGCTTCATCGTTTAATTCCTGAGAACCATCATAGGTTTCAACTACTTCTGAATTTGATTTTTCTAAATTATCTACTTTTGATTCTAATAATTCAACTTTTGCAGACAAGATAGGAATGTTGGATTTTAAATCATTAACAGTTTGATACAAACTTTCGATTTGAGTGTTAATTTTACTTATGATAGCAAATTCTTCAACTTTAGCTGCTTGGAATACGCTATATACGCCATCAGTAATTTTAATTGATACAGTATACAAACCTGTTGGTTGCATCATATAGTTTTGTCCCACAATATACAGAACATATGCTGCTCCGTTCCAAGCTACTGATATTGGCATCCAATTTGACAGCAACTGATAACCCTTTCCTAAGCAATCATCAAGAATTTCGGCTGTAGGTAATGTATAACTACCACTTGAGGTTTCTAATTGCAATGCTGCCTTAATATCATCCTCAGAGCTTTCCTTAGTTAAAGCAAACAGTTTTCGTGTATCTACTTTAACACCTTGGTAGTACATACCTTTCTTTTGAATTTTTCCATCCAAAACCTTACCTTGTTTAGCTGACAAAGGTAATGTAGCTTCGTCACTAGTCAAATTGTCAACAACCATCTCTTCGCTCATAACGCTATGTGTTACGCTATTCTTTGCGAGAGTTCCACTTGTATTTTGAATATTGATTTCATTCAAGGTATAACCTGCGAGGCTATCAAGTACATAATAAACAGTAGTAATATTACCCAATATTCTAATGGAAACTGGCACAGTTCCATTATTAATATCGCCAATAACGCTTCTGTTTTCGCTTATAACCGCCCTCAAATTATCAATTCCACCAATAGCCGTTGAAATAGCTTCACTATCAGCATCACCCGCACTATTCAATGCATTCAAATCGATTTCATAAGGAGCTTTGAATTGTTCCAAGTCAGCCTTAATTTCATCAATGTCAGCTTGTTCTGCTTTTGTTGCGATAGCAGCATCAACTTCATCTTTGGTTTGATACAATGAATCGTTTTCCAATTCACTTACCTTAGTAGGAACGGTAATCTCTTGAACATCGCTAAGCAATGCTAATTCAGCGTCATCATTATAGGTAGGTCTTTCGTCCTTTCCATTCAGATTGATTGAAACTTGAGTAGAACCTAAATCAACCTTATCCCACTTAGATACCATTGCGATATTAACTGCGCTTCCGCTTGTTGTATTTCCAAGCAAAGTATCATGATTATTCAGCACAATAGCCTTACGGTTCGGATTTTCCTCAGTTGTAACATCAGTATAAGCTACCTTATTAGCCAATTCAGTTTCAATTTCCGTATCCTTAGCAATTCTTGCTTGAGTTTCTGCTTCAATGTTTCCTTGCAATTCAGTATCTTTTGCTGAACGGGCTTCAATTTCAGCGTTCAAAGCTTCAGTGGTTGCCTTTTCTGCAATTTGGGTAGTAAGAGAAGCTACAATATCATCATTGTCTGACAATTTATTTGCAATTTCTTCCAACGTATCCAATGCTTCAGGTGCTGCACCAACTACCGCTTGGATTCTAGCATCAACTTCGCTTGAAGTTTGGTATTGAGCATCATTTTCCAATTCGCTAACTTTTGTAGGAATTTTGATAGCATCAATCTTCTCATTCAACGCATTAACCTGGAAGTCAACATCAGATTGATTAGCCTTCAACGCAACTTCATCCTTGGTTGCTAAATTAGAAATATCTTGATGTTCTTTCAAAAATCCTTGAGTATTTACCCATTCCTCAGTTGCATAACCGTCCAATGAAGGCATATCAGTAGCAAATGCCAAATCGCTACTTGTTACTTTGATGTTAGAATTACCTTCAGCAATCGTACCATCCAAGTTGATAATAATTTCATACTTGGTAGGCATGTCATTAGTTGTATCAAGACCAATAACAACCATCTTGATTTGGTTTGCAGATTCAAATGCAATATATTGAATCGGCATCTTATAGTAATAAGGATTTCCACTCAATTGAATACCGAATTTCAAGTAGAATTGACCTTCCCTTACAATAAGACCTTTTAATTCAGCAGCATCAGCAACGCTAAACCAACCAAAGATTTCTTTTTGAGTATATACCTTATCTTGCAAAGTTCTAATCGGGAAATTAAATTCAATAGGAAGTTTAATTTCTTCGATATCCTTCATCAATGCGATTTCTTCATCATCATTGTATGTAGGTCTTTTTTCAGAACCATTTAAATTAATAGGAATAGATGCAGAACCGAAATCAGCCTTATTCCATTTAGAAATCATTGCCAAGTTGTATCCTACACCGCTTGTATCAATACCGCTAATAGTATCATGATTATTCAATTGAATAGTCTTACGGTTCGGGTTTTCTTTTGTTGCAATATCAACAAGTCCAACCTTTTCTGCAAGTTTTTCATCAATATTAACAATTTTAAGTCCCTCCGCTGATACTTCTATGTATTGTTGTGTCGTTGCATCAATTTTAAGAGAAAACTCGTTAGAGGTCAAAGAAATACCATTTCCTGCGGTGTAAGTATCAACTAAGTTAGAAACATTCACAGTGACAGTTTGTTCACCATCAGTTGTTTCAAATACGAAGTCAATTGTCTTAGATTCTTCATTATATGAAACTGATTTTACAAATTGGTCTTTAGGAATGTCAATAGTTCCGACGATCGCATCACCTACTTTCAACGTATATTGCAAATCGTTTGTTTTTTCCAATACGATAGTTGCTCCAAGACCTTGTACATCTTCAAGCAATGCAATTTCTTTCTCGTCATTGTATGTAGGTCTTTCATCCTTACCGTTCAAATTAATAGAAACCTGTGCAGAACCAAGGTCTACTTTGTCCCATTTAGAAACCATTGCAATGTTCACAGAAGTTCCGTTCTTTGTATTACCAAGGATTGTATCATGGTTTTTTAATATGATAGCCTTACGTCCAGGATTCTCAGAAGTCGCAACATCAGTATATTCAACTTTGGTAGGCAATACCTCATTGATAGCAGAGATTGCATCAGCATTTGCTTTTTCGGCTGTTCTCGCTGTCTCTGCTTCTAATTGTAAATCATTTTGTAATTGTGTATCTTTAACAGTTCTTGCATTAGTTTCTTCTGTTAATTCATCTTTTGTAGCAAATTTGTCTTCGGCTTCTTGTATGTGAGCAGATATTTTAGCGTCAACCTCATCAGCATTTTGATATTGTGCGTCATTTTCAAGTTCTGAAACTTTGGTAGGAACAACAATACCATCTACTTTTTCTTGCAAGGCAGTAATGGATTCCTCATTCTTTGTAATTGCAGGGCGAATTTCGTTATCAATACCACCATTAATCGTATTGATACTGGTTTCTAACACATTATTAATCTGGTCAAATGCTTTTGCAGTTTCTTGACCAAAATTAGCTAATGTTTCATTCAGATTTTTAAGGAGAGTATCTAATCCACTAATTTTAATACCATTTTCAGATACAGACAGATATTTTTCAGAAGAAGGATCAATTTTTATGAAAAATTGGTTTTTATCAACTCCTAAACCTTGTCCTGCTGTATAAACATCTACCAATTCATGTACGTCGACAGATACTTTCTTTTCTCCCTCATCAGATTCGAATGTAAATTCAATAGATTGTGTGTCAGGGTTGTAAACAACATTTTTTAATTTTAACTGTGATGTGATTGAGATCACGCCAGCTTCTCTGCCATTAACCATCAACACATAATTGTCATCATTTGGAACAATGTTAATTGTACCTAATATACTATTTAATTCGTCTATACTTACATTTGAGGAAGCTATTGTTATGAGAGTTCCACTGTCATCAACGAACCCCCATCTATTCAAATTATAATCTCTTATGTCAGGCATTTTAAATATTTATAGATAAGAAATAATTATTATTACCTATAAATATTAAGAAACATTTAATACAAATAAAAAAAAGAGACTGATTTAAGTCTCTTACGAAGCCGCAATAACATGATAAACCTTTATTACTTCATGGTAATACCGTTCAGTTTTTCTTTTTGAAAAATTAGGCCCTCCGTTCCATATTCTAATAGCTTTTTCAATATTGTTTTCAGGATTATAATACCTCTGTATTATGTAAAACATTTCAACTGAACTTTCTTTATTGTAGCGATGTTTATAAGTATATTTTCTTTTTCCAATTATTCGATTACATTCATCAACTACTGGTTTTGAAATCTGTAGAAATCCTACATAAGTTCCACAACTAGATACTGCCTTTGTGTTATGTCTGCTTTCTACATGCGCTATTGCATTTACTAAATCATCCCATACATCATTTTCATTCGCTGCGTTCCCTGTACAAATATTGCACATAAAGAACAAAAATACTAAAATTACGTTTAAAACTCTTTTTCTCATCTTGTCAATTTAGTCATTATTTTAACAGATTGACAGATAAAATTCCTTCTTTTGATATTTTATTATTAAACCAGTCTCTTATAATTTGTTTAAAGAATTTTTTTCTGTCATCCTCTTTTGTAATCATTTTTTGAAATTTATCATCCAGCATCATTAAAAGTTCTCTTGCTTGGAATGTTTTTAACGGTTGTCCATTATTGCTCAACAAGACCGCCGTTTTGATTTTTACAGGATATCCATCCTTACCAATATCATCACTTTCAGTCTTCGCAAAGTTCTTATCTAAATAATCTTTAACTAAAAGAACTTTCTCTGTAGTTGGATAAAAAGATTCCGTGAGTATATTCTTGATCACATAATCTTCAGTATTTTCATCAATGACTACTTTCATTATTTCCAAATTATACCAATTATTATATAAATAGTAGAACGGAAATTTTCTGCAAAGATACAGAAAAATCCGTTCCAAAACAAGTACAGACTGTTAAAAAATATTAATTATATAATTCTTTCTTTGTAAATATATGGTTTTTAGAAACATTATTATTCAAAATATATTCGGTAACAATATCTTCGACATCTGTCTCAATTTGTCTAATAATTGTTCTCGCACCGTATTTATTTCCTTCTATTTTGTTATATATTTTATCAATCATATCATTATCAATAAAATTATCTTCCAAATAATAATCAGCGTTATTCAGCCTCTTTTCAAAATTTTTCAGTTCTAATCTTACAATATCCTTAAGGTTGTCATCGGATAATTTATTAAAATAAACAATCTTGTTTATACGGTTAATAAATTCGGGCTTAAATTTTCTCTTTATCGCTTTTTTGATTATGTTTTCATTGTTATCTACTGTATTCTTATTAAAACCAATGCCATCTCCTTTCTCATCAATTTCTTTCGCCCCCACATTCGATGTCATTATAATGATAACATTTTTGAAATCAACCGCATAACCAGTATTATCGGTCAATCTTCCGTCGTCGAATAATTGTAAGAACACATTATGTACTTCTTCATTAGCTTTTTCGATTTCATCAAGCAATAAAACGCAGTGTTTTTTCTTTTTAATTGCTTCAGTCAAAATACCTCCATTATCATAGCCGACATAACCACTGGCTGCACCGTATAATTTGTTTACACTCATCTTATCCGCATATTCACTCATGTCCAATCGAACTAGATAATTCTCATCCCCAAATACTTCTTTTGCAATTTTCTTAGCAAGAAGTGTTTTACCAGTACCTGTACTTCCAGTAAATAAAAATACGGCAGGTTTATTTGGATTTGAAATGCCTAATTTCTGTTTCTTTATAGCATTACATACAACATCTACAGCTTCGTCTTGACCAATGACGCTTTCTTTAATATGCTCGTTAATACTTTTCAATTTATCCAAATCATTGATGGAAAGATTTTGTATTGACACTCCTGACATTTCAGAAACAGTTCCTCTTAAATCATTGTCAGTTACATTATACGGCACTTTGTTTAAGTTTTGTTCTTTTTCCAAAATGGATAATTGTGTCTTAAGCTGTATCTCTTTTCTTATAAGCTCATCATATCTATCATAATCCTTATAAGTTAGATTGTCAACCTTTTGTTTTTCAATTTCATTTAATTTCAATTTGTTTTTTAATTCACTGACTTTTGCACTATCCTTTTGATTTAACGAAATTTTAGCTCCAACTTTATCAAGAACATTAATTGCTGAATCTGGCAACACATTATCAGTTATATAACGTTTGCATAATTTCACACAATCTTCAACAATTTTATCATCATATTTTACATTATGGAAGTTTTCCATTTTGTATTTAATATTATTAACTATCTTGACAGATCTCTCCAAAGACGGAACTTCCATCGTTATTTTTTGAAATCTTCTTTTAAACGATTGATTATTTTCAATACAATTCTTATAGCCTTTATTGCTTGCTGTACAAATAAATTGGATATTTTTCTCCATCAAAATTGTATCCAACATAGTTTCAATGTCAACCTCACCAAATTTTGACTTATCATTCAATATTGATTGTATATCATCAATGAAAAAAATATAATTCCCATCTTTTTTTGCGTCACTGACAATACTATTGAATTTACTTTCAAATGAGCCTCTAAAACCAGTTCCTGATAACAAAGATGAGAAATCCAATTGCATAAGTTTTTTCTTCAAGAAAGGCTTAGGAACATTCTCATTGACAATCATATTAGCTATATGACGAATGGTGGAAGTTTTGCCGCATCCGCTTTCGCCAATCACGACAACATTATTTTTATATCTTTTTTGAAGATTTGTAAATATATCAAAAATTACATCATCATTTTCAAACACCTCATCAATTTTTCCCTCTAACGCCAACGTATTCAAGTTAATCAAGTTTTTATCAACCTCATTAGTAGAAGGTTTGGATTTTGGCTTTTGCATAACAAGTGTCTTTATTTTAGATGAAGAACTGCTATTTTCATTTTTTTCTCTTTGTTTAGTATGTTTATATTCCTCTAACATTTCATTTGTAGCCTTTATAATAGCAAGTTCTTTTTGTTTTTTATCCCGTTTTTGGTCTTTTGTAAAAGGTTCGTTTTTATATGATACTATATTTTCCTTAACTTGTTCCTCAGTTACGCCTAACAATCTAAACGATTTTTTAACAGTTTCGTCTGTTTCTAAAAGACTATATAATATATTTGCCGAATTAATAACATCATCATCTACCTGCGCTTCTGCCGTTTTAAATGCGTTTTGAAGAAGATTGTCTATTATAGGTTGTTCTGTTGAAACCAATTGTGAAGAATTATCAGAAAGGTATTGATAATACCATGTTTTCAACATTTCAATGGTTTCGTTAAACATTATCTTGTTAATTGTCTTATATGCAATACAATCTTCATTACTCAGGATTGATAATAAAAAGTATTCGGGTGTTACCTTATTGGAAGGATATTCTTTAAGTAAGCTTTCTGTAATGTAATCCATCACCAAATGAAGCTCATCTGTAATTTTCTTGTTTCCTAATTTGTCCATACTTTATTTTCTTTAACAGTCTAATCTTAAAGATATATAAAAACTATGCTGATTTCAACATTAATAGTGGTATTCATTTGGAAATTTCAAAAATAAATAGTATCTTTGCATTGTTAAAAACTTATATAGAAATATGGTAGTATATAATAGGTATGTGAATAACAAAGACCACACATGGTATGACAGTAGCAATGTGGTATATAGCCTATGTTATGACAACAATGAGGCTACAAAGAATCTAAAGATAGTATTCAAGAACGGAAGGACTTATCTTTATAAAAATGTAGATGTAAATGATTATATTGGTTTTAGAAGCGGAGAAAGCACAGGAAAAACAGTTAATCAATACATCGTTAAGAAATATCAAGGCGTAAGGCTTCCTGATACTGATATGGAAAAACTTGATGAACTAAAAGAAGAGTTTATCAACGACAATAAAATTACAGAAGAAGCATTTACTAATCTTGCCTATCATTTGTCAGTTAATGATATTACTGGTGATTTCGCTTTGAAACTGAATGGTAAGACAATATACAGAGGCGTTGAAGGACAAGTTTCTATTCTTAATCTTCTTAAATGTATGAATATAAATTTCTCGATGAGTGAAGATTACGAACCAGAAGACGATAATATCGAAGATAACGAATTAAAGAAAGAAGAGGAAAAAAACAATGAATAATGTAGATAAGCAATATTTAGACCTGCTCCAAGATATAATGGATAATGGAGTGTATAAAGAAACACGTAGTGGGGCTGTACGGTCTGTTTTTGGACGTATGATGCGTTTTAATTTACAAGATGGACTTCCTATACTTACAACTAAGAAAGTATTCACAAAAGGCTTTATTTATGAATTACTATTTTTCTTAAAGGCTGAAAGAAATATTAAATATCTTGTAGATAACAATGTACATATATGGGATGATGATGCTTATAGATGGTTCAATAACCTACCTCAGAAAGAATTCCCTATTACTCGTAAATTAGAAGAAAGTTTTACATATGTTATAAGAGATAAAAATGGAAATATTCTTTGTGAATATAATGATATGAAGGAACTCATTTCTGGTATCGAAAAAAATAAATTTTTGTATCATACGCAACAAGAAGATGAGATAGGAATTTCATTTATACGGAATGATACCTCACAATTACGTTTCTCATGCTTATATAAATTTGGTGATATTGGGCCGATCTATGGCTACCAGTGGCGTAATTGGAACGGTATAGACCAAATACAGAATATTATTAATACATTAAAAACAAATCCAAATGATAGAAGAATAATTCTTTCCTCTTGGAATGTTGGAGAATTACGTTTTATGGCTCTTCCTCCCTGTCATTATTTCGCTCAGTTTTATGCACGTTCGTTAACAAATATGGAACGTTTAGATTGGCTATGTGAGCATAGTAATGGAGAATATGATGAATGGAAAAGTGCTACAGTTGAAAAATTGGATGAACTTAATGTTCCCAAATACGGATTAAGCTGCATGTTAAATTGTCGCTCACAAGATGTTCCTCTTGGAACTGTTGGCAATTGGGTAAGTTATAGTATTCTTACCAATATGATTGCCCAGTGTGTAAATATGATTCCTGATGAATTTATATGGATTGGAGGAGATTGTCATATTTATGAAAATCAAATTGAAGGAGTAAAAGAACAACTGACAAGAAATCCTCATAAATACAATCTTCCTAAATTGTGGCTTAACCCTGCTATTAAGAACATTGATGATTTTACCTTTGATGATATTAAGATTGAAGGATATGAAAGTTATCCAAGTATTAAATTTCCTTTAAGTGTTGGATAATAATAAAAGAACAAATAACATAGTTTAAAAATAAAGTTATGAATATTACAGATTTAAAGAACGAAAGCAAAGAATTGAATAAAAAGTTGTATGAGTATGTTCGCCAAGTAATACGTGAAATACAAACATACAACAAAATGACAGATGAAGAGATTGCTGATTTTCTCAAAACGGATGTTGAAACACTTCACAAGATACTTACGACAGATGTCAATAATTTGGCGGGATTATGTTTCATACCAATAAGTATTATTTCAGATATAATTGTGTTATCTTGTAATGGGATAAATCTTAATTTTAATGCAATGTTTGATTATGAACCAAAATATACTGTTCAGGAAATCAAACAATATATTTCTGACAAACATTTTAAATATAAAAAAGAAAAGTTGGAAGAATTGGCTGATTTATTGGGAATTAATTTAGATAATACTGAAGAGGTTGAGGAACTCATCAATAGACTTAAAGATATTAAACAAAATGATAACTAATTTATTTATAGGATTTGTACCACGCATTGAAAGATTAACAGAAAGTCAATTATCCCAATTACTTTTGAACGAAGAACTTCATTATCCAAGATATCTGGAAGAAATGACCGATATCATCCTTCAATGGTGTAAGGATGATATCTCTTCCTTATTGAATAATAATGAAAACAATGGAGATTTTTTACATTTTTTCAAGAATAGCCAGTATGCCGACAGATTATCCTTATCGATCAATATATCTGAAGGAAATATGTTTTCAAACATAAAAGCACAATATTACAATGAATATGGCACTTTGGGGTTCAATAAAACCGATAAGAAGTTAAATTGCCCGAATATCTATCTAAATATTACATTAGATAAAAATGGAATATGTAATGAACATTTATTAAAAACAAGTATTTCGCATGAGCTTATGCATTTATATGATGATTGGAAGTCTCTTTCACAGGGAAACGAACCAATAAATACTAATCAAGATTTGATAGCAGCTCATAATATGATGTTTCAAAACACAGATAAATTATTACAAAATATTGGAAAGTTACTTTATTTGAGTAATAAATTCGAGAAAAAAGCTTTTATTACACAAGTATACAATGAATTGAAAGCAGTTGGATGCACTGATGAAAATTATAGAGAAAAATATAAAGAGACTATAACATATAAAAATTATAATAAATTAAAAAATGTAATAAAGCAAGAAATTACATCAAGTAGTGATAATGAGTTAAAGAATATCAATCATGTTTTGAATACCGAATATAAGGAAACCCATCTACCAAAGATTTCAAATAATAAATTTGATGTGGAAATATATAAAAACAAAGTTAATAAATTCATAGATAGTGTCTGTCATGATTTTATTAAAAAATACGGAGGAATTCTAACAGCGTATTTAAATGATTTCAAAATGTTTAATAATAAAATTTAACAGCTATGGCAAAAAAGAAAATAGATTTAGGATATACACCAAGTACATACCAGCAAAATGTATTTGATTTTGTTCAACATGGTACAGGAAATGCAGTTATTTCAGCCCTTGCAGGTAGCGGCAAAACCACGGTGATAGTTTCTTGCATGAAACTTGTTCCAAAATCCCAAAAATGCTTATTTCTTGCGTTTAATAAAAGCATTGTCAATACCCTACAAGAGAAAGTAAAAAACTACAGTAATTGTTATGTTAAAACAATGCATAGTTTAGGTTTTGCCATATTGCGAAGAAATCTTGGAGATAACATTGAGAAAAATGATTATAAATATAGGAGTTATATAAAAAGCAACATTAATGAATTAACCAGTATACAGGATGAACATTTAACGACATCGCAAGTAAATGAATATATTGATAGTATAACGAAATTGGTTGATTTCGCAAGGTTTAATTTAGCACAATCTGAAAATGATATTGAGAAAATCGCCAGAAAATATGATATACCTATCAACTTTGACGAAGCATCTGTTGTCAAAAAAGTATTAAAATGGGGAAAAGAAAATACGACTGTTATTGATTATACCGATATGGTATGGCTTCCAGTTGAACTCTCCTTACGCCCAATTGGATTACAATATGATTGGATATTTGCTGATGAGGTTCAAGATTTCTCATTAGTATATAATCAATTAATGTTTAAATGCTTTAAAAGAGGAACACGTTTTATCTGTGTGGGTGATGAAAGGCAATCCATTAATGTCTTCGCAGGAAGCAGCCCAGAAGCATTTCAATATCTTTGTAATTACCCTAATACTCATACATTTGAATTACCTATTACATACCGTTGCCCTACATCAGTTGTTGATATGGCAAAGGAATATGTTGGGAATATTCAAGCAAGAGAAGATGCACCAGATGGAGAAATCAGATATGATTGCAAGATTAAAGATTTAAAAGATGGCGATATGGTATTAGCCCGTACAAAAGCACCACTTTTAAAACTCTATACAAAACTTTTACGCAAAAAAGTACAATGTTATATCAAAGGCTCTGATATTGGCTTAAACCTCATTAAAATGCTTGAAAATATTGATAAAGAAGAATTAAACCAAGACTTAACAAAAGATGGGGTATTTGTCCGCTTGTTTGATAATCTTTTCACAGAGAGAAACAAGTTAATGCGAAATTACGGACTTTCCAAAGACGATGCAACTTTAACAAGTAATATCATGGAAAGATATGATTCAATCAATAGTTTGTTGACTCTATCAGAAAGATTAACAACAAAAACAAAATTAATAAAAAATATAGAAAATATCTTCAAAGAAGAGAATAATGGTATCATTCTTTCTACAATACATAAGGCAAAAGGATTAGAAGCTGACAACGTATATATTTTATGCCGTTCCTCAATGCCATCAAAATTAGCACACAGTGATTGGGAAAGACAGCAGGAAGAAAATCTGATATATGTTGCAATCACTCGTCCAAAACAAATATTAGGATTTATATCAGAGAAAGAGATACCTGCAAGTGGTTCTTCGCAAGAGCCGTTAGTTATACTAAATGATTTACGAAGTATTGAAAAACAAGTTTGTTCAATTCTTGGAAAAGAGCCAGTTCCAGAAGATGACAATATTGAACTCGCAAAAATGAGGGTTAAAAATGCGACAAAGATAGATGAACATTCCTCTGAATTACCTCAAAACACCATCAAATTAAATGAAACTAAACATATTAAGCCAGATGACAAATTATTAGATATGCTGTCTTCTTATCTTGGGAATGGTGGAGATATGGAAAGTCTGTCGAAATTCTTAGGGAAATAACAAAAACGGATGGTTACTGTTAATGGTTAACCATCCGTTTCTCAATTAGAATATTTCAAAGATTTGTTGTTTTGATATTCTTAATCTGTTCATTTAGGTCTGAGAATTGTTTTAAAAAATCAACCTCATTAAATTTCTCATCAGTATGAGCGTTTATTTTTGTAACTGCATCTGCAATATCTTGTTTAGTTGCAACGCATGGATTAACTCCACAACTCATATTGTTGATTATTTCATTTTTGACATTCTCAATATGGCAATTCACTCCACAAATACCATTTTTAACATCCTGCATAGAATTGTTTATGGTTGTTTCTATTGTATCCTTTACAACGTCAGTATCAACCGAGATATTGGAAAACTTACTGTCAAGATAATCCTCTATCTGCTCAGTTCTGGTAATCAATTCTACGTCAGAATCATAATCATATCTTCTATAGCTTTCCTTTCTCATTTGTTTATTATATCCTTCCTAATATTTGATTTATTAAATTTTGAATATTGGCCAACACTCCAGTGTGATTATCAACTTTAGTTTCTATTGATTCCACTTTCGGTTGAATTGTTTCAACAACATAATTGTTATGTTCTTCAATTTTACGGAGGATTGCAGTTTCGGCAGTATCAACATTGGTATTGATACTTATTTCTGCATCGTTGATTTCTTTTGTTAATCTTTTTTCAACTTCCGCAAGATGTGTATGTTCATGTTCCCTCCAATCACGGGTTTCTTCTAACCAAGTTTTCAAGTAATCTTGTTCCTTGAAACCATATACATTCATATTATTATTCATTCTGTCTGTACTTTTGTTCTTTATAACAATAAATATCTGACATAATTATATGTTTAAGGAGTTTTTCCTGAATATTTATATTTTAGATAATATTTTTGATTATGAAAGACTTAAAAACTTTAATATACGAGGCAATTAACGAATTTGTAAATGAGTATCGCTATCAAGATAGTGCAACGCCATTGAATAGTAGGTCAGATGTTCACAGAAACTTGGGGGTTAATCCCCTCACAGTTGACAATGGAGGACATACACCTAATGATGTATTATCTCAACCATCTACTTTTGATAGAAACGGCGCAACGTTCAAGAGTTCGGACAATATTGTATTGTCGGATAATAAATTTACTATTTATAAAATTAAAAATTTCAATACTGATAAAATTTCATCTACAATGGATTTGTTCGGAAGAGGGGCAAACGGAGAAAAAAGTTTTCGTAAAGAAATTGATATTATGAATGGTGCTGCTGCAAGAAATGGAAGACATCTCACATACCGCACAATAACATCGGCTTCAAATGAAGCAAAATCAAAATCCACTGGGCATATGTCAGGAACGTTTTGGGAATTTAGCTACGATATGGGTAATACATGGTACATTATGAAACCTAATGGAACTCAAAATATGACACCAAGCAAATTAATCAGAAAGCAATAAAAGTAATATAAATTGAAGCATGAAGATATTTTGCAAAATTCCAAAGAATACATTTATTGTTAGTGAGAACCAAATGAAAAATATATTATTTGAGGGCAACAAACAAAGACAATTGGATATTATATTAAAGAATAATCCTGCTGATGACGTACATTTTGTCAACAGTACATGGATTAGAAGTACTGAAGATATTCTTTCATTTGAAGAGATGTTGGCAGATGCTAAAAAGAACTATGAGGAATACGGAGATATGGAATATCCAGATACAACGATAGATGACTATTTGAATGCTGAAAAGACTGGTAAAATTACTGTTTATAGTTCATATCCAATTAAACCAGGTATATTTGTTAGCCCATCAAGAATGTGTGCTTATGATTATGCAGGTGCAAACGGAAATAAAGTCTATTCAAAAGTTGTTCCAGTTAACGACGTTGCATGGCTTGATCAAGGGCAAGGGCAATATGCACCGTTAAGCGAGGGTGAAACAATTATTCTTAATTCCCTCCAAATCAAACAAATCAACGAAGCAATGAATGACACTTTTTCGTATGAAGAATTAGGGAGTATCAGAGCATTGTCAAAACGTGTCGCATATTGCAAACAGCATTTAGGAAATCCAATAGGTAACGGTTCTTCAAGAATGGTATTTCAAATTGACGATGAAAAAGTTTTGAAATTAGCTAAAAATCAAAAAGGAATAGCACAAAACAATGTTGAAGCCGATTGGGGTGCGCAGAATTATGGAGTTTTACCGAATTTATACAAAGTTGCAGACGATGATAGCTATCTTGTGACAGAATATGTATTACCTGCAAAACCCCAAGATTTTCAGGTTTGTTTAGGTATGTCATTTGAAGATTTTTGTAATTTTGTTAAGAAATGTTTTAAATCATATGCAAGCTCAAGGCAGTCATTTGGGGTTTCAAGCAATATAGATGATGATAAATTCTCAGAAATATTGGAAAACAACGAATGGCTAAATCAATTCTATACTTACCTAAGTGATTATCAACCTCCTCTTGGAGATTTGACTAGAATTGCTAATTATGGCATGTGTCAAAGAGATGAACAACCTGAAATTGTTTTATTGGATTCAGGTCTTTCTCAACAAGTTTGGAATGATTATTATCGAAGATAACAATATTTATATTAAATAATGTACATTATATAATACAAAAATATGGCAAAAACAGTTATAAGACTTAACGAGGATGAACTTAAGGGTATGATAAAAAATATCCTCAAAGAAAATATTGAAAACGGAAACCTTGATGAAGGATTCTGGGATAGTGTAAAAGGATTTTTTGGTGGCGCACAAGGCTCAAAAGATGCACAAGGTGTAAAAAATACAGCTAACAAAGTTGGTAACGCAATGTCCAATGCGGCACAAAAAGTAGGAAATGCTGCTAATAAAGCAGTACAAGGGGTTAAAAACGCAGGTAATGCAGTTAAACAAAATGTACAAAACCGTATGCAAGATGCAAGAAATTACAGTGCGGCTGCTGATATTGAGAATGCATTGGGTGTATTGAACAAGTATGCAAAACTATTTGGTAGTAAAAATAGCACTGCAAATGGATACAATATGGCAAAAAAAGGTTTGGAAAATCTTGTTACCGCTTTAAGAAATAGCGAAGTGAACTACACAAGATAATATAGAAACAATATAATAATATAATTTCCTTGCCATACTGAATGGTGAGGATTATATTTTTTTAACTATACATATTTTGATATACCAATAAAAAGTATTATTTTTGCAGTGTTAAATTTTTAATATATGATATTATGGAGTATTTATGGATTTATTTATCAGGCGTTGTAGTTTATTTAGTATTTGTTGTATGGTTCAATTATCAATTCGACCATAATCATAATCTAAAAAACGTTACAAGCAAGGAATGGAAAGAGGATTTAAGATTATTACCTTTTTCATGGCTATCAGTAGTCTTAGGTATTATTGTAACGGTGTGGAGATTTTGCGGAGGGCAACCGTCTAACAAAGAATAATGTATGGATACATCGAAAACATTATACGAAATTGAGGTAGCATTAGCTAAAAGCAGCCATTTCAATTTTGTAAAAAACATTATCGCATTCAATGTCAACGGGATAAGTTCTAAACTACCAATTTGGCATGAATGCGACATGCTTGTATTATCAAAAAGTGGTTATTTAACTGAAATTGAAATTAAACGTAGTTGGATAGATTTTCTTGCTGATTTTAAGAAAGAGCATCATCACGAATCTGAGTTAATTAAATATTTCTATTATTGTGTACCTATATCTATTTTAGATAAGGTATATGATTATCTTTACGAAAATGATGTTAAATATACTGGTATCATCACATATACAGAGGATTTGCTTATTAGGGTTCATCAAAAGAAATTAAAGCCGTTATTTGAAAGTGATGAAGTTGGATATGCCTCTCCTGCAATGGATAACTATCGCAAACTATTTCTTGAAGAACAATTAGAATTAGCGAGATACGGAGCAATGAGAAGCATATTATTAAAAGAAAAAATTATTGACTTACAAAAACAATTAAAGAAATAAACGATGAAAAATATTAATTTTTACAACTTACAAAATATTGTCGAAATTTGTCTTTATCCTAAAAGACGAAATACATGGTTTAAACTATATAGAAAACAAGGCTATCACTGGTGGAGAATATTTGGAAAAATACCATTGCTCAAATACTACGTGAAACAAGATTTGTATTCACTTGTTCTTAGACATGATTTGACTGAAAAAGATGTTTTAGGTATGGAATCTAATTGTTATATTGAAAATAATAAAGTATATTACAAGCCTCATATACACATCTATTTTGTCGGAGATGATATGACAAGCTATCATGGAGCAGCATTTGAAAAATTTTTCCAAGATGAACAGGAAATGCAGGACTATTGTGATAAAATAGTTGCTGAGTGTGAGAAGAGAAATATACAAATTAAAAATATTGAAGAGATATGAAATATATGGGGAATAAAAGACGTATAGTTAATGATATACTACCTATTATACTTGAATATAATACCAATAATATATTTGTTGATTTGTTTTGTGGGAGTTGTTCTGTAATACAAAATGTACCAACAGAATACAAACGTATTGCTAATGATAAGAACAAATATTTAATTGAGATGTTCAAGTTATTAACTAATGGTAAGAAATATCCTAATTATATTGATAAAGAAACATATTCTCATTATAGAAATATTTACAATCAAGAAAGAAAAGGAATTATTAAACTTACTGATGAACAATATGCAGAAGTCGGATGGTATGGTTGGATGGGTTCTTTTAATGGAAGATTTTTCTCTGGCGGATATGCAGGACATAATGTGATGCAAAATAATGGAAAACCAAGAGATTATATAACAGAACAAATTAACAACACTCTTTCGCAGATACCATATTTCAAAGGTCTAGAATTTTATTCAAAAGATTATCAAGAGGTTGAAATTCCAGAAGATTCTATTGTATATTGTGATATACCTTATAGAGATACAAAACAATATGAAACAAGTAAAGACTTTGATTATAAATGTTTTTATAATTGGTGTAAAGAAAATAAAGACAGATATAAGATATTTGTCTCAGAATACTCCATGCCTAATGATTTTAAATGTATATGGCAGAAAGAAGTAACAAATGCGATGAATACAACAAAAACTTATAAACCGATTGAAAAATTATTTAAAATATAAATTTATTTCTTCTTTGCAAAATAACCTCTTAGTGCAGCTTCTGCACTTTCTTTGGATTTGTAATCAGCAGCCCAATCACCATCTGCTTCATTGTGACCTTTTCCTTTATGTCCACGGATTTTCCATTTGTTGCCTTCTTTATGGATAACATTCTTTAATTCTTCTTTAATGATTCTCTTCAAATCACTTTCAGTTATAACAAAATTTTTTTTCACCATAGTTTTAACACTAATTTTCTTATAAATATTTGCATATATCAAAAGAAATATGTATCTTTGCAACAGAATTATAAATTGTAAATTGATTATGGCTAATAAAGATTGGACTGGAAATGCAAACAGCATTTGGAAAACATTGGGTGCAAGTAATCATACTGATAAAGAACGTCAAAATGAAGACTACTATGCAACTGATCCAATAGCTGCTGAATGGTTGTTAAAAATCGAAGAGATACCAAAGGATAAACCTATATGGGAATGTGCGGCAGGCGAAAAACATCTTTCAAAAGTATTTGAAGAACATGGCTATAAAGTACGTTCAAGCGACCTTATTGTAAGGATAGAAGACGTAGAACAGCTTGATTTTCTTACAAGCAATGAAACATGGGATGGAACAATAATCACAAATCCACCATACAATCAGGCAGTAAATTTTATACAGAAAGCAATGGAGAGTATAACGGAAGGTAATAAAGTGATTATGTTTTTGAAAGTTCAGTTTCTTGAAGGAAAATCTAGAAAGAAACTTTTTGAAAAATACCCTCCTAAAACAGTATGGGTTTCTTCTTCTCGTATTACTTGTGCTAAAAATGGCGATTTTGAGTACATGAAGGCTAATGGGGGTTCTGCTGTTGCTTATGCCTTTTATGTGTGGCAAAAAGGGTATAAAGGAGATACTATTCTAAAATGGTTTAATTAAAATGCGATATAAAAATGATAGAAACTGAAATTATATACAACGATAGCACTGAGCGTGTAAAAGCCTATAAAGACTTCAATAAAGAAACACGCACAGTTACTTTTTATCTTGATGATAAGAAAATGTTTCCAATTGATAAGGATGAGGATGGTTTTACTGAATATATTCCAACACCGTATGAATTGTTTGGTATTGAATGTGGTGATGGATGGAAGGGTTTAATTGAACCTATTATGGAATATATAAACAATTATAATAAAGACAAGAAAGAAGAAGATAAAATTATAATATTCCAGATTAAAGAAAAATTCGGAGGACTAAGATTCTACGTTGACCACGGAAACGAAGAACTTCATAATATGATAGATAAAGCTGAAGAAGAAAGCTATAAAGTTTGTGAATTTTGCGGAAGTAAAGAAGATGTAGGTCAAACGGCTAATGGATGGATTACAACTTTGTGTCACAACTGTGTTAAGAAAATAACACAAGAAAAAGAAGTACCTATCCGTTGGAGAAGAAATAGTGATGAAAAACTTTATATTGTAAAATTCAATGAAGATGATGAATTAATAGAAAAATAAAAAAATTAATAAATAATATGGGTTGTTTTAATAAAATGGGCTTTTATAGTCACCTGCCAATAACAGCAGGTGATGAAATTGTGATGTTTATATGTGCTGATAATACACAGTCTAATAAAGGTAATAATAATCCTATTTATATAGATGAGTTTTATGCTCCATTTTGTTTACCTATATATGGTACATATGACGAATATGGGTTTATTGAAAATATCGTAAAAGACACAAACACTGATTTGCTTGAAAAGAAATTCGGCAAATCTGTAGAAGATATACTTAGATTAATATACGATTATGAAAGGGGTTATCCTACAGATATAGCTGAAAAATATGTACACATGTTTAAAGATGTCATCGAAAAAAATAAAGTCCCAACATTGATACTTACAATGGAAAGGAAAGATGTATTCGATACAATGGTAAAACTTTCTGATAAACCATATTTTGATGCAAATGCTTGTAATCTATGGCATAATATAGGTGATTTTTGGCTCTCTCAATTAGGATTTATTAAAAAAGAAAAACTGGAAAAATATAATAATTTTCGATATGTTCTGGATAAATATGAGGGAGAATACTATGTTTCAAGCGATGGGCATTGTCCTCACATTATCAATAGTAAGACTTTGGCAGAATATCCTTGTTATAAAGGTTTTCAAGATTTAATCAGAAAGTGGAAGGAATTTACTGGTATTGAGCTTAAATTTAAGGATGAAAATTTATATGGCAAAAATATAATAGATTTGTCATTCGATATAACAAAAGAAGTATATTATACAAATTTTAAATATGAAAATAATGACATTATCACTAATGAAACAAATATTACAGATGAAAATTTAATAAATATAATAAAAGATTATAAGAGACTTACGGAAAAAATAGGTAAGGGTAATTTTTTCACAGAAGATCATTATGTATTTGTTTATGATGGGGAAACAAAATTTCCTAATGATATTATCCCATTCAATATGTATTGCTGTCTATTGTTTAGAGGCTCAATGCACTTGTATGATGATTATTATAATATTTTTACTGACGAATTTAAAGATATATGTTGCAAATTTGCTAAATTTAATTATACTTTAAGAGGTCTTTGCGGAAAATATGATGTATCCATGTATGGCAATCAGAGTGTTTCAGACAGATTTTATTTGAACAATTTTGCAAAGTTAAATAATTCATATTCACAAATCATTGAAAAATTATATAAACGATATGACGACATTGAAGAAACTGAATGATAATGCACAGTGGCTTAATGCGGATTGTATTGAAACAATGCAATATATGAAAGAACATAACATACAAGTGGATTTAACTGTTACAAGTCCACCTTATGACAACCTTAGAACTTACGGGAATAAAACAGATTGGTCTTTCGACAAATTCAAAGAAATTACAAAACTTTTATATGATATAACTTCAGATGGAGGAATTGTCGTTTGGGTGGTCGGTGATGCCACTATTAACGGTTCTGAAACTGGTTCGTCATTCAAACAAGCATTGTATTTTATGGAATGTGGTTTCAAACTACATGATACAATGATATATGAAAAGAATAGCAGTTCATTTCCTGCAAGACGAGATAGTAAAAGATATACACAAATATTTGAATATATGTTTGTCTTTGTTAAAGACAAAATTAAAACAGGGCATTTAATATGTGACAAAAAAAATATCTGGGCTGGTGTAACTAATTGGGGATGCAATACACAATATGATGTAAACGGCAATAAAGTAGTTCGTAATGATATTAAACCAGTACCAGAATTTTCACCACGTACTAATATATGGAAATATTCAGTAGGCTTTAACGTAAATATAGGTAAACATAGTGCTGTTTTTCCTATTAAATTAGCTGAAGACCATATATTATCATGGAGCAATGAAGGTGATATTGTGTTTGACCCATTCTTGGGGAGCGGAACAACTATGTTTGCAGCAATTAAAAATAATAGAAGATTTATTGGCTGTGAAATAAATGAAGATTATGTTAAATCCTATGAGGATAATTATAAACAATATTTAAAGAGATGGCAAAATGATATTAATAGAAAGAATAAAGAAGCTGTTTCAGAGAAAGAAGAAAATAACTGAGGAAACACGTTCTATCTCATATATTAAAAATATGATGATAATCAGAACTAATCAGCTTAGTTTCTATGAAGTTAAAAAATATTTAGATAACAATGATTATCTATATTTTGTTTTCTATGACAATCTAAGTGAATGTAGCCAATCAATTATTGTTTATAATATACCCGCAATGTATTTTATTGAACAATTAACTGAAATAAATAAAAATTTAAGATGTGAACTTTATACTTTTGATGAGACACATCATAGACTTGTTACAAATATATATTTTAAAGGAAAGCTCTTTAAAGGTGATATTATAGAAACCGATATTCAGAATGATTATTTAAGTGAAGTAATGAAACAATGTAAGTTTACTTTTACTTTTTTCAATCAAATAGCCCATATTAGACAAATCATTTCAAATAGGGATAAAAATTATAATGTAAACCAATTGTTAAATAACAGCATTGACAGTACCAGAAGTGAAAGAAACCGCAGAGAATCAAGAAATAAACTTTATTTCTCTGCAATTTAATAAAAATTAAGGTTTATGGTTTTGTTATATCAGAACAAAATAGTATCTTTGCAATGTTTTTGAAGGATGACAATATTTATATAATGTTATATCAACAAGATAGAAACAGTTAATAACTAATTTAAAATTATTTGAACGATGAAAAAGATTTTATTTGCGGTATTTAGTTTAGTAGCCATTACAGTAGCTTCGTGCAGTAACGGCTCGGTTGCAGCAGACAAAGATGTTAAGGATTCTACAGCAGTAGATTCTGTCGTTGTAGTAGATTCAGTGGCTGTAGCCGATTCAGTTTCAACTGATTCTACGGTCGTATTTGAATAAACGGATATGACTGAAAATTTTCCGCAGTCCCTATTATAAAGGAATTGCGGATTTTTTTTGGATATATCATTAAAATTTATTATTTTTGATGTATCTTCGCAAATTCGCTCCTTTCATGTGGATTATAAAGTGTTGGTGCTATAACTCCCAATGTAAATGGCATAATACTTGCAACGCCTAATGCCTGTAAAGCAAGACAAACATCATCCAATGTCGCACCGCTTGAAAGATTATCATCAAATACTATGACATGTTTTCCTGCTATTTTATACTGTATATCCTTGTATTTTGGGTTAATGGTAAATATGCCTTCAATAGAGCGTCTTTCTTTGTCATCAATTGACTTTATTTGCCAATTCTTTACTTTGCCAGTTTCTTTATCAATTGTCGGATCAAGCCCTTTTTGCCCCTTTCTTAGATTTTTAATATCTTGGTTATACAAATCCACTTGTTGTTTCTTTTGAAGAATATTGTTAGGTAATCTTCCCCTATTCCCTTTTCTTTGGGAAAGATAAGATGATATTTCGTTTTGTAATTCATCTATTTTACGCCTAACATCTCTTATATCCTCATCTTTCTTCCATTTATTAACTTTCATCTGTAATCTATGAATTTGATTATCATCCAATCCTGCATTTCTCGCAGCATCAACATTTACATAGATGTTTCTTACATTCTTCACTAATAGTTCAGGTTGTAGTTTAATCCCTTCACTTTGAGGATACATATTAATCAGTTTACCAGTTATCTCTCTATTAAACTGTGAAGAAGATTGAGGAAAAGTAATAATATCAACAGGATTGTTTCCTATTATATATTTAATCAGCATAACTGAACGATTTATGAACTGTTGCATTGTCTTTTCATCCCTGATTACAGTTCTTTTCTGCATATCAATCCCATGTTTTAACGCCTTATTCACATCCATATTTTTAATATTATATAGATTATAGGACATTACGTTTGATTTTGGTAATAATACCTTTCTAACCTTCAATGATTTATCTGGGTTGAATAATGTATCATCAATTTTGCTATTAGCACCAGGACGATAAGAAACCATACGGTTATCAGTACCTTTTACAGTCTTGAAATCCAATGCTTCATTATCAAGCGTTTCAAACAAAAGGTCTATATTTTCTTGCAAATATCTATATTGTGCTTCTGTGATTTTAATCGTTTTTCCCATTATATTAATAACATTTAACTATATAGATATAAATAGTTTCAGATATTATCTGTATCTTTGCATTGTTAAAAGAATAAGAAACTATGCAACAATTTTTCTAACAAATAATTAAAATATATAGTAATTTTTATATTAATGAGATATTTATATATAAAAGATAATAAATTATGAAATCAAGCAAAGTAAAACAAATATTAAATGTAACGCAACAAACCTTAAGCAACTATGTTGCCAAAGGGATATTGCATCCAGTGAAATTATCAAAAACACACTATGAATATGACGAGAATGAGGTTTATGCCTTGCTTGGTAAAAACAAGAACAATGACAGAATTTCTGTAACTTATGCAAGGGTTTCACTTCCAAAGCAAAAGGATGACTTGGAAAGACAAATTGAAAGGCTCTATTCCTATGCCATAAGCAACGGATATAATATTTCTGAACAGCTTTCCGACATAAAAAGCGGAATGGAATTTGAAAAACGCAAGAATTTCATGAAGCTGCTCAATATGGTTTGCGAAAATAGAGTCAAGACAGTAATTGTTGAAAATAAGGACAGGCTTGTACGTTTTGGATTCAATCTCTTGAAAGAGGTTTTCAAATTACATGGTACGGAAATTCTGGTAATGTCTGATATTCCCAACAAATCTTATGAGCAAGAATTGACAGATGACCTTATTTCAATCATTCATTATTATTCAATGAAAAGTTATTCAAACAGAAGAAAATTGAACAATGCAGAAAAGATATTGAAAGGAGAATAAACAATCATGATTACACGTAAGATAAAAATAACATATTGTAGCGATTTTGATTTTATCAAAGATAAGGTCAAAAGCTACTCCTATGCTATGAGGCTTATGTGTAAGATGATTGACGAATCTTCCGACAACAACTTTATTGCAAAATTCAAGACAAGGTTTAATCTTACAGACATCGAATATCGCTCGCTTGTTGCGGATGTAAAAGCGAAAATTACTTCAATGGAAACAACCAATGAGAGCAAGAAGAAGAAAATCGAAGAATTGAACAAGAGATTGTACGAGGACAAGATTTTGACAAAGAGGGAAAAATATAAGATATTTAACAAGGTTGCATTCCTTACCAAATCGTTAGAGAATAATCTTGTCTTTGGCGGAAGAAATCTCCTGCAAAAGATAACAAGGGAATACAATAAAAAGTCGGACAAGGACGAAAAACTATTGAACGAATACTTGACAGAATACAGGAATAAAAGGAATGGAATACCTTGCTTTATCACTGGTGAAGCAAATCAGAAAGGCAATAGATTCTTTGATTTTTCGGGCTTGGGCAATAGTAAAGTGATTTATAAACCCTTTAAG
>UMEH01057806.1_pt1 | contig 43934 bp, 61 predicted proteins | sample 1964681 | NCBI WGS metagenome assembly UMEH01 (sample SAMEA4836013, study PRJEB28245) | human gut metagenome | biome: gut microbiome; material: fecal sample | place: Denmark | collected 2008
GGGATAATCATATCCCTAATAATCTGGGTTTTACTTATGTTTACGTCCATTACTCGATGGATGGGTGATGGAATCCTAAAAGAGATTGGGGATTACATTGCTATCACATTCGGAGTAATTATTACTCTGTTGGTTGGAATTGGAACCTGGAGTATGATATCATTTATTAAACAATATGGAGGAACAGAAGATGAGGATAGTACAAAGAGGAATTAATCTTAGGGTAATTAAACCCAAGCCCATAATTTGTCCAAAATGTGGATGTGCTTTTGAAGTACAGAGTCCAAGAGATGTAATCCATTCAGTTCATCCAGTTAATACATATTTCGTTGAACAGATGATTGTTATATGCCCAAATTCTTCCTGTAGATTTGAACAGAGACTTTCTTCTGAAAAGATCAAATCTATAAAACAGAGCTTTCCAGATTATCCATGGGATAATGGGTCCAATACATCGATAGATACCATAACCACTTAAGATTTATGAGGGATTCCAGTATAAAAGAACTTAAGAGGGAGTCCTCTATAAATCACCTAACAGTAAGGGTAAGAGGTAAAAAACTCGATATAGACCTATCAAAGGAACTGGCAATTAATGAAACTTCCATTAATAAACTGATCTCAGAAAACCCTTCAAGTTACTCCTTAATCTCAATTTTAAAATCAAAGGCAGTAGCCGAGAGGGATCAATTAGAAAGGGAAAAGGATAGGATATTTTCTCAAGTTTATGTTTCTGTGGTAGACAGTAATCCTAAAGCTACAAAAGAATACGCAACACATAAAGCAAATGCTAACACAAAATATCAAGTTGCAAACGATAAATTTTTGGAAGCTAAGGAATACGCGGATAAATTAATTTCTATCTGTAAAGCTTTTGAAATGAAAGCTCAACTACTACAAACATTCTCATCCAATATCAGAAAAGAGTGAACACTATTTATTAATCGCATAAAATTATTATTTATTATGAATGTTATTCAGAACTTACTTACTAAAGAAGCTGCACTAAGAGTATCTCAGAATATTCCAGGTACTCCAACTGAAGATCGGATCCTTTTAGCAGTACCTAAAGATGATGCAAGGACTGCCAGTGGTTTAATCATTCCAGGTAAACCAGAAGATTATCCCAGAAAAGGGGTAATCGTAAAAATGGGATTAATGGAGCAAGACAGAAAGATCAATAAACATTTAGAAATTGGTCAAATCGTTACTTATGGGAATTACGCTGGAAAGGATATTTCTTTCGATAATGGATATTCTTTAGAATCTGTTAAATTTGTGGTACTCTCAATTGAAGAGGTTATCTATATAGAACAAAACAATAATTAATATTTTGATATATCATGAAGAAAGTAAAAACAGAAAAGAAAGGTCTTTCCATGAGGGAAAAACTTTTGGCTAGAAAGAAAGAGCTGGAGAAGAAAGGATCCGGTGGTGGAATGATTTATCCTAAAGAAGGAACCATTCGCTTCAGAATCAAGGATCCAGGAGAAGATTGCGAATTAGCTATCGAAATTATTCAGTTCTACTTAGGGCCAAAATTAGGTGGAGTAATCTCTCCAGCTACCTTCAACGAAGATTGCCCATTCATGGAGAAATACTTGGAATTAAAGGAAAGTAAGGATGAAGATGATAAACTTCTTGCAAAGAAACTGGTTCCAAAAAGAAAATATGTAATCGCAGTAGTTGCATATAAAGATGAAAAGGGAAAAGAAGTCGATGAACAGAACATTGATAAACCAATGTTAATCCCCAAACAAGCTTACCAGGATATCATTGATCTTTATTTGGATGAGGATGAATGGGGAGATATGACTTCCATCAAAAATGGATACGATTTGAAATTAACCCGTTCTGGTAAGGGTCAAATGGATACCACTTATACCATTTCACCATGTCAGAAAAAACCTCTGGATAAGAAATATGCTAAGCCAGTTAATCTTGAGGAAATGGTAAGAAAACATATCCTTCCTTACGATGAACTAGAGGATAAATTAAACGAATTTCTTTGTGGTGGGGTTGATGACGATGATGATGATGAAGATGATACTCCAAAAAAGAAAAAGAAATCCTTAAAGGACAAGGATAAGAAGAAAAAGAAAAAAGCTAAAGGCTCTGATATTTAAAAAATCCATATCACTCGTAATAAAGTTAAAAGGGAGTATGCCTTCAATTGGGTTGCTCCCTTTTTTAATCTAAAACAAATCATCATACACTATGGCAAAGAAAGTAAAGATAGGGATAAAGGTCCCAACATCCAGCGAGCTTAATAGAAGGTATGGGAATTTATTAATCAATCCCAGTACACAAGAGATGCCAAAATTATGGTTACCATCAAGATTCTTAGCTTTAAATTATCAGTATGGTGGAGGAATTCCTTTTGGTAAGATACTAGAAGTCATGGGCCAATCCTCAAGCGGAAAATCCTTGATAGCTTATGACTTTGCATATTGTACTCAACAATTGGGGGGTCATGTTATTTGGGTTGATGCTGAGCAATCCTGGGATAACTCATGGGCAGAACAAAATGGGATAGAATTGGACAAAGTTACCCTAATTAACTCTACAGAAATCGAAACAATTTCAGATGCCATCGCAGATTTATCCATTCTATGGAGAAGCAAGTTAACTCATAATGAGCCAATTCTTATCGTAGTGGATTCTATAGCTGCTATGGACTGTACAGAAAACATTAATATAAAAATGACTGATGGTAAAGCCGAAATGGGAGGCAGAGCTAAGGCATTATATAAAATGTTTAGGATTAGGACAGAACTTCTCTCTAAGCTGGGCATCACTCAAATTTACATCAATCAATTAAGGGTAGCTTTAAATGTGGGATTTGGTCAAGATAATACTACTTCAACCGGAGGGAAAGCTCTTGGATTCTATGCTTCTATTCGTTCTGCATTTTATGCTGGAAAACAAGTTACTAAAAAGGTAAAGGGTAAAGAAAGAAAGGTAGGGAAGTTAGTAAGTATACGCCCGATTAAAAATAAAGTAGCTCCTTTAAGAAATACAATCCCCAAAGCTCCTGTATACTTTAATCAGAAATATGTTGAATATGTAGGTTTCGATAGATATCATGGATTTGCAGATATCCTGGTTGAAGAAGATGTATTGGAGAAAACCTCTGGAGGTATCTACAAGTATAAGGGAAAAACAGTTGCAAGGGGTGAAGAGAAATTTCAATCTGTAGTAGAAGAGGATGATAAGCTTAGAAGAAAATTGATTAAAGCTTGTGGAATAAACACTATCAGCGTTACCCAGAGTAAAATTGATGAGCTTGTAGAAAAGGGTATAAACCTCTTCCCAGTGGATGGAAATTTGGATTATGAATCCCAATCCGATGACTCAGAAGATGAAGAAGAGGAAGAAGAATTCGAAGATTAAAGTAGTGGTAGCCATTGTCCCAAAAGGGATGATGGTACCTTGCTTTCAAGTAGTATCCGCAGGCTTATTAAATAATCCCAGAGTTATATTTTTATATCAAGAATTACAATGAAAGAAGAAAGGATATTATTAGTCGATGGAAACAACTGCTTGATGAGAGCTCATTTCAAATTCAAGAATAAAGGGTTCTCAAATGGTAAGATTCCAACAAGTGCAGTATATGGGTTCTTTAAAATCCTATACTCAAACATTGTAAGGTTTAAAATCACTTCAGTAGTAGTATGTTTCGACTGTCATAGGTCTAAACTAAGGACTGATATGTACCCAGAGTATAAAGCTCATAGAAAAAGGATTTCAGAAGATTGGGATCAGATTTTCAAGGTACAGTTTCCCATTATTAAACGTATTCTGAGAAACTTAGGAATTGTTTATGTATGGGATAACGAAAGGATCAATGAAATGGAAAGTGATGATTATCTTGCATTGCTTTATCAAAAGAATTGCTTATCTCAAGTATACTTATTATCATCAGATGAAGATTTTGTTCAACTTCTAGCATTTCCAAATATCAAATTGATAAATCCTTCTAAAGATATGCTAGTAACATCTAAAAATTGTAAAGATGTATATGGGTATACACCAGAACAAGCAGTGGATATGAAAATCCTATGTGGAGACACATCTGATAACATTTCAGGAATAAAAGGGGTGGGTCCTAAAACTGCTTTAAAATTCTTAGAAGAATATGGAAGTATAAGAGAATTCTTAAAATCCGATCACGGAGATAAGAAATTCCCCAAATCAGAATTAGAACCCATATTCAAACGAAACCAACTGTTGATAGACCTGTTCTATTATCTAACAAAGGTTAATCCAGAAGTAATCCCATATCATGATAAAAAACATGCAATGGATAAGATTACCTTAAATGGGATATTTGAGAAATACCAACTCAAATCTTTCATGTCATCGGAATTTATGAAACCATTCAAACAATTAAAAACTTACAAATATGAAGAATAGAAGGATAGTAATCTGTGGGCCGGCGGGTACTGGGAAGAGTACTGTAGCCAGAGCTATTTCAGAGGAGTTTGGAATTAAATATGTTTCTGGGAGTTTATATGATTTAATGCCCAATCTCCCAAAAAATCATTATGATTTAAATACCAAGTATGATACCAATGAAAAACACAAAAGGAATTTCCAAATCCTAAACCTAAGGTATCATCAGTATATGGAATTAGAAGGTAGTTTCGTTACAGATCGTAGTCTGTATGATACTGCTGGTTACGAAATTCAAGAGAATTCCCTGGGACTCCCAACTTGTGAAACACATGATTTTATCGAAAAGATAAATGCTATCAATTATGATCTTATGTTAAAGGAAAAAGAGATAACCCATATTATCTTCATTCCTTACAAAAGGGATCAATTTGAAAGATGGGAGATAGAAAACGATGGCAAACGCATTACCAATAAGTATTTCCAATACATGGTAAGTGCTTGTCAAACTTTGGTATTCAATGTCATTGGAGTAGAGCAATCCTTTGGCCAGCTTATCAGAAACATATTCAGTAAAAACAGAGTTGGTACTTTATTTGTACATGATACCAGCTGGGAAATAGAAGATGGATATGACCCCATAGATGAGATTAAATTTTTGGAATTAAATGAGATGGATCATAATAAACGAATGAAAGCAATCAGAAAGTTTTTAAAATGAAAAAGGAAGTTATAGCATTAGCTTTCTCTGATATTCATTTAAACAATTGGACAAAGTTCAATCAAAATGGGAGTCGAACAGATTCCCATTTTTTGATTTTAGACAAAATTTTCAGAGAAGCAATAAAACAAAAGATCCCAGTTTTCTTTTGTGGGGATTTAGTACATACTCCAGAAACAATCAATATGGAGTTATATATTAAGATGTCCAAGTATTTCGATAAATATTCAAATGAGCCAAAGCTTCAAGTATTTGGAATCTCGGGTAATCATGAAATACCAAATCTGAACACCCATGATCAAAGGTCAGATTCTTTCTTAACAGCCCTTGATCTTCAATATCATTGGTTTCATTGTATGGATTGGAAAACTATCCAGTGGCCAACGTTTGCATTACATGGTATACCATACCTGGATCATAATATTGGTTTAAAGCAATCATTAAAAGAAACAAAAGTAATCAAGGGTAAAAAGAATATCCTATTACTACATACTGATTACGCTGGAGCCCGAGATACAGATGGTAGAGAAGTTGGTTCTGTAGAAAACTTTGATAGAACATTACTCAGAAAGTTCGATTTGGTATTATGTGGACACATACATAAATCTCAGAAATTAGAGAAACATGTATACATGGTTGGAGCACCTTTACAACAAAGGTTCACGGATGAAGGAAACAAAATGGGTTATCTTAAGATATATTCTGATATGTCCATTGAGTTTGTTCATATTAAAGGATTGCCTAAGTTTAAGACAGTGGGCAGTGTGGAGGAAATTAAAGAGGACGGGAATTATTATAGAGTTCTCAAACCTAAGTCCTCTAATGATGGGCTCAGCTCAGAAAGCAAGGTTATACAGAAAAATTATTCGAAAGTTAAAGCAGGTAGACGATATCTTCGAATACAAGGTATCAAAGATCCTGAAAAGAAGAAGCTTCTTATTGAAATACTTAAAAAGGCAGAGGAGGAAGAAGTATGATTAAATTCATGAATATGGAAATAAAAGGATTCTGTTCTATTCAGGACCTTAGTATAACATTAGGTACAGAAGGGATACACCTGGTTAAAGGAAATACGGGTTCAGGGAAAAGCACCTTCTTGAATGCTATCAGTTGGTGTTTATATGGTAAAACATTAAAAAACATAAAAGATGTAAATACCTTAGAATCCTGGAGACCCAATGATTATAAGGGTACAATGGTAAAAATCTTTTTTGAGAAAGATGGCTCAATACATCAGATAATACGATGTCAAGAATATAAAGGTAAAGTAGAAGAGGCTAAAGGAGGAAACAGATTACTCTATCTAATCGATGGAGCCCAAGTAAAAGAAAAATCCAAACCAAAGATTCAAGAACTTATCGAAAAAGATTTGGGTAGTAGCTTTAGGCTTTTCAAAAACACAATCACATTCGGTCAAAGACTCCAGCGTATAGCTGAATCATCGGGTCCTGATAAAAAGGCTTTGTTCGAAGAAGCTTTTGAAATAGGTTATATTACTGTAGCAAAGAACATTGCTATGGTAATGAAAAAAGAAACACAACAGAAATATGATGAAGCATACTATCGAGTTAAATCCATAACTGAAAGATATGAAGATGCAAGGAAAAGTTATGAAAAATTCCGAGATAGTGAAAGGAATTATAAAAAGATCTTCAGAGAACAGGTTAATCAGATCGAAAATAAAATTACATTGAGACATGAGAAACTTGTTAGATTGGAGAAAAAGTTCGACGAAAACCTGCTAACTAAGAGCTTAAAAAATTTGGACCATCTTAAGAGAGAGTTAACCAAACTTAAAAAGGAAGAACTTAATACCAATCAACAACTAACCAAAATCACAAGTAAAAAAGGGGTCCTGGAATTTATTGAATCCATTATGGACTTATTACAGAAAGGGAAATACAAGGTTGCATATAATGACCTTAAAACCTTATCCTCACATTTCAAATCATCGGAAGAGATTAAGGATAAAAAATTTAAGACCCAGTCAAAAATCTACGATGTAGAATCTTTTTGTAGAGAACAAGAAGATATTAAAGATGATATTACTACTTTAAAGGGTGAAATTACTAACCTGATAAAAGAAAAGGGAAACTTAAGGTTAGAGAGAATAAACATAATCTCACCTCAGTATCGAAAACAGAGAAAGGAATTAAAGGCTAAGTTAGAAAAACATCGTAAAAATTGTGAAACCCAGAAAAAGGCATTAGAAAACCTAAATTGGGTAATCAATGACCCATTAAGTAATTCTGGGATGAAAACTTTTATTTTCGATGCTTCATTAAAGTCCTTGAACGATTGTTTGGATGATTACAGTAGTATAATCGGATTTAATATAAAGTTCACAGTAAACACAGAATCATCAAAAAGGGATTTTGTAACCTTAATCGATAAAGATGGCCAATTGCTTCAATACGAAGAATTATCCGGAGGTGAACAACAATTGGTAAATGTGGCTATGGCATTTGCATTACACTCTATCACAAGCGTATCATTGGGAATAAATTTACTTTTCTTGGATGAACTTTTCGAAAACTTAGATAAGGCAAATATCGAAATCGTAATGGACTTAGTGAAATATATAGGTAATGGGAAAAGCATTTATATAATCACCCACCAAGAGAATTTTTCAATCTCAGGTTCTAATACGATTAAGGTAAAAAAAGACAATGGTATTACCACTATAATCCCATAATACTTAAAATTCAATACCAAATGTCAGTGAACAGTAAAAATAAAGGATCAAAAGCTGAAAGGGAACTTGCTAAGGTATGGGAAAGATGGACTGGTTATAAATTTTCCCGAACACCTATGTCAGGAGGGTGGGCTAAATCTATCGAATCTTTTGGGGATTTAACCTGTACTGATCCGAAACATAGCCATAGGTTCCCTTTCAGTGTTGAATGTAAATCCTATAAAGGTATAACATTCAATGATATTCTAAAAGGTACAAAATCCGATGTACTTAGGTTTTGGGAACAAGCCTCATATGATGCTAACCGATGTAATAAAATCCCATTATTATTTATGAGAGAGAATGGGATGGCAAAGCAAACCTATTTTTTAGTATGTGATGTAAAAGTGGGAAAGCTAATCGTAGATTTATCCAAGAAAAGCTTAGACATGATTGCTTTGAGCTGTTCATTAGGGAATCTACTGGTGTTCAATTCAAACGACTTAACGGCGATTCCCTATAATGAATTCTATAAAGCAGTAAGGAAATTATGAAAAAAAGAGAATATGTATGGTGTATATGCCATATAGATAATAAACTTTATGGTTCAATCGAAGCTGAGCTTAAAAAAGCAAAATATGATGATATCAAAGTATACATTCCAACACTTTCAATATTAAAAAAACGAAGTAAAGGAAAAGATATCTATGAGGATGTACCCATGCTATTCTCTTATGGCTTTATCAGAATGAGAAAAGAAAAAGCATTCTCAAGGGTATTCCTACATCGATTAAAAAAGGCGATCCCGGGAATCCATTCTTGGGTAAAGTCTCCAGAGACAATGCACCAAAGGAAAATAAAGGCCAGGATTCAAAATGCCGAAGATTGGGATGACTTCTCTATTGTAGCAACAGTATCCAGAAAAGAAATCAGAAGATTAAAAAGACTCTCCAAAGAAAACAAGGTTTATTCTAAATATGATATTGCCCAATTAACAGTGGGAAGTTATATCGTATTAAGAGGGTATCCTTTTGATGGTGTTCAAGCAACAGTATTAGAGATAAACCTTAACACACAAAATGTAAAGGTAAAATTATTCCCAAATGGAGGTGAAATCGAAATATGGTTACCTTTTGAGAATGTTCTTTACAGTACATACTTGGATTATGATCCAGATAAATTAGCTTATGATCATGCCGAGGATAACATTAGCAATTCTTATAAATTAACTACAACACAAGAAGAGGACTCATTATGGATGGATTAGTAGATAACAAAGCATGGAATTGTCTTACTAAAGAAGAACAACAATCCTTATCTCTTTCAATTTCCTATGGTAAATCCTCCTGGGAAGTTGGAGAGATAATGGGAATCGTACATTACAAGTATTTGGAATTAAAAGAAAGATCGGAAAGGCTTTTCAGATTGTTTCATGATTTTTTCGAACTTCATGATAACATCTTTAAGCCTGTTCGTTGTGTTGATCAAAGATTTGTAGATTATATAGAAGCTTGTATAGAACGAAGAGTTACAAGAAAACAAGCTTCTGACCCTTTTGGGGATGCTGCAATGTATGTGGCTCCAATTAAAACTCAATTCCTAATAAAACAGATGGCTCTATTAAAAGAGTCTACCGATCCATGGGATATCGACACATACAAGCTTATCATGGAATTCGATAGATGGAATAATTGGAGAATCCTTCCAAGGAAAATTCAACAGCCATCTGCATATAAAAGAAGGAATAACAGAAGAGATATCTTTTATATCAAATACATCTGTAGCTTGGATTCTGAGCAAGTTCAAAATCTCATAGATCAATATTGGTATTCAAGGAAGAAACAATGTTATTACTTTGTTGTATTCGATTATGATAGGTTCGATGATGGGTATCAGATAGTACCTGTAAAAAAACGAGACAGTACTTTAGAGAAGCTATCTAAACTTTATATCTATGTATTTGATGATAAAGACATGGCTGATGTATATGGCTACTTGGTAGTAGAATTCCAATATGGGAATAAGACTGCAAAGAAAGGTCAAGAGTTCTGGCCAAATTATCGTCAAACAATCGAAAAAGCAGTAAACTACAACAGTGTAAACAATCTAGATTTTTATGCTGAGAAATTAGATTATGCTTATCAGAATAATGATAAACAGAAGTTACTGAATTTCGAAAAGAGAGAAAAGAAAAAACGTAAAGGATTACAAAGAGCTAACGAAAACTCATTTTACATATGAAAACATTAGAAGAAAAGTACAAAGATTACAGAGATTTGTATTACAAATACTTTGTATGGATGGGAGATGCTACAAAACCGGGAACTTATATCCCTTTATCCAGAGTAGACTTAGTAAACGGTTCAGGTGAAATTGGGGATGGTACCATTAATTTTGCTGAGCTCCTGACATTAGAACACCTTCTTAATAGAAAAGGTACAATGTATGCTACTGCCTTTACAAGGTTAGTATATGCTGCCAAGAATTATTTCAAGGGTTCCTTTATTACTAACAAAACCTATGATGGCTTTTTTGTGAGGGATGATATTAATCCATTAATGGCCGAAAAATTTAACCTTGATGGGTATATTGATTCGATGGCTTATAATTCATTGGAACTAACATCTTCAGAAGATCCTTGTTATTCACCTTTTGTTTCTCAAGATCAAGTATGGAACTTAATGTTGCCTATGTTCTTTACAGATTTTGGTTTACAGAACAGATTAAAATCAATCTTAGATTATATCATTGTAAACAAGCATAAGGTATATAATCCTTATCTCTCTGAAATCTTACATTATTATACATTTTTACCTTCAATGAATGAAAAGAGGGTTAAACCCTGGGATAGGATTTATAACAGGATGAAACATTTCAAACCCAACATCAGGGTAAAAAGGGGAGCTAATAATTGGTATTTCTCTTATGGGTTCAGAGCAGTATACAATAAACTTGGTGGAGCTCAAGTTAAAACATTCTGGCATAAACTTTGGTACATTCCATTCATTTGGTTAGCCGATAGAGTATATCATCCATATATCTGTAAATGGTTTAACATCAGAGTAAAGAGAACTTCTTATTATTCGATGGGATTATTTGCTTGGTATAATAAAGGTTTCGAAAAGAGGTACATAAAGCAATTTAACAAAGCTTTAGAAAAGGGAGAATTCTTTGAACCTCAAATATTACCTTATATCTCAAAAGAACATCGAAAAAACATAAACTTCGAAAAGTTCAAAGAAGTAATGGAATCCTATCCTGAATTGGATACCTCTAAACCAATTGACTCACCAGTACATTTCCTAATTTTGTATAATATTTTAAAGATGGATTATTGCATATAATATATAATATATGTATATTTGCATCATAAATTAAAATTCAATAAAAATATGGCAACAGATAAAAAACAACAAAAACCAGCTCGGTATTGGCATTCAGAATTAAAATACCGAGACATTAAAAAAATGGCAATCGAAAGAGGGATGCCATTCCCAGAGGTAGTCTCTTCAGATTTCTATTCTCTGGTATCATTCATCGATTCTGAAAGGGCTCAAAAACCTAATCCAGATTTGGTATTACAATTTGATCTCTGGTTAGAAGGAATCCTAAAAGAAAGGGGTGCTGATTACTTAGTAAAACCCTCTCTCCGATTATCATATGTATCCGATGAAATGAGAGAAGGATCTAAGGAAAAACCCGCTAAAGAGAAAAAGGTAAAAGAAAAGAAACCTCCCCGAGAAAGGGATTCTAATAATCTTCTCAAGGGAACAAAAAAATCCTATACCTTTGAACTTGCAAAGAAAGGGTATTCATTGGATAGAATCAAACGAAGGGTATTAAAGAAATTCCCAGAAGCTTCTGAAAAATCTATCATTATTTGGTATCGACAGGCTTTAGGTATCAAACATATAGCTAAACCCAAAGAAGAAAGAAAACCCAGAGTAAAAAAGGAAAAGACTCCAGAACAGATTAAAGCTTCCAGATTAAGGGCTCGAGAAAGAAAGAAGGAAAGGGCATTATTAAGGAAGCAAGCTAATGAAAGAACAGAAGCTTACAGAGAGTCACTTAATAAAAAGAAACGAAATGGAAAAAGAAAGAAAAAAGCCAAAGCCATTTAAAGTAAATGAGGATAGGATTTATGCAAATAAGTTCTATCCTTATTATTTTACAGAAGATTTAAGAGTAAACGTAGTACCAGTTAAATTCTATACTCGTTACCAAGCAAAGCTCACTTTAAAAGGGCAATTTGGAAAAGATTGGCATAAATATCTCAAAATTGCCACTGGAAGGATGCTCCTTAGTAGAGGCTGGAAATTTGGAAAAAATTCGGTAATGATAGAAGGAAAACACCATCAGATTAGAAGGTATTATATCCCTTTAGAATGGAATTATAACAAGAGAAAGAGAAAAGTCTTTAGAAGACTCATGGATAAAACTCTAAAGATTGGAAAACGTTCTATGATTAATCAATTCTTAAAAACATATTACATGCAAACATTATGAGAAGTAATCCTAAAATATCATCATTCAAAGATCCTTTATTTTTCGAAGGATTATTGAAGTATCATGATGCTTCATATTTAAGGTGGAATCGATTAATGGATAAGCAACAAAGGCAATTCAAGGAATATAATTTATTGCCGGATCAATTGAATCTTGCTTTGAAAGTTTTACATCGATTAAAAACTGAATATCAAACCGAGAGTGTACCATTTGCAATAAACATCGTTTCATTGATCTATGATAAATACAATGAATGGTTAACTACTCAAGATATCGAAAGAAAACATTTATCTGAAGACAGGGCTCATAAAGAACTTCTATTCAGAGGATTTGTTTTACTCGATAAATTTCATGTAAAACCTAAAAGGAGCTATGTGATGACTGCTTTCCCAGTTAAGGGTAAATTTTACATCCATCCTTTCGAAATGGGGAGTAACTATAGGATGACAAACGGGAAGAGGGAACTTCCTCATCTCTGGGATAACTTTATTAAAATCGGATTATCCGGGTATACCAGAGTTATCTACCCCGAATGTGAAATGATTCCGGGTATTATATTAAAAAAATTCCCTTATTATGGAAAGGAACATTGAGGGATATACAAATTATCACATAACCAATGATGGTAGGGTATATTCATTTAATCAGAATAAATGGAAGAAGATACATATACATAGGGGTAGAGCTATGATCAAGCTATCCGATGGTCATGGGAATATGAAAAATCGAAGTATATCTCGATTGGTAGCTAAAGCTTATGTTCCAAATCCAGAAAATAAGCCCTATGTTTTACATTTAGATAATAACCCATTAAACAATTCTTTTTCAAATTTGAAATGGGGAACCCAAGCTGAAAATATGCAACAAATGGCAAGGGATGGTAGGAGTACTAAAGGTAGAGTTAGGGAAAGAGGAGAGTTATCAGTAGCATCCAAGTTAACTAATAGGCAAAGAAGGAGAATATTGAGGATGTTGGATAAAGGGGTAAAGCAAATACATTTGGCTAATAGATTTGGGGTTCATAGGAAAACCCTTGAACACCTACGAAAGAAACGGGCTTGGTATGGGCTTTAGATTAACTTCCCAATCTCTCATCGAAACAATCGAACCAATTAAAAATTGATTGGGATATTGCATAATAAATTTAATGTATATATATTTGCATTGTCAAAATAAAAATAAAAAGATATGGAAACAAAAATAACATTACAAAAAAACATATTAACCCAGAATGCTATCAAGGTAGACGAAGTAACCTATCGCTGCAACTGGGCTAATGAAAAGATTTTAGAAGATGAGAGAGAAGAAAAAACCTTCAATTCTCTTGAGGAACTAAAATCTTATGTTTCAACTTTCACTCCCCTGAATCAAAGATTATACAGGGAAGCTAAGAAAAAGAAACTTGCATATTATTTAATGAAACAACTCGAGAACAAATAACTATCATTTATCAACAATTTAAAACATTACAATCATGGCTAGAAAAAAAGAAGCTAAAGTAGAAGTAGTTAACGAAGTAGCAATCAGCAAAACATTGGTATTGGTAACCTATTCAGATGGCACCTCCGAAATCCGATTCAAATTGACTTCAGATGAGCTTGAGAAACTGGTAGCTGCAGTTTCTCCGGCGGATGATGAAGAAGAAGATGAAGAAGATGAAGAAGAAGGAGAAGATGAAGAAGATGATGAAGAAGAAGAAGAAGAAGAAGATGAAGAAGATGATGAAGAGGAAGAAGATGATGAAGAAGATGAAGAGGAAGAAGATGATGAAGAAGATGAAGAAGCCGCTGCTCCTTCTCCTGAAGAATTAGCTGGTATGGACTTCGAAGAACTGGAAGATGTTTGCGATGATCACTCCCTGGATGTAGATCCAGATGATTACGAGGAAGAAGACATCGAAAAGTTCCGCAAGGCAATCGCCAAGGAATTGGGCATCACTTTACCGAAAGCCAAGAAAGAAACTAAAGCAAAAGGTAAAAAGGGAAAGAAATAACCCAACTATAGGATAAAACAAGGTCTGGGATAAAAATGAACACATTATTCATCATCTCTAATTATCTCGTCTAACAAAAAGTAATCCCAGACCTTGTAAAAAACGAACACATTTAAATTAACACATATCATTAACAATCAAAAATTAAATTATCATGGCAAAAGCTAAAGAAACTAAGAAGGCTATGTCTGCAGAAGAAAAAGCAGCAAAGAAAAAAGCTCGTCAAGAAGCTATCAAAAATCGTCCTGCTGGTCAAAGATGCAACAGCAAACAGGTCGATGTAATCGAAACAGAGAACGGCACAGTAGAAACCTGGGGTTATCCAGTGGTTGCTGCTCGTAAACACATCGGAGTTCTTACTACCACAATCGTAAAGGACAAAGGTGGTAACGTTATCTCTACTGCTTCAACTTGGGTTCCGGGAGACCTTACCACCAAGGCAAAGAAAGGACATGGTATCATCACTGGAGTAAAATCCAAGAAGGAAAAGGAAGAAGATACTGATACTGAGAAAGATGAAGCTGAAGAAGCTCCCAAGGCAAAGAAATCTAAGAAAAACGATTAAGTAAAAATAACCTATATTCGAATTTTTGGGAAAAGGGGATCCTTAACTGGGTTCCCTTTTTTCGTATAAACATCTTATCATGGAAGATAAAGAAAAAGCAATCATATTCATGGCACTAAGCAATCAAATATTGATTTATCAAAGTAAACTAGAAAACCATGAATATGAAGATGAAATGGAAAAAGAGATTTATAAATCTATCATAGAAGAAAGTATGAGCCTCTTAGATAGGTTTATGCCTAAAGAACCCTCATCACATCCAATACCCAGACCCACCTTTTAAAGATAAGGAATTATATTGCAGTATGAAAAATAATATTTATATTTGCATAAAGAAAAAATAATAAAAAAAATATGGTAACTAAACTACAAAGGATCATCGATAACATCGAATTAGTAAGACTCAGAAGAGAAGGATATTACAAAGCTTCCCCAAAAGGGAAATCCCTTATTCAAAAAGAGATTAATATCCTTCTCCGAAGAATCCGAGATATGGTACAAGATATTTCAAATGTTGGGAAAGGAGACATTTCGAAAGTTACCTATGTTATCAAAAATTCTGAAGGAACTAAAACTTTCGAAGAAGAATTCATAGGATTAGATGAAGAGGGGATTAAGAAACTTTTCGAAGTTAGAAAATTCTTTACTGCTTCATCAAACTATGAAATCCTAAGAATCGAAAAATATCATACCCAGATCAGGGAAATATCTACTAATTAAAAACATATCATTAACACATTAAAATTCATAAGAACATGAAGGAAAAAGCAAGCAAAACAAAGAAATCGAAGATCCCAGTTCCAGAAAACCAGGAAGCTTTGGCAAAGGTAAAGGAAGTAAAAAAGGAAATGGAAGCCTACTACAAGAAAAACAAATTGGATCCCACTAAGGATTACACCAAGGATAAAAAACATGGTGCCATTATCTCCAAATGGATTCAGATCTTGGAAGTAAATCGTAAAAAGGTAAAGGATTCCACTCCTCAAGAAATCCATCACAAAAAATCCGAAGATAAAAACAGAAAGCCTAAAGCTGAAAAGGCAGTAAAGGTTGCTAAGGATGGTAGAAAGGTAGCTAAATACGATTATCCTTTAGTGGATGGTAGAGAAATGACCTCAGAAGAAAAGAAAAAGTATCGCATCAAAATGCGAAAAGAATCTAAGGGAGGTGCTTCTAAACCGAAGAAGGAAACTACCAAAGAAACCAAGAAGGTAGAACCCGAAAAAGCTACTAAGGAAAAGAAGGATAAAAAGGTAAAGGGTAAGGATAAAAAGAAAAAAGCTAACGATTAAGTTGGTTGCCATTTTTATATAAACCCAAAAGGGGAAGTATCCATATCTCAATTTGGGTCTTCCCCTTTTTCATTTTTAAAAACGTACGATCATGGAAGAAAACAAAATCACCATAAAACCCAAGATGAGGATCACCCTATTGGATTCAGAACTTCGATGTATATCGGATAGATTAGTAGATCAGGCTACTGAATTCATGCAAGGAGCTAAAGTAAAGCATACTGATCCAATTAAGCTGGAAGTAGTATTAACTTCTAAAAATGATATTGATTCACTTAAAACTTATTTGGATCAACTAGTAGGTAATCTACCTATAAAGGTTATTGGAACCCGAGGAAGACCTTCTTCTACTTCTTCGAAAGAATTAGAATCTCCAAGAGAGGATATTTATCTCAAGGTTGAAGAGATGACTAAAACTGAAAGCCAGGATGAGATAATTAAATACCTTCGTTCATTAGGCTTTGTATTCCTATTAACCGAGGATTTTTTACATTATTTTCCAGACTTTAAATTCAGAGCCAAGGATATTGGGGAAGCTAACAGAAATGGCCAATACATTAATTCCTATCAATGGCTTGTAAGAAGGATTAAGATGGCCAAAGATCCTAAATCTGATAAATATGATCCTCAGATTATCTTTGGATTCTATCTCAATGAAAGAAATCCCCGATTTGTAGGCTATCTCTACAAAGATTTCAAATCCCGAATGAAGGCTTATATCCCAGATAAAACTAAGATTACATTTGCTTCATTCGAAATGGCGAAGATGCCTCCATATATGGAAGAAATGGAAAGATTAAAATGGTCTACAGAAATGAGGCAATTAATGCTAGACCCAGAAAAGAAACCTTCAAAATTCTTTATCAGATGGGCTCCAGATATTCTTTTACCAGAATCCCATAAAGAAAAACTAAAACATCTCGATATCCCATTCAAAGGGTAGCTTTTGCTACCCTTTTTCGTACCATATAAAGTATAAAAAAGGTATTTATAATAAGAATAAATTTTATATATTTGCATTGGTATAATTTATTATTAATTTTAAACATATAAAAATGGAACAGAACAAAGAAAAGACATTACCAAAAGGACATTATGATTCTTTTGCTGCTCAATTATCCAAGAATATCCAAAGAGCTCAAGAGGAAATCTCTAAAAAAGAAGGCTTTGAAAAGGTACATCAATCTGTAAACCCAATTTCACAAAATTACGTAGGATGAAATTAAACATTAGTACAGAGGTAGCGGAGTTAATCTCTCATATTGCAGATGTACAGATTAAGGCTCTCTTAAATATTCAACAAGGTAATTACCAAATTGATGAAGAGGATCAGGAATTATTAATGCAATATCAAGCTACAATTCAAACTGTACAAAGGGAAGCAAAGGTTGTAATCTCTCATTTCCAGGATATGAAAAGGGAACCATTATTAATAGGTATCACTTCAAATCAATTCCTATCTATAATGCGGCATATCCTATTTCGAATAGAAGAAGAATATCCAAATAAACAAGCAGTTATTCAATTATGGGATATCTTCTTCTACATAGAAAGGGAAAGAACACCCGAAATCAAATTAATGGTCAAATCGAATAAAAAACAAAACAATGGGAAAAGCATTAGCATCAACAACAATCGAATTAGAAGGAGCAAAGACAATCCAGTTTCAACCAGATAACATGGAAGGAGTAGATTCTTCTAATTTATACAAAATCTGTAAAGGTTATATCCATGATAAAGCAAATCAAAAGGAAATACCTTATGTAGCAGTAAACTTTAAAAAGAATCCTGGCCTTCTTTATATCTATGAGGGTATTCATCCAAAGGTTTATCAAGAATTCAGAGAAGCTCCCTCTAAAGGGCAATTCTTAAATAGAGAAATTATTCCTTCTGCGAAATCAACTTATAAAGCTCATGTACCTGGATTAAGATGAGTAAGAAAACATTCTTTATATCGTTATCAGTAGTTCTTGGGATTTTATTCCTGGGAACTACTCCCCCAAAGGTTAAAGAGCAACCCAAATGGGAAAAGCCAGAATCTGGGAAATGGTGCTTGGGATATGATTATAAAAATCATCGATACAGATATGATACTTCACCAAAAACCAAATTCCAGCCAACTAAAACAGTAATCAAAAAAGCTCATCATAGTTTCGAATTATATGAGAATGGGAACTTTACTAAGGAACAAGCAAAAGATCTTGAATATTACATTCAATCCCAGAAAAGTACCCATGATTACTACCCAGAAGATATCCAAGAATTAATAGAATATTATTTGGATTGAATAAATAATATATGTATATTTGCAATAAATAAAAAATCAATTATTAATTAATAAAACATTTACAGCTATGACAACGAAATCAACATCTCAGAAAGTAAAAGCAACAAAGGTTGAATCTAAAAAAGTAAAGGCTTTAAATCCTAAGGTAGAAGAAGCTAAAGCGAAAACTTCTAAAAAGGTAAAGGCAACCAAGATTGAATTGCCTTCAACCAAATTGGAGAAAAAGAAATCCAAGGTAGCTAAGGAAGTTACTCCAGTTACCAATACTGCTCTCATGGAACAGGTGGTATCGAAAAGGGAGATCAAATACATCTATCCCGATGATTGCATTGATACCCTTGCCAGAAAACAATTCCGTCAAAAGGTAAGGAACAAAATCCATAAAATGGAGAACCAACTTTTCAAAATGTCGGATAAAACATCTAAGGAATATCTGAAAATTTCCAAAGAACTCAAGGCATATTATTCTGCCAATGTCAAAGAAGGTGCTGCCATATAATATAAACCAAATTAGGAGGATACTTACTATATCCTCCTAATATGTACAACGAAATTTAAAAGGTTTATATTATGGCACTTATAATCGGATTACCAGAAAAAGAGATTCAAAAGGTAAACAAAGACCTTTATGAATTACACAAACGAGTTATTCTCAATTACCTTTTATCAAGATCTCTCAAATTAAGGTCCAGAAAAAAATTCTTCATAGTATATGGACATTACATTACAGAGAAAAACATTCACGAATATTTCTATACACCTATACATATATTCGTTCAGCTTTTAATCCGAAACGAATTATGGAGATGCCGAAAATATCACAAAGATACTAACACTAAAAAACGTAAAAGAAAATGAATACAGAAACATTTTTCGTAACAGGGAGTAATGCCTATAACATCTTAGAGGTATTACTGGATAATGAATTCCTTTGGGATAAGCCCCAGTATAAATGTTATTATGGGTATTACATTAATGGTAAAACCAATAAAGTGATTGCCTTTGATAACAGAACTGGGCATTGTAATACCGAAGAATTCGAAACTGTAGAACAAGCTAAAGAATGGTTAGGATATGAAGACAATTGATTATATCGAAAAGTATGGATTGGATAAAAACAACAAAAGTTTATCCCAGTTAGAAAAGGATGAATTCTTTAAGGACTTAGAAAAAGAGCTCTTAGAAAGAATTCAAGAGAGGGAGAAAAATTATCCTGGAGATTTGCCCTACAAAATCTTTCAGAATTTGGTTAAACAGGTTAATGATAAATTCTGGGCAATCTCAAATAAGAAAAAAGGAATTGCTTTTACCTTCGAATTATGGAATGCCTTTTTTGCAATCAAGGTAATTCCTATTCGGAATAAATATTTCCCAGAAATGGAGAAATTTAAACATAAAAAGTAAAATTACAGCAGAGCTCGAGACTAACCCCGAAGGCTCTGCTTTTTTAATCCCTAAAAATCACGGATATGAAACTTTCAGGGCAACACATTAATGAGGCTTGGCTATACATTGTTACCAAGATGGTTCTTCTCACTAAAATAGGCGAAAATAAAGAAGTAAACATGGATGTTCAAATCACTAGTAACAGTTTAATAATTAAAATATTGGACTACAGAGAAATCATTGAACCCAACTACTTCGAAAATCTTAAGGAAGAACTTCAAAGATTCAAATCAGAGTATGAAAACCTTCTAATCAGAGAAACTTCGATAGGAAACGAACATAGGTATCTCATAACATTAATCCCATAAAATTATGCAAATAAATGATATATTTACAGACCTTCATGGTAACCAATATGAAATAATGGATTTCCATGTTTTGGGCCCAGATTATCCACTATTCCAGGATAACAGGGATGCCATACTCACATCATCTACTCAAGATGAACATATTAACCTTATCATAAGAGGAAATGATCAACTTATCATATATAATGAACATCATAAAGTATATTGGATGTATGACATCAAGTTTATTCAACATTTCGATAAATTTGACATAAGAAAGGGTTTTTATAATGAAAAGAATACCAAGGGTAACAGGTCTAACCGCAATGATGATAGAATATCATCAAACAGTAAGTCCAGAAATAAAAGACGTTAAGAAGAAGAACATCATTACCCATGTAGTAAATCAATGGGCACTTAATAATGGATTACTTTGTGGAGTAATCCATAATCCTTCATCATTAGCTTCATATCTGGGATGCGATATTGAAGATATCAATATGGTCCTAAGAGAAAGGTTATTAAATAATCGAATCTGGGATAAACAAAATCAAGAAGAGATATTAAATGCCATTACAGGTATGTCTATCAGTATGGCAATGGAAGATCGAATGGAAGCTGCTTCTCAAGTAGAAATATTAAAAAGATCTCAGGGAGATCATTATGTACCTTTCATATCTGCAGAACTTAGACAAGCTTTAGATTTGAAGATGAAAGCTGGAGCACAACTATCTTCAATGATTAAGAATATCATGGGTGGTACAACTAATGTCTTCAATATTAACAATCAAAGTTCTGCTGGAGTAATGGAGCAAAACAACTTTGTTACTAAAGAAGATGCCCTAAAAATCTTAGAGGAAGAGCATACTAAACAGAAAGAATCTTTTAATGAAAAGGATGCTAAATTCTTAGAAGAACATTATGAGTTAGATGCTTTGCCAGATGTATCTGCTAAGACTCAACAAGGATTAGATGTAACTAAAGAAGGTCTGGATGCAGTAAAGACAGAGCTTATTCAGATTACAGATAATTATAAGATACATAGGGAAGAACCTGAAGATGTGGATTTTCATGAGATCCGAAGAGAATTAGAAATGAACATAGATTCAGAAGACGATCCAGAAATGGACAACTATAATTAAATGTTTTACATACATCATTAACAAAAACAAATTTCGTTGTTTTAGCATTTTAGTAATTATGTTATGCGTTCAAGAACAGTAATGTTAACCTAAATCTTGATGCTCGTTTTATACGTTAATAATCTTATTATTCGACACTGGAACTGGGTAGTTGGGAAACTACCCTTTTTCGTAGATATCCAGCTACTCTTACCATCCTATTTAAATTTTGCGTATTAAATACAAATAAAGTATATTTGCAAATAAAATATTAATCATTAAAAAACAAAAACGATGACTTCATCACAGATTACATTACTCAAGCAACTGATGGATTCTACAGATTATAGAGTCTATGTAAAACTCAATGGAAAAAGAGAATTAGCTACTCAACTAAGAATTGGATCAAAGAAAACCCAAGCAATCCTTCAATGTTACAGCTTTTCATGCAATCCATACCAATTAACTACATCAATGGTTGATATCTACAAAGTGAGTAGACCTTTAAAATTCTTTTCATCTAATGGGAACAACACATTAAACTTTCAAGGATTAACCTGGCTTTGTATTAAACAAAGAGAAGTAAGGCCCGGAGATATCTTACTAGATGCAAAGAACTTAAAAGATACCTATTTAGCTACTACAATGGTATCAGAAGTAGATAACACAATCTTTGCTTTTTGCCATATTCAAAAAGAAATCATCTCCTTGATATACATTGAAGATGTAGTGGCTATTAGGGCTGTTTTTTAAGCCCAAATTAATAATGTAAATATATTTGTATTTAAAATATAATGTATATATTTGCATTGTCGAATAAAAATAAAATTTATTAATCATTTAAATGCAATTACAAATATGGTATCTGAGTATCAATTCAACAGTCAAGAAGTCTGCATTTTCCCTAAAGGAGATGGAATTTACATTATCTCAGTAATTCGCTATTACTACACAAGGAAAAATCATTCCGAACCTAAACTTACAAGCGAATCAAATTGGAGATGGGAAACCAATTGCAAGGAACTTGTGCTCAAACTTCAATCTAATAACATTAGAACGAAGGCTTTTACTCAACAGCTAATTGTATTGGCTAAACAATTTGGAACATTAACTCATAAAAATTACACGAATCATGCTAAGGATTATATCAAACAGGGATTCTAATTCAGTTACAGTACAAGCTTTGGATAAAAATGTTCAAGAGACCCTATTAAGAGCATTCCCGGATGAATCAAGAACAGATTTTACTGGACACTCATGGCATTTTAAGGATGCCTATGTATACTACGAGAATCAAATAGTAACCATAGTTTCTTCAAAAGATTCCAGGGATAAGTATCAGAAGAAGCTATTCGTTACTTCATTAGTTAACACAATAATCGAATTCAGATGAAAGTAAAACAATTCATAGGATTAATGATACTAGCTCTCTCCCCAATGGGAGCTGGTATCCTTTATGCTCTTTATCAAACAGAGTTTAAGCCAAATGCAAATCATGCTCACTACACTTGGCCTAATGGAGAAGTAAAAACAGAAAGAAAAGTAACTCTAACAGATGAAGAAAAGGGGCTCATAGTTCAAGATGGCATTTTAAAAGCATATGAATTACATACTGAAAGTATCATTACAAGATTAAAGGATGAGATTCAGATAATTAAGGATTCAGGAGAAAATTCTAGCGATATTAAATCTGGAAGACTAGAATATTTGCAACATAATCTAATCTATGCCACTAGAATTAAAAAACTTATCGAAAAGATGAGAGATACTGGATTAGATTATACAAAAGAGGTAGAAATCCAGGTAGAACTTCAAGAGAGAAACCAATATAATTATGAACAAGGTAAATATCAACAATCAAACGTATGCCAAAAAGAAATAAAATGGTGAAATTCCTCCAAGAGGTAAAACCAATCATAGAAGACATCAAAATCATGGGTTATAAGAACTCGACAAAGAACCTAATAGGTAAAATGGAGATTACACTTAATGTTGAAAACAAGGATGATCTCTTAGACCTTCAAGTTGAACATCTTCCCAATGTAGACAGAGAACATTTCGAATACAAGGGCAATGATTTAGTCCTTATCACAATGTACTTCAATAATTATAATGAAAGGAATACTTGGTCACAACATTGGAAAGAATATCCTTCAATCGAATCATTCCTAACAGGGCAAGCCTAACAAGCTTGCCTTTTTAATTTAATAAAAGAGTATGCAGTATTAAAAATAATATTTATATTTGCATTGTAATATTAATCATATAAAAATGCAATAACATGGAACCAAAAGAACTTATTTACAACGTTTACAAGGATATCACATCTATCAAAACAAAATTTGATGATGAGAACCTTTGGTGCAACCCATATAAAACAATCCAGGGATTAACTCCTATGACTCCGGGATATGTTATTTCAATGGGATATACTCCTCACATTGAAATAGAGGAATACCTTTCAGAAGGATTCATAGAGAAGCTTAAGCTTTGCTTCAAGAAATATCAGAAAGATGCAATCATTTGGATGGTAAATCATCCAAGTATGTTTCAAGTAAGGGTATACGTATATCCTTTACCAAATTTTCCCAAACAATCAACAGTTTTATTATCAAATCAATAAAAAACATTCATCATTATGGCAACAACAGCAACTCAAATCATTAATATTGTTACTCTTAACAAGAGTACATTACATTGGATGGTCTCAAGGATCGTTCAGGATAGTATTAACTTTTACTACTTCTGGGATGAGTATTATATCAATGCTTATGGTATAACTGAGGAAAAAGCAAATGAACAACTCGAAATGTACCTTTCATTCAATATATATATAAAAATCTCTACCAGGACCTAAGGGTAAAAATAGATCAATCCCCAATTGTATTCTTTGAATACCTTCAAGAGATCGCTACACATATAGTAAGAGATATCGCATTTTGGGAAACAGTAACTCAAATCTGCGGAGCAACAAATATTATTATTAACGAAAAAGCATAACAGCTATGACAACAAAAGAAATCAAAAACTGGGAATGGATCAAATCAGTAGAGGTCCAATATATGGGATTCTTAACCCAATATTTAGGAACTGCAACCGATAGTAAGGGATTTGTTGAACTAATGAAACAACTTAGATTAGATGAAGCAATAGCTTACCTAAAAGATGACCTTGGAGATGCTTCAGAACCAAGCTATTACAGATTCCAATTCTATACCAAAACAATGCAGCTCACAAAAGAAGAAGAGCTCTGGGAAGCTATTGGTAGGGGTTCAATGCCTGAAATCGAACAACTGGAGGGAAAGGAATTACTGGATACCTTAGAAGCTCTAAGATCCATTCTCCACCCAACAGTAAGAGCATTACTAGGATCCTATACAATAGATATGGTAATGCCCATACCAGGAATTATTTCCTTCTTATTGATAGTGAAACCCAAACAAGAAATTGAGCCAGGTACAATAATGTTTCGTATCAGATATCTGATGGAAGGATGTATAGTCCATGAGCCAACATCACTACTCAAGGAATATCATATCCACCTAAACGCTCAACCAAAAGAAGGCCAAGAAAATCCTTCCATAATACAAATCATGTTAATATCAAAGAAATTAACTACCATCACAATCAAATAATAATCATTATCCTTAACTATGAAAGGATTTACATTTCCCACCAACAATCACAATTTAAATCAGAGCTCATCATACTTCAAGGATAATAAAAGAATCCCTTACACTCATCCCCAAAAACAATGATCATAGAATAAGGATAATATAATCACATACATTAGGATCCCAAAAAACACAAATAAAAAAGAAATCGAATAAATAAATCCCAGTTCTATGATATAAAAATCCCCATATCACAAGGATTATATACCCATAACCCAAAACAACAAATAAAAATGAAAAAGATTATCATAAGTCAAGGATAATCCATATCACATAATCAATGATAAAAAATCATCATAGAAATAATATATGAAAAAGAATCCCTGATATTATCATAGAACCCAAAACAACACATAATATAAAGGAAATATCAATGATAATATAATCACATACGATAATCCCCATCTCAGATATAATCACCAAAAACAAACATAAAATAAATAAACACAGATCCCCATTATAATACAATGATAAAAGAAAATCCTATATATAACCTACATACAAAAAAACAAACATATAATAATATCAAATGATTATATTATATAATAGGATTATATCAAATATGAAATACATATCAAATATACTATCAAATAGAAGCTATATAACATGGGTATAACACGGGGGTTTTTGTAACTCACCCTCAAGAACACTATATACGTATCTCTAAACCATAGAGTTTTCAAGTTTTAAGGCCCTAAAATTTGCATATGTGAAATGTACATTTTTTCGAAAAATTAGGTCTGGGATTTGAGGATTTAGGGCCTTTTTTACCCTAAAACGTCAACTTAGCTCACTTTTAGCACTTTTGACTTTTTTAACCCATTTTTTACAAACCTATCCAAAACATATCCAAAACTGTACTTTTTTTCGAGCACAAGTTAAAAATAGCCGGCTTTAGAAAAAAATATCAAACTCTCAACTTCAAGATTTTAGGATAAATTTTAGGGTTATCTATGGATAAATTAAAATCACAATCGAAGCTAAAAACAATGTCTTTTATTTATTAATCTAGAACATAATAGGGGGTAATCTTTCTAGTTACTTAGAATTAAAGTAAAATTTACTAGAGGTATGTTAAAATTAATATTTAATCGAAAGTCTGGGATTATGATAAAATTCGATGATTATTATAAAATGATTGCCTTGAATCTGATGATTTTAATAAATTTGGTTCAATGCTTCGAAGATTTTATTAAATCCTTGATCTGGGATAATGATTTTATTATAACCCTTATTATTATATTATATATAATATATAGGATTATGTTCTGTGTTCTGAGATTATTATAATCCTTGATTCGATGTTATATTAATATCAGATTATATGAGCTTTGTGTTTTCTTTTGTAGGATCTGTTTTTCATAGCTCTTATTATATTATTATATATAAGGGATATGATTATAATCCTTGATCCGTGATCTGATGTTTTTTATTATATTATTATATATATGATTATTATTAATTTTTTGATAGAAGCTTGTTTTTTGGGCTATATTAGAGCTTTGTGTAATTTTATGAGCAATTTATTTATATAATATATTATATATGGGGATCATCTGTGTTCAGGGATTTAAGGATTATCATTGTTATATCCTTTTATTATATTATATATATATGTATATTATAGGATCTATGTAGTGATTTGTTTTTATTTATGTTGTGTTTTTATTGTATATGTGTAGTCTTAGTTCTATGTATATGATTTATAAATTTCCTTTATCAATGGCCTTATATTATTATATATTATATTAGGATAAGGATTTTATTCGATGATCCTATGTACATTGTGTTCAGGGATATTTTTATTTTTCGATGTGTTTTTGGGCTAACCAAGAGGGTATAGGATTTGGCTCAAGGCTTTAAGTATAATATAATAAGGCCTTAGATCATTGTGTCCATTTAATTCGATGTAAGGATTCAAGGCCTTATTATATACCATTGATGGCCCTAAGTTTAAATAATCCTTCGAAGTGAGCCTTGAATCAGAGCCCAAATTTTATATGCGTATTATATTATATATAATATATAATGATTATATTTGCATTGTAATATTAATCATATAAAAAATTATTGCCCTATGAACACAACAGATCAGTTATTTAATAACACAATCCTATTCCAGGATACAGAGAACATTGAAGGAACAGTAAAAAATGTTTATCTGAGACAATTCTTTTATGAATCCTTAGGAATGGATGATCCTAGAGGTTATAATCTTTGGTCAAAGATTTTTAATCGCTTTTCTAAAGTTGATTCTAGTATGGTTCGAATTTTACCTAATGATTCTGAGAAATTAGTTTGGTTCTTAGAATTATCGATTACAGATAACAGAGACCAAATTATATCAGAGAATTATGATAAGGCATTATCCTTCTATAAGGAAACATTAAATGAAATCCAAGATTACCTTGACCTATCTAATGCCTTTCAATATATAGGATTGGGTAATACGAAATTATATATCACATTCATAGCTGAAATTTAATGCTAGCCTGTTCGATACATCGAATACTAATTATCTTATGAAAATAAATCTTAATCATACTCAATAGGAATATTACTCTAATCAAATCTGTATAAGGTAGCTCGCTTGGGATAAGTAGGCTACCTTTTTTATTTGTGTTCTTTTATCTTTACTTTGTAAAACCTGCTAGCTAAGGCCTTAATTCTTTGAGCCCATCCTACTTTCAGGATATCCTTATACGATATATATTATATAAAACCTGCTAACCAAGCGTAAGGCCCTGTAAGCCCAAAAGGCCATAATAATCTCCATCGATGGCCCTGAGTCTAAAGATGGCCCTAAATAAAGGCCTTCAAAAACCAGCCAACTAAGGCCTTGATGATTTGGGTGATCAGGTAGGTAATGATGAAGGCATGGTGATGGTGAGCAATGATATTTTAATAAATAAAATCTATTTGTTTAATAGAAAAATTCAATAAAAATTTTTCTCAAAATATTTTTGTATTTAAAAAATCCATTGTATATTTGCAATACAGAAAAACAAATAAAACGTATCACTTTAAAAATTAAAAGTCATGAATGCAAATGTAAATGAAAATGTGTTAGTAAATGAAGTAAACAACAATGTAGAAAATACTGCAAAAGTTGAAAAAAAGAAAGCACAAAAAACAACTGCAAAAAAGAGCACAAAAAAAGAAAGTGCAAAAGTAGAAAAAAAAGAAATAGAAAAACTTTCTTTTTCTAAATTACTCGAAACATTGGACACAACGGGATTGCATACCAATTCAGGTCTAAAGAAAGAGAATTTATATAACTCTTCTATTTATGCGGATTGCTTAACTGATAAAGATAAAAAGTCTGTTAGACGCAAAATTCGTAATCTTTTGGACAATTTTATAGGAAGCATTATTCGTTCAGAAAAGAATAAAACAATTTGCGAAAATCATTGCAAACAATTCAAATTATTTTATGAACAAGTTTATAGAATAAATGATTTTTCTGTAGAAAGTTTAGTTTCTAATAATACAGATGAATTAAAAAAAGAGAATTTAAAGAAAATGCTTGAAATTGTAAAAAAGAACTTGAAATGAAAAAACAAAAAATAAAAGAGTGCATAATATTTGCACTCTTATTCCTTATATATATTTGGTGTTGCTGCAATTCATAAATAATAATAAAAGGAGTATATTTTTTGTCCCCTATAAAATATACTCTTTTTTTGCTTTAATGGGCAACCCTGTTCCTTTAGGATTGCCACAACTTTTTTCTGAAAACCCAATAAGGGAAATCCTTGAAGATCTTCTCCTCTGAAATTCATATAGGATTTTTCAATAAAGCTTATAAGGGATTTCATTTAAATCTTCGAATAATCTTTTGTATTCATATAACTTTTTTCTGAAAGGCTTATAATGGCTTTTATTATTACTCTAATGTTATATTTTTCATTGATTATCCTTTATTGGGATTCAAGGTTTACTCTCTTATTATTTATCATCTTAGGATTTTCTTTTTTTCATTTTATGTTTGTTTGGGGACTCTTACAAGAAAGGCCTAAGATATTTTTATCCCAGGCCTTTATTATTTAATTTTTTAATCTACTGGGCTCTTTCCAACTTTTAATGCGTACCCAGTAAATGAAAAATTATATCTACCAGTATTAACCGCAGTGATACTTACACTTTCTAAAAATAATGCGTTTTCTACCCAGGGGTATCCATTTTTCATACCGGTTGAACTACCGTATCCCGAAAAGTATGAAAATAAATCTTCTGATAAATTATAAATACATAATCCATAATTGCCATCAATGGGCATAGCATATGTTACGATTACTACCAGATCGCCTTTATGGAAGCTTCCATTGATTTCATCCAAGGCTGATTGGATACTGTCTAAAGTGCAATTTACTTTTATGGAGACTGTGGATTTATCTGGAGCCATAATCATCTTTCTAGCGGTTTCATTAGTATCCAACTTGGTACTGAAGATAGAACCTTTTCCTATTAATTCTTTGTACTTATCTCCAGATGGGATTCTTTCGATTCCCAATCTTAGGGCTTCAAAGGAAGAAGATCCTGGGTCTACCCCTTTATTTCTCAGAGCATCCCTTAAACTTGTTTTTGCTTCGTTGTTAATGATTGAATCCTTTCTTTCAATGTAGGCATAATACATGTGATTAAATTAATAATGTATTTATACTATAAATACATTCGATCACATCACACAAAAATAGGGAGGATAAAGAGGTTTTTGATTCTTTATGACTCCCTTTAGCTTTTAATTATTATAGGATATGAGTACATGGTTGCCTTGGAAGGTTAATTTGGTTCCTCCCGATGCTGCTGTGGCTTTGGTTAAACGCATTATGCCTCCTCTCCATTCGACGTTGTTAGCTGCTTTGACCATTAAAGACCAATTTGTTCCTTGATTTATTTCCGAAATAGATAGGAATGATTGAGGTGATCCAGCAGTAACCTGACTGGATACTACACACCAAACAATAACCTTGTTTACTAAATCCAAATTCATCCAATTTACAATGTCTTGGATTGAACCTGGGTAAAATTTTCTCTCCCCATTATAATAAACATTGTACTGGGAAGTATTAAAATTACTTCCCTCCAAGTATGCTGCGTAGGTTCCATATGAAAATGATAATGATACTCCTGGCATTGGTGGGCGTACTGGGAACTCAATGTTATTGATTCCTTGGGCAATCTCATCCCAGGATGGGTTTATTGATACACTTACTCCCTTATTGGATAATGCTGATCTCAGGGATGTTTTTGCATTACTGATTTGTAAAATTAGAGCTTCAATTCTTGATTTGAGTGACATATCTGTGATGTATTAAAGTTAATATTATAAGATAGTATCTTATAATATTAATCACTAAGGCAATAATACAATGAGTTTAACAACAAGAATTCAGGATCAAAAAGATCACATTACACAAGTAAAAAAGGATTTATGTTCGAAGGTTGGGATTCCCGGTGAACCTCTACCAAGTTTTTCAGAGATCATAGGCTCTGTTCCTTCTCCATCATTATCGAATATTATTAAATTTGATATCCCAGAAACTTACCAAGATGGGGTTTCCTATAATTTCCAAGCTTTTCAAAGACCTTGGGTAAAGATTTGTGGACCAAACCAATTAATCACTGAGATAAATTATACCTCAGGTAGAAAGTATTTTACATTAGAGGCAATACACAACTTAATAACTGGGAAGACAAAAACTAGAGTATCTCAACCTTCTCCCAGTATCGGAGGAGTAGCTGATCCAAAACCATTCAGGTCATACCATAATAAATATTATATGGAGATCTATGACCCTGATTCATTCGAAGTTCAGTTACATGTTTTGGATCATACCAAAGAAGTACCAGAAGTAGTACATAGAACAACTTACAGTAAGAACCGAGCTTTTTTAGGATATGCAGATGGAGTATTGGATGCTGAAGGAAACTTTTGGTTTTGGGATTGTAAGTTAGTTAGTGGTAACATGGACCTTTATTATTGGAGTGGAAAACTTAATGAAAATGGAGTTCCTACTTTCACAAATAATGGTACCAGATGGGAAAAGGTTTCTATAGCTACTTCTACTGGAGCATGGGACCCCCACCTTTATGTGGATTTCGATGAAAATAAGGATTTTCTTTATGTATTATCGGATAGATTTAATTATAAATGGGATCACAAAACTAGCCAATTAATCTCCGATGGCTTTAGTACTGATTGGGTTGGACAAAGTGTTAATAAATATTGGGTTGGAATATTAAGAAAAACAGATGAAACCAATAACAAGGATTATCATTACTGTTTTTTTCAAGATCCGACTAGCTATAAAGTATACTTACTGGCATGGGATGAAAATAGCCAAAGGTATAAAAACTTTGGCACCTTGTATTCAAATTATGTTGCTACAAGTAGTGATATAATCCAGTTTGGATTTTTCAATTATAATGGTAATATTTATATCATGTATCAAGTTAAAGGAAAGGATGGTACAACAGATTATAGGGCTACCTTTATATTGAATAACATTGGTCAAATCGATAAAATATTCCCAAAAGAGAAATATGGAATAACACAATAAAAAATCCCTATCTACTTTCTCAAGCAAATAGGGATAAAAAACCTGACCCATAAGAGTCCGCGATTACGTTTTTTTGATTACGCTGAAAAATCAATTCTCAATTTTAAAAACATTTACCAAAACCTATTCGTTTATAGTTTCCTTCTGTAGACTTTCCAATAACTCATTCAATTTCATAGAGTAGCCATCTAATTCTTCTGTAGAATATGAATTATTAGGGATTCCCTTTTTAAAGTTTTCTAGTGCACTCTGCAATTTAGAAGCAGTATTTCCTAAGCAATATTCTTTCCAAATTCTTTTAGATTCACTTCCATGAACCAATATCGTGAACTGGGTTCCTTTTAAATTTAAAGGAGTCAAGGATTTAATCTTTCGATCATATTTGGGATTTACCAATATCCCATTCGAAAGTAAGGCAGAATTTTTATTTACATCGATTACCTTACAGAGTTCACAATGTGATGGGCCTTTTATTAAAACTTCTTGATCTTTGGATAACAATTTGATGTTTTTATCCTCTTTTTTAACAGATTTCTTTTTCATGTGATTAATTTTTGATTGTGATATTGTATAGTAAACACATAATTCTACAGGGTATGAGCAATACTAATAGCATTTTTCATATACAAAACATATCAAATATGAAGCAATATAAAGTTTTGGGAGTATGCAATGGTCAAGGCATAGGATTATTCCCATTTAAAGGTGACAAAAGATTCAAAATCTTAGGTAATTTAGAGGTTAGAGGAGTGTATTTTACTCCAAAAAATGAACAATGGGTAGATAATTTCCCAGGTATACCTCTTTTCAGGGATTTAAATCGATGTAAAAATTACCTTGAAGGTAAAAAAGTACACATAATTGTCTCAAATCCAGCCTGCGGTGGGCAATCCATCCTCAGAATTAGTAGAAAAAAGGATTTTAAATCTACCAAAGAGCAAAAGGCAGACCCTACAATGGTAAATTTTATTGAAAGTGTTCATCATTTTAAACCTCATGTATTTTTATTGGAAAATTTACCTAAATTACTAGAAGTAATCCCAGAAAATCAATGGGAAAATGAAATATTCCCAGAATATAACCTGGTTTTTCACAACCATTCAGTTTCAGAATGGGGCAATTCTCAAATATCAAGGAACAGATTAGTAATAATAGGAGTAAAAAAGAGCTCTCTTTCATTCAAATTGGAGCAATTCCTTTTTGTTAAACAAATGAAAGCTCTTAGGACAACACAAGATTTATTATTTAACCTCCCAAAGAATGGTAATATAATCGAGGATTTGGATAAAATCGTTTCAATGTTTCACCCAGACGATAAAAATAAAACCAAATTATCCCTGAAACAAGTACAAAGATTATGGACAAATGAGTTCAGGGATGAGTGGAAATGGCCTTGGGTTAATTCTAAAGGATCTAGAGGAACATTACCTGGTGTATATAGAAATAAACCGAATGGTTATCCAATGACCGCTAGGAAAGCGGATAGACAGTTTAAATGGAATGGTTTACCAATGTCTCCAAGAGAACTTGCAAGGATAATGGGAATCCCCGATAAATTTAAAATTCACATCGAAGAAGATAGAAAAAATTATTGGATCAACAAGGGAAGGTTAATTGTTACTCAGACCTTCCCTTATGAAATAGGATTATGGTTTAAAGAATGCCTATTAAACTGTTAATCTTTCCCTCTTCTAGCCTGGGATTCATGCTTTTTATTTTGATACTTTTTCCAAGCTAAGTTAAATTTGATAGCAAAGACTTTACTTTGCTTTCGAATTTTCTTAGCTTTCTCAATAGATTCAAGGATATCTGCTAAATCCTTGACATTGGTCCCATGATTCACTTCATTGAGATATTTTAATCTCAACTTTTCAACAATCATCGAAGATTTATAATAACTGATCCGATTACTGAGAAATTTAAAAAGGATCATGTTCTCTGCTAAAGTTAAGGGAGAATCCTTTTTCGATGTCCGAGATAAAATTGAAATTACATTCATATGATTAATTTTTAAAGTTTGCGAATTTCAATAGAACCGATAAAAATCCTTACGGTTCCTTGGTCTGGGATCTCCTATAATATATATAATACATATAGGATATTAAAGTATCAGACTGTAATTATATACTTTGGTGAAATCATAAAAACCCCCTAAAGAGGGTTTTTAGATTTCCTCTTTAAGGGAAGAGAGGTTTTTAGTATGATAAGAAAAGGAAGGGATGCAAGGGAAGAAAAATTCGAGCCTAAAAATTATCACAATCCTATGAAACACAGAGATGAAATTTTTTCATGGGTCATGGCAATCCTAATTTTATTTTCAATGATCGGGGTTTCCTGGGTGACCTATAAAATCACAAAACGAAAATTTAAAAAGGAATCATCGAATAATTTCGAAAACCAAAAAACAGACACAGTTTATATCCCGGAGATTTTTACAATCCCTGAACCTTTCGAAATTATTATGAATCCTTCAAAGGTTGAAATTTATCGAAAGGATACAACTTCAAAGTATAATGAATTTTCCCTTCGGGAAAAAGATTTGGTGTTGTTCACACCAAATCGATTAGACAGCTTGATTATTGATTTGAATTATTTGAAGAATCTTCCAATGAATCCAAAACTATTATCACTTGATTTGAATCAAAACCAGTTGAGCTTGGGATTATTGGATATTAATGGGATCACGTCTAGAGCATCTTATCCATTAAACCTTCAGAATTATTCCTATAGGTGGAATGGAAATTCTTTAACAAGCAAAAAACAGCCAAATTTTAAATTTTATCCAACACTTGGATATCAATATCGAATTTTAAATAATTTTCATGACATTGATCTCAAGTTAAATTTCAAGACTAAGGGATTTAATTACGAACTTGGGCTAAACGGATTTTACTATCCCAAATTCAAGAGTGATCCTGGATGGGATATCACAATCGGTTTAACCCATGATTTTTAAAAGAAGAAAAGAAAATGGCGAAAAAGGAAATAGATACCTCTCATCTGAATGCTCAGCAATTTAGAGAATTGGTTCAAGTACAAAAGGATGTCTTTTACTTCTCAACATTTGCTTATGTGGTTCACCCAGTAAGAGGTAAAACAAGGTTCCTTTTATATCCATACCAAAAATCAGTACTGTATTGCTTCCTAAAACATCGATTTAATATCATCCTAAAATTCAGGCAAGCGGGGATCACAGAATTGATTTCTCTTTATTGCTTATGGCTAACGATGTATCACCCAAACAAAAAGGTGAATATCATCTCCATCAAGGATTCTGTAGCAAAGAAGGTTTTAAAGAAAATCAAATACATGTACAAGAATCTCCCAGAACACTTAAAAGTTCCTATCGTAAATGGTAGAATGGGTGAGCTAGGAACCGCCTCGATGACAGAATTTATCAATGGTTCTTTTATAGAATCCATCCCAACTTCAGAAGAAGCAGGACGTTCAGAATCCCTTTCTTTATTGGTAATCGATGAGGCTGCAATTGTAAGATGGGCTTCACAGATTTGGTCTGCAAGTTTTCCAACTTTATCATGCTCCGTTGGCTCCACTCCAATACTTTTAAGGAGTTATGAAGAGATTAAAAGGGGTTATCAGAAACCCATAACAGAAAAGGTAAAATTAAGAAGCCTTTGTCCAAAAGAAAAAGGTATTCTTGATATTTCTAATCTGGGTTACTACACTTTAACCCATACGGGACAATGGAAAAAGATTTTGATGTCCCAGAACAAAGGGAAACTGGAGACCTGGTTTGTCAAGGATTGTAAGGGGAGGGTTGGTGGATACACCCCTAAACATAGATTGTTTACTACACAAGGGTGGAAGACAGTAGAAGAGATTATAGATCAGGATTTAAACATAATCCAGGCTGATACAAAAATTGATCGTTTAAAGAAACCTTCAAATAAAGTAACAAAGCCAAAGGAAGAAATAATAAAACCCATAGAAGGATTTGAAGATTATTTTGTCTCCAATCTTGGGAAAGTTTATTGCAATTCTTCTCAAAAGGGGTTCTATGAGCTCCCATCAAGGCCAAATAAAGATGGGTATCTTCGAGTTGCTCTAAAGAAAAAGGGAGTAAAAAGGGGAACAGGGACTCCTCGAAATCGGAATAAGGGGAAAACATTCCAAAGTTTAGTTCATGTATTGGTTGCTGAAACTTTTCTTGGGAAAAGGCCAAAAGGATATCAAGTTGATCATATCAATTGTGTAAGGTCCCATAATTATGTTACCAACCTGAGATATATGACCCCAAGTGAAAATGTTTCACGATCTTTTAAACATAATCTCAATGCAATTCTATTCGGAATCTCAGGGAGTAAATTACCAGATTTGATTAAAAGAGGTCGTATCTTGGAAATGGCTCAAGAGGGATTCTCTTATAGAGAGATCGCAAAAGAGGTTTACCCTGGATATAAACAAGCACATAAGTTTGTTAAAAGGATTCTTACTGAAAGGGGCTCTCGAGTTTACATATCTAAGCTAAAGGTAGTAAAGAAAACCCTCCGAATGATTTATGATATTCACGTGGAAGATGACCATAGTTATATTTCTGCAAACAATTTTATAAATCATAATACTGGTGGGAGTGCTATCCTAAATTCAACGCCCTATGGAATTTCTGGCTTCTATCATTCAAAATGGGTTGAAGCGATTACAGATTCTGATTCTCCTTTTCACCCTATCCGATTATATTGGAAAATGCACCCAGAGCGAGATCAGAAATGGTATGATACAATGTCTAAAGCTTTGGGCCCAAGAAGAACAGCTCAAGAGATTGATGGTGACTTCCTTTCTTCTGGTAGTACTGTATTTGATCTTACAGATATTAAGGCAATCGAAGATACCCTATCGGAATACCCAGTAATCGAAACAAGATTCAATGGTCAGTTAAGAATCATGGATAAACCAAAACAAGGCGTAAGATACTTTATTGGTGCTGACGTTGCTACGGGACGTTCTAATGACTACTCTGCTTTTACTTTGGGTGATTCTAATGGAGAAGAAGCTGCAGTATTTAAAGGGAGAATTCCAGTAGAGAAATATGCTAAAATCTTGGGCAACCTGGGAAAAGAATTCAATTGGGCAACAATTGCCCCTGAAACTAATGATATTGGTTTGGCAGTAACAACTTTACTTCAAACCGAAGGATATCCTCAATTGTATTATCATAAAAAGCTTCTCAAAAAGAAAGGAAAGTCAAGGCCAGAAGTAGAACAATATCCCGGATGGATAACCACATCTAAGAACCGATCCCTAATCATTGATGGATTGGAAGAGGATATCAGAAAGGATAGCATTACAATTAAGGACCCATTTTTTGTTCAAGAGGCTTATACCTTTATCTATGATTCAATAGGCAGGCCAGTAGCAATGGGTAAACACAACAGAAACAATCAAACCTCAGACATTGACATGGATGAGGAAACCTATTCGGATGATAGTATTTTTGGTAAAGCAATATACAATCATGTGAGGAAGAATTACAAACCTTCATTGATAATTCAACCTAAATAACAAAATATATGGTATTACAATCAATTGGGAATTGGTGGTTAAACTTAATTGGTGTTCGGAGGGATGATTCGAATGCCTATAAGGATAAACCAAAGTCTGACCCCAATCCAAGAACCACAGCCCCTATCCCACCAGGTAGGGTTTCTGTGTCTAATGATACTACTGATATGCTATCTGTATTAAAGGGAGAAGCTGACTTTGTTACTCCTTCTTTTCGTACAGAAATCATCCCACTTATCAGAAGTCTTTATAAAGTTAACCCAGATGTAGGTATAGCTGTTCAGGATATGTTTAAGTTGGGAAATACGAAGCATTTTATCGAATTCCCACATAATACTCCAGAAGAAGCTTTAAAAATGAGAAAACATCTCCATGATGTTTCTAAAACCTGGTCTAATTATACAGCGGGTATCTTTGGCTTAGTAAACAAGATGTTTGTTCAAATGCTTGTTTCTGGTGCCATGAGTATGGAAGCAGTACCAAAAAAAGACCTATCGGGGATTGAAAGCATTATCTTCATTAAACCAGAGGACATTGTATTCCAAAGAGATCAAAATGGTAAATATCGACCCTACCAATTGAACAAAACTTGGAATCATGGTAAATCAGAAAGGTTAATTGAACTTAACCTAAATACCTACATCTACCTTTCAATGTTCAATGATACTGATGAACCTTATGGGATTCCAACTTTCATGGCTGCATTGGATTCATTAAAGACCCAATCAGATATGAAAATTAATACCAAGCATATTATGGAATTGGTTGGTATGATGGGATTCTTAGAAGCCAAAATGGCAAAGCCAGATATATTACCAAATGAAAATCCTGAAGCTTACGAAGCCCGATTAAATCGAATGCTTCGGGAGTTAAAGGTTAACACAAGGGAAGGATTAAAAGATGGTACTGTAGCTGGCTTTATCGATGATCATGAATTCAAGTTAAATTCCACTACCAAGGATATGGGTAACTTGGATAAACCCTGGAACATGAATCAACAATCAGTGGCTAATGGTTTGGGTATTTCTGGTTCTCTTATTGGGGTATCCAATGACAACAAAACAGAGGGGGGAACAAGTATCATGTTCTCCAAAATGATCTCTCAGCTTGCGAATTTACAGGAATTTGCAGTTTATGCTCTTGAATTTATCTATTCACTAGAATTGAGATTAGCTGGACTCCCGAATAAAGGATGTAAGGTTAGATTCTTTACTTCTACGATTAATGATGAAGTCAAAATTCAACAGGGTAAAGAGTATAAGATTCGTAATCTTAATTCTCTATATGCAGCTGGTATCATTAGCCAAGATCAATATGCCTTCGAAATGGGTTATGAAAAGCCCAATGAAAAGGAACCCAGAGTTCCATTAAACAAATTAGAAGATGGTGATGATGGGGCTAAAAAACAGAAAAGGGAAGCTGACAAGGATAAATCCGATAGATCACAAAGGGATAAGTCCAAAACAGTTCCTAAACGAAAAGATGGTGACACTAAAGAAAGGTAAATATTATGGGACAATTTAAAAAAGGGAAACAGGATACCATAGTAATTGGAGAAGGACATTCCCTAATGCTTGGGCATATGCCAAACTCGATTCCTTCAGATGCCTATTCAGAATTAAACTTTGGCTTAAACAAGTCAGGGATAGAGAGTTATGGTTTTTGGAGTAATTCCATTAATTATAACACATTTTATCCAGGAGTAACCCAAGAGGAATTTATGCCTAAGGATACTGATTTCATTGAACCCGTTTATCGATTGCTTTCCGAGGTAATCGTAAACAAAGAATGGAACCCAGTAGACTTCAGTCGTAATGGAGCATTAAAAGCTTCATTAAAAATGTTGGTAGGGCAAACAGTTAACTGTGATCATTCAACCGATGTAGCAAATGCAATCGGTAGTGTAAAACAAACCTTCTGGCAAGAATCGTTTAAACAGGATGGCATCGTAATTCCCGCGGGAATTAACGGAGTATTAAAAATTGATGCTAAGGCAAATCCAAGACTTGCTAGAGGAATATTAATGGACCCACCAAGCATTCATTCCAATTCAGTATCTGTAAGATTCATTTGGGATAAATCACATCCGAACTTGGATGAAGATGAATTCTGGAGTAAATTGGGTACATACGATGAAAAGGGTAATCTGATTTGTAGAGTAGTAAGGGAAATCGTATCCTATTACGAAACTTCTCTGGTATCTCACGGAGCTGACCCATTTGCCCAGAAAATCGATGAAAATGGGAATATCAATGATCCGAAATTTGCTTCTAAACAAAGTTACTCGGCAAACAGGGGTAATGATATCGAATATTATTTCATGGATTATAAAAAACTCATAGATACTGAGAGTATTAACAATACTACGGTATTTAATATGAAATCCGATAATTCATCCGATCATTCAAACAACAAAAATTCTATCAATATGAAAGAAAAGGAATTGCTTGCCCTCTTAGTAGGTACAGGGATGTTAACACTTGCCGAGGGCAAGGAAGTTAACCTTGACAACGTTAAAGAGGCAGTTACTTCATTGGTAGCTTTGAAAAATTCTTTAGAAACTCAGGTAGAGGAATTGAATAATTCCAAAACTGGTTTGGAATCCAAGGTTACTGAGTTAACTGCTAAGGTAACTGAATTGGAAAATGCAGCTCAGGTTAACAAAGTAATGGCAGAACTGGGAGCCAATTATTTGAAGAGCTTGCAGGAAAGCACAGTAGAAACTTACAAAAAGATCTATGGTGAAAAGGCTGATGAAGCAATTGTAACCTTGATCACAGGAACCTCCGATGTTGCTCAGCTAACTGCATTAAAGAAAACTTATGATGCAGAACTGGAAAAACAGTTCCCTTTAACTTGTTCTGCATGTGGCTCTCACGATGTAACTAGAGCTTCTTCTCAGGCTGAGGATGAAGAAGGTACTACCTCTACAGACAAACCCAAATCTCTTCAGGACATTGCTCGCAACATAGCAAGCAACAAAAACAAAGGGTCAATCATTTTTAAATAATCTCTAAAAGTCAATCAATATGGCAGACTTCACTAAATTCGGAGGAACTACTCCTCGAGTGGTGATTTACAAAAGTGAATCCCACAAATTGCATCAGGCATTCCCTGTTAAAGCTTCCGTAAAGATTTATGCTGGAAACCCGGTAGCAATTACCGCTGATGGTACAATTGAATTGCTGACAAAGGGTAACGAAGCTAATTACTTGGGAATCGCAGTTACCGATAACATTAACCCCGCTTACAAAGAATCAGCAAATGCAGGTCCCGTGGAAGTAACAGTTGCTGTTCAGGGTTTCATGATTATCAATGCAATCTCAGAAGCCGCTTTAAATGCGGGTCCAGTAGAAATTGGTACTGGCATGGATGCTACTAATCATTTCACTAAGTTCAAAACTTTCACTCAGGCTGGTGCTGCTGATGCAACTCGTCCCGTGAATTTTATCTCTCTGACAAAAGCTTCAGCAAAAGATGAGCTGATTCAGGTATTATGCAAATAACAAAAAGAACAGAAAGATATGTCTGAAAAAAAATTAATGAAAGAAAACTTGCTCAAGGAATTGCCCGAAATGGGAAAAAATCTTGATGCAATCAGAAAAGGTACGAATACCGAATTATCTGCCGATATCTCCATGGCAGAAGTAGTAAACGAACGATATGGGGTTTCAATGGATCAGTATCTCTCCACTTTGGGTATCGATACAAGAAAAGATACATTGCAGAACCTTTTCACAATGCCCGATCAGTCAGTTCGTTGGGTAGTTCCCGAAATCATCCGTGCTGCTATCACATTGGGCCTTCGTCAGGCTCCATTCTATCCGAACATCATTGCTGGTGATCAACCGGTAAATGGTTTGCAGGTAACTATGCCGTACATCAACATGTCTGATGCTGCTCCGGCAAGAGTAAACGAAGCTGAAACAATTCCGTTGGGAACAATCTCTTACGGACAGAAACAAGTTTCTATCTTCAAAATCGGTAAGGGTATCAAAATTACTGATGAAGTTAAAAACTACGTTTCTCTGGATGTGATGGGAATTTTCCTTCGTGACTTTGGTATTCAGTTGGGGTATGCAATGGATAACCTTGCAATCGACACGGGTATCAATGGTGACAAAATCGATGGCTCAGAATCCGCTCCAGTTATCGGAGTAGGTACAGCTTCAGAAGGTATCCGATATCGTGATTTGCTTCGTATCTGGATTCGTGGTTCTCGTATGGGCCGTAACTTCACATCAATGATTGGAGGAGAGGATGAAGCATTGAATATCCTTGATTTGCCCGAATTCAAGGTAAGATCAAATGGTACTACAGAAGCTACTCTGAATCTCCATACTCCTGTACCTAACCGTGCAGACTTCTGGATTCATGGTGGTATCCCTGCAAAGCAGTTGATGCTTATCGATAAAGCTGCTGGTATGATTAAGCTTACTGCTCAGCCTCTGATGTTGGAATCCGAAAGAATCGTTTCCAATCAGACTGAAGCTATGTATGCTTCTCTTACTACTGGCTTCTCAAAAATGTACAGAGATGCAATCGTTATGTTGGATTCCAGCAAGGCATTCTCTTCCAATGGATTCCCAGAATATATGAACCTGGATCCTCTGATGTCAGTAAATCTGGAGTAATTTCCTTTTTCTTCGGTCTTTTTCTATCTCACCCCAGCTCATACATTTTCATGGGCTGGGATTTATCACATAACAACATATAAAAATAATTTAAGATATGAAGTATTTGAAATTAGGTGATAACGCAACCTCATTCTATGATATGGGGACTGGCCTTAAAATTTCCGGTAAAGATGTAGTTGCTGTAAACGAAGCCTACATTAATCAAGGTAAAAGAACAAGAAGAGCTCTTCAGGGCGGCCATTTGATTTATGCAACCAAAGAAGAGTATGAAGAAGCTAACGGTGTAAAGGCAGAATCCGAAAACAACACCGTAGAAAGCCTTTCAAAGAAATTCTATAATCTCTACCAGTCTGGGAAATCAACAAAGGAATTAGCTGATGCTTTCAATAAAGCTCAGTTGGTGAAGATTGCTGAAGCTGCGGAATTGGAAGTAGAAGAAGCAGATACAAAATCCAGTTTGGTAGAAGCCATCATCGAACAGATTGAATCCACCGATGAGGAAACTGATGAAGAGTAAACCTCTCTCAACATACTCAACATAATTCATAATGGGGCGAATGCCCTAAAAGTCCTAAAAATATGGTAACAAATTTTTCATTCCAAAAAAACGGGTTATCAGTATCTTTTAGAGACCTTTCAACCGGAGTCCCAGATGGTAGTACATATCACTGGGACTTTGGCGATTTTAAAGGGTCCGAAGAGAGAAATATTACCCATGAATATGAAAGCCCTGGGTTTTACATAGTGACCCTTAAAATCACAGCTCCAGCAGTTGGAGAAGAAGAACCTCAAGTAGGTGAAAAACAATTAAGGTTAGGAATCAGTGATATGTCCAAAACACAACTCTCAGATTCAATATATAACCTTATCAATTCATATATCCCAGAAAGTTTACTTCCTTACCTTTCAGATATCGACAAACAAGCCTACATCGAAAAATGGCAATTATATATCCAGCCTCTTGTTTGTCGACCCTGTGGAAAAGAAATCCCATTAGAAGAATATAACAATGAGCTTGCTTATGAAGCTCTAGAAAACCAATTAATAGTGGAGTTATCCGCATATGACTTCCTTACAGTGGGAATCATCAATATGATGAGATCAGCTACGGATATAATCCAAAACGAAACAAACAGCTCAACACAAAAACCTGGAGAAGGTGAAGGTGGAGAAGCTAATGCAAACCAAAGAGTAAAGGCAATTACAACGGGTCCAACAGAAGTTCAATTCTACGAAGGATTATCTGGAGACTCAGCTTCATCTTTGGCTAAAACAATTACAGGAGCATTACAACCGGGTGGAGTAATCGATACATTAAAAGCTAACCTATGTATGCTTGCGGGAAGGCTATGTATTTATCTCCCAATCTGTAATCAACCTAGAACAGTTAAAGTTCCTAAGGTTGTTAATCGAAGAAAACCAGGGCCAATCGGAGGTCCAAATCCAATCAGTATATTAAATCCTTCAAACATTTAAAGCTATGGGTGTATTTATTGGATATCCCAGTTTCATGGCATATCAAATGATGAAAGGTAAAAAAGGTAATAATGATGGCTTTCCATCTATTCCTGGCATGATTGCAAGGTATTCAGCATTAGGTCTTACCAATGAGCAGATGGCTGCTAATCCTGTATGGGTTGATAAAACGGGTAACGGACGAGATTTACAGTTGAAAAATTTCGCTTGGGGTGGGATGAGTGGAGCAGGTGGCGTGTCAACTTATTACGACAAATATGAATTTACTCCGGATAAGTACTATATGGCGGCTGTTTCTTCTGGTACACAGCATGCTCAATTCACATTTAAGGTCACTGGATTAGTTGATGGTAATACTCTCTCTCTTGCGGACACCAGTTCTCCAAGGAATTTATACGGGAAGTGGACTCAAGATGGTATTTATACAGTCGACATTGATATTATAAATACGGATAGGTCAATATATTTCTATAATGGGGTCAGCGCAATCAGAGGAACGTTTACGATTGAAATTCTCCCCATCTACTCCGGCGCACTTGTCTTTGATGGAGTAGACGATTATGGTGTCTGTGATAACTTCCCTATTCTGACTAAGGAAAAGGGATTTACGATTGTTGCGGTAAGACAATTTATTTCTGTTAAAACATCAAGTTTGCTATCTAAGTGGGTCGTAGCAGGTGAAAGTGGAGCATTTATATTTGAAGGTACGAATGTGGGAGGAGCTAAAATTAATCTTTCCTTTGACGGTTATTTCCATGGATTAGAAAAGACTATTTT